>Ga0307516_10006943_pt1 | contig 13137 bp, 11 predicted proteins | sample 19_EM_MG_FD_203310 | JGI IMG/M metagenome (GOLD analysis project Ga0307516, IMG submission 203310) | Populus trichocarpa ectomycorrhiza microbial communities from riparian zone in the Pacific Northwest, United States - 19_EM | ecosystem: Host-associated > Plants > Roots > Unclassified | place... | reverse complement strand
TGTGGCGGGATGGTGGTCATGAAAAGACCTGAAATGAATGGTGAGATTGGTGAGTTGTAGCAAGGTGATAGCCTCGACAGCACGTACCCCAGAGTTACAGCAAAAGGCGGGGACGATCGATCGTGGCTGGATGGTAGGAATGAAGATGTCCATAAACGAAAGTTGAAAATGGCCAGACGTGGTGGGGTGATAGTCTCAACAGTACGCACCAAGCCCACCGGCACTTACAGCGAAAGACGGGGTTGCTCGATTGTGGCGGGATGGTGGTCATGAAAAGACCCGAAATGATTGGTGAGATTGGTGAGTTGTAGCAAGGTGATAGCCTCGACAGCACGTACCAAGCCCACCCTCAGTTACAGCGAAAGGCAGGGACGATCGATCGTGGCTCAACGGTAGGAATGAAAATGACCATAAACGAAATTTGAAAATGGTCAGACGTAGCAGAGTGGTAGTCCTGACAACACGTACCTTGCGGTTATAGCAAAAGGTGGGGATGCCCGCTTGTGATGGGATGGTTGTTCCTCCAAATGTCCACCGTACTTTCGGAGTTGTCCATGCTTCCAAACTCACTCGGTGATTATATAATTTGGTCTTTCAGTGTATCATTCTGATACACCTTGGATGTAATTTTATTGCTGACAATTGTAGGTAATGGTAGGTCAACAATGATCTAACTCTCACTGATTTCCTGATGATCAGTTCTGGGCAGTATAGCCCTGCTTTCTGTTGCTCCATAGTTGCTGAGAGAGGCTGTCTCGCATGTTTGTATCGCCCTCATAGATGCCCAACTCTGCTTCTCTGAGGTTTATGATGATGCTTCATCTGACAAACTCGAGGACCTTAGTTCGATGATCCATTTGCCTCCCCATACTGCCTGCCTCCTCTTGATCAATGGTTTCACGTGAGAACCCTGGTGAAATTAAATGAATGGCACAGGAAATTTCACCCGCTTAAACCACCAATGTTTACGCCGATGATATCCTCAAGTGTCGACACGCAATTGGAATTTGATCGATCCCATGTAATCACCGAAACGATACAGTGAGCCTCAATAGAAACAACAACAAAGTTGCTGGAGTTGAGCTCGTCTTCCAGAGCTTCTTTTCTGCCATGTATTGATACTCCCCAGACCTTTTGATTTCAAAGATAGTTCATATAAATGGATGCCAAAATACAAGGGACAGAACACACTAGTTTCTGCACTCACAGAATTACGACACCTCTATTCCTTGCATAAGACATGCAGACGAGCCCCATGTTGGTGACGATTGCATTACTCATGTGACTTCGCCTCTGACCTGTAAGCCTGAGAAGGCGAAGAATACCTAGTGAACGCTGCAGGCCGGTAATCACGAACATCCGCTTCACGTATTCAAGAATCGGAGGGATCCTGCCGGGTTTGCAATGGGCACCAAGGGCACCCGATGAAGCTGAGAGTTCATCTATGTTCATGCGCTCATGACTGGGTTGTCAGAGAGAATATTTGTGAAGGGGAATCATTGTGCATAGAATCATCACTGGCCAATCGGGCTGCTTCAATGCATTGTGGGGGATTTCACTCGTCATTGAACTTATCTGAGGTAGTGGTGTCAGGCCCAGTGGGAATGGTGTTCTGGGATTCGGCAGGAAACACGATGGCAGGACTGCGAAACACGCGACCACGGCAAACACTCTCATGCTATGGGATACACGAGGGAAAAGCAAAGGTACAGAGGAAACCGAGAGCGCGACTACGGCGACAAAACGTGAGGTCTTGGCCCTAATAAATTCGTCAATCACAATATACTAACGCCCAGCGTTCTCCAGCCATTCGATCGCCGTCCGAACTACTATCGCGCTCGAGCTAGTCTTCACATTTGCTGCGTTGCCCTGCGCAAATCACAGTCCTTTTGTCTCTCGTCTCTGCGTCTCGTTCTTCATCGGAAATGATCACAAAAGGAGACATCAAGCAGCTCATGTAGATTAACAACCAGTCCAACCTAAGCACTTGAGTAGGTCATATCCAACCTGTCATGCCCACCTGTCTTGATAATTGTCCAAAAATCAAAAATGATCACAATCATGGTTACTCGAGGGGATCTGCCCTGATTGTAATTTCCCTAGGTCCTGAAAGTGTACAGGCACACCCATGACTGATAAGCAACAAAGAACGTAGGTATCATCAATTGCACCGAGGCACATAAGCATGTGGATGATCATGGGAGTAATCAGAGAATAGCTTGGGCACGACATGGTGATATTAGCAATTTCTTCTGATGAACTATGTGTGAGCACTATGTCACACTTGCATGCTGGACACACCGAGTCGCTCGAGTGAAATTGCCCTCGTATTAATTATTCAAAGCTAACAACAGAAGATGAAATGTAGAGACTTATTCCGAATCTATGGGCAACGCCGTATCTTCTTCAAAAAGGGCCCAATCATTACTCGAAAATTTTGCTGTATTGTGAGGTGGATACCGCCCGTTGCGTCTGGCCCAGCAAGGTTGCCACTTGTGCCAGCTGTCCGGTGGCGGGGCCGATCGTGGTTTCTCTTTGGCGTAGGCGATGAGTACTTGATCGTCCCCATTCAGTATACTTGATTCCCACCCTCCCTCCGAGGCTGCGACATCGCAACACTTCATCGTCCAGTCGTTGATCCCTTCTACCCATGCTGTATCCTCGGAAGGGCACCAGCCATCGGCGTCGACGGCAGTGTCGAGAGAGCCTGAGCTGGAAGTGGATGCGATGTTGTCATGGAGCTGTCGTCCTACACCGGACTTCTTTGAAGGGGTGGATTGGAGTTCGTCGTTGTCGGCATCGCTCTCCTCCTCTTCATTCACCCCCTCTTCACTCTTCTCCTCCGGCTCCTCTTGTCCCTCCTGTGCATGGTCTTGGTCTTGGTCATCGTTGTCTGTGTCATCGGAGGGACCAGAGCGAGGACGGGAGCGAGCGACGAAGCCATCCGGTAGTACTAACTTAGTCCAATGGTTGTACAGTTTCACGACTGCGGCGATCCTTGAATACGCTTCGCCGAGATTCTCGTGAGATGCAATTTGTTGGAGAACCGGTAGTAACATAATTTGATCGGGTAATCTGGCAAGCTTTCGTGCAGCGTTAAAGACGATGTATTGTGGCTGGACGTGGCTCTCGAGGGGGCCGAGCGTGGCAAAAGGGTAGTAATGGGTGGAGTGGTCTGCAAGGTTGTTTAAATCATTGAAGCGACAGATGGGTGCCTTTAACTCGGGCATAGGCAGAAGATGGTACTTGAAGATGGTGCCACGTCTGAATAACTATGAGAAATACGTCAATAGGCGAACGTGGACACCACGTAACCCGGTGCAAAGGACATACCTTCTTCACGTTAGTTTGAGAACGACCCGCAAGGGCATTTGTTATCGTAGCTTCTTCGAGCCTTTTCAAGTCCGAAAGCTCCGGTATGAGCATGAACATCTTTTTATCGAAAAGGAAGTGCCAATCTGATCTCACTAGTGTTGGATGAGCGTGGGGATAGAACACAAGTTGATTACTTTCTACTGTTACTCACGATGAATCAGGTTGCGGGTGGAGTCGAGGTTGAGGTACGTGGGTAGACCCCATGCATACTCCAATTTCGTGAGCTAAAAACGGATCAGGACAGGACGTGACAGCGTGAAAGTGGCTCACCTCGGAAGGCCGCGTCGAACCGGGTATCAAGTGGCATACGTTGACCGCGTCAGCCAAGTTCGTGAGTAAACATCGACCCTTATGCGGGTCAGCTTTGGATGCCCTGTCCCTCTGTTTTGTGTCTACTGAAGACCCCCACTTCTTGCGTTTTTCTGGTGTCTCATTGTTCTTGGATGGACGTTGCTCATTGCGCTCCGCATTCGGATCGTAACTTGGGGACTCATCGGAAGAGCGGGAGTCTTCCTGAATGGATGGAAGAGTCGTCTTGGCTTTTCGGCTTGGATTCCTGCGGGGACCAGGTGGGGATGGCGTTGACATTGTCAGCAATGTTGGATAGTGAGGATTCGGGTATCGATTGGGAGATCACTGATCACTGACAATTTAAACCTCACCTTGGCTCCTCTTCCATCTCCGAGTCGTTTTTCAACTCCGAGTGATTGTCAGCGTCCACTTGAATCATGTTGTCTTGGACGGTGCCAGTGTCAAAACGCGCGACGCCATCACATGACATGTCCACCTACACTTATGTAATCAGCTTCCTTTCAGTTGTATCCCTTTCTTGGCTGTTTCTTCGTCCCTCTGCGGGCTGACGAGGTATCTACATTTGTTTCCCATCCTGGTACTCATTTCGGAGTCGCAATCACCCAGTATTGACAGTACAGTATTTTGCTTAGTCTATATCACGCCGAGTCCACATGAATCCACGAGGCATGGACGAATCAACAACAGACGACGATAATGCATCTCAGACGACTGAAGATGACCCACAAATACCCGCACCTGCACTTGTTCAATCTCACCCAGCAGTTCCGCCGCCACCTCCCGGTGCACAGATCCAGGCTGCTCCACGCGAAAGACCGAACTACAGACTGCGACATACACTCAGGGGACATACCCAGTCTGTATCCGCAGTCAAGTTTAGTCCTGACGGGACCCTTCTCGCTTCGTGTGGTACGTACTTCTGCTCTTTGTATCCTTGAGTTTCTTGCATGGGGAGTTGCTCACGTCTTGTGATATGTTTCGTGACACATGGAGCTGCGGACAATGTTGTCAAAATATGGTCGCCTCTCACAGGAGAACTAATCCGCAACCTCAGTGGGCACACAAAGGGTCTCTCAGACATCTCATGGTCAAGCGATGGGACATACCTTGCTTCTGCATCGGACGATACGAGCATACGAATATGGAACGTCGAATCTGTACGTTTGTCTCTACACCCGGGTATAGCTCATGGAAATGATCGGTGGGCCCCTCAGGGCGTGACAACAAAACATCTACGGGGACATACAAGCTTCGTGTTCTGCCTCAATTGCAACACTGCATCGACCTTATTAGTCTCCGGTGGATGCGAAGGTGACGTGCGTATATGGAACGTCGCGAGAGGTGCATTTTCATGTGGTCTCCCCTTTGCATCGAGAATGCTTATCGTTACAGGAAAATGTATTAAGACACTCAGTGCCCATCTCGACTACGTCACTGCCGTACATTTCAATCGCGACGCATCCCTGATCGTGTCATGTTCCCTTGACGGGCTAATGTGCGTCCCTTTAGGCTTTATCCATCCACTGTCGTAGAACCTGCGATAACCGTGTGCAGACGGATATGGCACACAACGACAGGGCAATGTCTTAAGACCCTTGCAGAGGGGCACGATGCCGTATGGTATGCCCCGTTCTTCCTACTCGTCACACTGATAGACCCCGCCCAACCGCAAATGGCAGCCAGCATGTCCAGTTTTCTCCCAATTCAAAATATATTCTGTCGACTGCCCACGACAGCGCGATCAGGCTGTGGGACTACCACGTGAAGTCAGGCTGTGGGACTACCACACTTCACGTTGCCTCAAGACATACATCGGCCACCGGAACGAGAAATTTTGCATCGCTGCCTGTTTCAGTGTTACAGGAGGAAAATGGATCGTCTCGGGTAGTGAGGATAATAAGGTGTACATTTGGGATTTGCAGAGTAGAGAAGTTGTGCAGACATTGGATGGGCATTCGGGTGCATTTGTGACTTGTTGCCAGCTCTTGCTTGATGCTCTAAACAAATGATAGGTGTCGTGGTAGCTGTTGCAGTAAGTGATGCAATGTCTGTTACTTCATCTCCCTGAAGTTCACCTTGTGTGTTGATAGACACATCCCACCCAAAATATGATAGCGTCTGGTTCGATCGAGCCAGACCTAGCAATCCGGATATGGGCAGATCGCGGACCCTCTTCGTAATTTAGGTATGCACTACCCTTTCGTGTGTGTAGCTTTGCTTCGTATGGTATAGTAGCTTGATTTGCAATATACATAATAGAATGTATAATATGTCCTCATCCAGAGGGCAATATCATGACCAGAAGCAAAGTAGTGTCATATGATTGACAATATAATGATCATCCACTCTCCTGATTATGATATACTTGTCACATCGGCTTCGCATTGATAAGATCTGGAAATGGTGGGTCATGACGTCTTCAAGAAAGGGGGACCAATAAAGAACATATACGCACCTTTCGCGACCTCTTCGTTAGCTTTCAACAGTCCTGAATCATTTGCCTCCGGTAAAGCGCAAACAACGGGTCAGTGTTCCGAATACCAACGTAACCACAACTAGTAACCACACCATAACCTGATTGTCGTCCTCACCGTGAACCAAGTTAAGGTCACTATTATCTTCGTTGTCACCCACATCATCAATCGCGAACGGTGTTCGCTCCTAGAATGCCACGCTCACTGCCTTCACGTGTGGCAAACTTGATGTGAACCCTGCCGAGGATAACGCCGCTGCCGACAACCCATCTTCCAAAGCACTATCCGCGATCGTATCAACTGTGAGCGCCGGTGATAATGCCTTGGAAGGCAAAACCGTCGCTGTCTCGCCAGACGGAAAGCTCGATTTGGTTGGTATCGGCGAGAGAAGAGACTTGTGTGCTTGGGGTTCCACCACCCTCGTATATCGACTGATAGCAGGGCAGTAGTAGATGACCTACATACATACCACCAACTTACAGGCATGTCAGCAATTCTATCACACGCTTGAATCACAAGAATGAGAGCCTACACAGACCTGGTGTGATCACGATGTGGCACAAAAATGACAGCGGCGCTGTGTTGCGAGCCTCAGTGACGACGATTCAAGGGATCGGTGAACACCCGACCAATCCTAATGTGACAACTTTATGGGATCCAACATAAGCCCCTCCCCCTCGCCATAGTACGATTCACATATCCACCCGGTTGCCTTCGGTGGACAAGCTACAAGGACAGGAAAAATCGGAGCCTAGAGAGGTGGGTGAGGATGAGAATACTGTAAAACGTGGCAAAGAAGTGAGGTCAGTGTGGACGGGAAGCATGATGGGCACTGTGCGGTGTAACTCACATATAGTATTAAAGGCGGCACATGATGCATCACACAGGGGAAAGTGCACGATGCAGAATGGATGAGGGTGGCATAGGGGACCCAGAGATACCTCCCGAGATCCTTAGTAAGGACCGCTTGGCATCCTAGAGACAGGTCACCAGTGCAATATTCACTCTGTGAAGTGAAGCGTTGAGCTGGCTGCGCATCCAGATTGAAAAAGTACATAATATGCCAGCAGCTGTGAGGTGTACCTCACCTCAACCTCACAAAAAGGTGACCTTGCCTTGCGGCAACACCAGTCGCACCATAATCGTTATCCCACAAAGGAGTCCCCGTTTGGTTAAGCTTTGTCGTAAATGAATGAGTCTGCAAGTGTGTATTGCTGATCAGTGGACCAGCTTCCATGAAAAGTCCATGACCAACCTATATAACCACAGCTGCAAGTTGTAGCCTTGTCTCCTGGAATCATTTCGGCTTCAGAGATGCAGTCACAGAATCCCCCCATCGGCCCTATTTGCATACGGCACAAATGTTGTATTGCTTGTGCGGCATGCAAGCAGGCGCATGTGAGGGTAACGGTTCTCACACTCTATACCTTGCCACTGTGATTAATTCTCCCCTTAGTGCGTCTATGTTGAACAAGAGCCTTGTAAACGATGCCTGTCGCGGGGGAAGACATGTAGTTTGTCCCCACTACGAGAACCAAGCACCAGGTACATGTGTTTTTTCTCCCCTCTAAATGTCGCCAACCAACGTGGTGCACCAGTTCATCTTTCCCACCTGAAGAGCAGTCCCGAAATGAAGGTCACCAACCACAACTTTCATACCCCCTTTCCCTATCGGTCTTTAATACACCTACTGCGACCTACATGTGGCCTACGTTTCAGGCTGCATCGCAGATGAAGCATCCACCTGTCATTTACGTCAACTACAACAACAAAGGGCCCACGGGATCCCGGCGTTCAAAGGTGAGCACACTTCCCCGCTGTGCTACATCTACCATGTTCTGACAACGGCCCACAGAGTTCTTAGCCGCACGCTGGGGTCAATTTGTGGTGGACTTGCCATAGGAGATGGTCACTGGTGGAATAACTGTTGATGGATATAAAGTGTCGGGTTCTTGTCATAGACATTCGATTCAAGTGTGCAAATTGCGGGTGTTCATTTACTGTAAGATAGCACAATACGAGTGATATAAAGCATGTTTGCTTAATATACATAGTACAAGTGGCCACCCATGAGTCAATCGTCGCCATGATCGCCATCTGTCCCTGTGTAGCTAGCTGTCCGAGTCATCGTTGTCGTCTGTCCGTGCGGCAGTACTGGCTGCCCACGTCGTCATTTGTCCATGCGGCGGTACTGGCTGCCCATATCGTCATTGTTGTCTGTCCGTGCAGCAGTACTGGCTGCCCATGTCGTCGTCGTCGTCATCGGCTGTCCCTGCGGCAGGACCGACCGCCCAGTAACATTGTCGTCACCATCATCTGTCCCTGTGGCTCACCATCATCGTCATTACCGTTGCCATCTGCCCAGGTCGTTATCGTCATTGTTGTCTGTCCCTGCAGCAGCACTGGCTGCCCAGGAACATCGTCGCCGTTTATCCCTGTGGCTCGCTGTCGTCATCTGTCCCTGTAGCTGCCCAGGTCGTTATCGTCGTCATCAACTGTCCCTGTGGCAGTACTGTTTGCCAAGGAATGTCATCTTCGTTGCCGTCTGACCCTGTGGCTGCCTAGGTCATTGTCATCGGTGGTGGGGTCACTGTTGCGTTGATAATGGCGCAGTCGTGATCGTCGTCACGTTGGTTGGCATTGGTGCTGGCAGCATTGGAGTCGTTGTTGTTGTCGGTGCAATGGTGATCGTGGAGATAGTTGGCGTTGGCATGATCACATTGGTGGTTGTGGTGTTCATTATTATTATTGTCATGTCGTGTTGGTGGCTGTGGTGATGGACGCCCTCGCTGTCAGGTGAGAGACGTTGAAAGCGACTTGACAGGAAACGTTGTGGTGGAGAAGGTGACAGTGAAGATGGTACAGTGAGTAGCAGTACATCGACTCAATGTGAATCAAAGGGATGTTGCTGCTCACTGGAGAGTCAACACATGCGTCAATGCTGGAGACCGAGATTGGCAGGGACTCACCTGCGTCGTTTGGACCATCCACACGTCCCACAAAGGGTCCCTACAGAAAATTGTTAGCGGGGCAGAAGATTGATCAAACCTACGTATGTACCCTAACTGGACACTTGCTGAAGGAACTGTGGTGAGTTCATCATGGTTTGCATCTACGTCACAAATGTATGCGCGATAAGGGACACGTATGAGAGTCCATTGTCACAGTGCTCGGTGACCCGAGCAGGGAATATAGAAAAGCACGCACCATGTTAGGATCGTTTGGGTAACACCCATGTCTGTAATCGGGTTGAATCCCGCAAGCGCACCGAAATCTGAGATGGCTGTTGAGCTGTGTAAGCGGATTGTGTGGGTTCTGGCCTGCTTGCATCGACGAAAGAGATTGTTGTTGGTTTTGTGGCTTGGCTGTGGTTGATGGGGTGGATGACCCTGCAGACCGCGCAATGCCCTTGACCATGCGGATGGTGTGCGATGATTGGATCTTGTATACTGATATCAGGTCTTTGTCCTATACAAATAGTAAAAAAAGGGTGTGATTATGTATGCACAATAAAAGAGAGTGGGTGAGGACCTTCAGGACTCGCCCCATAGGACAGATCAGTCATGAGACGAGGAGAAGTAACACACCTGAGTGGATCAGCCTCTTTTTGTCAACCTCGACATCTGACTTGGCGGCGATGGCCTGCTTAAGACCGCAAACGATCTTGATGCGTTTAACAACACCGGCAACATAGGGTCATGTTGAAGAGACGGCTTCTGGGATATATGGGGCCGCTACTCTGCCACGGAGCAGATCCCCTGTATGATAAGAGGGCGCAAAAGGGACAGTGTCTGGTGTGATGTCGGAACCAGGAAGAAGGACTCACCGGAGCAACACCGGAGTAGCTGGATAGTGCACTCATCCGATAAAATTTCCTTTCTAGGTGTCCGATGCAGTCAAGTGCAATGGATGCCTAGAAAGGAAACAGGTGCATGTGGGGCGAGACCAGCAATGAAATCATTGATGGCATGTAGATGCGGCATGACCAAGACCCTGTTGAGTCGCGTATAAGGACCTTTCCGAGCCATTGATGTAGATTTATTGCAATGAAATGTGGTAATTACCGTCATGACCTGTTGCACTGTTCATGGTGATGCAGGTGTTGCAACGTTTGTTGCAGTTGTTGCAATGCCCTGCATCACCAAAACTCAATGTGTTGCAACACCAAGACTCGACGCGTTGCAACACCAAGACTCAACACATTGCAACACTGAGACTCGACATGTTGCAACATCAAGACTGTGTTGCAACACCTCGTTGGACTTGTCCGCCTACTAGAGTATGCCCATAAGTAAAGTATTGCAATACATTCCAATACGACTATAGCGGTGAACATTTATATATCATTGCATAGGGAATACATACAATATATCCAAGGAGGTACTAATACTAGCTATGTGCATGTCGTCAGAGTGGTCGTCGATGTGCGTGCATGCGCACTGTGGTGGTCAGCATGAGAGGAAGGTGGTGAAGAGATGGAGTTCACCACACTTGTTGTCGGCGTTGTCATCCAGTCATTGTAGTCGTTGTTGTGGCCGTCGTCGTGTCCCCAGCAAGGTGGTGACTGCCGTCGATATTGCTGTGCTGCCAGTTGCACGGTGGTCGTGGTGATGGTGTTGTAGCGCTGGGTGCATGGTGGTTGTGGTGGTGACATTGACGTTGTTGTTTCCTGGATGGGTGCAGTTTGCCGACCCGGCGAGGGTAGGTTGGTCAATTGAAAATGTAAACTGCATACATTTGATTGTGCCAGGTTTGGCATTCTGACTTGCCTCACGACTGCGCTTGTGCTCAGCTGCGTGCTGACAAATGAGATCAGTGGAAACGTTGCGTTTAAGCCCCTCGATGTTCCGGCAGTGGATGGGAATTAGGGTGGGGGGGAGGAGGGCTAAGATGACGCACCTGCCCTTTTCCCTGTCGAGTTTGGTGTCCATGTTCTTTGAGAGTTTCTTAACACTAGCTTCGACTTAGCGTTGTTGGTGTGGACAATGAGGGACTGGAGATATCAAAGCCTCCAGGAGAGATTCTCGAGGCGCGAGCACGAACCTTCTGTGTGTTTGTGAGCGACTCAGTGTCGCTTAGATTGCTGAAAGCGACAAAGGATTTATTTTACTACAGTGATGAGTGAGACGAGAGAAAGTATCAGCTTAAATTCCACATGCCTTGAACTTGAGGTTAACAATGGATGGCATGAACGAGCGTTGTGACGACAAGAAACACAGCATTCAGGTGGGAAAAACAATCAGGCCCGGGCCTGTTTTTTTGGTTTTCATATGCGTGACACATGAACAGGATTTGATGTCGTCGTTGAATGGTGATTACAGTAGTGGTCGAGAGACATGAAGCAACTTACCAAATTGAGCAATAACGTCGAAGTAAACAAAGTCACGTGCCACCCTTTGAACCTTCGGACCGGTGGGCCCAGCCAATAGGCATCAGTAATAAATCTCCAATTCTACTTATGTAATGCGTCAATAACTAGTTAATAACTCGTGTCAATAACCCCCCCAGACCTTCGTAGGTTAATAACTTGTCAATAACTCCAGGCTGGAGTTTTTCACGGAGCCCTAATTCCGATGAGGACCTTTGCCACTATCCTTCATCTCAACTGCTTGGTTTTAGGCGATTCGTTGAACTGCATCTTCTAAGATAGCAAGCGCTCTCTGAGCAAGGCTTTCTCCTGTCTCAAAGAAGCGGCGATCAAGGTCAAGAAACACCATGCGTTACATGGCGATGGTGTCGATGCCCCTGGCAGTTGAAGCTCTATGGCACCTCGGAGGAAGTGGCGAATTTGGATGATGACGAACTGATGCAGGCTTTGAAGATTCATTTAGCAATGCTCTTCCTTCCGGTGCACTTCACGTCCTTGCTGCCATCAACCTGTGAGTTCCTACTGTTGCTCCACTGATCGTGACCCTACTGACAATCAAAGGTCAGCCATCTGCCTCTATATATTGATCATGGACAATAGTTTGTACTAGTCCTATTCCTTCCTTGTCATCTTCAAGTGGTTCTTCAATTTGCACAACAAAGACAAGGATGGATAATGAAGTGCTGACGTTATCGGAATCTCTCAAGGCTTGTAAGCAGCAGCAATCAACTGCACGGCTTGACCATGTCTGAGGCTGTTCCCAGTTTATCTTCCACTACGAAAATGGCGACACCTACCTCGGTGGAGTAAATAAATTCAACATGAGCAACGCGTTCGAATACGGGGATGCCCTCCTTCCGCAAGAAACCGACCCTGACACCGGTGAAAGTGTCTTAGCCCAGATCGGCAATAATCAACCTTACCTGAACCTGGCGACGTACGTATTTTGTATGTGTCCTCCGAATGACCCTTTAGTGACACCGGGCAGGTTCCGCATGGTCGTTTTGGCAGACGAGATTCTCGAGTCTTTCTTTGAGACGGATTTGATAGCATCCTTTAGGCTGGAGACAGTGCCGGATCTAGAGCTTCCGACACACAACAGCGGGTTCTTAGGTGACCTCTGGTCGAATATTGCCACGGCTGACAACAAGAAAATGACAGTGATGAGCTGGGAACGACGATTGGCAAACACCAGGTCCGTGTAGGGTCTTATTCTTGTGATTCAAGCATGTGATAGGGTCATCTACCGCCTTACTATCGGTCGATATACGAGGGTAGTGGAACCCCAAGCGCGCGAGTCTCTTCTCGCGGATAACGAGCAAATCGAGCTTTCCATGTGGCGAGACAGCGACAATTTCGCCTTCCACCGCATCATCATCAACACTCACAGTTGACACGATCGCGGGCAGTGCTTTGGAAGATGGGTTATTGTCGGCGGCATGGTTCACCTCTCTGCCATACGTTAAGGCAGTGAGCGCGGCGTTCTTGGAGCGGGCGCCGTTCGCGATTGATGATATAGGTGACGATGAGGATGAACCCCGATAGTGACCTTGACTTGGTTCACGGTGAGGACAACAATCAGGTCATGGATGAGGTTAGTTGTGGTTA
>Ga0307516_10006941_pt1 | contig 13140 bp, 15 predicted proteins | sample 19_EM_MG_FD_203310 | JGI IMG/M metagenome (GOLD analysis project Ga0307516, IMG submission 203310) | Populus trichocarpa ectomycorrhiza microbial communities from riparian zone in the Pacific Northwest, United States - 19_EM | ecosystem: Host-associated > Plants > Roots > Unclassified | place... | reverse complement strand
TGACAAGACCATATGTTTGTGGGATGCTGAGACTGGACTGCAGCTGGGTAGCCCTCTCACAGGGCACACTGAGAGAGTAACCTCAGTGGCATTCTCACCAGATGGAAAGAGGATTGCATCAGGTTCCTGGGATAATACCATATGTTTGTGGGATGCTGAGACTGGACTGCAGCTGAGTAGCCCTCTCACAGGGCACACTGGGGGAGTAACCTCAGTGGCATTCTCACCAGATGGAAAGAGGATTGCATCAGGTTCACATGACAAGACCATATGTTTGTGGGATGCTGAGACTGGACTGCAGCTGGGTAGCCCTCTCACAGGGCACACTAAGGCAGTAACCTCAGTGGCATTCTCACCAGATGGAAAGAGGATTGCATCAGGTTCTGATGACAGCACCATATGTTTGTGGGATGCTGAGACTGGACTGCAGCTGGGTAGCCCTCTCACAGAGCACACTGACTGGGTAACCTCAGTGGCATTTTCACCAGATGGAAAAAGGATTGCATCAGGTTCACATGACAGCACCATATTCTTGTGGGATGCTGAGACTGGACTGCCACTTGGCAGCCCTCTCACAGGGCACACTAACTTTGTAACCTCAGTGGCATTCTCACCAGATGGGAAGAGAGTTGTGTCTGGCTCAGATGACAATACTATACATATGTGGGATTGTCCCCCAGATGATGTGGGCAGTCTGTTCTCCTATCACATTGCAACACAGGCCCTTCTCCCACTCTGCTATTCTTCAAATCCATCTCATGCCTTGCTGGATTCCAATGTGTATACCCATGGAACTGATTTTAACATATGGCATATCAGGGCTTTAGTGGGGCTACAGAGTGGTGGATGGATTGCTAGCCTAGAAGGTCACCTGCTTCTATGGGTCCCATCATATATGCCAAGACCATCATTATATTTACCCAGTATGTTATTTGTTTTAGGGAAACATACCAAGCTTGACTTGAGCAAGATGGTTCATGGTTCCCAATGGGTAAGGTGCAACTATCCACAGGATGTAGTAGGTACATGACTGTTGTAGTTGCTTGCTAGGAGTGCCTTCACTTCCACTTTCATATTCCTTCCATTGTATACTTTATTCATGGTCTCATTTCATTGTAATAATGTCTACAAAATTTATGCCTATGTTGAATTGTTTTTGTCCTTCAATTTGGTGTGAATGTGAGTTAGACAGGGGACAAGTGCAGGTTGGGACTACATCAGGAAATTGGTGACTCTTTGACAATCCATTAGCTGACATTATCCCATAAGCCATATATCTCCTCAACCATCATATTGATACACCATGTGATCATACCAGATATTGACAGGGGAAGCTGGTATGTATGACAAAAGCTCCTTTTTCTGCCATGCTATTGTCTCCAGTATCTATGTTTTTGAACCTGGTCATATTTCCCTAGAATTGTAACCACTGCTACAGATGATTTGTTTGACAATCCACACCAATATGCTGCACTGGATCAAGCTCATCATGAGTCACACCAACTGGTATGTCTTGCTTCAAAGGAAATATAAACATCTTGCAATAGCCAAGGTCTATGTGCCCTCTTTGATGTACTCTATGATGTAGTCTACTGAATAAGGTGACATTAGTCTGCTGCAGCAATCATCTCCGCCCGCTTTTCACGGATCCTTGCTAAAGGACTGTCTTTGGAGGGCATACGCTCAGTGTCTGCATACAAAGGGAAGATTTGTCTGGTCTTGGACATTAGCAAGATCCAAAAGCAGCATTATATGATGCTTACTACTGGTTCCACCACACCATCAACTGGTTGACCTCCTCTATTTCTTCTGGGTCATCTAACAACTCCAGAATACTGTTATAAAAGCGCTCAGAGTCCATGACAAGGTCAGTTCATGAAAAAACCTGCATAGATGACAAGGCGAAGCGTGTCTGACCAAATATTTTATGATTACTGCCATATGCCCATATGCAAGTAGTAACATACCTGGGTAGCGACATAGGCAATCAACGCCTTGGTGACAGCACACATACCATGGATCCATGCATTACCGGATCAAGTAGTTTTCGGCTCCTGGTCAACAGAACTTGGAGACGTGAAGATGTGTTTAAAGGCCTGGAAAGGTTCCTACATTAGCAGCTAGTATCACAGGACATGGCAATGAAACTTACCAAGACCAGAAGACCGCTGTGCAGCAGTCCGTTCCATGGATCTTCGGAGCCGTAGGAATAATTTGTGTACAGGAAAATAGGCCATTGGTTGCCCCTGACTTGCACTTCCCCATTGCTAAGTTTGGTCTTCATTCTTCGACCGTTGAAAAGATAACAAAGTGTTTGGGTGGCTGCTACCTCAGATGAGGTGCATTCGACCCAGGGGCTTCTGGAGGTCTGGCAAGGCTCCCAAGGACTAAGGAGACTAGGAAACTAGAGAGTGGAAGGCTGGTTCAGACACTCCATGACTGAGCTCAAAGATGTACAGTGAAGAGAGAGTTGTTCCTTAGTAAGCTAAGTACAAGCCTACATAGCTAAGGTAAGAGTCCAGTATCAGTACTACCAATTCTACACCTAGAGACAGGACTGTCTCTACACCGTCAGTCCGGAACCTGGTGATAAAAGGAGATACATACTCAATATTGTTCCAATCAAGGCCTGCAGGGCAGAGGAGTGCCCTGGTCTGCTCATGGTTGAACCCCCTTCCCACTTTTACATTGTGAGGAATATGAGGGTTTAAACTTTGACCCTTCAGGGTTATTCAATCCACAATGGCACCCTTCATGCCCTTCATGTCATCCGCCCTTGCCCCATTTGCACCCTTCTGGATCTGTGTGACACAAATTCAGCCAAAGGGTATGCAAGACCAAATGGAAGAGCATACAAGATCAGCAATGGTAGTAATCTGATCCTCCTCCGATTCCATCAGGCGGGCTTCCAGTCCTGGGGCCGATTGAAGAAGCTTGCGGAACACCTTAAACTCTTTCCTCTCCCTAAAGTTCATAAATTAGTTGCGAAGTTCGACAACATCGCTCTTACTCACGTGGCTGTCAAGGACTCCAGGTTGTCATCAGCCCCATCAGACAACAGGATGATGCCATTCATGAGCAACATTTGCACACTGCAAAAAGCATGCACCGTCCTGCTGAAATGGCGACCATGATGCATGAGGGGATCCTGGGCAGCACTATATTCTGATCAGACACTGGAGTGATTAAGATACATACAACTCACGATTTTTTCTGGGGTCCTGCCTCAAGAGCATTGCTACGACACTTTCGAGGTAAAGCTCCTTCCGGAGTGTCATAAGAATTGGACGAAGCCAGAGAACTATGAGACATGGAAGAGAGCAAGATATGATCTCAGCTGCATGATTGAGAGTCGCCCTTTATACTACTCACCTAGCCTTGCCGACATAATACACAGCCACCCTCCAAAATCCTTCAATGAGGGGTGATGTTAACCTATCAGCCAGCGCTGATCTGCACAAGCAACAAGCGACATGGTCTAGTTGCACTTGAGCGAGCCCATCTCATTAACTATTGAGAGTCCAGGGGAGGACTTACAGAATATATTTTCTAAATGGGGGTTGTGAGGCAAAGTGGTCCCCTTGGGTAGTAGTCTTGCAGTTCAGCGCTCGCCAGCCACCTACAAAACCTAAAGGTGGTGGCTGGGCAACAGCCCAAATTGCTGCAGTGAATTTGTACCTGACTCCGAGGATCGAGGGGGTGATTATCAGCCCAATCAGAAGGATACCGTATTTTGGTGAGGTCTTTTCAGACCAATGAATGTGGAAAAAGACTTGTAGTGCCAGGCGAATGTTCATGGATGACCCTAAATCTGGTGGGACAAGCAATCCAAATCTCGATTGTGACATGAAAATAACTAACCTATCACCGCAGCACACAGCCACCCACAAAACATCAAGGTGGTGGCTGGGCAGCAGCCTAAAATTGCAGCGGTAATCTACACCTAGTAGTACTTAGAGGATCTTTCAGAGAAACCAATTATCAGCCCAATCAAAAGAGTACCTGGTAAGCTCCCTGTTCAGATGGATGAGCATGAAAAAAGACTTATGACTCCAGGATAACCTCCATAATGCTGCGTTGCAGGTCCAAATCGGAATCTAAACCTAGTGGCATGAGAAATTGAGAACTCATGACCACGACCATCTGAGATGTCACATCTGGGTTACCCATAACGCCGTGGTGTTGGTACATACCAGCTGATAATGCAGTCGCCCCCCTCCTGGAATCCACCTTATCGATTGCTGCCTGCAGGTTCTGTTCAAAAGCCAAAAAGGACATGACAAATAGAGATGCTCATTGATGAGATATGTCCTACAAGAATGGCCTTTGGACATGTTGGTTAGTGGGATGGATTTGTTGGGATGACAGATCGGCAGCAACAACATTGTGCTCTGAGTTACTTTGTGCTTACATAATACAATCTGTTCAACTATGGGAATAGCTGAAGGAGCACGTGTCACACTGTGCGTGTGTGCGGTTGTGGTGGTTTCGATTATTGCAGTATTAACACAATGAAAATAAAGGTACCACATTGTGGCGAATGCCACAATCAATGGGCAAGCCTTTCCTGTCCAATCAGATGTCCAGAGTCACATCTTTTCGCTAGTAGTTTGCAAGCCAGTACCTGAAATCTCCAGGTAACAGGGTCTGCATTCACAGATGCAGCATGCCATTGCCTGCGTCAAATTGTATCTGTGGTCAATAGGGGGGGTCTTGTTGGGTATTTGTGTGATTGCATGTTAAATGTGATATGGTCGGATGTCCATAGTACAAATGCATTCTGACTTCAGCTGCACCAGTAATAGTTCTGACACCCGAGTACTAAGCTCACCATACTCACCATAAAATAACTGCATGCCTACCAGCCATGAACAGGGGAGATTGTGACAAATCATTCGGATCAAGGGAATTGATGAGAACAGATTCAATGATCAAACACTCTGTGCATCAATGAGAAATACAATCACCACCCTAGGCAACAATAGTACAACATGGAGCAATGTCTAGCACACTGATAGTGCAAGAAAAGTACAGGACGACAGTGCTGACTTGGTGGATAAAATATATTAAAAAAGGAATAATAATGCCCCCCTTCCATTGTTGAGGGTGAATGTATTACTAGAAGTAATCCAAAAAAAGCATGGAGAGGAGCATATTGTAGACTTGAGGCTCACCATCCATGTGTCAACCTTGCCATTAGCCCTACCCATAGTCAGACTATTGGTAGAAGTGAACTCCTTCAGGTCACAAGATGGGTTGCTACTCAATTTTGCATGTAAAAGAGCAATGTATTGCTCGTGGAAGTGCACATAGGATTGAAACCCAATCGCATCAACAATATCCTGTTCATATTGTAGAAAGTGCTCCAAAACCTCCTGTTGGCCACAATGGAGTTGGAGTAAAAGTCTACCCCATCTCATGACCAACTCATCATAAGTCAGTGGCTGCAAGGTAGTCTAAACAGAAGTAACATTGTAAATTGGTTCAAGTGAGTCAGTATGTTCAGCAATACTTACTTGTTTGGTGCAGAACTGCTTGGTGAAGCTCTCATACAAAGGCATTGATTTGTCAGACATGTTTGATGAGGAGCATTTTTTTAGTGCCTATGGGTCATCTTATAAGGGTGAGTCAGACTTGAATGGTCTTTCGGAGTTAGCTGTTTTTCGGCAAAAGCCTTGTCCTGAATGGAAATAAGTAGAATCGGGCGTAACCCTAATAATACATTGAGCTTCTTGGCAATTGATCACAGACATCATGGCTGTGCAAGAAGCTGACCCAGAACCTTTCAGAAGGCAATTGATCACAGACATTGTGGCTGTGCACAACTGCTGACCAGGCCAATTTGAGAAGTTTGTATTATACTTAGCGACTCATCAGGATGATATAAAGGATAATGTGCACCCGAGTCATGCTTCAGGGAAGTCATGATGGACTCTGACACTCCCTCTCGACAGTGGGAGCAAGATGATAGAAATTGGGACTTCCTCATTCACCCCTTGGATGACTCAGGATGGCATCCAGGTTCCCACCCTGTTGCCGAAAATGGCATGACTCATGCCTTCAATTGCTATATCAGAGCATGGCAGTCAACAGGCGATGCATCCATCCCCACATCGCCCTTTGACTCATTTGACACCACTCTACTGTCTGTTCTTTTGGCCAGCAAGCCATGGGTGTACATTCCCGAAACACTGTCTGTCCCTCTCGCCAGGTTTGACAAGGATGTGCAGGCATTGGAGCATTTCCAAAATGAATGCATGAGTAAGTGATTCAATTTCTATAGCTGGGTATATTTTCTTATTCCATGACATGTAGACTCTTTTCACACCTTTCTTTGCGACATTGATGCCACGAACTGGGCAGTGATGTACTCTGAAGTGTGGTGAATGGTTTGGCATTCACTTGGCGCGGGTATTCACTATTCTGGGTCGTCATGTTGGAAGGATTTGATCCAGGGTACATTTGAGTACTGGGTGAGGTGCAAGCTTGACTGGCCTCTGGAGTATCATGTGTATTTGTTTCTCTCTTTTCCGTGTCATAATATTCATTCTGCTACTTCCAGTCAACATCACTGTCAGGATTTCCACCAATAAGACCTCTATATGAAACATTGTGTTCTTTCACAAGATGGAGTTGACCCTCCCCAAATGCATCCCATATTTCCGTTCCCACTGCCTCCAACTTGCAGCATTCCTCCTCTGTGATGGACACCAGTGTATTGGTTTAATCACTCCCAACATCCTTTCGACCATCAATTACAAAGCTATTCTCACAAAGATGATCAAATGGAACGACCTGACCAGATATTCTTTCTTCCATACTTATGGACCAGATGGCACAGTGTGTGATAATGGATCTATTAATGTTTTCTCCCTGGTAACTTTTCCCTAGGTCACTGGTTGGTTTGACAACAGCCATTTCACAACCGCCCTCAACATGGCGCTTTGCGACTCTGAGAGCAAGTGCTGTTTCGGCATTCTCGAGAGTTGTTCAAATGGTGCGCGTTGTCAATGGCAAACTATCCGTTATCCGCACTTTTACAACATCACCCTTGTGACTTCATGCATATGTTCACATTAACTCACTCAAACTGTAGGGGTTTTGACCAGCTCTAGATGATCAAACAAGTGTCATTGAGCTTGATCAAAAACCGTGCGGCTGCAAATGACATCAACCATGCCAGCAACATCTATTGGAAACACATTGAAGCAAATATCAGACATCTCATGGATTGGTTTTTCGGGATCTGTGATGAGCATGTGGAGGCTTTTGGGACAAATCATGTCTCAATGAAATATGGACTTACAACTAGACTGCCACATCTTATCACCCATGGTCCAGCGGTCTCACAGTAGTGGTATACTCTTTGACATCATGTTATGGCCATCTCTCATACTGATCTGTACATTGTTGACTGTGGACTGTGTACCAGTGCTGCATAGCACATCAGTTGCACCAACACGACTGGTTTACATTCACAAAAGTAAGTAAATATAGTAGTAAAATTGTGATCAAAGTACAAGCAGTAAGGGTAGTTGTTTGGGCATACCCGACATTAGGTAGGGGACTCGAAGGTGGTGGGCGTTGATGTTAGTGGTGGTGTGGTAGCTATAGGGGACTTACGGGATGGAGACTGCGCTGTGGCCCTGCAGCTCATAGAGGTACCATCCCCCATGATGATAATAACGCCCTGTTAGCACAGAAAAGGGTGACCAAAGACTTGTGAGATCATTCACTGGAGAGCAGTAAATCATCTGGCCTTGTGGAAGCCTTCACTGACTGGACAGTATGGTGGATAGCTACTGTGCTGGTCTTCTTAGAAGTCTCGCAGTCATTCTTGACCTTCTTCCCCACTATAGTTGCCACTATGGGATACAGTCCATCAATCACTCTCTTGCTATCTGCCTCCCTGCAAATACTGATTGTAATAGTGTCATTCTTTGTAATGAGGTCTGTTCTCCGTTCTGTCCTTGCCTTCTATGACTCTTTGAGCTTTTCATAGCCACTTGGACATGACTAGAGAATGTTTCTGGCACCTTACCGGCTCTATATCAATGAGTATCATTGGCTTTGCCATTGCTGCCTCGACAATGGACAATGCCAAAGTTTTGCTACATGGAGCCTATCAACGGCAACAACCGCCAGCATCAATGATCCAATGACAATGACAGTGGCCACTGCCTGGACGTGCCACCACTCTCACATGGATGATGACGATGTCTGCCTACAGCCACCCACCCCACTATCAATAGCAACGACAATGTCCACCTACAACCTGCAGAAACACGATGTCGTCGTCCACACCCACCTGCGCAACCAATGGTGCACAGGGCACAATTGTGGACATGTCATTAAGTCATGACGAACCTGCCATGAATGGATTGCAGCCAACTGAGACATTTGATACTTGTCAAGCTGGATCACACGGAGAGTAGCTGTAAGTGTTGTTCCTGTGCCATCATTCTGCTGTCCATAAGATGCCAACCAACCAAAAGGAACCAACCTGACTGTCTCACCATAGCTACATGCCTACTGTTTCGATCCAGCAACCATGTCCGATCTTTTGGCATCACTAATTCAGTTAGAGGAGGTATGGACACAATTCAAAGTTAATGACCACGTTGAGACTGATGCGCACTTGTGCAGCACACGCCCGATCAGGGTAATGGCCTTTCTTGAGAGGGAGGAGTTGATTAGAAAGAGAAAGCGAGTGGATCATTAAGCCGAAGCGACTGAGTATGTGATGCTGTCCCATTGGTGGGTCAGGCAAGAAGTGGACCATGACAAGATCGTTGAGCTCGCTAAGACAACTGTGGAAGAGAGATGAGATTCATCAGCATGGTGACCACTGAAAGATCCTTCAGAGCTGCGAGCAGGCTCAGAAGGATGGATAGAGTGGTTGTGCTGCATTAACAAGCGAAGCAGTGTAGAGCTATCCAAGGCCATCAATTCCATGTATCAGTGGTAAACGGCTCCATTTCGTTCATCATCCCTACCGCCAGGCTTCTCACTCTCAAAAACCCCCACAATCCTTGTTTCAAACAACAAAAGGCTTCCGAGTGCAAGTCTTCAGGCTTGCCCAGCCCATCATCCTTTTTTCTTGTCCACCACTACCCTCACACCATATGGTCACCCAGCCATGACTGAAAATGCTCAGCAGGCCCCAGCACAGACCCAATCATCACAATCAAAGTTGCAAAGCCAGCCTGCACCCTGCAAGGTCAGATTCAACATTGGTAAGTGGCAGAGGTGTGTGCTGCGCAGGGCAGATGTAGAGCGAATCCTTTTTTTATCCCAGGCACCCAGTATCAGGTACTGGACATTGTTGGAGAGGGTGCATATGGCATTGTATGTTCTGTGGTCCACCATCCCAGCAGGAGAAACATTGCTATCAAGAAAATCACCCCCTTCAATCATTCAATGTTTTGTCTACGGACATTGTGGGAGCTCAAGCTGTTAAAGTTCTTGAGTGAGGCTGGCATGTGTGAGAATGTGAGCGCAATCCTAGGTCAACATTTCGATTGCTGTAATACTGATGTACTCCATAGATCATCTCCATTCGGACATTATCAAACCTCCTTCATTGGAGGCCTTCAAGGAGGTCTACTGTGCGTGATTGGATGCACAAATCTCGGAATGACAAACTAATCCGAGTGTACTCACAGTGATTCAGGAGTTGATGGAAATGGACATGCACTGCGTCATCAGAACACAGGATCTATCTGACGGCCATGCCCAATATTTTGTTTACCAGACTCTATGTGCTCTCAAAGCACTGCACTCTGCGGATGTGATCCACCATGATCTTAAACCGTCAAACCTTCTCCTCAATGCCAACTGTGACCTAAAAGTCTGTGACTTTGGTCTCACTCAGTCAGTGAAGACAGCAGAGCTGTCGGGTACGGAAACCAGCTTCATGACTGAATATGTTGCTACTCGATGGTACTGTGCCCCGGAGATCATGCTCACATTCAAGCAGTACACTAAAGCCATTGATGTATGGTCTGTCAGGTGTATCCTCATGGAGATGCTCTCCAGTAAACCACTCTTTCCTGGCTGTGACTATCATCATCAGTTATCGCTCATTCTCGATGTGCTGGGCACACTGACACTGGACGAATTCTATGCAATCACAACATGAAGATGATGGGATTATATTTGGGCATTACCCTTCCGGAAACGTAGACCCTTTGCACAACTGTTTCCCAATGCCACACCATTGGTGATCGACTTTTTGACAAAGACTCTGGTAGGGCTAATCGCTTGCCAGAATTGGAGGATTGTCTCTGAATCTGCACTAGACATTCGACCTGAAGAAATGACTAACAGTTGAGGAGGCTTTGGCTCATCCTTATTTAGAGGCATATGTGAGTGGATTTTACTTTACTAGCCTATTGGCTCTCAAGGCAGCTGCAGCATGACCCCAACGACGAGCCTGTCACCCCACCCCTTGATCCTGAGTTCTTTGAGTTTGATTGTAGGTGACCTTCTTTTGAATATCTTCTACTTTTGCTGATTACATTATAGTGCACAAGGACAATATCAGCTGTGAGCAGCTCAAGGAGTTGCTTTACGAGGAGATCATGTCCTTCCGCCCTGCTCCTATAACCTAAGGGTTGACTCCTGTTCATTGGGCTTGTGCTTCTAGATGAGCAAAGCTTTTTGAATTTCACACCATACCCTTCGTATTACTTGGAACTCTCCCATCTCGCACCAATCTTCAATCCAATGTATGCATGTGCGATGTGTAATCTTGGCGCAAAGTAAGGTAGTCCTCAACAAAACTTGACCATAATCACGTGACGAAGCGTGACAATGCTCTGAAAATGCGCTGGATATTTGATATCAATTCATCAGGTCAATATCTCGAAAATCCCCTGCAGTGTTTTATAGATATGACATAGACACACTTAGCAGTATACTGTATTGGAGTACTGTACAAGAATTGTGATCGTAATTAATTTTGAAAGGATATGAAGCACGAAATTAACACCTCGGCTAGAGGGATAGTGCCAAATTGGGACAGCATAGTTTGGACACATCAAGCACGGCTGAGTTCGGAGGAGATGTTGGAACGCAATGTGATGCATATCTTAAAGGTCTCGACGGACAACAGGCTGCTTGTGCAATAAAAAGATATTGTGGTCACCATGTCCTCCCACTGGCGAGCATCTTGGAAGAGTTTGATGCCACTCACTCATTGTCTTCAACCAATTGACTATTCTTCTTTCACAAGCCCTTTCCCTTATATTCACAATTAATACCATGACAAGACATTGTATTTACATTGAGCATCCGAGCATAAAGTGCACAATTATGTTTTTGGACTTCAACGCTGTTGCCAGTGAGCACTACTGCCAGAGACTTAGCTTGGACTTAACAACACAGCGTCACACCGTGTCACATCAGGTGATTATGGTCAAGTTTTGTTGAGGACTACCTTAGCTGTATACCCTCCTTTCTTCCCTCTTTCATTCACACTAACCCAATCTATGCGTAACAAAATGTATTTCATTGGCCATCCGCTCGATGCGCTGCCCTTGTTTTGTCGTTGGCTCCTTCATCTGTTTTGTCTAGAGTTGGGTGATGGACTGCTGTTGTAATAATGTATAGGTTTATCAAATTTCAATGCACTCATTGCTATCGAATGTGTGCTAGGTCATGAATACTGGTTGTTGTCTCATCCTCAAGTACTCTTGGGAGTAATGGGACTCTCCATGCATGCCATTTCCAGTCTAAGATATGGTTCTACCCAGGGATAATACAGCCCAAATGATAAGTGCTGACTCGCCTCATGGGTGAGCAGAGCGCTCAAGAAGTCAAAAGGCTAATGGAAGCTAGCATCGAGACTGTGTGTGTGTGTGTGTGTGTTATGAATTTGGTAAGGGGTGATTAACGATATAACGTGTCATTTGAATCATCCCATCACTGGTATACATTGGCAACTAATACGGTGCAGCAGCTGACTGGCACTACATTATGCGCCCCCAGTGAGCACACTTGAAAAAAAGTGGAGCTGAAAATTGACTTACGGCCTTGAGCTGCTCAAGGTACCAGGAACAGGACTGCAAGTCTGCCTTCTCTAAGCATTGCGTGAACTCCTTTGCTTGTACTTCACACAAAGGTCCCCTCTGGTATGGCTGGTGTTGGACAGGCATTGCTTGTTCCACAGGTGCAGGTGCATGAGAGCTAGAGCCTCCAAAGAGCATGTTCGAGATGCCGTGGCCAATGGCAAACCCGACGGCTACACCACCAGTGGTACTAGCAGCCATGCTGACCTCATTTGACACTTTCTGATGTTTTTGCTTGCATTTTCAGTCATTTTCAGGCTGTCTTCAATGCTCTGTGCATCCCTGCATATGGTCAACATGTCCGCACGGTTTCCTCACCCATCTGCCTAACTTTTATGCCATATGTTTGCGCCAACAGGTGAGTTTGGCAATATTAGCCTGTTTTGGGTATGCTGACGACTTCTGCTGTTTTTCATGCTGATTTGAACACTGTGTGCATGCATGTGTGTGCCAAGCATGTCTGAGCCTCTTTGGCTCCTCTGGGTGCAATCTTGCACTTCCACCAGGTAAGTCTGGTCATTTGGTTCATCTTGGGGGCTTTTGATGATTTCTGACATGTTTCCAGGTATCTCCGAGTCATTTCCAATGTTTGGCACATGTCTGTGCCCCCTCAATCCATCTGAATGGTTTCAAGGCTCTCCAGGCCATCTGTACATAGTTCTGCACCTCTGGCAGGTAAGTCCAGGGTTACTGACACAATTGCAGTCATTCTTGAGCTGCTCACATCACCAAGTACGTGTATGTGGGTGCTCAGCATGCCTGGGCAGCTCTTGAGCCCATCTGCTTCGTCTGTGCACGACCTTGTGCTGCCACCAGGTGGGTCTGGCCATTTTTGGTCTGCTGAGTCTATGCTGACAATTTCCTGTGTATCTCCAGCCATATTCGCATGGTCTGCAATGCTCTGCTGTGTGTCTAAGTGAGGGAAGAGGTCAGAACAACCAAAAACCAACACCCAATGACAACAAAAGCGAGTGGTGGTCTTCCTCTGCGGTTCTGGTATATGATCTCCACAGGGGGATGTGCTGCAAGCCTTCAGGTAAGGTGCAGGAGGGAAGGGAAGGGCTTCTGA
>Ga0307516_10006940_pt1 | contig 13142 bp, 12 predicted proteins | sample 19_EM_MG_FD_203310 | JGI IMG/M metagenome (GOLD analysis project Ga0307516, IMG submission 203310) | Populus trichocarpa ectomycorrhiza microbial communities from riparian zone in the Pacific Northwest, United States - 19_EM | ecosystem: Host-associated > Plants > Roots > Unclassified | place... | reverse complement strand
AGCGACCGCAGAGCAGCGGCGGGCTCCTCCTGCGGGGTCTGCTCCATCCGGATCCCGTGGTGCGCGATCGCGCGGGCGAGGTCGGCGCCGGTGTCGACGACCACGGGAGGCCCGTCACCCCGGATCGCGAACATGATGAGGGGGATGTCCATGACCTGCCCCCAGCCGCGGAGGTAGGTGAGCGACGGCTTCTGCAGGCCGAAGACACGGCCCACGGACAGCGCCGTGACGGACAACGTCATACGTCCATCAGCTCGCTGTCCCGCGTCTCCCGCAGCGCCAGCGTGCACAGGAGGCCGAGGAAGCAGTAGCCGGCCAGCAGGACGCCGAAGAAGAAGCCGCCGTAGGTACCGATGATGCCGGCGGCCACCAGCGGGGGGATGGCTCCGCCCAGGACGCCGGCCAGGCTGTAGGAGAGGCCCGCGGCGGTGTAGCGGTACCGGGTGGGAAAGAGCTCGGACAGGAAGGAACCGGCGACGCCGAAGCCGGTGCCGGCGATCATGAACGTGACCAGGAGGCCGGCGTAGAACGCGCCGATTGTGCCGATGTCCAGGACGGGGAACAGGAGCAGGGCCCACGGGATGCCGAGCGTGTTGGCGGCCAGGAGGACCTTTCGGCGCCCGAACCGGTCGGAGAGGGTCCCCCCGAGCGCGCAGAACAGGCCGTTCACGAGGTTCCCGATGATGCCCGCCAGCAGCACGGTCGGGCGGCTGAGACCGAGGGTCGCGGTGCCGTAGTTGGTGAGGAACGCGATGCCGATGTAGCCGAGCGAGAAGGCCATCACCAGCGCGCCGGCGCCCAGCAGGATCTGCCTCCAGCCGTGGGCGAATGCCTCCTTGAAGGGCAGCCCGCCGTCGTCGCGACGGCGTCGCGCCTCGGCCTCGAACGCGGGCGTCTCCTCGATCCGCAACCGCACGTAGAGGCCGACGGCGACGAGGACCACACTGATCAGGAACGGGATGCGCCAGCCCCAGGAGGTGAAGGTGGCGTCGCTCATGTAGAGGGCCACGATCAGGTACACGGTGAGCGCGAGCACGTTCGCGATGGCGCCGCCGAGGTTGGTCCACATTGCCCAGAAGCCGCGGCGGTCCTTCGGGGAGTGCTCGGAGGTGAACAGCGCGGCGCCGGCCCACTCGCCGCCGGCGGCCAGGCCTTGGGCGATGCGGAGCACCACGAGCAGGATCGGCGCGACCACGCCGATGCTGGAAGAGGTGGGGAGCAGGCCGATCAGCACGGTTGCCGTACCCATCAACGCCATCGTGGCAATCAGCGTGCGCTTGCGGCCGAGCCGGTCGCCGTAGTGCCCGAACAGGATCGAGCCGAGCGGGCGCGCCACGAAGGCCACACCGAGCGTCGCGAAGGACACGACGGTCGCCGACTGGTCACCGAGGGCGGGGAAGAACGCGCCGGCGAAGACGAGAGCCGCCGCCGTCCCGTAGATGCTGAAGTCGTAGAACTCGATGACCGTGCCCATGAAGCTGGCGAAGGCCACCTTGCGCATTTTCGCGGGCGGGGTGGGGGCCGTCGTGGGCACGGGGGTGGTGGGGCCGGAGTCCGGTCTCGCCACGCTGTCGGGGGGCAGCTGCATGGTCATCGGACACTCCTCAGATGCCATTGGTGAGCCGAGGCGGATCTGAAGTCAGAGTTCATATATATGAACTCATATTTGTCATCAGGAACTCAAAAGTGAAAGTAACCTGGGTCACAGTCATGGTCAATAGAGATCCCAAGATCCTGACGCGGGGCTTGCCCCATGACGTCAGTCGTCGAGATGACCGCCGACCCGCAGCACCCCTTCGGCGACCTTGAAGGCCTCGCCGGCCGCGGGCAGCCCGCAGTACACGGCGGTCTGGAGCAGGACCTCCTTGATCTCGGCGACGGTCGCCCCGTTGTTGATCGCGCCCTCGACGTGGTGGGCGAGCTGGGTCGGGCGGCCCAGCGCCGTGAGGACGGCGAGGTTCACGATGCTGCGCGTCTTGCGGTCGATGCCGTCGCGCGCCCAGATCCGGCCGAAGCAGACCTCTTCGGAGTACTCCTGGATCACGTCGTTGAAGCTGTTGCGGTTCGCGTCCTTCTTCTCGACGTAGCCGTCGCCCATGAGCTCGTTCATGATCCGGCGGCCGGTCGTCCTGGTGTCCGTGGTGTCCGTGGTGTCCGGGATGGTCACGTCGTCTCCTCTGCTGGGTGGTCCGAGGTGTGGGTGGTTCAGGTGCTGATCAGCCGCGGTCGAGGACCGATCTGACCTCGTCGGCGGAGAGCTTGATCGTCACGCCGGCCCGCTCGTTCTGGAGCAGCAGCGGCGTCTGCGAGTCCCGGTCGCCCCAGCCGCGGTCGAGGGCCTCGTGGAAGTCCTCCTCGACCAGTCGGGCGGCGCGCATCGGCACGCCCAGCTCGTCGGCCAGCTCGAGCGCCAGGCGGAGGTCCTTGTTCGCCAGTGTCAGGGCGAACGACGGTGGGTCGAAGGCCTCCTGGAGGTATCGGTCGCCGACGCGGTCGAAGGTGCGGGCCCGTCCGATGGCGCCCTGGCGCAGGGCGTGCCACAGGGCGGCGGGCTCGACACCGGCCTTGACACCCATCGTGAAGACCTCGGCGATCCCCGACCGGATGATCATGCTGGCGCAGTTGTGCACGAGCTTGGCGGTGTTGCCCGCGCCGATCTCCCCGACGTGCAGCACCTTGTCGCCGATGGCGTCGAGGACGGTGCCGACGCGGTCGAACGCGTCTCGGTCGCCGCCGACGTAGATGGCGAGCTTCCCGGAGCGGGCCCCCTGGGGACCGCCGCTGACCGGTGCGTCGAAGAGCTCGACGTCCTGGTCGCGGCAGGCCGCATGCACCTCGCGGACGACGGTGGGAGAGTTCGTCGTCAGGTCGAACCACGTGCTGCCTGGTGCAAGCGCGCCGAGCAGGCCGCCTTCGCCGGTGCCGACCTCGCGCATCTCGCCCGGACCAGGCAGTGAGGTGAAAACCACCTCGGCGGACCGCGCCAGCTCGGCGACGGACCCGGCCCAGGTCGCGCCGGCCTCCTCCAGCGGGGCGGCGCTGGATCGGTGGAGATCGTGCACGACGAGGTCGTGGCCGGCGCGACGCAGGTTGAGCGCCATGCCCTGCCCCATGATGCCCAGACCGATGAAGCCGACGTTCATGGGTGTCCTCTCGTCAGTGTCCTCGGGTGGTCGCGATGACGAACTACCGAACGCATCTGCGAATGCACCGTAGGTCGACGCCGCAGGGGTGTCAACGCCCCGCGCGGACGCCCGGGGAGTCGCCGACGCGTTGACACGACATCGGACCGACCGTAGCCTCAGGCTCAAATACGGACACCGGTTCCTAATAGCGAACCCGGGATCTCCGTATTCAGGCATCTCGGCGTCGAGTGGGCCTCGGCCCAGCCGGCGGTGCCGTGACCTGGAGGGGCTGCCGTGACCGAACGACCACCGTCCCTCCCGAGCCGTGTGACGCGGGAATCGACGGAGGCGCCCAGATGACCGCGCTTGAGGGTGTGAAGGTGATCTGCGTCGGGCAGTTCTACTTCGCGCCGTACTGCACGATGTTGATGGCGCGCCTCGGTGCGGACGTGATCAAGATTGAGGCGCCGCAGGGTGACCCCTATCGGCGGCTGCCCACGGTGGACGCGGACGGCGGCTCGATCCAGTTCCGGTTCCTGAACTCCGGCAAGCGGACCATCCGCCTGGACCTGTCCGTCGAGGCCGGGCAGGACGTGCTTCGTGACCTCGTTCGCGGTGCCGACGTGCTGGTGCAGAACCTCTCCCCGGGCGCCATGGACCGCTTCGGTCTCGGCTACGAGGAGCTCCGGCGGGTCAACCCCCGGCTGATCATGGCCTCTGGCACCGGTTTCGGCTCGTTCGGTCCGTACGCGGGCGAGTCCGCCATGGACCTCACCATCCAGGCGCGCACCGCCATCATGAGCACCACCGGCTTCGAGGACGGCGCCCCGGTGCGGACCGGCCCGTCCGTCGTCGACTTCGTCGGCGGTGCCCACCTGCTCGCGGGCGTCGTCGCCGCGCTGTTCCAGCGGACCCGCACCGGGGAGGGGCAGCACGTCGAGGTCGCCCTTCAGGACGCCATCCTGCCCGCCCTGACCTCCAACATCGCGGGCGTGATCAGCCAGGCCACGGACAGCCCGGAGCGGACCGGCAACCGGCACGGCAGCCTGGCGGTGGCGCCCTACAACGCGTACCCGGCCGCCGACGGCTGGGTGACCCTGCTGTGCCCGACCCAGGCGCACTGGGAGCGCCTGCGCGCCCAGATCGGGGACCCGGCCGCGGCGGACCCGCGCTTCGCGACGATGGCGGGCCGGTGCCGCCACATGGACGACCTCGACGTCGTGGTCAGCCGCTGGACCGCCACCCGGACGAAGGACGACCTGACCCGCCTGCTCGGCGGGCTGAAGATCCCCTGTGCCCCCGTGGTGACGCTCCCGGAACTGCTGACGGACCCCCACGTGCTCGCCCGCGGCGTCCTGCGCACCGTCACGGACGAGAAGGGATCCTTCATGACCCTGGGCAGCCCGCTGTTCCTCTCCGGCTCACCCGTCGTTGAACCCACCCGGTCCGGCGATCTCGGCGAGCACACCGACGAGGTGCTCAGCAAGGAGTTGGGCATGACCGCCGACGAGATCGCCGGGCTCCGCGCAGCCGGGGTCATCTGATGGGCGTGGTGAGGCCGGTTCCCGAACGCACGACGATCACCGGAGGAACGCGATGACGACGCAGACGAGTAAGGCCGTGGGTTTCGGCAAGGAACTGGCGGCCGGCACGTTCACCGACGAGATGCTGACCGACATGCGCAATCTGATCGGCACGGAGTTGCGTACCGACGCCTGTGTGAACAATGAGTACGCCACGCGGTTGGCGATTCTGCGGTTCGCTGAGGGTATCGGTGACGACAATCCGTTGTGGACGGATGAGGGGTATGCGGCCGCGGGTCCGCACGGCGCGATTCTGGCGCCGCCGAGTTTCGTGTTCGCCTGTCTGGGTTCGGTGCAGGTCGGGTGGCGTGGCCTGGGCGGCTTCCATGCGGAGACGGACATGACGTTCCATGCGCCGATCCGGGTGGGTGACAAGATCACGGCGCGGGTGTGGTTCGACGGGTTCGACGAGCCGGTGGAGAGCTCTTTCGGTGGCCGGCGGGTGAAGGACTATCTGCGCCAGGAGTATTGGAACCAGGACGGTGTGCTGGTGGCACGGTTCATCTGTTCGCGGATGCGGTTCGAGCGTGGTGAGATGCAGAAGCGTCGTGGTTCGCGGGCGATCGAGATTCCGCATCCGTGGACCGATGAGCAGCTCGCGCGGATCGAGGAGGATGTGCTGGCGGAGGCGCCGCGGGGGGCGGCGCCGCGATATTGGGACGATGTTCGGATCGGTGACGAGCTGGACACCATCACCAAGGGTCCGATCGGGCTCACCGATGAGATCGCCTACATCGCGTCGGGTGCTGCTCCGATCCCGCGGCTGTCGGCGCACGGGGTGGCGCTGCGTCGATATCGGAAGCATCCGAAATGGGCGTTCCGGGATCCGAGGACGCACGCGCTGGAGCCGGTGTATTCGGTGCATTACAACGACTATGCCGCGCGGTTGCAGGGTGCGCAGGTCGCCTACGACGTGGGGATTCAGCGGACCTGCTGGCAGATCCATTCGCTGACCAACTGGATCGGCGACGCCGGCCGGGTGAAGGCGATCCACGGCCAGTACCGGGCGCATGTCTACCTTTCCGACGTCGTCCGCCTCGGTGGCAAGGTCGTCGGCAAGGAGATCGACGCGGACGGCGATGCCGTCCTTCAGCTGGAGACCTGGGCGATCAACCAGCGCGAGCAGAATTGCATGCCGGGTACGGCCACCGTCGTCCTGCCGCGGCCGACGCAGGACCTGCCGTGACGCCGCCGGCGGTATGGGGCAGGGAGATCGGCACTGAACTGGTCCGGGGCATCCCGTTCCGCATCTACACCGAGCGCCCCCGGAACATCGGGACGCTGCTTGCCTTCGCGGACCGCTGGGGCGACCGTCCGCACCTGGTCCAGGGCGAGCGGGTCGTGACCTTCGCCGGTCTGCGCCGGGCGGCCGAGGCCAAGGCTGCCCGGCTCGCCGCGGACGGGCTCGCGCCCGGTGACCGGGTACTGCTGACGGGCTTCAACAGCCCGGAATGGATCATCAATTTCTGGGCGCTGGTGACCGTCGGGGCCGTGCCGGTGCTGGGCAACGCGTGGTGGGGCGACGGCGAGGTGGCGGAAGCGCTGGACCTGCTGGAGCCGGCGCTCGTCCTCGCGGACGCCCGCGCAGCGCGCGCCCTGCCCGCGGGCGTGCCGGCCGGGCCCTGGGACTGTCCGGTCCCGGAGACCGAAGCGGCGCTGGCCCCCGCCCGCGCCCGCCACGAGGACGACCCGGCGGCGTTCGTGTTCACCTCGGGCACCTCGGGCACGCCGAAGGCCGTCGTCCTCTCGCACCGTTCGCTGCTGGCCGGACTGCACATGCTGCTGCACATCACCCGGCGGTTGCCGCAGCAGGTCGACGAGGCCACCGGAGACGCCGGGCTGCACACCGGGCCGATGTTCCACATCGGCGGCATCCAGACGCTGATCCGGGCGATCACGGTAGGGGACACGCTGGTCATGCCCGCGGGACGGTTCGACCCCGCGGAGGCACTGCGGTTGATCGAGGAATGGCGGATCGTGCGCTGGAGCGCCGTCCCCACGATGGTCTCCCGGGTCCTGGAGCACCCCGACGTCCGCACGCGCGACCTGACGTCGATCGTGTCGATCACGGTGGGCGGGGCACCGGTGCACGCCGAGTTCCTGGCCCAGCTCCGGGCGGGGCTGCCCGGCGTGGAGCCCCGCGTCGCGACGGGGTACGGCCTGACGGAGAACGGCGGGCAAGCCACCGCCGCCTCGGGCCGGGACACCACCGAACGCCCCGGCAGCACCGGGCGCCCGCTCCCGCTGGTAGAACTCCGGACGCTCGAGCCGGCCGACCAGCCGGACGGCGAGATCGTGATCCGCTGCGTCACCCAGATGCTCGGGTACTACGGCGTCGAGGACTCGCCGATCGACGCCGATGGCTGGCTGCACACCGGCGACCTGGGCCGTCTCGACGAGGACGGCTACCTGTGGATCACCGGCCGGGCCAAGGAGATGATCATCCGGGGTGGCGAGAACATCGCGCCCGCCGCGGTGGAGAAGGGCTTGTCCGGCATCGACGGGGTGGTGGAGTCAGCCGTCTTCGGCGTGCCGCATCCCGACCTCGGTGAAGAAATCATGGCCGTCGTCGTCGTGGAGGCGGACCTCACCGCCGAGGACCTCGCGCGTGGCCTCAGGTCCCGGCTCGCGTCCTTCGCGGTGCCGACGCGCTGGCGGATCGAGCGCGAACCGTTGCCGACCACCCACTCCGGAAAGATCGACAAGACGGCCCTGGCGGCCGAGGCAGCGGCCGCGCTCACCACCGCGCCGGGCGGAACGGCATGAGCGACGTCGAACGGGAGAAGGCGGCCGACCGCGTCGCGCTGCTGGAGCTCCGCCGCCCGCCCAGCAACGTCTTCGACGAAGCGCTGCTCACCGAGCTGGCCGACGCCCTCCACGAGATCGACGAGGCGGACGACGTCACGGCGGTCGTGCTCTGCGCGCAGGGCAAGCACTTCTGCGCGGGCGCGGACCTGCGCGGGCTGGGCGCGCCGGGCATCCGGCGGGTGTACCGGCAGGCGTACCGGATCTTCTCCGCGCGCACGCCCGTGGTGGCAGCGGTACACGGCGCGGCGATCGGTGGTGGTCTCGGGCTGGCGATGTCCGCGGACTTCCGCGTCGTGTCCCCGGGGGCACGGCTCACCGCCAACTTCGCCAGGCTCGGCTTCCACCAGGGGTTCGCGCTGACCGTCACCCTGCCGAGAGCGGTCGGTGCGCAACGGGCGCAGGAACTGCTGTACACGGGACGATCGGTCTCGGGCGAGGAGGCAGCGGCCATCGGCCTGTGCGACGCCGTGGCGGACGATCCCCGCGAGGCGGCCGTCGAGTTCGCCGGCCGGATCGCGGCCTCGGCACCGCTGTCCGTACGCTCGATCCGCGCCACGCTGCGCCGCCCGCTGATCGCCGACGTGGGCACGGCACTCGACCTGGAGGCGGACGCGCAGGCCGCGCTTCTCGGGACGGCCGACTTCGCCGAGGGGGTCGCGGCGTCGTTCGCCAAGCGGTCACCTCGCTTCACGGGCTCGTAATGGCGAATCGACGTACCGTCGGCGGTGCACTCCCACGGGTGACGAAGGAATCCACGCAGGCCGACCCCGGCGGCCCGAAGAACCACCGCACCATCGACCGGGTGACGCAGATCCTCGAGGAGGTCGTCTACCACCCCGGGATCGGTTTCGCCGATCTCGCCAGGGCCCTGAACGCGCCCAAGAGCTCCGTACACGGCTTCATCCGAGGGCTCCAGGCCAAGGGTTGGCTGTACGAGGTCGACCGGCGCTTCTACCTCGGGCCCGCCATCTACGGGCTGACGCTGGCCAGCGGTCACATCAGGGCCGGTCAGGTGAGCCAGGCGGACCTCGACGCCCTGCACAGGGACACCGGGATGACGGTGTTCCTCGGGGTCGAGGCCGGCGACCACCTCATCTACGTCGGCGAGTCCGGCACCGACGCCCTCTCCGGCTTCGCGGCGCGCACCAACATCCGCCGGCAGGTCATCAACACCGCGGGCGGCAAGGTCCTGCTGGCGGCGATGGCCGACTCGGAACGGGACGCCTACCTGCGCCGGCACCAGGCGGCGGACGGCGAGGCCGTGTCGATGTTCCTCGCCGAGTTCGCCGAGATCCGTAGGACCGGTGTCTCCCGCAACTTCCGCCACCACGGCACCCAGATCGCCCTCGCGAGCGTGGTGCGCAACCAGGCAGGGGAGAGTGTCGCCGCGGCCATCCTGATCGGCCAGACCGCCGAGGTGGAGCCGCGGGAGGAGAAGGTACGCAAGATTCTGCTCAAGCACGTCGCTTCGTGGACCCGACGCAAGACCACTCCCCGGGAACCGATCTAGTGGACGGGTTGCCGGCCTACGAGGTCCATGCGCTGAGGTACGCCACGCGGTCGGACACGACCGCCAGCGGGACCTACTACCGCTACGAGCTCTACGGGGAGCCTGACGAGCAGATCACCTCCGGCTACTACTTCTGGCTGATCCGCGACCGCCGGCGGACGGTCCTCGTCGACTGCGGCTACAGCGAGCAAACGGCAGCCCAGCGCAACCGTGCCTTCACCACGCTGCCGCTCGAGCTGCTCGCCCGCCTGGACGTCCGGCCCGGGGACGTCGACCACGTGGTGCTCTCGCACATGCACTTCGACCACGTCGGCAACATCGGGCTGTTCCCGAACGCCACCTTCAGCATGGCCCGGGCCGAGCTGGAGTTCTGGGCCGGGCCCTTCGGCAGCAGGCCCACCATCGGCTGGGCGATCGAGCGCAGCGAGCTCGAGCAGGTCCAGCGCCTCGACGCGGAGGGCCGGCTGCACCTCGTCGGCGACGGGACCACCGAGCTCTTCCCCGGGATCCGGGCGACCGTCGTCCCGGGGCACACCCCGGGCCAGCTGATCGTCGAGGCCGGCACCGCCGGCGGTCGCGTGCTGCTCGCCTCCGACGCCGTCCACTACTACGACGTGCTCACGCGCGACCGGCCCTTCCACATCTTCACCGACCTGGAGGGCGTTTACCGCGGCCTCGAAAAGGTGCGCACGCTCGCCGCCCGCCCCGGCACCACTCTCGTGCCGGGCCACGACGCGGCCGTGATGCGGATGTTCGAGACGACCGCGCCGGAGTGCGCCGACCTCACCCGGCCGCTGCCGCACCGCAGTGCGACCAAGCGCGAGGAGTGTTCCGGGTGATCGAACGCGACAACACCTCCCGCGTCGCCATCGAGTGCAAGTCCGCCGGCTTAGTGGCGCCGAACCAGGGGCGCCCGCCCTTCGTCCTGCTGCATGGTGGACGGCACGGAGGCTGGTGCTGGCGCCGGGTGGCGCGCCGGCTCCGTGCGGCCGGCCACGAGGTGTACGCCCCGACGCTGACGGGGCTGGGGGAGCGGTCGCACCTGCTGCGTCCGGACATCGGCCTCGAGGTCCACGTCCAGGACCTCGTCGGGGTCTTCGAGTTCGAGGACATCGAGCAGGCGGTGCTGGTGGCGCACAGCTACGGCGGAGCTGTCGCCGGCGCCGCCATGGGGCGCATCGGCCGGCGCGTCCGGATCCTCGTCCACGTCGATGCGCACATGCCGAGGACCGGGGAGTCGGTGTTCGACCTGATCGGTCCCGATCGTGCCGCGCAGATGGTTGCTCTGGCCGACGCGCACGGCGAGGGCTGGTTTCTGCCCCCGTCCGACGCGTCGTCGTACGGGGTGTCCGATCCGGCGGACGTCGCCTGGGTGAACAGCAGGACGACCGCCCAGCCGCTCAAGACCTACCGGGATCCCGCCGGTTCCACCGAACTGGCGTGGGCCTCTCCGGGCATGTACATCGAGTGCCTCCGGTCGCCGACGTGGCCGAAGCTCCTGGAGCGCGCCCGCGACCGGAGCGCGCGCGACGACCGCTTCCACTATCGCCGGCTCGACGCCGTCCACGACGCCATGGTCACCGCGCCTGAGGCCCTGACGGGCCTGCTCCTGGAGAGCCTCGACGTCGTCGCGGCGCCGGCGGACTCACGCACATGACCACGAAGACCGTACGCGACCGGAGCCATCGTCCCGGGACGTTCGCCTCGTTCCGCTACGGGTCCTACCGCCTGTGGTTCGGCGGCCAATCGATCTCCCAGACCGGCTTCTGGTTCTACGTGGTCACGCAGTCGCTGCTGGTGCTCGAGCTGACGGACAGCGGGACCATGGTCGGGATCGTCACCGCGGTGCAGAACATTCCGCTGTTCCTGGTGGCGCCGTACGCCGGAGCACTGACCGACCGCGTCGACACCCGGCGGCTCATCCTCGCCACCCAGACGGTGACGACGGTCAGCTCGCTGCTGCTGGGCCTGCTGGTGCTCGCCGACGTGGTCTCGGTGGTGTGGGTGCTGGTGTTCGCCGCCGTCACGGGAGTGGCGTGGGCCTTCGACCAGCCGGCTCGGCGGACGTTCGCCGCCGAACTGGTGCCCGAGGAGGCGGTGACCAACGCGCTGAGCCTCAACGGCGTCCTGCTGCAGCTCGCCCGGATGATCGGACCGGCGCTCGCCGCCCTCGTCATCAACACCCTCGGATTCGGCTGGGGCTTCCTAGCCACCGGCGTATGCACGTCGCTGTCCCTGCTCGCGCTGGTGATCATCGGCAGAGGCGGGGAGGTCTTCCGCAGCCCCGCCGCGCCAGCTCGGGGAACCCTGCGCGAAGGGCTTCGCCTGGCCTGGAGTGATCGGTATCTGCGCGTCGTCCTGCTGTTGCTCCTCGGTACGTCGACCCTCGCCTTCAACTGGCACGTCCTCTTCCCGCTGCTCGCGGTCCGGGACCTGCGCGGGACGAGCGCGACGTTCGCACTGCTGATGGCGGCGATGGCTGTCGGCTCGATGACGGGAGCCTTCTGGCTGGCCCGCCGAATCAGCGTGGGCGGACAGCTGCTGGCAGGCGGTGCCTGCGTGTACGGGGCGGCCCAGCTCTGCCTTGCGGTGTCCCCGTCGGTGGGTTTCGCCGCGGCGACGGCGGTGCTCCTCGGGCTGGGCTCGACCGTGCTCGTCAACGGCGGAGCTGCCAGTCTCCAACTGCGCGTGGACAAGGGCATGCGCGGACGCATGATGGGCTTGTTCACCGTGGCCGTCCTGGGCGGGGTCGGCCTCGGGGCTCCACTGAGCGGTCTCGTCGCGGAGACGATCGGCACCCGGCTCGCGCTCGTGGCGGGGGCAGCCTGCGCCCTGATCTGCGGACTTCTCGCGCTGTGGCTGTTGCGGCCGGCCGGCGGGCGGCGATGAGTCGGCGCCATGGTTCATAAATACGTTCACGGGTTCGCAGATGCATCCTCCAGGGCCTAGTGTGCGAGGGATGTCGGAGAGAGGGAGTACGTCATGATCACCGTTGTCCGAGCACAGAAGTCAGTACCGTCGAGTAGGGCGGAGGGCACATTCACGGGGGAGGTGTGGCTCGACACCGTCTTGTCGCGCCGTGACGGGATCGGCATCGCCGACGTGTTCTTCACGCCCGGAGCGCGTACGCACTGGCACACCCACGAAGGCGGGCAGCTCCTCATCGTCCTGTCGGGAGAAGGACTCGTCGGTAGCGACGACGGAATCGTGCGCGTGTCGGCCGGCGACAAGGTCTGGACGCCGCCCGGCGTCCGGCATTGGCACGGTGCGGCCGCCGACCGGTATCTGGTCCACACCGGTATCTCGCTGGCCGGTGTCCACTGGGCGGACGCCGTGACCGATGACGAGTATCTGGCCGAGCGCATGGAGGACGAGCGAAGCTAACCGCCGGCGGGCGGGTCCTGGGCCTCCAGCAGGAGCTTGGCCAGCGCCTCCGGCGAGTCGACCATGACGTCGTGCGATCCCTCGACCACGCGATGCCGCAGCGTGGGTGAGCTCTCGCACCGGGCGCGCTGCCACGCGAGTTCCTCCGCCGGCAGCCGGGACCGCGAGCACTCGATGAAGGTGTACGCGGAGGCCCGGGCGCGCTCCGTTGAGGGCACCGGGTCCTCGTAGGTCTTCGCCGGTTGCGGAGTGATCTTCGTGTTGACCCAGGCGATGTCGTCGGGGTCGGTGAGGCCCCACCACGAGGCGTCGGACACCGGTACGAACCAGCCGTCGCCCTGCTCCTTCACCCGCTGCCGCAGGGCCGCGGCTCGCTCGGGCCCGACCAGGTCCAGGACCGACTGTCCCGACTGTGGCATGTGCGCGTCGACGAGCACGAGACTGCGTACCCGGTCGGCCAGGTGCTCCATCGCACCGCAGGCGACGGCCCCGCCGTAGCTGTGCGCGACCAGCACCGCGTCTTCGAGGTCCTCGTAGTCGAAGACCCCGACGAGGTCGGCGATGTGCGTGTCGAGACCGATCGCGGGACTGAGCAGGTGAGCCCGTTCCCCCAGGCCCGTCAGCGTGGGGGTGTGGACGTCGTGCCCGGCCTGGCGCAGGTGGGCGGCCACCCTGCGCCAGGCCCATCCGCCGTGCCGGCCACCATGGACGAGGACGAACGGGGGCTTGCCA
>Ga0307516_10006939_pt1 | contig 13144 bp, 15 predicted proteins | sample 19_EM_MG_FD_203310 | JGI IMG/M metagenome (GOLD analysis project Ga0307516, IMG submission 203310) | Populus trichocarpa ectomycorrhiza microbial communities from riparian zone in the Pacific Northwest, United States - 19_EM | ecosystem: Host-associated > Plants > Roots > Unclassified | place... | reverse complement strand
TACTCTACCTGCCTTACCCGCAATATTCCGAGCCGAGAAATTCCTTACTAAAATCTGGCATGGTGGAACCGTTGTGGCATTGTGGACTTTTTTAGCGTATGTTCTGGCATTGTAGACCTTTTCTCGTTATTTGGCAGCTCCAGTAAAATACCTAGTACGCATTTCTAAACAAATTTTAATTGGTACGGCACACGGATATGTTGTCACAGAATTCTTTCGTAAGGAAGTACTTGGGTATGTAGGTGAGGCGTTCGGCGGCGGCAATGCTTTCGACGGCGGCAATGTGCAGCGCGCTGTCACTCGTGTGTACTACTTACTTATGTGGCAAAAAAAAATAGATCTTGCTAGCAATTGCGCCGAGAAGTGGCTCATCCTAGGCAAAAGCCAAATAAAAAAAAACCCCCGACTTCTAAGAGCACACCGAGCACACCCAAAGTTAACAAACACCGGTACCAGCAGCCCCGCCCCCTATTTATGCTCCGTCCGCGCATGCTGTAAACATCTCCCTCTACCGGTCCATCCCACTAGCCCTAAGCACGTTGCTAACGCCCTCGGGAGTGACGCAGCCGTGCTCGCAGACGACCATTGTGATGTTCTCCGCCGCGGTGACGTCGTACCTAAAATTGACCACCGTCGTGTTGGGCACGTCTCTCCAGCCGGCCAAAGGGCCCAGGGCGGGGAAGGCGGGCGAGTGGGAAGTGTTGACGAGCAGATCGGGTTCCGCTGAGGTTGGTGTCAGTTGTATCGAAAACGGGAAAGTCGGGAAGGGGAGAAGGGGAAGGCTTACCGAGCTCGTTATTAACTATCCCGTCGATATTGATCTTTTCAGTGAACTTTATCGTCTGGCAGAGCGTGATGACCGGTACTCCCAGGGCCATCGCGGCGGCTGCAACGACAGCCGTACCAGCGCGCGAGTAGAGCGCGCCATTCGCCATGATCGCGTGTGCGCCTACGAAAACCTTCGTCACGTCGTCCATTACGTAGTCTATTGCGTAAAGATGGACGTAGTCTGCTGCAATGCCCGCCTTGATCATGCTCATGAGTAGATTCTTGCCTTCCGCGAGGGGGCGACCGTCCACCACCATGACACGGAAGTGCAAGCCTCGGCGGTGGGCCTCAATCAGGGTTTCCTCGACCACACGAGACTTAGCGAAGGTCAGGATGACATCGCCAGGCTCGATGTACCGCTCGCACGCCGTGTTGATGATCACCTCGTCCGCGGCCGTCAGCTTCTCGTGGATGAAGGATTCGATCTTCTCGACGAGCGTGCGCTTGGCGACTTCGTCGGTGATCTCGGGGGAAATGTTGGAGATCTCGGTTTTCAGCCACCTTACTGCATTGCCCATCGCAGTCGCCATCGGTCGTGCAGAAGTGATGTAGTTGATCTGGTGGGAGAGGTAGGCTCCGGGAAGGTGACGGTTGAGGGAGGAGTCGCGGGGCGTCTCATAGTCTTCGATAACCTGTTCCGCAAGCAAAAGTCAGCAGCCGTCCCCAGAGGCGATCCGGACAGCAACACGTACTCGTTTGATTGCCAATAGGAAACCCATACACCTCGCGCTCGAGCCGACGATGACATTCTTATTGATCTGCATCCCGAGCGTGATGATAGCAGGGTGGACATCGGGGTGGGCGTTATCGATTCCGAAAATCTGACTCTTCTTCTTTCCATTCTGCTCGACCTCGAGATCCCTGAGTAGTCCTACGAGACCATGCTCGCGCACCGCCTCCGCCTCCTTCGCTGGTTCGGCCTCTGTGGCTGCTATGGCCGCCTGCTTCGACTTCTGGGTAGACCCGCCGATACGGATAGTCGAAACGGGGCCTTCGGATTGCTTCTTCCCTCCCTTCGCTGCAGCGGCAGCGGCCTCCTTAGCACCCTTCTCGCCCGCGCCCGCGCCTCCGCTGGAACCGGCTTCCCTGTTCTGTGCGCGTTTTGCAGCTTTCTCCGCCTTCTTCTTCTCCTTCAGCTCCTTCGGAGATAGCTTCTTTTCCGGCGAAACGGCATTCGGAGCGGACGCGGCGGATGCGGACGTTGTTTTCGCGGCGGGCTTCTTCGCGGTGGCAGGTAGAGTGGGGCTCTCGGTTGGACGAGCGGTCACTGGCATGCTCGATTCGGAGACGGCCACAGGCGGCGATGCGACTGCCGCAGCAGTAGGTTTCGACATCGGCTCAAATGCGTGGTACCGCTCGGTGCGGAGTTTCGGTCGGCGTCAAGGATAATTTGCTCTGGGGGTGGGTGGCACGGCTGCTGCTCGTCGTTGCTAGCGATGGAGACTGATTCAGGCCCCGCAATGCGGCTCAGCGTGTACGCCTGCGAGCCGCATCGGGTAACGACGAAGCCAAGAAACACCCTTCGCCGGAGGAAACCTTCGCCACCCAGAAGCAGTAGTATTGTAGCACTGCATCGCGGGCATGATCACTGCGCACTGTCAACAGGAACGAAACATGTAAACAACTAACTACAGTAGCAAAAACGGGGTAAAATTGATAGCCTCTTAACACCGTGTTGGCTGCATCACTGCACCAATACAGTACTCAAATCGGCCGATGGGATTAGTTAGTGCGAAGAATAATTAATGCGACTAGATACGGATACACAATACATGCCATCACCTTTTCCCGAGTCGTTCTACTGCCCCCAGCCACGGCACTGCTTCTTCTCGTGCGCCTTCCTCCCACAGCTGTAGCAGACGATTTCCCTGTGGTTCTGGTTTCGCGGCTTATCCTTCTGATGCGATACACCGGACCGATACCTATTGCCTCGCTTCGAAATGAGAGCAATACCGCGAGACACTCCACGCTCTTCTCGAGGGTAGGCTCAAAAAACCTCCAGGTGCGTGAGAAAATCTTCCGGCTTCGTATCGGTTTTCGTCATACTGAGCATATTCTTGAGGGAGTCCATTAGGCGGTTTTCAGGTATCCACGCATCATGCAGAAGGCCTGCATACCGTCACTCACACATCACCGCATATCCTCAGTTGTTCTGCGATATGGCCAATCTCGAACATCACATCCTAAATATCTCGGGGTGGATTTTCGGGTATGTACGGCTGGGAGGAAGGTATTTGTTTATTCATACCCGCATATAGCCTTGCTAGACTATGGCGGCGCGCTTTTTCATCCGGATTTCCCGTCCGCTGTCCCCGCGAGGCGGCACGATGCAAGCTCCCCCTTTGCCTTCCGCCTAGGCCTTGTCCTAAGAAAACAAGGCGCGCACCAATGAAACCACAAAGGAAAGGAAGAATTCTGACAAAAGAAAGAATAAATAAAAGGTCGTAGGCCCCCCTACTCTTCTTCTGTGGACGCCATGAAGGAGGGCGTCAGGAGGAAAAGCGGTTCCTCCCACCCAGCACCCAACTCCCCCGCCTCCGCCCCCCTCTCCTCTCCTCTTCCCGCTCCCTGCGCTCCTGGAGCTCCCGTTCTGGCACCTTGCTCCCCACGTCTTCCTCAACCGGGACCAGAATTCTCACATCCGTGGTGGAGAGGGCCGATTCTTCGTCCAATGGAGGTACTGCCCGGAGAGGCAGTGAACCTGTCGTCATCTGGTAGAACCTCGAGGCAAGCCTCTTGGAGCTCCTAGCCACCGTGCCGTCCGGCCTCTAGCTCTTCGCCGGGCTTCCGGCTACTCCTCCTCCGTGATCTCCCGCTTCAGGTGCGCGAGGTATCTGGGCAGCGGCATTGCGCGCGCCCCAGTTCGGTCCGAATAGCCTTGCCATTACGCCCCGTGGGCATCTGGCTCCTCCGCCGCTAGCTTGGCCCATTCGTTGGCCTTCTCGTTTCTGGAGACTCCCTTGTGCGCCGGGCACCACCAGATCTACCGTAATGTCCGGTCTGGACCTCCATAGCTGCGATATGCATTCTCGCCTGGAGCGCGTACTGCTGGGCCAGGCTCCTCCGAGGCCATCCGCCTGATGCCGCCTGCGCATCAGTGAGGATCGTGACTCATTCTGGAGTCGTTTGACTCCTCGAATCAGTCTCCAGCACTCTGGCGCACTTCGTGTCGTAGGCCTGTTGTAGCCAGTGAGGAGGATGAGGGCAGAGGAGCAACGCGTACAAGCAGTAACTAGTGTCAATCAAGGCTACCCTTCAATGCAAGAAATATGCCCAGGTTAAGGGGAACACACAACCTTAAGCCTATCCAACTTGGCTGACCTCCTCGAGGGAGTGTGCGCATCTGGAAACCCCGCAATTGGAGACAGTGGGTGATGAATCACTGATGAGGAGTTAGCAATATTCCTTATAACCAATGGATTGTTCCTACACTTAGGTGTCCCCTGCACCATTATCCTTCGTCATGCAAGGTTTTGTGGACACTCGATTCACTGCCATCTTTTCTCACGGTTGAGCAGAGTAAAGGTGTGTAGTTAGTATCCGGGTAACGTGTACTTAACAATCGTACGTTTCCCGGCTCCCATAACCAGGTACATATTCTACACCCCACACCCCTCCTTTCCACAACCCCTCCTCCCCCCACGTCCCACACCTAGATACACAACTGTTCCTGCCTCCCCCCACGCTCTGTGGTACCGCGATACCACGTGACCATATTGCACAGCGCGAGATCATCACGTGGTTATTGTTTCTCCACCCTGTTTGACAGGCCCCTGTTCAAGCTCGACACTGTTCATTGGCATCGCCACTTGAACACAACGATGGTGGATGGATCTCACCGGAAGAGAAAGCGGCGGACTCCGCCGCGTTCCTCAAACAAAACCGTCATTTCCAGTGGACGTGGTCGCTCCGATGGGACTCCCTCGCCCATAGGGACTGCGGACATTCCGGTACAGAGCCGAATACAAAATCCTAAAGCATTGCCTCTATCAAACGAAACCCCGAAGCGAACGCCACGCCCAGCAGATGGGAAATCGGCTCGTTTCGGCAAACACCGGGTTCGAGACATCGAGTCCGAATCAAGCGAACAGGACTCTGAAAGTGAGACCGAAGAGACGGTATCGATTCAGATAATCATTCCGAAAACCAAGAGACGGGAGCTGTCATTGGCATTGGGGAAAGTTAAAGATCTCGGTAGGCACTCGTTACCTGAAAATATTTCAATACCTTAATGACTGACAATGTGGTTAGGAGGTCGGATTGTCGAGAAACGCCGATACGACTCCTCGAAGTTCGGAAATGTCTTTGAGGATGGGCAGGAAGTCCACGCGAAACTCATGGATGCTGGAAGAACTTTTTTCTTTATCTATCTTGATATTTTTGAAGACAGCTGGAAGGAGTTGATCTGCAGGGCGACGGGCTGCGAGACCATTAGCACGCACACTAGGGAGTATGGCATTGCCTGTAAACGTCTCCAAGAGTGGCGGAGGAATTGGTGGTCCCGGGTGATGGCTGAGGCCAAGCGGATACAGCTGGAGCTGATGACACAGAACGGATGGAAGGAGCTTCCGGATGATGCTCTTCTCGGAGTGAGCTCCATACCCCTCTAATGTATTGTTTATACTAAGTGAATCCAGGTCTATGCGAAAAAGTTCTCTGCCGATTACATCTACCGACTTTTAGAGAAAATCAACTCTCACACTGTCAACTTCCACGAGAGTCTGGCCACATCAGCCAAATGCCGCCAGGTTTACAAGCACCTTTTCCCCCAGATAATGAAGATGCTTCATATCCATCACTGCAGACCCATGGAGTTTACGCAGGAGAAGTGCAACGCGCATATCCGTGGTGCAGCTGCGCAGCTCGTTCAGTTGAACTACACCCCACGCGAAATCTTTGTATTCTGGCCTAAAAAGGGGACTCCCAAACGCGAGAAGAGGATTCGACAGGTTGACGTTTCTCAGGACCCTGCATTCAAGGTGCCAGAGCTTTCAGGTGATGAGGGTGGAGACTCTGACCAAATCAGTGACGAGTCTGAGGTGCAGGCAAGAGCAGATAGTTTTTTGTTGTGATCATTCAGCATGTCATGTTTTCTTGGGGCGTCAGGTGATGTGGTCGTGGGAGTTCGGAAGGTGGACAACAAGGTCATGGCCCGGTTGGAATTCTGTAATCGGTTTAATGTTATCCCATCTTTCGTAATCCATTGATCTTGTGATATTTTTATCGTGCATTGTTGTGTCTTCCCGCCCTTTTCCCGCTCGTTGATGTACTAACTACCTGGCAAGCCATCGGGTAAGCGGTCGAGCAAGACATCGAGCAAGACATCGGGTAGGCCACCACGCCCTCCATCTCCTGACCGCATCTAATCCTCCCGTCAACAGCTCGCCCTGCGAGCCTGGCCCCGTTCCTCCGGATAGCGGATGGCAGCGAATGTGTTGACACCAGAAAGACAGGGAAACCACGGAATCGGACAGAAGCACGATCGAAGCTGATGTTACGGAATTGCGCCGGTAATGAGGATAAGTCACGGGTTTGCTGTGGTGACAATGGCATCAGCGAGAGTGCCGATGAGCCTGTCATGCCAGGTCCATATTGTCTTGTCCCTCTTCTATCACCCGTTATCCCTCATCACTTGACCTTGATTCCTCTACGCGCGTTCCTCATCGCTCGTCACTTGCCCATCGTCTCTCACCCCTTGTCCCTCTCCCATCCCCTTACTCCAGGAGCCATTGCTAGAAGGGCACGAAGCACGGGAGGAGGGGCTTATCGACGAGCAGGCCCAGAGGAGGAGGAGGAGGAGCAGGAGGAGAGAGAGAGAATGAGAAAGGAGGATTGACCTATGTAAAGCGTGCCCACGGTCGATTACGACCGGCGGTAGAGGAATCCTGTTCAACAAGGAAGCAACTCGGTGGCTTGGGATATGGCTGGAGTCGCATCTCGCCTTGAGGGATCACCAAAAAGCGGTGGAAAAAATGCCCTGGCCAGGCTCCGGCAGCTCCCAGTAAGTACCATGCTGATGATAATGATGCTTCATTGATCGTGTTCACCGAAGCATCATCATCATGATGATGATGATGCTTCATTAATCGTGTGCGACCCTACTGGATCATGACGATATTATGTACAGTCCCCTCCTGTTCACCGTCCACCTCGACCTCTCACAGTCTGTAGTGGCTCGTGGTAACTCCCCCTGCCCCCGCCTGGCCTGTCCCGACCGAACGTACACGAAAAGGAATGAAAGGCAGAGCCTGTAGCGACCGTTACTAGGAAAAGAGACACCCCCCGCTCACTCGCCCCCCGCTCACTCGCCCCCCGCCCCTTCTCCACCTCCTCCCCCCGTCTCGGCGGCAGCCGCCGTGGCCCCCCCCTTCCCTCTGCCCTCGTAGTCCCGCGGCCCTACCCTCGCCCCTACCTTCGTTGTCCGGACGAAGTCCAGGACCGCTCGGGTGCATCGTTCGTCAGCCAACAGGTCTCGGATCGTGAATCGATTCTTCCCCCTTCCCGTCTCCTTCCGCACCTCTGCCCACAGGATCTTCTGCTGCATCTTCCATTCCTTACAGTTCTTGAACAGATGTTCTCTTGTCTGTATCCTGTACCGACACCACCCGCACTCTGCCGTGTCCGACTTCTTGGCCCACTTGAAATACTGGCCCGTGCGGCAGTGCCCTGTCTTGAGCTGATGATACCGTCCTGCTAGTCTCTTCGGCCCCCTTGCAACCCAGTTGCTCTGGCGCCTCGATTCGGGCATGCGGTACTTCTTCCTATTAACCCTGTTCTTCGCCCAAGTCCATGCCTCCTCCCACTTCCTTTCCGCGATCTCGCGCCTCAGATTGGCTAGCGACCTGGGGAGTGGCATTCGTCGCCTCCCGTACCGATCCTGGTAGCCCATCCATTCCACCCCTCGTGCGTCCGGCTCCTCTGCAGCCGTCTTTGCCCACTCATCAGCCTTCTCGTTCCCGGCTACGCCTTCGTGGGCTGGACACCACCGAATCTCGACTTTGACGTTCCGGTTTCTCTGACGCAGCTTCGCCACCCACTCTCTGGCCCGAAGGGCCTGCTGTTGCGCTGGGCCCGGCTCGTCTGACGCGATCCTTGCCATGGCGGCCTGCGAATCCGTGAAGATGGTGACTTCCTCTGGAGCCGTCTGTCTTCGTGCTGCTATTTCCAGCGCCCTGGCTATTGCCATACACTCGGCATCGAAGGCCTCCTGGTTGTAGCCAGTGTGCACCTTCACTCCCACCCAGCGGACTCCTGCTTTCCACGCCACCCCGTAGCCAGTAGCCCCACTCTCCAGCCTCGATCCATCAGTAAAGAAAGTGAGGCCCCTCCTTTCTCTGCCGGCCTCTTCCTTCGCCCTTCCTCGTTCCTCGACTATCCTCACTGCTCCCAGCTTCCCAGTCTGCGCTGCCACTTCCGCTTTCTCTGTCCTTCCTGAATATCCTATTGCCTCCTCCAGCCTTCTTCCAATGTTCGACGGAGCTCCAACCAGCTTCTGAGCTTCGCTGCCTTGTGGGAGACTGAGGAGCCGTGCGCTGAATCGCCTTTGCCTGTTGTCCAGCTGGGCCTCAGCTGGCCTCAGTCCCGATTCCATCGCCAGTGCTCCAAGGTTCGTCGTCCGGAAGCATGCCGTCACTGCCCGCGCTTCCTGGTTGACCAACTTCTGCAGTTCCTCTGCCCCTCCTGTCATCCCTTGCTTTCCCGCGCCTTTCCACCACAGCTCTGTACCGTACATGGCCACCGACTGCACGCATGCCGTCATGACTTTCCGGCAGTTTCCCGATATCAGCCCCATCTGCCCTGCCAGTCTTCGTAGCCTTGCTAGGGCGTTTCTCCCTTTCTTCATCATCGTCCTCTGGTGGTCTCTCAGTGTGAGATGCGAGTCTAGCCATATTCCCAGCCAGCGAGTCGCCTGTTCGTTGAATGGGATCTCTCTTCCTCCAGCGGTAATCGTTTCCGTGGAGGTCTTCCGCTTCCGACTGAAGAGTATGGCTTCGCTCTTGCCATGGTCAAAGGTCACTCCGTTCTTCCCTCCCCACCCCACAGCGGCCTCTGCCGCCTTTGTCAACTTCTCGGCCACCTCCTTGTCCGTTCTCCCCTCCACCCACCATGCAATAAGCATCATCATCAACCCAAGGGTCTCAACAGTCCGGCCGGGCACACGAGTGAGATCTCATGTTCTCATAGCGACCTAGCATATATCTTGGGTGGTATGTAAGTGGGTTCCCGGGTTCCGGGTGGGCGGAATGGGGCAGCGCATAGGGATCTTAGCTGGTATGCTGTCAGGAATCACCGGTACGTAGTTGGCTGTTGTGTGTAAGCGGGCTCGACGCTTGACCATTGTGTGGGCGGTTGATTTTCGGAGGTATCGATGGTTGGTGGGCTGTGCGGGCAGTTGGCTTGGGGTTCTCCACGGAGTTGCCCGATGAGATTTTATTCAACTAGTGCTGGAATTGACCCGCGGGCCCGCCGGCGGGCCGGCCGGACCCCCCCGACACAGCTCTTTAAAGAAAAACCTCTCCTTTCGGTATACACTTCCTTCCTTAACCTCTCTCTCTCTCCTCCCCCCACCACCATCGCTCACACGCCCCACCTGCCCGAGCGACACGACCAAACCTCCGTATTTTCAACTCACCGACGATGCAGCTCCTCCGCGCGGCTCTCGTCCTTCTGTGGGGAATCACAGCCGTCTCGGCCGTCTCCAGCAGGTCTTCACGCACCTTCAGCGATCTGGAGACACCGAATCCGGTTTCGCACTCCTCCGTCCCCAGCAGCGCCGAGTCCGCAGGAGCGTCTATTCGCACCGACACCTCGGGGAGGATCAACGCTATTCATCCGGCCCCGCCTGCTTTCTTCAAGGAGGCTGCGATGACCCTCACGTGGAAGAAGAGCCCCTACACCAGCTCCACTAATCGTGACGTCCCTGCCTCGTGCACCGTCACCAGCGACGAGGAGCCAATCACTCGCACCGCCGGGGACGAGACTGGTTGTGCGACTACGAAATCGACCACCCGCAAGGACGAGCTGCTCTACGCGCTCGGCCACGGCGTGCGCTCCTCTCGTACGGTTACTTGTGAGAACGAGGAGTGTGCCTCTATCACCGCGGTTCACCTTTCTTCTTCCAGTGCTGGCCGCGGCGTGGCCGCGCACACAGCGGCCCGCAGGGGCGCGGCCGACACCGACCTCGTTGGTGGTCCTACCCCCACTCCCGTCACGAAGGACGATATCGACCGTGTGAGGTACCACATGGCTCAGGACAACCAGGTCTCTGCTGACGAGTGGTTCGACATGGGCGAGTTCTTCGCGGATGCCAACTATGTCTGTGAGACGACTTCCGGTAGCCCACTCAGCAAGGACGTTCAGGTGGCCGCGAACAATATGAAGGGCTGGCCTGCGAAAAAGAATTGCCCCCAGACCAAGCCCTATGACGGCTCCTGCACGAACCACTCGGTACACCGAACTGCCAGGATCGCCACTTGCGGCAAGTATTTGCATGGCATGAAGTGCAACTGGGTCGTGTGGGCCGCGCAGCTGCTGATCACGTCGTGTAGCAAGAGGATTGACGGGGAGACCAGGGTTGGCGGCCAGGTCTTCAGGAGCCACCTCGTTAAGATTGTTCTCATTAGGAACTAAGAGGTTGGATTTACGCAATTTCTTCCTATATGGCTGGGCAGCGAGGAGTCACGGATATGGTTGCCTTTATGGTTGCCTTTTGCTGGTCGATTAAAAATAAAAAATGATTTGCGTTTGTTTCACCGCTGTGTACATACTGTGTTCTGTTTGCCCCCTTCCTGGAAATCTAAGTGGACGGAGGGGTTGCTGTGATATCCTCGTGCATACTTACTTACTGACGTTGCGCTTCGGCGGCCCTCCACTGGAATTGCCGCCGCCGCTGACAAACTAAACCAACGTGCCCTCAACTACTAGTGAAGTAGACGCGCATAGCGAGTTGTTGACGATCACGGGTTAGCGCCGAGGCGGGTCAGAGGTGTTTGTCAGCATGGTGGAGTGATGGATCGTGGTGCGAGGTAGCTCAACCCATAGTAGGGCCACGTCATCCATCGGCTGGGCTGCGAACAGCGGAGTAGCCTTTGATCATGGCAAGACCGAAGCCACAATCTTCCGTGGAAAGAAGACAGCTCCCACGGCAACGATCAAGGTGGGCACCAGTACTATCCCGTTCAACAAGGAGGCGACGCGGTGGCTTGGCGTCTGGCTGGATTCGCAGCTCACGCTCAAGAACCACTACGCTATACGGCTCAAGGGTGGAAAGAAGGCGATGGCAAGGTTGCGCCGGCTAGCAGGGCAGATGGGGCTATTGCCCACAAACTGCAGGAAGGCCATGACGACATGCGTTCAGTCTGTTGCTATGTTCGGGGCGGAGCTGTGGTGCAAGGGAGACTACGTCCGGGGCACCATGGGCCAGGCAAATGAGCTGCAGTTGCTGGTCAACCGGGAGGCAAGAGCAACCACTGGCAGCTTCCGGACCACCAACCTGGGTGCTCAATGGAATCGGGACTCCGGGCAGCGGCAACGCAGCTGGAGAATAGGCAGCGGCGGTTTGGGCTACGACTACCTGCCGCAGGGAGACCGGGTGCGGGAGGTCGTCGGCGCCCCGACTGCGATTGGGCAAAGGCTCACCAACGCCCTCGCCCTACGCTGGAAGGACGGAAAGCACAGTTTTGCTAGAGGAGCCGGAAACCCTCGACGCAGAGCGGCTACAAGAGGAGGAGGCCGAGGCAAAGGCGGAGGCAGAGAAGGATCGACCGGGACTCACCCATGTTCGCCGACGGGTCACGGCTCGACAGCGGTGCGGCAGGGTACTCGGTGGTGTGCAAGAGGGGCCAGACCTGAGTGGGCATCAAACCCACATGGGCTACAACCAAGAGGCCTATGATGCAGAGTGTGCCGTTCTTGCAAGGACGCTGGAATCGGCCTCGCGAAGGCCGACAATGCCGGAGCGGAGCACGATTTTTAGAGACGCCCAAGCCGCCATCAGACGGACGGCCTCGGAGGAGCCTAGTGGCCTGGCCCCGGCCAACGGTACGCGCTCCAGGCTAGGTAGCACATCGCCACGCTGCGCAAGGCTAGGCCAGGTATCAACATCGAGATTCGGTGGTGCCCGGCCCACAGGGAATCGCTGGCAACGAAAAGGCCAACGAGTGGGCGAAGACTGCGGCGGAGAAGCCAGGCGCCCGTGGGGTGGAATGGTTGAGCTACTCAGGCCGTAACGAGGCTCGTGCGATGCTACTCCCAAGGTCTCTTGCGCATATCAAGAGGAACATCTCTGAGAGGAAGTGGGTGGAGGCGCACCAGTGGGCTGGAGGCCGAACCTCCAAGACAAAATACCGAATGCCGAAAACCCAGAGGCCAGATGGCACGGTTTCTGGGAGCCCCAAAAGGCTCGCCTCGAGGTTTTACCAGCTGAAAACCGGTCGCGCTCGCATTGGACAGTACCTACACTGGGCTAAGGTCCGTCCTACCGCTCAGCGCTGGTGGTGCCAGGGCCCAACACTGACGAGAGAGCACCTTTTCAAGGTGTGCCCGGAGTTAATCACGGACAAGATTCACACATGGCTCCTGACGAGGGAGAGTGTCTCCACGGTATTTGCATCCGATCACCCCTGCGGTGGTAGTCTCTCAACAGAACAGAATCAAAGCGCCTTCATGATAGACCTCCAGCAGATCAAGGTCGTCCTATGCCTCGCCAACCGCCGAAGCCTGATCACCATTGATGAATTCGGCAAAGGGACAACTCGGCACAACAGGACTGGTTTTTTTTGGTTTAATCGTACTCGCATTCAGCCTATCTAGACTATGGCGACGTACATTTTATCCGGTTTCCCGTCCGCTGTCCGTGCGGTGGCGGCTCGAGCCTCGTTGCAAGCTCCCCTTTTTCCCTCTGCCCAGGCCTGTCCCGAGAGAAAGTAGATGCGCACCAAAGAGAATCACAAAGGAAACAACAAAGGAAAGCGTGACCCATCCCTTACCCCCTCGTCCGCCGATTCCATGGAGGAGGACGTGGGTAGGAACAGCGGCAGTCCCTCCCCATCATCCAGCTCGCCCTCGGCACCCAGAACCGCCGCCTCCGCCCTCAGCTCTTCCTCACGTTCCCGGCGCTCCCGGCGCTCCCACTCTGACACGACCCTCCCCGCGTCACCCTCTTCCACAGCCGGCACCAGCCTTCCCACATCTGGGAGACCAGGCACGGGAGGTGGTGGGAGCCCCAACGGGAATCGGGAGGCGGCTCACAAACACCCTTGCACATGGCGGACCGACTGAGAGCACAGTTCTGCTGGAGGAGCCGGAAGCCCTTGAT
>Ga0307516_10006938_pt1 | contig 13145 bp, 9 predicted proteins | sample 19_EM_MG_FD_203310 | JGI IMG/M metagenome (GOLD analysis project Ga0307516, IMG submission 203310) | Populus trichocarpa ectomycorrhiza microbial communities from riparian zone in the Pacific Northwest, United States - 19_EM | ecosystem: Host-associated > Plants > Roots > Unclassified | place... | reverse complement strand
GCAGGCAACTGTCTTTCGCTGGCCATCGTGACTGGCGCCATGGCCAAGGAAATTGGACTGGCGGTGCGCTATCAATCTGTCCAGACCAGCGAGCAATGGGAGCGCGACGGCGATCTTCTGGAACTCGTCGGACACGTCAACGTCTCGGTCGGGATGCCCGTTCCGAAGGCTCGTACGTGGGGCTTCAATACGGACTGGTGGACGGTCGACTTCCTTGCGCCATCCGAACTCAAGGGCCGGATCGCGCGACCGATTTCCGAGTCTCGCATCACCGCGATGTTCATGAACAACAGGGCAGCCGAGGCCTTGGCGCACAAGCGCACGGACGACGCCTACTGGTGGATACGCAGCGGTGTCGCGTCGGACCCGTCGCTCGCCAGCCTGTACAACACGCTAGGCGTGACGTACTTGCGCAAAGGCTTGCTGACCCAGGCGGAGACGGCGCTGCGCTTCGCGCTTTCACTGGAACCAGACAGTTCGCAGATATGGAACAACCTGGCCATCGTGCTGCGTCATGATGGGCGCACCGAACAGGCGGCGTCGATCGAAAGGCAGCACCCTCGTTCAAGGGCCGCCTTGCTGGCAGTCTCCATCGACGAAGGCGTCAAGGCGAACGAATCCGGCGACTACGCTCGCGCACGCGATCTGTTCGAGCGTGCTCTTCGAGCCTCGGGCGGCAACCACGAGCTCCACTATTTGCTTGCAGTCACCTACCTCAACCTGGGCGACCGACGTCGAGCGATGGAGCATCTTCTCGAGGCTCAAGTCAATAGCACGAGCGTCAGGCAGCGGTCGATCTACGCATCCAAGCTTGAACTTCTGAAGTCCACGACGAGCAGCTTCAGGTTGGACCCCAAACTGTTGCAATCGGATTGAGCGACAAGCCGATCCGAGCCGTGCAGCAACAGCCTGGCGAGCCCTGCGACGAAGCGTGCGGCGCGGTCAGGGGGCCCGGCAGTTCCGTTGGATGAAGTCGTCGTGCGACGGCATGAGCTGCGCGGTCCTGGCCACGACGTCGCGGCTGTGATGCACGTAGCGGCGCAGGTAGTCGACCGGCAGGGAATCCACCAGCGGGTCGTGGCCTCGTGGCTGCACGCCTTGTCCGAGCAGCACGGCCAGCCAGTTGTGTTCCTTGAACAGGTCTTCCGCCACCGAGGTCAGCCGGCCCTTGGCGCGGAACAGCTCGATCCTGCGCAGGAGCGAGTCGGAGATGCGCCTCTCCCGGCAGTGGCGCCAGAACGGCGAATCGTCGCGTTCGGTGGCGTGGTAGTGCAGGACCAGGAAGTCGCGCACGCTGTCGTAATGCTGTGCGATGCCTTCGTTGTAGAGATCGATCTCCAGCGGATCGAAGCCCAGGTCCGGGAACATCGACAACAGCTTTGCGACGCCGACCTGGATCAGGTGGATGCTGGTGCTCTCGAGCGGCTCGAGGAATCCGGCGGACAGGCCGATGGCCACGCAGTTCTTCTGCCAGAAGCGCTGCCGGCGGCCGGCCTTGAAGCGCAGCAGGCGCGGCTCGGCCAGAGGTGCACCGTCCAGCTGCGACATCAGCCGTGCCGTGGCCTCGTCATCGCTGATGAAGTCGCTGCAATAGACGTGCCCGTTGCCCGTGCGGTGCTGCAGCGGGATGCGCCAGCGCCAACCGGCGCTGTCCGCCGTCGCCCGCGTGTAAGGTAGCAGGGGGCCGGTGCGTTCGCAGGGCACGGCGACCGCGCGGTCGCAGGGCAGCGACGCGCTCCAGTCCTCGAACGGCACGCCCAGCGCCCGGCCGATCAGCAAGCCGCTGAACCCGCTGCAGTCGATGAACAGGTCGCCTTCGACGAGCCGCTCGCCTTGCAGCTTGAGCGCCCGGATGAAGCCGGTCTCCGCATCGAGCGTCACCTCGCTGAGCCGACCTTCAATGCGCCGCACGCCACGCGCCTCGCTGTAGCGGCGCAAGTGGCGCGCATAAAGGCCCGCATCGAAATGGAACGCATAGCCCAGCGTCGCCAGCACCGAGTCGGGCGCCGCGGTCGGACGTACGAAGCGGTGTTCGCGCGCGGCCACGGCACAGAGCACGTTGTCGTCAAGCGCGCCCAGCCCGGGCTCGCCCATCTGCCTGAGCTTGAGCCAGAGTTGGTGGAACGGGATGCCCTGCACGTCCATGCCCGGCGCGCCAAACGGATGCAGGTAACGGCTGCCCAGTCGGTGCCAGTCGACGAACTCGATGCCGAGCTTGAACGTGCCCTGGGTCTGGCGCACGAACTCGTCTTCGTCCAGGCCGAGCAGGTGGTTGAACAGGCGCAGCGACGGGATGGTGGCTTCGCCGACGCCGACCGTGCCGATCTCGTCGGACTCGATCAGCGTGATCGATACGCCCGCATGTTCGACCAGGCGCGACAAGGCAGCGGCACACATCCAGCCCGCGGTACCGCCGCCGAAGACGACGACCCGGCGGACCGGGCCATTGCGGAGCGAGTTTTCAGCGGACACGGTGGGCATCCCCAGGCAAATCGAACAGCCGGCGCGAGCGGGCGGCGACGAGGCCGACCGGACGGATGGGGTCGACCCAGGCTGCGCGCGCGACATTGCCGATCTCCGGCGCACGCCGTCCCTGCCGGCAATGCAGGGTGGCGATGCAAACGTGGGCAGCTTTGGTGATCATGCGGAAGCGATCTGTTGCGACGGGGTGCCGTCCAGGGAGCCTGGCGAAGACGAATAGCGGCGGGCAGTTCCATCGACACCGCCGCATTTGCGGGAACGTGCATCGAGACGCCTTGTCCACGCAGCATTGTCAGGCCATCGACTGTTGGCTGCCCGGCGCCGGTTTATATCGTGTCTGCCATGCGGCGGCAACCGCTGCGAACGGCGTTGTCGCAGGGAGGCGGCGCCGGGCGAGCGTCCGGCAGCAAGGTCGAACACGTCGACTGGATCACGTCCTGGTCGAGCCCGGGATGGTGCGCGCTCGTCTTCGCTGCCGGATCCGCGCTGCGCGGCATGGCCGCATTTCGGCGGCGACCGGCACGGCCGCGGACGGTCCGTCGCGCGGCCCGGGTCGGCGCCGACGGCGCACCTGGCCTCGGAGGGGAAGGTCAGGCGCGCCGCCGGTCACCGCCGGCCACACGGCCGGATCAGTTCGATTCCTTGAACTGGATGTACGGCGTCGCGCCGGACACCGCCGAACACGCGCCCAGCGTCAGGTTGTTCGTCTCGCCGGTGGTGCCGGCGTTGGACGAGCAGGTGGGCGCGGCCGTCGAGCCGTGCGTCACCGCGACCTTGACCGTCACGGACGAGCCCTTGTTGAAGGTCGCCTTGGAGCCGCCGCCGTCGCCGATGATGTTGAACTCGGCCTGCTTCCAGGCGGTGGCCAGGTAGGTGACGCTGTCCTTGCCGGTGGTGCTGTAAGCCCGCGTGGGCGTCGTGAAGACCAGCGTGTCGTTGCCGCCGCTCACCGCCGTGCCCGACAGCTTCAGCTGCGCGAGGGACGTGATCGGCTGCTTGGGCACCGTGACCGCGGCGCTGTTCTTGTAGCAACTGCCGTCATAGGCGTTCCAGCCGCTCGGGCAGCTGTTGCCGTAGTCGATCAGCCAGTACTGCATGAAGGCCGACTGTTCCTGCGACGAATACACGAACTGCTCCCAGGCGAGGCAGCCCGAGTGGCCGTTGCACGCGGCCGTCGACATGAAGTTGGAATTGAGCTGGATCGAGTACACGTTGGCGCCGCCGTCCTTCTCGCTCGTGACGCCCGTCACCGTCGGGAACGTGCCGACGGCGGCGGACATCAGGTTGGAGACCGTGGCGGCGTAGTCCACGCCGTTGCCCACCGTCTGCGGGCCGCCGCGGCCGTGCGGGATGTAGACCTTGTCCGGGGCGACGGTGCAACTCGCCTCGACCCAGACGGCATTCGGGAAGTCGGCCTGGAAACAGCCCTCGTGCGGCACGGTCGTGCGCGCGATCGTCTCGCGCCAGTTTTCCTGCATCAGGGCCTCGGCACCGACGGTGGCAACCTCGGGGGCGGTGGTCTGTGCGAAGGCCGGCGACGAGGCCGCGGCGCCGAGGGCGCCCGCTGCGAACAAGACGCGGGCGAGGCACGGCTTGCGGGTGGCAAAGCTCATCTCGAATCTCCTGGGCGGATGGGGAAGCGCAGTGTTCGGTCCGCGGGCCGTGGGCGTCAATGGGGAAAGCGGCAGCGGCGCATCCCCAGTTCCGGGTACACCCTGGGGTATGGTGCTCGAACCTGAACAAGTCGTCAGGTTCGATGCGCCAGGGCCGGCTCTTGCATTTCCACTCTCTCTGGCGACTCCAACTTCGCCTCGCTTGCGGCATCGTTCACGCCGTGCGTCCACTCGTCCACCGTCGAGCAGGCCATCCATACTGCCGCGCGCTAGAGTCGCTCGGGGATGGCCGGCAGCGGTCGACGAAAACCAGGGACGGGGGAAAGAGAACACATGGGAACGCTCATCAAGCTGCTCGTGATCATCGGCGTCGCATTTGGCGGCTACATGGTGTGGCACCACAAGCACAAGGCGGTGGCGCACACGTTCGAGGTGCACGGCGCCGAGGCCTACGATCCGATCACGAACCTCACGTGGAAGCGTTGCAGCGTCGGCCAGCAATACACCGGCAGTGGCTGCGAGGGCCCGGTCGCGGTCTTCAAGTGGGACGCCGCCCAACGCACCGGCGACGACACCTGGCGCGTGCCCACCGAAAAGGAACTGACGACGCTGATCGACCCGGAGCGTGTCGACAAGAAGCTGTCGCCCGCCGTCGACACGACGGTGTTCCCCGGCGTCCTGCAGTACGGCTCGCCGTACTGGACGAGCTCGCATTCGAACGGCATCAGCGCCTGGTACGTCCGGTTCTGCCCGGGGGCGGCCGGCATCGGGTCGGAGCCCGGCTCGTACCGCCAGGCGGAGATCAACGACTACAGCGTGCAGTTGGTGCGCACGGGTCGCTGAGGCTCCAGCGAACGGGGGCGGCAAGGCGGCCTTCGAAGCAAAGACTCATCGCCGCGTGAGCGTTCCTTCCGCGCGTACCGGGGCTTGCGTTGCTATCGTCACACGCACCGCATCTCCGGAAAAAGTCCGCTCGTGAAGCTCCATTGCCTCCTCACTGTCACCGCCCTGGCCGCGCTGGCCTGCTCGCAGGCCGCGGCCCGCATCACCGCCCAGGAAGGGCGGCTGCTCGAGATCCAGGCGGCGCGCGCGCCGCTGGCGTTGTCGGGCGACGGCGCGTGGCGGCTGCATGTCGATGCGCACGACGTGCTGCATCGGGCCAGCCTGGCCGATCCGACGCGCGAATCCACGGTGCAACTGCCGCCCGGCGTGCAGGTGTTGTCGGCCTCGAGCGACGGCCTCAGGGTGGCGCTGGCGACACGCCGTCAATGCGTCGGCCTGGTCGACTTCGGCGCCGGGGCCGGCGACGCAGCCAAGGTGTCATGGCGCCCCTGGGTGGTGAGCGGCGACGGCGTTCCGCTGGGACCCGAGATCGCCGGCTGGGTTGCGCAAATGCCGGCCACCTGCGGCGATTGGCCGGTCGCCGCCCCGTTGGCGATCTCGTCGGACGGCAAGCTGGTCGCGACCGGCGACTCGGTGGTCGACAGCGCCACCAACCGCGTCGTCGCGTCCCTGCCCGTGCGCGGCGTGCGCGTGCTGCGACTGCAATTCGTCGACCACGACGCTCGCCTGCTGATCGCCAGCGCGACGCTGGGCGAGTTCCTGGAGGCCGCGCCGGATTCGAGCCGTCTCGGCTTCTCCGTCTGGGACCTGGCGAGCAAGACGCTGGTCAACGACGTCGAGGTGACGGACACGCGACTCGCCACCACCGCCTCGCTGCAGGTCGATTTCTCGCCGCAGACCGGCGCGCTGTTCTACATCGACGAGCGACGCCGCGACCGTGCGGAACGCAACGCCGTGCCCGGCGCGACGCCGGCGCCGCTGGCGCTCGATCTCGTCGCGCTCGCCCCCGGTGCCTGCGGCACGCCGCCGCGCACCCGCGCGCCCCTGGTCGACGGCGTCGGCGCGTCCTTCGTCGTCGATCCTTACGGGCGCTGGTTCGCGTCCTCGCACCCGCTCACCACGGCGCACGATGCGGCCGAACTGGCTACCGGGGCACGCTGGGCCCTGGTCGTGCAGGACGTGGCCACGGGCCGTCAGCTGGAGCGCGTCACCTCGAAGTACGCGCTGAACGGCCTCGTCGCCACGCCCGACGGTGCCACGTTGTTCGCCCTCGCCTCGCAGCCCGTCGAACCCGAGACTGGCGAAGCGATCGCGGGCTGGCCCGGGGCGCCCGACGGCGAACGGGTGCTCGAGCTGAAGCTGCCCGACGCGGCAACGACCGCGACGCGCGACGCCGCCAGGGCCTGGGAGCGCGGTTTCTGCAGGGAAAGCGGCGAGGCGCCCGGTGCGCGCACGATGGCGCGCTCCGAGCACCTCCTGAAGCCGGTCTGGACGCACGACCTCGGCACGCCGGTCGCCGTGCAGGAAGGCAGCGAGTGCGGCAATGCGGTGGGCGGCCCGGCCTTGTTCAAGACCACCGACGGCGCTCTCTGGATCGACCAGGGCACGCAGGTCGCGAAGTTCGATCCGCTGACCGGTGCGCTCGCCCTCGGCCTGCCGACGCCGCGCACGAACAAGGTCTGCAGCATCGTCACGCCAACGGGCTCGGGATTCATCAGCGCCGGCGGCGACACGCTGACCTGGCGTCCGCTCGCGGCCGCCACCGACCCCGCGCGCCGGCGCGTCATCCAGCGGCGTCCGGGCATGAGCGCTTTCCTGATGCCTGCACGCGACGATGCGGTGCGGGTACTCTGGTCTGACCTGGTAGTCACCGACTACGACTCGAACGGCAAACGGCTTCACGAGTTCAGGACGAACGAGGCCGACATGAACAACAGCGCTGACGGCGAGAGCGGTGCGAACGGCGAAGTCCTCCCGCCGCCCGGCCCGTGCCACGACCGCCGCGGCACGCCGCTGACCATCGGCTACGACTGGCGCGCCGGCCCGTTCGATTCGCAGCGCGGCACGACCTGCGGCCCGCTGCCCGGCGTCGCACGACTCGTCTGGTGGAGCGGCGCCACGATCGCACCGCGCCTCGACAACTCGGCCCCGACGCCGCGCGCCACGCCCGCCATCGACGGCGCCATCGCCGTCGTGGCCGACGACAGCACGCTGCACGTCGTCAACCTCGCGTTGCAGCGGGAGATCGCGCAGGTGGACCTCGCGAACGGCACGAACGCCCGGACCTGGGTGCTGGCGGGCAAGCGGCTCGTGCTGGTCGAATCGACGGCGGCCGACGGCCACCGCTGGTTGCGCGCGTACGCGTTGCCGTGACGGCAGCGCGGGGCGGCGCCCCGGGCGGGGCTCGCTCGCCTATCCGAACCGCCCCTGCAGGTACCACCCCACCTCCCCCACCTCCGGCGCGCGCCGGAACCGGTAGACCCACAGCAGCGCGCCCTCGTTGTCCTGCGCGATGAAGTAGTCGCGCGCGGCGTACCCGCCGTCCCACCAGCCGGCCTCGATGCGTTCCGGGCCGGCGACGAGCCACAAGGGCTTGCCCGAGAGCAGCGGCGTGCCGCCTTCGTCGCGCAGCGGCTGGGGCTCGCGCAACAGCCACACGGGCCGCTTGATCCGCGGCCAGTGGGCCGGGTCGCCGGAGGCGGTGGCCGTGGGCCCGGCGGGCGCGGCGAGGTTCAGTGGCGTGCCCAGCGTGCGTGCGCGTGCGGACGCTGCCTCGCCACCCTGACGCACGCTGGTGGCGCACTCGGGCCGATGGTCGGCCACCGGCTGCAGGCGCTGGATGTTGTGCGCGCCGAGCCGGGCCTCGAAACGTTCGAGCAGCCGCTGCCAGCCCTCGCCGACGCTCGCGGCCGACGGAAACAGCTCGGTGTTGGGCGGCGCGCCCGGGGTGATCGCGTGGCAGTGCAGGCTCAGCTCGATGACCGACGCGGCGAGCGGCAGGCGCTGCAGGCGCTCGCGCAGCAGCGCGTGCAGGTGGGCGGTATCGGACACCGGCTCGCCCAGGCCGATGGGCAGCACGGTGGTGCGCGACGACGGATCCTCCAGCATCTTGCGACAGCTCTCGTGATGCAGCCGCAGCTCGAAGCCGGCGACGAGGCCGCGGTGCGCGGTGGCCCAGGCGGTGAGGCGGTTCAGCAGCACGGCGGCGCCGGTGAGCAAGGCGGCGCTGTCGTCGGCGCGCATGAACAGCTCCAGCCGGCTGTCGAAGGTGGGCGCGGGTTGCAGGGCGGTGCGCGGGTCGGCGAGGTCGCCGAGGGCGCGGTCGATGTCGGCCAGCAACTCGCCGCCGAAGCGGCGCGTGAGCCCGGCGCGCGGCTGCTTCCAGAGATCCGCGACGGTCGCCAGGCCCAGCGCCTCGAGCGCGGGCAGGTGCGGCGCGGCGGCGGCCATGCGCGTGACGGGCACGGCGGCGACGCGCCCACGCCAGTCAGTCCGGGTGTTGGCGAACGTCGACGCGCCGACATCGCCACCCACCGCCATCCACTGCGCGCCTTGCGCGGTGGGCGCGCAGGCGACGCGCAGCGCGTGGCCCAACGGCGCCAACTCTGCGCGGAGTCGTTCCAGCAACCGCGGCAGGCCGCCGAAATAGCGCAGGCTGGCCTGCACCTCGGCCAGCACCACGTGGTCGCCGGCCAGCGAGACGGCCGGCGTGAAGCCCATCGCCACGTGGGCCACGGCCATCAGCGCGGCGTCGTCGCGCGCCGGGTCGGCCTCGCCCAGGCGCATGTGCGGCGCGAGCGCCAGCGCGGTGGCGCGCTTCTGGCCGGGCCGCACGCCGCACTCGCGCGCCGCGGCGTTGGCCGCGACGATGCGGTGGCGCTCGATCAGCGCGACGGGGCCGACGAGGTCGATCTCATCGAGGTCATCGACGACCCGCTCGTCGGTCGGCGGCTCGGGGGCCAGCGTGGCGATGAACGATTCCAGCGACAACGCCGGCAGGTGGATGCCGATCCAGAGCATGCAAGTCCGATGACGCGATCACGCGATCGCGGACAGCGCCTGCGCGCTCGCGCGCGTGCGCCGCGGCGTGAGCGCCCGCTGACGCGCGGAACGCGAGAGCACGGGCGGCAGCGCGAGCAGCACCGGCTGCTCCAGCACGGGGCCGCGGCGCTTGAGCAGGCGCACGGCCATCGCATCGGGGCCGGCGCCGGCGAGCCCCAGGCGCAGCGGCGCCGGACTGGGATGCGCGGCCGCGGATTGGGCGCGCACGACGAAAGCCGGGCCCTCGTGCGATTGCGCCGCCAGTTGCAGCCGCCGCAGCGCCTCGCCCTTGAGACTGGCCGGCGCCCACGCGACGATGGCGCCCACCTGGCCGCTGCGCAGCGCCTGCTCCAGCGGCCACAACAGGTCGTCGCCGCGGATCACCACGCAGCGCGCCAGGGCCAGCCCCAGTTGCGCCAGCGCCTCGGCGCACGGCTCGGCCGGCGGCCCCAGCAGCAGCACGCCTCGCCCGGCCGCGCCCACGCGCGCGAGCACCGGCGCGAGCAGCCGGATCTCACCCCAGCCGGTGCCCGTGAGCAGCAACTCGGTGATGGCGCGCTGCGGCCAGCCACCGCCCGGCAATTCGGCGTCCAACGCGGAGTAACCGCTCGCCTGCACCGCCTCCCGCCCGCGCCCCAGCTGGTGCGCGCGCCACAACGCCGGATGCAGATGCTCCAGCGGCAGCAGGGAGGAAGGCGAAGACATCGCGGTGACGGTGCGGACGGAGGTTCACGAAGGCAGCGGGAGGGCTTCGCAACGCGACAGTGCCGTACGTTCCGAGGCCCTCCCGGAGTACTGTATTTACATACAGTCTATCGGATCTTGGGCCGCGGCCACAAGAATTTGCAGCCTGCCCGCACGCACAATTCGCGGATGCCAGGTCTCGCCCGAGTACAGGCAAGACATGGCACCCGACCTAGGCACCCGACCCATTGGATTCACGCATGCCGATTGCTCCGTCCTCCCTCTGCCCCTGCGGCCGCCCACTCGCCTACGCGCGCTGTTGCGGACGCTGGCACGCCGGCCCCGAGGCACTGCGGGCGCCCACCGCCGAAGACCTGATGCGCTCGCGTTACAGCGCCTTCGCCGGCGGCCTGCTCGACTATTTGAAAGAGACCTGGCACCCGTCCACCCGCCCCGTCGCCGTCGAACCGCTGCCCACCGGCCTGCGCTGGCTGGGGCTGGACGTACGCCGCCACGTGGCGCAAGACGCCGACCACGCGACCGTGGAATTCGTGGCGCGCAGCAAGCTGGGCGGCAAGGCGGAGCGGCTGCATGAGACGAGCCGGTTCGTGCGGGAGGGTGGGCGCTGGTTCTACGTGGACGGCGACATCGCCTGACATGCCCCAGGATGCAACTTTAGTACTGCCATGTAGTCTCACTGCTGTCGCAAGCGAGCATCGTCTGACACGCTCTGCGACGTTTTTACACGTCTCTTTGGCTTTTCACCCTGGGAAAAGTGTGGTTTGATGCAGGTGCACAATTTGCCTGTCAAAGCCCACGACAGCGTCCCCGAGGTACCCCATGTCCGCATATGACGAGCTCCCGATGAACTATTCGGTGCACTTCAGCGATATCAACCAACTCGGCACAAGCTTCGAGCTGAGCACAAGCGCCATGCGCGTCTCCGGCGGCACCGGTACTGACGTCGACGTCGTCCTCGTACCCGACGAGGAAAACCGTATTTTCGTGGCGGCGGTGCAGGGGGCGGCCACGTCGGCGACGGTCGCCAAGGCGCTGGCGGTGCTCAATCTGGAATCCCGTCATCCTCTCGACGTTCTGGCTATTGCATTCGCAGGCGCCAGCATCCCTCTCGCAGCTGAACGGAAGCGTCTGAGCGACCTCGGCGTCAGCGTCGTGATGGGTTTCCAGCAGCTACCGCCCGTTCCTCGGGCCAGGCAGTACGCGAAAAGCCTGGTGAGTCTGGCGGATGAATCGCCACTGCACATCCGCGCTGCGTAGCTGCGCCGACTGTCGCCCAATAACGCCCGCTGATGCGGGCGTTATCATTTTCGAAAGCCGACCGTCGCAGCCCTGCGCGGTGCAACGAAGGGTTGGCAAAAGCCCAAGTAGACTCGAGCGATGCCAAACACCGCACCCGTACTCGCGCTGCACCAGGCTGGCCACAGGCTTCTGTACGAGCTCAGCGGACTGCGGACGGGCTCGATTCGAGACCAGGTCGTGCGTGCGCAGATGTTGGTCGATGCTCTCCTGGAAGATTCGACGGCGCTCAACTCATCGCTTCCCTTGTTGGTGCTTGGAGGGGGTCCCGCGGGCGTCGCCTGTGCACTTGCTGCGGTGGCAAGAAACCAGAAAGTGGTTTTCGTCGAGAGGGAAGTCGAGCCCTTCAAGACGCTGGCAGGTGTAGACACCAGATGGATCGACCCCGTCGAGTTTGATTGGCCACAACCCCACTGGAACACTCGCCGGCTTGTCGCAGGGCCACAGCGCGCGGTACTGCCACTGGCTCCGAGAACGGCAGCTGACCTTGCCCAGGCGTGGAAACTGATCTACCGCCGAGCCCTTGCTGCCCATCCGACATTGCTTTTTCCAGTCAGGGCCGACGCTTACACCTGGACGATCCAGACCGTGGGCTTTGGCAACGGCCTCGTTGCCTATGACAGGTCAGCAACCCCGATCCCCACCGGCCTCACGCATTGCGCGGCCATATCCTGCATCGGCTTTCGCGGCGAGAAGACAGCAGTCCTTTCAACAACCTCTGGAACCATGGTTCGCTGCCCCCCGTTCTGGGAGCATGACGATCTGGTCGCACCCGACCTGGGGACACTCCGGCCACGAGTGGCAACGAGCGAAGGCACCCGACTGCAAGCTCTTGTCTCAGGAGGTGGAGACGGTGCGATGCAAGATTTCGTCCGCCTGGCAACAGGAGAGATGGGCAGGACGCTGTACGACAAGTTGGGATTGCGGGGTGCGGAGAAGTTCGGCGAGGTCCGCGAAGTTCTCCTGGCGGAAGATGCTGCGCGGAGAGCACACATGTGGAGCATGACGCCCCAACCGCCGTTGGCGTTCACGCGATTGCATAGCGCGTACGAGGCCGTCGTCAATAGGATCTGGGACTACTGGACGACCGGTGGCTTTGTAGAGGGCCTATGCGATCGTGTGTTGAGAGCAGACGTGTCGGTGACGTGGGTCGTCGGCGGTGCCGTCCCCGGCTATTCCTACGGCCTCAATCGGCTGCTCGCCGGGCTCGTTGCCCGGTTGCTGGCACAGCGTGGGGGCCGCCCGCTGACAGGGAGCGGCAAGAAGCCGGGCGAGCCCGAACCCGAGTGCAGGCCGGTCATCATCACGGGCCTCAAGCTCAAGTCCCTGACTGCAGCACCCGACGACAGTCACCTGTGCCACGCCAACTGCTACACGCGGCGCCACAGCGCGAGGCTGCAAGCCGACCTCGCGGCGCCAGGGCCGGGCGACTACGTCGTCGAGTACCTTGACCTGGTGGTGGTGCGGCATGGCGTCGAGCAGCAACCCTTCTTCGGTCAAGCCGCCCTCAGCGAGCAGATCACGCCCTTCAGCTTTCCCGCCTAGCTGCGAAATGCCGGGTATGCAGAACGCTGGGGCCCTGCTCGACCCCTGCGCATCGGGCACCGAAGGCCGCCCCCCGAAAACAACAACGGCCGCAACAGCGGCCGTCGTTCAGGAGCGCGGGTGGTTCAGGCGAACTCTTGCCGCACCGCCGGCGACATCAGCCGGCGGATGATGCCCACCAGCGCCACGCTGGCCACCAGCGTGATGACGCCGGCCAGCACGCGGGCGGCGGTCACGACGCCGCCGAACACGTCGGCAGCGGATTGCGTGAGCGCGGACTGGCGCAGCGCCGAGTCCACCACCAGGTGCATGAATTCCTGTTGCAGCCACAAGCCGGCGAGATCGACGCCGATGGCCACCATCAGCAGGCCGATGAAGACGCGGCGCGCCCATTCGATGCGGCGCAGCAGGCCGATGGCGCAGACCATCGTGGCCAGCGACAGCGCGACGGCCGTCGTGAACACCCAGGTCGCGTGGCGCATCAGCAGGCCGGTGAGCCAGGGCAGGCTGGACTGGTCGCCGGTCAGCGCGGTCCAGGACGACTGCGAGGCGTTCTGGATGACCGCCCATTCACACGCGAACGCCGCCAGCAGGATGAACATCCAGGCAATGAAGTTCACG
>Ga0307516_10006936_pt1 | contig 13147 bp, 15 predicted proteins | sample 19_EM_MG_FD_203310 | JGI IMG/M metagenome (GOLD analysis project Ga0307516, IMG submission 203310) | Populus trichocarpa ectomycorrhiza microbial communities from riparian zone in the Pacific Northwest, United States - 19_EM | ecosystem: Host-associated > Plants > Roots > Unclassified | place... | reverse complement strand
GGCAGCCGCAGAAACGCGGCGTTGGCCCGGGGTTCGCGGGTGACGACTTCCATGCCGAAGACGTCGGTGTAGAACCGCTCGGATCGGGCCAGATCAATGACGAACAGGACGGCGTGGTTGAGCCGTACCGGGCCGATGCCCATCGGGATTCTCCTTGTCTTGGTTGGTGGGGCGTTGCCGGCAGGTGCGGTACGAGCGTCCGCATGGCCCGGTCGTGGGCCGTTCGAGGGAGGCGTGGGCCGGCACCGTCGGCGGCTGCGCACCCCCCGATCGGTGTCGTCAACCGACGAGGGTGAGTCCGCCGGTCCAGGAGATCTTCTCGCCGGCGGCGAGGGTGAGCTGCAGGAAGCCAACCGCTTCCAGTTCCCGGGCCCGCTTGAGGCTGCCCGCGTCCACGGCTTGCAGCCCGGCGGCGCTGATCACGCCAATGAGCGCTGCCTTGGCGTCGGCGTCGTCCCCGGCGAGCAGCACGGTGGTCGGCTGCCCGCCGACCGTGCCGACGGCCAGCGTGCTGGCGAAGTTGGTGTTGAACGCCTTGACGACGCGCGAGTCGGGCAGCGCCGCAGCGATCTCGGCGGCAGCCGAGCCGTCCGCCGGCACTGTCAGCGAGTCGAAGGTCTCGAAGTTCAGCGGGTTCGTGATGTCGACCACGACCTTGCCGGTCAACTGCACGCCGCGCTGGGCAATGACCTGCGCGACCGCCGGGTACGGCACGGCGAGCACCACGATGTCGCCGGTGACCTCCTTGTGCGCGTCGGAGCTGCTGATCAGCTCGACGGTGTTGCCGCCCTTGCCGGCCAGGCCGGCGATCACCTGCCCCATATTTCCGCTGCCGATGATGCTGATGTGCGCCATGACGTCCTCCAATTGGTTGTTGCTACAACCATGGCAGATTGCCTCGGTTGTAGCAACAACTATTTTTGGTGACATACTGTGAGCGTGGACACGCGATGGCTCACCCGGGAGCAACTAGCGGCATGGGTACGGCTGAACGCCGTGCTGGAGTTACTGCCGACGGCCCTGGACAGCCAATTACGACGCGACGCTGAGCTGACCCACTTCGACTACTACGTGCTCGCCATGCTCTCCGAGGCCCCCGAGCGCACGATGCGGATGGCCAGGCTCGCCGCGAACACCACCGCCACCCTCGCCCGGCTCTCCCACGTGGTGCAGCGCCTGGAATCGCGCGGCCTGCTGGAACGCGTACCCTGCCCGGGAGACCGGCGCGCCACCAACGCCCGGCTCACCGAGGCCGGCTGGCACAAGGTGCAGGAGGCCGCTCCGGGCCACGTGACCTTCGTTCGGGACAACGTCATCGACGCCCTCACACCCGACCAGATCATTCAGCTCACCGAGATCAGCCAAGCCATCCTGAGCAGGCTCGACCCTGACGCCAGCCGGGCCGGCATGTACCGGTGGTACGACTCGCCCGACCAACGTGGTGAAACCACAAGTAGCTACCGCGCAACTAACAGCAAAGAATCTTGAAGTGAGCGGCTGTGTGCTCCTCGCCGCATGGGTCGCGGGATATCGAGCATCAGCGGTCTGGCGCGAGTCTCGCGCAGTCTCAACCACCCAGCCATTGCCGCCAAGGTGAGTCGGTGGTAGCCGAACTGTGCGGGTCAGCGGTTCTGTGCCGACACGCCTCGGAAGGTGCGCCGGTAGGCGAGCGGGGAGACGCCGATGGCGGCGTGCAGGTGTTCCCGTAGTGACGTGCCGCCGGCGAAGCCGATCTGGCCGGCGATGTCGTCGACCGGCAGGTCGGTGGTTTCCAGGAGATGCCGGGCACGTTCGACGCGTTGCTGGATGAGCCAGCGGCCTGGGCTCATGCCCACTTCTTCGTTGAAGCGGCGCGCGAAGGTGCGCAGGCTCATGTGGGAGTGCTCGGCGAGGTCCGCCAGGGTCAGTGGCTTGTGGAGGTTCTCCAGTGCCCATTGCCGGGCGGTGGATGTTCCGTTCGCCGTGGCATCGGGGACCGGATGCTCGATGTACTGCGCCTGCCCTCCGTCGCGCCACGGCGGGACGACGCACACGCGTGCCACGTGGTTGGCGACCTCGCTGCCGTGGTCCTTGCGTACCAGGTGCAGGCAGAGGTCGATGCCGGAGGCGGCGCCGGCCGAGGTCAGCACGTCACCGTCGTCGACGAACAGCACGTCCGGGTCGAGTGCCACCCGCGGATACCACTCACGGAAGATGCCCGCGAGGGCCCAGTGTGTGGTGGCCCGCCGACCGTCGAGCAAGCCCGCGGCGGCCAGCACGAAGGCGCCGGTGCAGATCGACACGATCCGTGCGCCGGGAGCCACGTACGCAAGAGCCTGGGCCACGGCGGCCGGCGCGTCCGGGCTGATCTCGGAGCTGTCGAAGGGCGGGACGATGACGGTGTCGGCGGTGCGCAACGCCTCCGGGCCGTGGTCGACGGTGATCGAGAAGTCCGCATTGGTACGGACCGGGCGGCCGTCGGCGGTGCAGGTCACGACCTCGTAGCGGCCGCCGGCCGCGCCGAAGACCCGTTTCGGGATACCCAAATCGAAGGGGTACACGCCGTCGGGGGCGAGGACGACGACGCGGTGCGCCTTTGTCATGGCAGGATCCCGTCGAAAGTTGGCGATCAGGCCATGGTAGCGGGTGGCGGCTGCGACAACGCTGGACGGATGACGAACGCCGATACGATGCGAGCCATCAGCCAGGACGCCTACGGAACCCCCGAGGTGCTGCACGAGACCCTGCTTCCCAAACCGGTGCCGGGGCTGAGTGAAATCCTCGTCGCCGTCCACGCCGCCGGCGTCAACCCGACCGACTGGAAAAACCGCGCCCAGGTCGCGAGCGTCGCCCGGTTGCCGCTCGTGCTCGGCTGGGACGTCTCCGGGGTCGTCGAGGCCGTTGGCGTCGGAGTCACCTTGTTCAAGCCCGGCGACGAGGTTTTCGGCATGCTGCCCTACCCCGGCGGGGTGGGCTCGCACGCCGAGTACGTGACCGGACCGGCCCGCGCGTTCGCCCGCAAGCCCGCCGGCGTCGATCACGTCCAGGCCGGCGCGCTGCCGCTGGCCGCGCTCACCGCCTACCAGGCGCTTGTCGACACGGCGGACGTCCGCGCCGGGCAGCGGGTGCTGATCCACGCGGCGGCCGGCGGCGTGGGTCACCTCGCCGTGCAGATCGCCAAGTCCCGTGGCGCGTACGTCATCGGCACCGCCAGCGCCGCCAAACACGACTTCGTCCGCTCCCTCGGCGCGGACGAGGTCATCGACTACCACACGGTCGACATCACCGAGGCCCTCAGCGACATCGACGTGGTCCTCGACCCGATCTCGATCGACCCCGCCGGCCGTGCCCGCTCGCTGGCCGTGCTACGCCCGGGTGGCACCCTCGTCTCGATCCTGCCGGTACCCGTCGACGCCGACGAACTCGCGGCGATCGCCGAGCGGGGCATCCGATACGAGCCCCTACTGGTGGAGGCCGACCACGCCGGCATGCGGGCCATCGCCGACCTCGTCGAAGCCGGCGCGCTGCGCGCACACATCGAGGCCACCTTCCCGCTCGCAGAAGCGGCCAAGGCCCACGCCCTGGGCGAGACCGGCCGCACCACCGGCAAAATCGTGCTGACCGTGCGGGACGGCGGGAAGGCGCAGATCGCCGCCTAGGTCCTGCGGGCCGCGTTCGAGGGCGGCGACACGGCCGTCATCGACCGGTTCGTCCGGCCGGACTACATCCAGCACAACCCCCTCGCGCCCGACGGCCCCGAGGCCATGAAAGCCTTCGGCGCCGCCTGGCTCAAGCAGTACCCGGACGCCACGTACGAAGAGCGTCGGTCCATCTCGGACGGTGACCTGGTACTCCTGCACTCCAGCGGCGTCCTGGTCCCCGGCACCCCCGGGCTGGCCGTCTTCGACATCTTCCGCTTCCAGGACGGGAAGATCGCCGAACACTGGGACATCCTGGAGGAGGTGCCGGCGACCACGGCCAACGGCAACGACATGTTCTCCACCCTCAGCCGGCCGCAGACCGACGCGGCGGGACAACGGTGGTTCACCGCCTACAACAAGAAGTTGGTTACCGCGTTCATCGACCAGGTCATGGTCCTCAAGGATCTGACCGCCATCGACACCTACGTCGGCCCCGAATTCCACCAGCATGACCCGAACTTCGCCGACGGCGTCGCGGGTCTGAAGGCCGGGCTGTCCGCCTACGTCGAGCAGTTCCCCCAGGCAACCATCACGCCGAAACTGGTGATCGCCGAGGGCGATCTGGTCGCCGTCCACAGCCACCTCGTCCCGGCCCCGGGCGAGCGCGGACACGCGACCATCAGCCTCTTCCGGGTACGGGAGACAAAGATCGTCGAGCACTGGGGCGCCGCGCAGGAGGTGCCGGAGAGCTCCGCCAACGACAACACGATGTTCTGACGGCCACGGGGGCGTCGCGATCCGCGTACGCCCCCGGGCCCGCCTTTCCCTTGATCGTCATCCGCCGGTTCGTCGCGCCACGGCTTCTGAAAGAAGAGACACGTGACCGCGTTGCAGTACGACGTGTTCGTGACGCCCCCGATCCAGCAATACAGCGGCACCCTGAACCTGCCCAGCGGAGAACCGATCGGGTGGTCGCCCATCGCGACCACCCTGATCTACGGCGAACGCGACGCCGTCCTGGTCGACCCGCCGTTCACCACCGACACCACCCGCGACGTGCTCACCTGGGTGCAGCGGATCGGCCGGAACCTCACGGACATCTACATCACGCACGGCCACGGCGACCACTGGTTCGGCGCTCCCGTCCTGCTCGAACGGTTCCCCGACGCGGTGGTCCGCGCGACGACCGGAACCAAGGCCCACATGACCAGCCCGGACCTTCCGGACTCTCGGGCGTCGTTCTGGGACGCGCTGTTCCCGGACCAGATCCCGACGACTCCCATCGACGTCCAGGTCGTCGACGCGCAGGGATTCAGTCTGGAGAGCGACCGCTCATCCCGGTCGAGGCCGGCCACAGCGACAGCGACGACACCACCGTGCTCTGGGTACCGAGCCTGGAACTGGCCGTCGCAGGCGACGTCGTCTACAACGGCGTGCACCTGGCACTCGCAGAAGCCACCGGCGCAGGCCGCGACGCCTGGCGGCGCGCCCTCGACACGGTGGAAGCGCTCGGAGCGCAGAACGTGGTAGCCGGCCACAAAGACCCCACCCGGGCCGACGACCCCGCCGAGATCGGCCGCACCCGCCGCTACCTCGACGACGTGGACCAGCAGCTGAAGGGTTCACCCACCCCGATGGAGTTCTTCGAGGCGATGACCAGCCTCCACCCGCAGCGCCTCAACCCCGGCGTCCTGTGGTTCGGCGCCCTCACCCTCCTCGCCGACAACCCGGCGGGGTAGACGACCTCAAGGTACCGGCGCCACCACGGTGAGCGTCGCCGTCTGAACACGCCCGACATTCCGGGTTGGCGCGCACCAGTAAACGCGTCATATGTGATTACGGTCATACTTTAATAGCCGTCTCGCTGAGCTTATGATCGTACGATCGTAATCCAATCGGATGCGTGCTCGTCCCGCTTCAGGAAGAGGGCACAGGTCATGGATCAGCAACGGCAGCACCGGCGCGGCTCCGCCGTATGGGCGGTGATCATCACCAGTGCGGCCGGATTCATCGGTGCACTCGACAACCTGATCGTCACCACCGCACTGCCCTCCATCCGCGCGGATCTCGGCGGCGGCCTGGAGGACCTGGAATGGACCGTGAGTGCCTACACGCTCACCTTCGCGGTCCTGCTGATGTTCGGCGCCGCGCTCGGCGACCGCTTCGGCCGCCGCCGGCTGTTCGTCATCGGGCTGGGCATCTTCACCGCCGCCTCCGCCGCGGCCGCGCTCGCCCCGGGCATGGGTGAACTGATCGCCGCCCGGGCGGTGCAGGGCCTCGGCTCCGCGATCATGACGCCGCTGACCCTCACCCTGCTGTCGGCCGCGGTCCCGGCCACGCGGCGCGGCCTTGCCTTCGGTATCTGGGGCGCCGCCAGCGGCGTCGCCGTCGCCACCGGACCGCTCATCGGCGGCACCCTCACCGAGAACCTCTCCTGGCAGTGGATCTTCTGGGTGAACGTCCCGCTCGGCCTGATGCTGATCCCGCTCGCCCGGCTGCGGCTGCAGGAGAGCCGCGGGGTGAACCCGCGTCTGGACGTGCCCGGCACGGTCCTGGTCAGCGGTGGCCTGTTCGGCATCGTCTACGCCCTGGTACGCGGCAACGCCGACGGCTGGACCAGCACCCCGGTCCTGGGCGGCCTGATCGGCGGCGCGGTCCTGCTCGCCGCGTTCGTCGCCTACGAACTGCGTGCCGAGCACCCGATGCTGCCGATGCGGCTGTTCCGCAGCCGCGGCTTCAGTGTCATCAATGCGGCGAGCCTGCTGATGTTCCTCGGCATGTTCGGGTCGATCTTCCTGCTCAGCCAGTATCTGCAGACCGTCGGCGGCTATTCGCCGATGGAGGCGGGGATCAGGATGCTGCCCTGGACCGCCATGCCCATGATCGCCGGGCCGCTCGCCGGCGCGCTGTCGGACCGCATCGGCGGCGGTCGCGTCGTCGCGGTGGGGATGGCCCTGAACGCCGTGGGCCTCGGGCTCTGGGCCCTCGCGGTCGGGCCGCAGGTGTCGTACGCCGACTTGTTGCCGGCGCTGATCGTCTGCGGCATCGGCATGGGAATGTTCTTCGCGCCGAGCGCGAATCTCGTCATGAGCACCGTGCGCCCGCAAGAAGAAGGCATCGCCTCCGGGGCCAACAACGCCATCCGCGAGGCCGGCGGCGCCTTCGGTGTCGCGGCGCTGGCAGCCGTCTTCTCCTCCCAGGGCGGCTACGAGTCTGCCTCCCGATTCGTGGACGGGCTGGTTCCGGCGCTCTGGTTCGGTTCCGGCGCGGTCGCGGTAGCGGCGGTGCTGGCGGTGCTTCTGCCCCGCCACCGCACGGCCGGGCACCCGGTCACCGCAAGACCGGCCTCCAGCGACACACCCGCCGGTCTCCCCGTCACCGTCTGAGCCGCCCTCAGGCGCCTTCTGCCGGATCAACCTGACACATCACCGACGGAACACGACAAGGAGCAAAGCAATGAAAGGCATAATCACCACCATCGACAAGGGCGACGTACGGGTGCACAGCTACATGGCACCCATCGAAAGCCTGAACGTCACCACCCAGCTGATCGAGACCCCGGGCCGGCTTATCGCGGTGGACGGGCAGGTCAACGTCGCGGACGCCGACGAGGTCGTCGCATACGCCAAGGGCCTAGGCAAGCCGCTGGACCGGCTCATCGTCACCCACGCGCACCCGGACCACTACCAGGGCGCGGGCCGCTTCAACGCCCCCATCCACGCACTGGCGATCGTCCGTGATCAGATGGCGGCGCGCGGCGACCTGCAGGACCTCAACGGCGTCCCGGTCCCGGCAGCGGAGACCGCACCCACCGACCTGATCACCCCAGGCACCGAGGTCATCGACGGCGTACCTTTCGTCTTCGAAGCCGTCTCCGGCGGCGAGACCACCGACCAGCTACTGATCCGGCTGCCCGAGCACGGCGTGCTGGTGGCCCAGGACCTCGTCTACCACCACACCCATTCGTTCGTCGGAAACAACGACATCGCCCGCTGGCAGGTCATCCTCCAGGAGCTCGTCGACCCGGCCTACGACACCATCCTGCCTGGACACGGGCTGCCCGCAGGACCGGCCGTCTTCGCCGAGATGATCGAGTATCTGGATGCCGCCCGCGAACTGCTCGGCGACGACGGCCAGGCCTACAAGCAGGCCATCATCGAGCGTTTTCCCGCGTACGCGGTTCCGTTCGTGATCGACATCAGCAACTTCTACCTGTTCGGCACCCGACCCGCCTGACCGCTCTCACTTGCCCGGCCGGCGCCGATTCGCGCGGCGCCGGGGCGAGAGGGTGGCCTGGATCTGTTCGCGAATGTCGGTAAGGACGGCCTCGTCGCTGCGGCGCAGGTGGATCGATGCAGTGGTGCTGATGTGGATGATCGCGGTGATCACCCGCGCCAGCGCCGCCGCGTCGCCAGCGTTGATGCGCTCATCGCGGGCGAGCAGGGTCGTGATGGCCCCCTCAAGGCGGGTTGCGAGTGTGAGGCCTTCGCGCCGGTATGGCTCGGTGGGGTTGCCGAACACGAGTTCGTGCAGGTAAACACGGCCGTTCTCGACGTGCTCGCGCAGGCAGGCCACCACGGGGCGGATGAGTGCCAGCACCTCCTCGAGCGGGCCGTGTCCGGCGGTGGCGGCCGCGGCGGTGAGACCGTCATCGATCGCGGTGGCGAACTTCTGGTTCTGCACCATGATCAACAGCTCCGCCTTGGTCGACGCATACCGGTACAGGGTCCCGATCGCGACATCCGCGCGGTCCGCAATCTGTTGCGTCGTGACCCCGCCCACGCCGTGCTGGGCGAAGAGCTCCCGCGCTGCCGCCAGGATGCGCTCACGCTTCTCCTGTTTGGCGAGCTCTCGGCGCCCTGTCGGCATTCGGCTACCGCCCATCACGACCTCCCTTGACAATATTACTGAGTCTAGTCATAGTTGAGTGTACTCAAGAACGAGACGCAGGAGAGGGACATGTCGGGACGACGCACAGCGCAGGGCTATCGGGACGCACCGACGCGGACGATCGCGGCGGCAGGCGCCGTGTTCGCGTATCGCGAGCTCGGTCCGCAAGCAGGCGTCCCGCTGGTCGTCCTGACGCACCTAGGGGCAAACCTCGACAACTGGGACCCGCGCATCGTGGACGGTCTCGCCCAGGATCGTCGCGTGATCGCCGTGGACTACCGCGGCGTCGGCGATTCCACTGGGCAGGTTCGCGATTCGATCGAGGAGATGGCCGCGGACATGGTGGCTGTGATCCGTGCTCTCGGCCACGACCGGGTCGACATGTTCGGTCTGTCAATGGGCGGCATGGTGGCCCAGGCTGTCGTCACGCTGGCGCCGTATTTGGTCGATCGGCTCATCCTCGTCGGCGCCGGCCCCGCCGGTGGTCCCGGACTCGTGGACATGACCCGCCTGACCATCGCAACGGTGCTGCGCGCCGTGGTCACGTTCAACGATCCGAAGACGCTGTTGTTCTTCACCCGCACTCCGGTCGGCAAGCGCGCCGCACGCCAGTACCTCACGCGGTTGAAGGAACGCACGGCCGGACGCGACAAGGCGGTCACTGCGGGGGTCTACCGGGCGCAATTGGCTGCGGTGCACCGGTGGGGCAAACAAGCGCCCGCGGATCTCTCGCAGCTCACCGGTCCTGTGCTCATCGTCCACGGTGACAGCGACCGCATGGTGCCGCCGGCGAACGCGACCGCCCTTGCCCGGCAGCTGCCAACCGCGTCGATAACCGTGTTCCCGGATTCCGGGCACGGTGTCGCCTTCCAAAACAACCGCGCGTTCGTCGACGCCGCGCGAGACCACGTCCGGCGGTAGCGGCGGCCACCACCGACCGCAACAAAACAACGTCACGAAGAAGGAACAAGAAGTCATGAAAGCGTTTGTCGTCAACAAGTACAAGGCTCCGCCGCAGCTCGCGGACGTAGCCGAGCCCACCGTGGGCGAGCGCGATGTGCTCGTGCAAGTGCAGGCCGCAGGTCTCAACCTGCTCGATGAGAAGATCCGAGCGGGCGAGTTCAAACAAATCCTGCCGTACCGGCTGCCGCTGATCCTCGGCAACGACGTCGCCGGCACCGTCGTTCAGGTCGGGGCGAAGGTGCGCGGATTCAGGCCGGGCGATGAGGTGTATGCCCGGCCCGACAAGGACCGCATCGGCACGTTCGCCGAGCGCATCGCCGTCGCCGAGGCCGACCTGGCCCTCAAGCCCGAATCGATCAGCATCGAGGAGGCCGGCTCACTGCCGCTGGTCGCATTGACCGCATGGCAGGCCCTGGTCGAGCGGGGCAACGTGCAGGCCGGGCAGAAGGTCCTCATCCACGGCGGCGCCGGCGGAGTCGGGTCGATCGCGATCCAGCTCGCCAAACACCTCGGCGCGACCGTCGCTACCACGGCCAGCGGCTCCAACGCGGATTTCGTGCGCGAGCTCGGCGCCGACATCGTCATCGACTACCGCACGCAAGACTTCGAACAGCTGCTCACCGGGTACGACCTGGTGCTGGACAGCCTTGGCGGCGAGAACCTCAAGAAGTCGCTGCGTGTCCTTCGTCCCGGCGGCAAGGCGATCGGCATCGCCGGACCTCCGGACCCGGCCTTCGCTCGCGAGATCGGCACCAACGCGGTGGTGCGTCTCGCCATCACCGGCCTCAGCAGCGGCATCCGCCGTCAGGCCCGCAAGCTCGGCGTGAGCTACGAGTTCCTGTTCATGCGCGCCAGCGGCGACCACCTCCGCCAGATCGCAGCCCTCATCGACAGCGGTGCACTGCGTCCCATCGTCGGCAAGGTCGTCCCCTTCGACCAGGTCTCCCAAGCTCTGGGAGCACTCGAGAAAGGCGGCATCCGAGGCAAGGCCGTCATCAGCAAACCGTGATCAACACCCCCAAGACCAGGAGCGCCATCATGCGTACGCACGACAACTCGAACGAGCCCGTCATCACGTCCTATGCCCAGGCGCCGGCCCGCACCATCTCGGCCGGTGGCATCACTTACGCCTACCGCGAGCTGGGGCCGAAGGGCGGGATTCCGGTCGTCTTCTTCGTCCATCTCGCCGCGACCCTCGACAACTGGGACCCTCGGATCATCGACCCCATCGCAAAGAACCACCACGTCATCGCCTTCGACAACCGCGGCGTCGGCGCGTCCACCGGCGAGGTGCCCGACAGCATCGAGGCGATGGCCGACGACGCCGTGGCCTTCATCAAGGCGCTCGGCTTCGACAAGGTCGACATCTTTTCCTTCTCCCTCGGCGGCATGATCGCCCAGGCCCTCGTGGTCAAGCACCCGGAGCTCGTCCGCAAGCTGGTCCTCACCGGCACCGGCCCCAAGGGCGGCAAGGACATCGACAAGGTCGCCGGCACCACCTACTACGACATGCTGCGAGCGGCACTGACCCGCTCGGATCCAAAGGAGTTCCTGTTCTTCAACCGCAACACCGCCGGCAAACCCGCCGCGAAGGCATTCGTCAAGCGCCTGCAGGAGCGCACTGCGGACCGTGACGCGCCGATCAAGGTGAAAGCGTTCCAGACGCAGTTGAAGGCCATCAAGAAGTGGGGACGCGGCACGCCCGACGACCTGTCGACGATCACCCAGCCGACCCTGATCGCCAACGGCGACAACGACCGCATGGTGCCCTCAATCCTCTCCGAGGACCTGCACCGTCGTGTCAAGCGCTCCGAGCTGGTCATCTACCCGGACTCCGGCCACGGCGGGATCTTCCAGTTCCACGACAAGTTCGCCCCCGTCGCCGTGGAGTTCCTGGCGTGATGACCGGTACGCCACGAAATCCAGGAAGCCGGGCAATGGCTCAGACACCGAACTACGTCAAGAAACCCTTCGCCTCATCGATCCTGCTGTGGATGCGCACCAACCAGCCCCGTCAGCAGGGAATGGACCATTGGAAGGGTCCGCACTCCAAGATCATCAGCGCGACCCCGGGATTCGAGGAGTACCGGCAGATTCACCTGGCCGAGACGAATCCCGGGCTGTGGCCGGCCATCACCGGAGTCGAAACTGCGATTCCGGCCAATCGCAAGATCGACGGGCTCGCCGAGGTCACCTTCAAGTCGGTCCTCGCCCCGCTCCGGGGCCGGAAGCAAACAAAGCTCGCCTACAAAGATGAAGTGAACGTGTTCCGGCGCACCCTGCTCTACGCAGGGCCGCCGAACACGGCTCGGTGGTACGACGTCGCGCGTCCGGGCGAGAAAGCGCAAGCCCGAACCCTGATCTACCTCAGGAGAAGGGACGACGTCAGCACCGGTGCCTTCCGGAAGTTCCTCACCGAGGAACTCGTGCCCGCCCTCGCGAACACCGGCGTGCTGAAGGAGCTCCGGACCCAGGTGTTCATGCCCTGGAATGAGAGGCTCTGGAACACGCCCGACGTGGCGCACGACAACCCCACCGACCAGCGCTTCCACGCCTCACTGATCCTGGGCTTCACCGACGCCGGCGCACTTCGGGCCCACTTCGCAAGCGATGCCGTCGCGAAGCTGTCCACCCGGCTTGCCAGGTTCGCCTCGGCAGTTCACGCCTACGAAGTGTCCGAGGCGCTCACCTACGTGAAGAGCGGAGAGATTCTTCCGGCCTACCAGAAGTAATTCTCGCCGGTCAGGCGTTCGCGGTCTTGAGCTGGGGGTAGACCGCCTCGAGCGGGGCGCTGAGCCCGGCCTTGAGCTGCACGGAGGTCTCGTCGGCGAGGACCTCGTGCTCACCCGCCTGGACGGCGTCGAACACGATGCGCACGAGATCCGCGGGGTCTGTCTTGGGGTCGGTGGTGTGCGCGGCCATGGGAGTGTCGACGTAGCCGACGTGCACCCCGACGACGTGTACGCCTGCGGGAGCGAGCTCCAGGCGCAGCGAGTTCGTCGCCGACCACAGCGCCGCCTTGGTGGCACTGTAGACACCCCCGACGGCGTACCAGCTCAGCGCGGAGTGGACATCGATGATCACCGCGTCCTCCTTGGCCGCGAGGATCGGCGCGAAGGCACGAGCGAGGAAGAGCGGGCCGAGGAAGTTGGTCTCCACATTGGTTCGGATCTCCTCATCGGTGTGGGAGAGGATGCCGGCACTGGCCACAGAGGCTCCCGCGTTGTTGATCAACACCGTCACGTCCCCGGCGACCTCGACCGCCGCCTGAATGGAAGCGGAGTCGGTGACATCGAGGGTGAGCGGGACGATGCGGTCGTCATCCCACGTGCGGGGGTTGCGGGCGGTGGCGTACACCTTGCTCGCGCCGCGGGCCAGGGCGTCGTGGACGAAGTGGGTTCCGATCCCGCCGTTGGCACCAGTGACGAGGACGACGGCGCCGCTGAGTGAGGTCACGTTCGCGTTCCTTCTGTTGTTGAGGCCCACACCGGTCGATGCGGGTGAACAGTGGAGTGCGGGCCTCGGGTCGCCGTGTTGGGAGAATGAACAAAGGCACACCCGAGCCCACACATCACTGACTATGCTCATAACTGAGCATAGTCAGACTCTATCTCCGGAAGGAGACGTTATGCCAGTCGGCCCTCAGCCGGTCGGACGGCGTGAGCGGAACAAGC
>Ga0307516_10006935_pt1 | contig 13148 bp, 12 predicted proteins | sample 19_EM_MG_FD_203310 | JGI IMG/M metagenome (GOLD analysis project Ga0307516, IMG submission 203310) | Populus trichocarpa ectomycorrhiza microbial communities from riparian zone in the Pacific Northwest, United States - 19_EM | ecosystem: Host-associated > Plants > Roots > Unclassified | place... | reverse complement strand
CATCAGCGGTTTCTACGCCGTCAATCGCGATCACACCCGAAGCCAGTTGCCTCCCCTTCCCTCTTAGCCTACAGTGTTCCAAGGTCCTCACTGGTGGCTTTCAGCTCGCGAGCTTGCACGAATAGCAGAGTGGGATACCGCGCACCTCCCGAGTGAGGCACCGTCTGGATGGAAGTGACAGGTCAAATCACCTCCGACGTCATGATGCATGATGTGTCGATGGTCGCGCGCGCCAATGCCTCGAACAGAGACCTGATTCGCAGATGCAAATCCATGGCTGTGGGGTCCGAGGGGGCTACGCGTGAGGCCTGAGGCCCCACGGAAACCTTGCTCTTCGCCAACGCCTAGCGGGTCTTCGGTGCAGTTTTAAAGAACACGGTGTCGTACCGGACAACCTCCGAGAGGGGGTTGAGCGGCGTGAGTACAGGTCGACCGGGAAATGCCGAACCAAGTATCTGGGAGGTGCACAACACGTCACGAAGAACTCTCCCAGCGGCAAACTCGACACCGCGCCACCCACTCTACTTGCTCAACCGGAAACCCCTCTCCCCTGGGTTCTGGATCGGCCACTGGTGGTACTCGATGAACGTGTGTGATTCCGCTATGGACTTTATATACGGGGGATACTGACAGGAGGCGACGGCAAGTCACCGGTCAGGACTTCCGCACATGCCAAAACGCCACGCTATCGCTTAAGCAGGAAAGGATATCTTCTATCCCGGGCCGTGCATCGCGATCCTCCAGCCAACATAGCTCGACGGTCCTCCAAAGTTCGTCGCTGAATCCAAGGTGTCTCGCCCTCTCCGGTTTCTCCGGCCGATCCCCTTCCATGATCGCATTGACGGCCAGAATGTCCGATGAGATCTCGAGGTAGGGGTGGTGACCGCACAAGACCTAGAATATTCCCGGTGAGCTACTTGTAACAGCGAATCTACTCGCACGAACACCTACTTCGTAGATAACCATTCCGAGAGCGTAGCAATCGGACTGTCTTGTCGGTCTGTTGTTTTCTGATTCCGGCATCCCGAACCTTTCCGGATACAGAAGCTCAGGGCTCATCCACCGTCGAGTTCCTCCACCAGTAAACGACATGAGCGTGTCGTTTGAAATCAACGACGACCGAGGACCCCCAGCGCCGTGAGTTGCGACACCAGTGATGGTCGACAGACCGAAATCGGCGACGCGGGCTCGCCGGTCGTTATCGATCAGGATGTTCGCCTTTGTAGATGAGGGGGGTGTGAACATGGAGAATTTTTATTTGAGAAAGATTCATACCCCTTTCAGATCCCCATGGACTACGGGGAGGTCGTGCATATACTTCAAGCCGTTTGCAACACCAACCAACTGAACGGTACATCAGTAAGGTACCCGCGGGGTTGAGTGACAACGCACGAGTTCTGTGCGATTTGCGTGCCGGTCCTGCTTGATGAACTCATTGATGTTTCCGTTCTCCATCCACTCCGAAATCATCGCAAACCGGTATTCGCCTATTGTCACTCCGAGGAGTGGTAAGATGTTTGGATGCCGGAGGTTCTTCCAGGCTACTGCCTCTCGACAGAATCTCTGCAAAGCAATCGCTTAGGACAGGTTTAACGACGCTGGTGGAACACTCACGCTGCGGATGACATCCAGGTCGTCCGTGATGTACGCACGCACAACTTTAATAGCTATCTGACGCCCGTCGTATACACTCCGTGATACATCGGCAAATCCCCCACTCTCGATTTCCACGGAGTTTTTCGAACAGTCAGGGATGTGCATGGACCTCGGGATCACGCGTTGTCGGCTGCACGTTTTGCAAAGTTTATTGAACAGCTTGAGTCGTTCCCGATCTGACATATCGTGGTTCTCGAGGCGCTGCGGCTCGCGTCAGCCTTGGAGGGGGGTGGGGAATGTGGAAAGCCAACCGCATCCATTTCGTCAACAACCTTCTGGATTTCCGGCTCAGAATCTCGCAGAAAGTGAAAGAAAGAGGCGATCCGTGGAAGTATTCTTTCAAGCTGCTGTCTCCCTGTTTCAACAGTTGGGACCTATCAGCAGTAGTGGGGTTTCCGCAATCTTGAGAGTTAAGATCACCTAGTTTAACATCCTGGACCCCCTGTTGACTCGTCGTTGAAAATACTTGGTACATAACGGTGAGTTCACATCGCCGCTCTGGTTTATCGCTCCAACCAGTCGTAAGCACATCCCAAACACGGTCCGGCAACCATTGGTTCTGAGTTGGGTCCCTGGGACGGGGTGGTCGCTCGCCACGTGTAATACTGCGAATGATCGCAGATCGGTCCGAATCGTCACGATATGGCAATATACCCGCGAAGACCTGATCGTAGGGAGGGGTTTATCAAGTGATAGGATGGCCTGCAAAATAGGAACACACCGAGAATGAAGTCATGGCAAGGGAATAAATGTCTTTCTCTTTTGAAGGGCCAATTATCCAAAAAGAAAAGACACCCGGAAAAAAACATTCTGGGGCCATGTACCGAATGGTTCCGAGCTTGAGGTCGTGGGACGAGAGGCCTTCGAACGCGCCCGCGATCCCGAAGTCTCCGAGACGCGCCTGACCGTCCCAAGTAATCAGGATGTTACTCTAGTTGTACGAAGTGTCAACGTGGGGGTTCACTCGATTCTTCGCAGTACCTACCGGACTGACGCTACCGTGTAAAAGACCCAACCCGTGAAGGTACATGAGGCCTTGGCACGCTTGAGCAAGCTATTGTGGGAACGGTCGGTGGGTTATCCCCGCAGATCTTCGGGTCGATGGACACGTACTAGCACCAGGCGATTTGCACTCGGGTTCACCTGAGTGTACTGGATGATGTTTCCATCCGGCATCCATGGAGTCACTATGCAAAACGGGAACAGTGTCTCCGACAATTCGATGACGGGAAGCACGTTGGGATGGGGATTAGGCTTGTTTCCTTCGCTTACGAAACGGAATATCTGGAGGAGGCACGTTGAGAGCGTACCTGATAAAACGAGAGAGACCCCTACCTTTTCAATCTTCATGATGCTGGTCGGTTTCTGTGTCCGAATCGCTTTGACGCACACCGGTCCCCCATGATAAGTTCCCTTCCAAATATCCGCGAACCCAGTGGGTGTGCAAACCGGAGATTCGTCAGATAGTTCCAGGTTGGGGAAAATTCGCGATTCACGGAGGAGGGCATGGGCGTGAAGTCTGAGCCATGGGCCCGATAATAAATGGGGCCGCGTGGGTGAAGATAGGACAGATATGGCCTAACCAACCAGAGGTGTCAGAAACTGAGGGGATCCGACGAGAAGAAGTACCTTGCGAAACGTTTCCACTAATTCCGTCGCTCCCGCTGAGGACAAACCCTTCGGGGAACCTTCTCCCAAGGATATTATGTCGGAGATCGACGATACGTATCTATGGTCTTCTGTCACCGCGTAGCCCCATCCGTCCAGAAGAAGGTCGGAGAACACGTGCAACAGATCTTCCCCCAGTCGAATGAGGTTATCGGGATGAACCTGCGGGAATTCATCTAAATCGTCTGGTTATCAGCCACCGCTGCTCGGCTCCAGTTGGGTTGGCGACCTACTCTTGAAAGGGCCCGCGTTGGACATGGTTGATCGTCCGGGTGAGTGGATCGCGGCGACGGGAAGTTAGAGCGAGAGTACGCTCCACGTCAACAAGCACGTCGACGACGTTGAATGCGAGCTTCAGAAAGCACGTGAGGTTCGGGCGATGATGCAAGAGACGCCGCCACATCATCCTGATATTCTCTACTCCAGCGTTCTCCAATCCTTTCCACCCAGCTGATGTCGGTAGTCTTATCTGCAATCCCAGCAAATGCCCCATTTTTGTCGTCGTCAACAACGCTCGTCACTTTTGTGCCAGAACGCCGGATCGACGATGTGAAATTTGTGCAAGAGATTGACACTTATCCAAAGCTAGAGGGTCTCCGGAGGTGGATGGCCAAAGATAATCTCGACTACTAGTATGTCGATTTTTCCACATCCAAGACAGAATCCTCACCCGCGGATCTCCAGCGTTGTTCCCACTGAAGATGCGCATGGATCGGAGTATGTGGCGGCGTGCGACAAGCGGGTGGAGTGGATTTCAGGGCAAGTTCCACCGCGAATGCCGCATATGTTGGGTGTTGATCTTGGTCCTTGCTTCAGATTCACTGGTCTCACTGGTCAGGCGATCATCTCGAAGACCGCAGCCTACCTCATCACCGACTCGAGGTACTGGGTACAAGCCGCAAATCAGATCGACTCTAGTTGGCAACTCATCCAAGCGGGTCATGCAAATGGCCCCAAGGATTGGGTCGAATGGCTTGTCGACCGTGGCAAGGACACCCGCATCGGCATTGACGCTCGCACGCTTTGCTGTGCCAAAGCCATCGAGCTCAATAGCCAGCTTTCTCCCAAAGGTTCTAAGCTCGTATCCCCTAAGCTCGTATACCCCCCTCAGAACTTGATCGACCTCGTCTGGAAAGGTAAACCATTGAGGCCGAAAGACCTCGTTTACGTCCACCACCCGGAGTTCACTGGGAAGTCTACCCCGGACAAGTTGGCCAACATCAGAACCTTGATTCGGAACACACCCCCCATCGCCACGTCCTACTCGTCTGCCCCCATTGAGTACAGGTACAATGTCGCAACTCTCATCACCGCCCTGGATTCCGTTGGTGAGCAGCCCTATGATTCCATGATTGGGGAGAAAACTTATCGGTCGATAGCTTATATCCTCAACCTTCGTGGCTCAGACATCCCATTCAATCCGCTATTCTATTCGTACCTCCTGATCACCCTCGATAAAGCGATCCTATTCATAGACCCTGCTAAGCTCACCAATGACGTTGAAGATTACCTCAAAGCCGTCGGTGTCGATACGAAGGAATATCACGATCTCTGGAGTTACCTGAGGAGACGCGAGTGGGGTGAGGGCAAGGTCAGTTTTCTACTCCACGTCCCAGTGTCACAAATTCTTAGTACCCGGTTTTTCAAGGTCATTATCGCCCCGGAGACATCATACGCGATCGCTCTCATGCTCACCAATTTCCGATATACTGTCATGCCTTCCTTTGTCAGACCCATGGAGGCCGCCAAGAACGATACCGAGATCGAGGGACTGCGAAGGGCTTACCTCAGAGATGGCGCCTCATTCGTCAGGTTTCTCGCCTGGCTCGAAGACAAACTCGCCAGTGGATACGATATCACCGAGTACGAGGCTGCCTTCCGTCTCATCGAATACAGAAGGTCGAACAGACACTTCATAGGACTGGCTTACGAGGACATCTCTGCGTCCGGTCCCAACGCCGCTCTCCCGCTCTACTCGCCCACTAGATCGACCGCTGCTATGATCGATCGCGAAGCACCATACTCCAACGACTCCGGGGGATGGTACAAGGACGGGGTTTGTGGTACTGCTAGAACTTGGATTTTCGGACGCCCCACCGCAGATCACTACAAGGCATATACCCGAGTTCTCCAGAGACACATTGCGATCGACAGCGCGATCTTCCCTGAGGGCACCAGCGGCCACCAGTTGGACGTCCTCGCTGGAAGGGGACCGCGACAAGGCGGTGTGGACCTCGGCCCCGAAACCGGGCACGGCGTTGGATTCTTAAACGTCCACGAGGGTCTACGCTCGTTCTCTAATAATGTCACCCTTGTGCCCGGGCACGTTATCACGAATGAACCGGGTTTCTGTGAGTCCATTTTCGTCTATACCGAAGGCGGTTACCGATCTTCACCCCTAGACCTTCCCGGAAAATTCGGTATCCGGATGAAATCCGCCCTCGTCGTGCGACGAGTCGCGGTCAAACCTGAGTTCGGCGACGGCCACTGGCTCGGCTTTGAGCGACTCACCTGTGTACCGATCCAGACCAAGATGATCAAGGGCGGTATGCTTACCAAAGATGAGAAACAGTGGGTGAAGGAACACAATCGCCGATGCTGGGAGAAGCTCGAGCCCTACTTGCGAAATGACAAGAGGGCGTCGAGGTGGCTCAAGCGTGAGGCCGAACCTGGTCTTGGCATCTCTCTCATTCGTTCTGGAGGCATTAGCATCGGTCGCGGTTAGATTACCTCGACCTTCCAAGGCACATTATCCCCTTTCGCCCGTTTTCCTGCCATCCTGTCTTCGACCTCGTATCTCACGGACGCCCTCCATCTATCATATGTTCTTTTGGGTCACCTCCCTCTGCATCTCAAAGCTCGACCCGCCATTACGCAGCCGGGACTACGTGGTAGACCCGCTGACAACGTGTCGATTGGGAAGACGTTGGACTGTAATTCGTTTGTTGTTGTTACCGTCCCTGCCTCCAGTTCCGTTCTCAGATGGTCATCGGTGCGTACACCTTTGACCTCTCTGATGTATTATCTGCTCTTTTATGTCGGTCTCGGTCGAAGGGGTGACAAGGCGGTAATTCTTCGCCGCCGTTCACCAGATCAACCTCCAATTTCCCATACTCCACCCCTCTCCCTCGGCTACCCCTTACCCCCTTCGCCTAATGCATCCAGGTGGTCGTGGGTGACTTACCTGCTGGCCTTTGCAACTCGCCTCTCTCCCACTGGACCCTTTGTTTATTACTATTCTGCTTGATGGCGTTCACGAACATTACAGATACCCGCTGTATGATTAATAAATTACGCGAGACATGTATCCATACGCCTATTGACTACCCACATGGCCGCAGGGCACGCGGGACGCCGTGCTGGACGATGTTGGACCCTGACCATAAGGATTTGAGCAATCTGCACCATTTGGGATTGCTCTTGTATTTCTGTGACTACGAGCGGAATGGGGACGAGATTCGTACTCTAAGTCTTGAAGTAGATATATCTGAACTATCGCGAAGATTGTATGGAGGACTTGCTCGCAGACGGCTGGAAGGAGACTGGTGGGAAGTATAACGTGGCTACCGCTCGGACCGCTTTGGCGTGGATATCGGCTCAAGGAGAGGGCGTTATCCGTATCCCCGGTACTACCAAGCTTCCAGTAGGTCTGATATCGGGATCAGGTCAACCCAAATCCTTTGTCGGGACGCCTGAGCGTTTAATCGAGTGGTGACACTCGATGAATATATATGGTCCCGCTGTGTACCTGGTATACAAACATAACAAGGGATGTGGATAGGAAAAACGACGAGTGAAGGTAGGATCGCCAATGTGTACAACGCCCAGTCCTCCTACCACGTCAGACCTCCCCAGTGTACCAGAACCACGCGGCGGTGGTTAAGCAGGAGAGGATGGGCTCTACCCCGGGACGCGCGCTGCGATCCTCCAACCAGCATAGTTCAACTGTCCTCCACAGTTCGTCGCTGAATCCGAGCCGTTCCGCCGCATCTGGTTTCTTCGGTCGAACGCCTTCCATGATCGCATGGACGGCCAGAATATCCGACGGGATCTCGAGGTAGGGGTGGTGTCCGCACAAGACCTAGGGATAACACCGATTAACCGTTTGCGATAGCAAATACACTCGTGTGAACACCAACCTCATAGATGACCATCCCGAGGGCGTAGCAATCGGATTGCCTGGTCGGACGATTGCCTTCTGATTCCGTCACCCCAAACCGTTCCGGATCCAGGAGTTCTGGGCTCATCCACCGACGAGTCCCTCCACCGGTAAATGACATGAGTGTGTCGTTTGAGATCAACGACGCCCGAGAAGTCCGGGCAGCGGCGTGAGTTGCGACACCAGTGATGGTCGAGAGGCCGAAGTCGGCGATGCAGGCTCGCCGGTTCTTGTTGATCAGGATGTTCGCCTTCGTAGTAGACTAGTGAGAGGCGCGTAGATGTGTAATTTGAGAGAAATGCATACCCCCTTCAGATCTCCGTGGACTACACGGAGGTCGTGCATATACTTCAAGCCATTCGCAATGTCGACCAACTGAACGGTACATCAGCGAGGCTCCCGCGGGGTTTGGTGGTAACGCACAAGCTCAGTGCGGTTAACGCGTTGATCCTTCTCGATGAACCCGATGATGTTTCCATTCTCCATCCACTCCGAAACAAGAGCGAACCGGTGTTCATTCACTGACACTCCAAGGAGCGGCAAGATATTTGGATGCCGAAGGTGTTTCCAAGCAACGCCCTCTCGGCAGAACCTCTGCAGTCCGTTCGTTCAGACAGGTGTGGCGGTGCAGATAGAAGACTCACGCTGAGGATGAGGTCCAGGTCACTGGTGATGTACACGCGTACAACCTTGACAGCTACCTGACCCCCTTTGTACGTGCTCCGTGATACGTTGGCAAACCCCCCGCTTTCGACTTCCTCGCCACCTTCCGAACAGTCCGGGATGTGCATAGACCCCGGGATCAAGCGATGTCGACTGCACATTTTACAAAGGTCGTTGAACAACTTCAGTCGTTCCCGACTTGGGATAGTGTGATCCTCTAGCCGCTGCGGATCGCAGCATTATCCTTGAGATAGGGGGGAAGGTGGAAGGTGGAGGACCCACCTCATCCATTTCATCAACACGCCTCTGGGTTTCTGACTCCGAATCTCGTAGAAACTGGAAGAGAGAGGCAATCCGTGGGAGAAAATTTCCACGTAGCTGTCGCCCTATTTCAATGTCTGGAACCTTTTAGCTATGTGAGGTTTCCGTTGTTTCGAGCACTTGACTCACCTGTTTTGACATTCTGGATCTCCTGTTGGCTAGACGTCAAAAATACGTGATACATCACAGGGAGTTCGCATCGCCGTTTTGGTTGACGGCGCCAACCAGCCTGGATCACATTCCAAACAGGGTCTTGCAACCATTGGTTCTGACTTGGGTCCGTTGGGCGGGATGGCCGCACACCATCGCTGATGTCCTTGTGCATACCATAGCTGTTGTCGCCGTCATATGGCAGTATCCCCGTGAGAACCTGATCGTAACAGGGAGATTTTATCAAGTGGTAGGATGGATTACAACGGGGGGACTCACCGAGAAAGAAGTCATTGCGAGAGAGTAAACGTCACTCCGTTTTGAACGTCTGTTGGTTTCCGGGCTGTCATGTGTGACCCACAAACAACATTCCGGGGCTGTATACCGGAGAGTCCCTAACTCGTAGTCGTAGAACCTGCTGCGCCAGAATACTCCTGTGATCCCAAATTCCCCAAGGCATGCTTGGCCATCCCGAGTAATCAAAATGTTGTTCTGGAGGTTATCGGGCATCAACGCGTGGGCTCACTCATTCCCTCGGTTTGCCTACCGGGGTGATATTGCCATGGGTGATATCTAACCCATGAAGATGCATCAGGCCACGGCACGCTTGCGCGAGCTGTTGTGGGTGCAGTTAGCAGGTTATCATCGGCGGTCTTCAGGTGGGCGGACACGTACCAACATCATCCGATCGGTATCTGGGTTCATCTCGGTGTACTGGACGATGTTCCCATCCGGCATCCACGGACTCACGATGCAAAGCGGAAACAGTGTCTCCGAAACATGGATGACACTGAGCACGTTCGGATGGTAGTTGAGATTGCCCCCTCCACTTAGTATGCGACGGTATATCTGGTGTGAAGCGGCATCATGAGAATGTATCTGATAAAATAAAGGCGTCACGCACCTTTTCGATTTCCATGAGCGGGGTCCGATCCTGTGTCCGGACCACCTTGACACAGACTGGCTGTCCAAGATAATATCCCTTCCAAATATCCGTGAACCCATTGCGCAAGCAGCCCAGGGATTCATCACACAGTTCAATGCCGGGGAAGATTCGTAATTCACGGAGGAGTGCATGGGCATAAAGTCTAAGCGGCAGGCCCAACATGGGAGCGTACGCTAGCCCTGGCTGGGAATATAAGACTGATACAGCCTAACCATCAAAGGTGTCAGAGGTTGGGGAAGGTCCGGTGTGCAAGATGGACCTTGCGAAATGTTTCCTCCAATGCTGCGGCTTCCGCTGAGGACAAGCCCGTTGGAGAAGTTCTATCCCTTGATATTAGGTCGGAGACCGACGATAGACATTGATGGTCTTTTTTCTCGAGGGCGTAGCGCCCGCCCACGGTGAGAATTGAGGATGCGTACAACAAATCTTCTCCCAGTCGGATGAGGTTCCTGGGACGAACCGGGGGAAATTCAACCGGATTATCTGTCCGCCGGCGCTTCAGCCACCACTGCCCGGGTTCGGTTGGGCTGGCGACTCACTCTTGGAAGGCATGGCTATTCGTCCAACCGGGAAGGTCGTGGCGACGGAGAGGGAGATATTAGGGCTACGGGGAGAGTGCGGTCCGCCGATCCCAGCTATGGTTAGTACCAGCTGCCAAAATCGGTTGCGTTGTCAATGCGAGTGGAAGCTCACGAGGTTTCTACTATGACTTCAAACTTCAGGCCTTCGGGGTCTGCGCATGGCTTTCAACTTGCGATCTCGTCTCCTACGTGAACTTTTGCATGGGTGATGGAGTCGTATGTTGCGTTCCGCCCTTGCGAACCATCGTATGGGTGACACGTTTGAGATACATGATTGGATTGGCGACCATACGTGCCTGCACCACGAGCAGAGACCCAATTCGTAGATGAACATCTACAGCGGTGGGGTGGTGGGGTTGACGCGAAGCGGTTGATCATCGGGAAAGAGGGAGGGTTCTGCATCGGAACGTTTATAGAAACTCCCCTCTATCGTACTTTGCGCCTATCGAAGTGGGCCAAGTATGAACCTCATGGTGGCAAATAACTTGGCAAACATTAGCCAACTCCTGTTGAATCTACCCGTGTCATCCCACAAACTCGGTATGCGCCGGTGTCGATGGCCGATGCGACTCTCAGCGACGCAGATCCAGTGCGCGAACCCATAGGAACGTAGAATGCCAACTTGTATTCGTTCTGTCTGTACCCTTGTTTATTGCAGCTTCAAAGGACGCAGAATGCCTATTTTTATTTGTGCTTTCGGCACTACTACTACACGATACCGCACCAACTCCCCATAAAACAAGCAGAGTTAAGGCAGTTTTTACACGGTATTAATGAGCCTGCCCTTGGAAGGTCAGCGGTTTGGAGAAACGGATGACGGTCGAGAGCGGAGGGGGCGGATGGAGCGGAAAGTGGTCCCGTCGTTGCGTTGTATCGTGCGGGGCGAGTTCTGAAGTGAGGCCCGCTGGAAGGACAGTGGGAGCTCTTTGCGGAATCGACGCGGTCGTTGGCAGCTGAGAACAAGACCAGGGGCGGGTACTTGAGTCTTGAGGTCGTGAGGGTGGGGACGTGGCGCTCTTGGTCCTGGCTTTCGGGCTTTGTGTTCGCTGAGGTCCGGGACTAAATCGATGTTGGATGAAGCGGTCCAGGCTGAGAACGAAAACTCACCGGGTGGCGCCGAAGTTCGAACCGACCCTTCGCACGGTCGGAGCTGGTGTGTCTACACTCAGCGGGCGGGCCCATCCCCCAGAGACCGGTTCCAGCCCACCTGCCTAGGCGCGACATCCTCCTGGGTTGAGGCCAGGCTCGAGCCAACCACACCTACGGTCTTTCCCGATCGCGATTTGCCACCCGCTTCAAGTTGACCTCAGCGCTTTCCGACCAGAACCTCTCCGTTTTTTATGTCAGCATCCATGCCTGTGCTCCCAGGAGGTGCCTCGATTTTGTCGTCAACAACGTTTGTCAGGAACCCGACGCTGGTTCAGGGCTAGGCGATCTCCGGAAGTGGGTGGCCAAAGATCATCTCGACTACTAGTACACCCTTTTCCCCCACTCCCATGGCAGAATCCTCATCCGCAGATCTTCAGCGTTGTTCCCAGTGAAGATGCACATGGATCGGTGTATGTAGCGGCGTGCGATAAACGAATGGAGTGGATTTCTGGGCAAGTTCCACCTCTGCGAATGTCGCACGTCGGGCGCTGATTTCACTCCTTACTTCAGATTCACTGGTCTCACTGGTCAGGCGATCATCTCGAAGACCGCAGCCTACCTAATCACCGATTGGAGGTACTGGGTGCAAGCCGCAATCAGATCGACTCAAGTTGGCAACTCATCCAAGCCGGTCGTACAGATGGCCCCAAGGACTGGATCGAATGGCTTGTCGACCGCGTCCAGGACTCCCGTATCGGTATCGACGCTCGTATGCTTTGCTGTGCCAAAGCCATTGAGCTCAATGACCGGCTTTCTCCCAAGGGTTCCAGGCTCGTCTACCCCCCTCGGAACCTGATCGATCTCATCTGGAGGGATAGACCATCGAGGTCAAGAGAACCCATCTACATCCACCCCATGGAGTTCGCCGGGAAGTCTACCACGGACAAGTTGGCCGATATTAGAACCTCGTTTCGGAATGCGCCCCCAGCACCACGTCCAACTCAAAGTCCGCCCCGGCTGTGCACAGGCGGCACGTCGCGACCCTCATCACCAGCCTGGATTCCATTGGTGAGCAGCCCCATGATTCTCTACTGGGAAGAAAACTTACTGGTCGATAGCCTATATCCTTAACCTTCGTGGCCAAGACATCCCCTTCAATCCGCTGTTCTATTCATACCTCTTAATCACCCTCGATAGGGCGGTCCTATTCGTAGACTCCGCTAACCTTACTGGTGATATCGAGAATTACCTCAAAGTCACCAGTGTTGACACGAGGGGATACAATGATTTCTGGAGTTGCCTGAGGGAGCGCGGGTGGGGTGAGGGCAAGGTGGGTTTTCTACTCCGCGTTCTCGTCTCGCGCGTTCTTAGGGCCCGGTTTTCAAGGTCGTTATCGCCCCGGAGACATCATACGCGATTACTCTCATGCTCACCGATTTCTATACTGTCGTCCCTTCCTTCCCTAAATCCATGGAGGCCATCAAGCGCGACACCGAGATTGCCGGAATGCGAAGGGCTTACCTTAGGGATAGCGCTTCATTCGTCAGGCTTCTTGCTTGGCTCGAAGACAAACTTTCCCAGGGATACGAGATCTCCGAGTACGAGGCCGCCTTCCGCCTCACCGAATACAGGAGGACCGACAAGCACCTCGGGGTCTCACTTGCCAGACAATTTCCGCGTCCGGTCCAAACACCGCTCTCCCTCGCCATTCACCCAGCAAACAATTCCCTACCATGATCGATCGCGGTGCACTGTACCTCAACGACTCTGGAGGACGGTACAAGGATGGGGCCTGTGGTATTGCTAGAGCTTGGATCTTTGGACGCCCCACCACAGATCAGTGCAAGGCGTATACCAGAGTTCTCCGGAGACACATTGCGATCGACAACGCGACCTTCCCCGAGGGCACGAGCAG
>Ga0307516_10006934_pt1 | contig 13149 bp, 6 predicted proteins | sample 19_EM_MG_FD_203310 | JGI IMG/M metagenome (GOLD analysis project Ga0307516, IMG submission 203310) | Populus trichocarpa ectomycorrhiza microbial communities from riparian zone in the Pacific Northwest, United States - 19_EM | ecosystem: Host-associated > Plants > Roots > Unclassified | place... | reverse complement strand
GCCAACGTGTGGAGCTGCCCGAGCTTCAACCAGCTGGCGCGCGACGGCCAGGACGTGGAGCGCTGGAACCTGCTGCACCCGACGGACAAAAAGCAGCGCGTCGCCTACGTGACCGAGCTGCTCGACAAACACGCCGGCCCGGTGATCGCCTCGACCGACTACATGAAGAACTACGCCGAGCAGATTCGCGCGTTCATTCCCAAGGGCCGCACCTACAAGGTCCTGGGCACCGACGGATTCGGCCGCAGCGATTTCCGCAGCAAGCTGCGCGAGCACTTCGAGGTCAACCGCCACTATGTCGTGGTCGCCGCGTTGAAAGCACTGGCTGACGAGGGCACGGTGCCGATGGCCAAGGTCGCCGAGGCGATCAAGAAGTACGGCATCAATGTCGACAAGATCAACCCGCTGTACGCATAAGAACACCGACGGAGACAACAAAAATGGCAATGGTTGAAGTCAAGGTCCCGGACATCGGCGACTTCGCAGAAGTGGAAATCATCGAGCTGATGGTCAAGCCCGGTGACACGGTGAAGGCCGAACAGTCGCTCATCACGGTCGAGAGCGACAAAGCCTCGATGGAGATCCCGTCGTCGCACGCGGGTGTGGTGAAGGAGATGAAGGTCAAGCTCGGCGACAAGGTCAAGGAAGGCTCGCTGGTGCTGGTGCTCGAAGTGGCGGGCGAGGCCGCCGCCGCGCCAGCAGCCGCTGCGGTGCCCGCAGCCGCGGCGTCTGCGCCGCCTGCCGCTCCTGCAGCTGCGCCGATCGCGGCAGCCGCGAGCGCCGGCCCGGTGAACGTGCTCGTGCCCGACATCGGCGACTTCGATGAAGTCACGGTGATCGAAGTGATGGTTGCGGCCGGCGACGCGATCAAGGTCGAACAGAGCCTCATCACGGTCGAGAGCGACAAGGCCTCAATGGAGATTCCGTCGTCGCACGCCGGTGTCGTGAAAGAAATCAAGGTCAAGGTCGGCGACAAGGTGGCCAAGGGCAGCCTGGTCGCGGTGGTGGAAGCCGCGGGCGGTGCGGTGCCGACAGCGCCCGCTGCTGCACCGGCGCCAACTACGGCTGCAGCCCCGGTGACCGCGCCGGCCGCGACATCGGCGGAGAAGTCGGTTCCAACGGCCGCGCTGCCGGCCCACGAGCCAACGGTTGCGAAGGGCGCGTTGCCGCACGCCTCACCCACAATCCGCAAGCTCGCGCGCGAGCTCGGCGTGCCGCTCGAAGAGGTGAAGGGCAGCGGCCCGAAAGGCCGCATCACCCAGGAAGACGTGCAAGGGTTCGTCAAGGGCGTGATGGCGGGCAACCTGCAGACCCAGGCGCAAGCGGCAAAAGCGCCGGCGGCTGCGGCGGCCGGTGGCGCTGGTCTCACCGGCCTGCTGCCGTGGCCGAAGGTCGACTTCACGAAGTTCGGCGCGGTCGAACGCAAGGACTTGTCGCGCATCAAGAAGATCAGCGGCGCGAACCTGCACCGCAACTGGGTGATGATTCCGCACGTCACCAACAACGACGAGGTCGACATCACCGAGCTCGAAGCGTTCCGGGTCGCGACCAACAAGGAAAACGAGAAGTCGGGCGTGAAGGTCACGATGCTCGCCTTCGTGATCAAGGCCGTGGTCTCGGCGCTGAAGAAGTTTCCCGACTTCAACACCAGCCTCGACGGCGACACGCTCGTCTACAAGCAGTACTTCCACATCGGCTTCGCGGCCGACACGCCGAACGGCCTGGTCGTGCCGGTGCTGAAGGATGCCGACAAGAAGGGCGTTTTGCAGATCAGCTCCGAAATGGGCGAGCTCGCCAAGAAGGCGCGCGACGGCAAGCTCGGCCCGGCCGACATGACGGGCGGCTGCTTCTCGATCAGCTCGCTCGGCGGCATCGGCGGCACGCACTTCACGCCGATCATCAATGCGCCCGAAGTGGCGATCCTGGGGCTTTCGAAGAGCGCGATGAAACCGGTGTGGGACGGCAAGGCCTTCGTGCCGCGCCTGACGATGCCGCTGTCGCTGTCGTACGACCACCGCGTGATCGACGGTGCTTCGGCGGCACGCTTCAATGCCTACCTGGGCCAGATCCTCGCTGACTTCCGCCGCGTGTTGCTGTGACGCTGAGCCACAGATGACAACCGTGGTGGTGGTCCGCAAAGGCGGGACCGTGGCCATCGCTGCCGACACGCTGGTCACCTTCGGGGACACGCGGCTGGCGCATGGCTACGAGGCCAATGAAAAGCTGTTCAGGGCCGGTGATTCGTGGATCGGCATGGCGGGCACGACGGCGCACTTCCCGGTGCTGCGGCGTGCCTTGGCCGCGCTGCCGCCCGATGAGCTGAAGTTGCATTCACGCGATCAGGTCTTCGACACCTTTCTGAAGCTGCACCCGAAGCTGAAGGAGAACTTTTTCCTCAACACCAAGGAAGAAGATTCCGACCCCTACGAGAGCTCGCAGTTTACGGCCGTGATCGCGAACCACGCCGGCATCTTCGGTGTGTACTCGTACCGCGAAGTGTTCGAGTTCGACCGCTTCTGGGGCATCGGCACCGGCCGAGCATTTGCGCTCGGCGCGATGTACGCCGCCTTCGACAAGGCGAAATCGGCGCGCGAACTGGCCGAGCTCGGTGCCCGCGCCGGCTGTGAATTCGACAAGAACTCGAGTGGGCCGGTGCACGCCCACACGATCAAACTCAAAACGACATCAACGAAAGGCTGAACATGGCCCTCATCGACATCAAGGTGCCGGACATCGGCGATTTCAAGGACGTGGCGGTCATCGAGCTGCTCGTCAAGGCGGGCGACACGGTCAAGGCCGAGCAGAGCCTGATGACGGTCGAGAGCGACAAGGCGTCGATGGAGATTCCTTCGTCGCATGCCGGCGTCGTGAAGAGCGTGGCCGTCAAGGTCGGTGATGTGGTCAACGAAGGCTCGGTGATCCTCTCGCTGGAGGCGGAAGGGGCGGCGTCACCGGCTGCCGCCGCTCCCGCCGCGAGTGCGCCTTCCGCGCCCGTGGCGGCACCGGCTGCCGCTGCTGCGGCAGCTGCGCCCGCGGCGTCGAGCTACGCCGGCGGCGCCGATGTCGAATGTGACCTCGTCGTGCTCGGCGCCGGGCCTGGCGGATATTCGGCCGCGTTCCGCGCTGCCGACCTCGGCATGAAGGTCGTGCTGATCGAACGTTTCGCCACGCTCGGCGGCGTGTGCTTGAACGTCGGCTGCATCCCGTCGAAAGCCTTGCTGCACGTGGCTGCGGTGATGGACGAAGTCAAACATTTCGACGCGATGGGCGTGACCTTCGCACCGCCCACGCTCGACCTCGCCAAGCTGCGCACCCACAAGGAAAAGGTGATCGGCAAACTCACCGGCGGCCTGGCCGCGATGGCCAAGATGCGCAAGGTCACGGTGCTGCAGGGCACCGGCGAATTCCTGGACCCGTTCCACCTGACGGTGGCGATGGCCAAGGGCGGCACGCAGACCGTGAAGTTCAAGCAGGCCATCATCGCGGCTGGCTCCGAGGCGGTGAAGTTGCCCTTCATGCCGAAGGACGACCCGCGCATCGTCACCTCGACCGGTGCGCTCGAATTGCGCCAGAACCCGAAGCGCATGCTGATCATCGGCGGCGGCATCATCGGCCTGGAGATGGGCACGGTCTACTCCACGCTCGGCGCGCGCCTGGACGTGGTGGAAATGCTCGACAGCCTGATGCAGGGCGCCGACCGCGACCTGGTGAAGGTGTGGCAGAAGATGAACGCGCCGCGCTTCGACAACATCATGCTGAAGACGAAGACGGTGGGTGCCGAAGCCACGAAAGACGGCATCCTCGTCAAGTTCGAGGGCGAAGGCAAACTCAAGGAGCAGCTCTACGACCTGGTGCTGCAGGCCGTGGGCCGCGTGCCCAACGGCAAGCGCATTGGCGCTGATAAAGCCGGTGTGATCGTTGGTGAGCGTGGCTTCATTCCGGTCGACATCCAGATGCGCACCAACGTGCCGCATATCTTCGCGATCGGCGACATCGTCGGTCAGCCGATGCTGGCGCACAAGGCGGTGCACGAAGCGCACGTGGCGGCCGAAGTGGCTTCAGGCGACACGAAGGCGGCGTTCGATGCGCGCGTGATTCCGAGCGTGGCCTACACCGACCCTGAAGTGGCGTGGGTCGGCGTGACGGAAGATGAAGCCAAGGCCAAGGGCATGAAGGTCAAGAAGGGCCTGTTCCCGTGGAACGCTTCGGGGCGGGCGATCGCCAATGGCCGTGACGAAGGTTTCACGAAGCTGATCTTCGACGAGGCCACGCACGCGATCGTCGGCGGTGGCATCGTCGGCACGCATGCCGGCGACATGATCGGCGAGGTGGCGCTGGCGATCGAGATGGGCGCTGACGCGGTCGACATCGGCAAGACGATCCACCCGCACCCGACGCTGGGTGAAAGCATCGGCCTGGCGGCCGAAGCCTTCGAAGGCGCGTGCACCGACTTGCCACCCGTCAAGAAGTGATATTTCATCGCTTGCGCGACGAAATATCTGCGCGCGTTCGACCGGCCCTTCGGCCGGTCAACTTGCGCGGGCGCCAGTGGGGGCGCGATCAGGGTTTGCGGGTGGGTGACGGCGCAGCGGGTGTGGGCGCGGGTGCGACCACTGGCGCGGTGGCGGCGAGGCGCTGAGCGCGCGCGTCGAGCTCGCTGCGATCCGTCGCAACCACTTCGGCCACCACCACCGGGCAGCGTGTCGGCGCGTCGTCGCCCTGGCCCCAACCCGCGGCTTCGTTCGACGAGGTGAGCGTGCGGCTCACGCCGAGTTGTGTACCGAGCTGGTTCATCGCTGCGTGCGTGCGCGCGTAGGCCAGGCCCAGGTCGTATTCGGCGTTCGCGTAGGCGCGGCGCGCGGTGTAGAGCTCGTTCTCCGAGTTGAGCAGGTCGAGCAGGCTGCGCTGGCCGATGTCGAATTGCTGGCGATAGGCGTCGCGCGCCTTCTGGATCGCCAGCGTGTTGCGGTCGAGGTAGGCGAGCTGCTCGGTCAGCTTCTTCGTGTCGTTGAAGGCGATGGCCGCGGTCTGGCGGGCGTCGCGGCAGGTCTTGTCGCGCAGGTCGGCGGCCTGGCTCACAATGTTGGTCTGCTGGCGAATGCGCGCCTGGTCGGCGCCGCCGTTGTAGAGGTTCCAGGCGAGCACGATCTCGGCCGTGCTGTTGCGGCTCTGATCTTGCAGGCCGTCGACGTGGCGGCCGGCTTCGGCACGCACGCGGGCTTCGACGCGCGGCTGGTAGACGGAGCGGCGGCCCTCGGCCACCGAGCGCGCGCCGCGCAGGTTTTCGATGCTCGCGCTGATCGCGGCGCTCTGCCGCACGGCGGTGTTCATGGCCTCGGTGGCGGTGGCGGGCACACCGTCGCGCAGCATGCTGATGCCACCGAGTTCTTTCGCCGGCGCCACGCCGACGAGGCGCTGGTACCGCGCGTTCACGTCGTGCAGGTTGGCGATTTCGGTGGTCAGGTTCGATTCGGCCAGTGCCACGCGCGCGCCCGCCTGTTCGAGGTCGACACCGCGGCCCACACCGGCCTTGAAGCGCGACTGGATCTGCAGGAAGGCATAACGGTGCTGCACGTAGTTGTCTTCGGCCAGGGTCACCATGCGGCGGTAGCGCTGCACGTCATAGTGCGCTTTCGCGGCTTCGATGGCGGTCTGCTCGGTCGCGTCGACGAGTTCGAAATAGCGGGCGAGCTGATCGTGGCCGGCGCGGGCCACGTCGTTCTGCGTGCCCATGCCGTCCCAGAGAAGCTGGGTCAGGCTCACGCCGCCCTGGTGGCGGCCCAGCGTGCGCGAGACACCGCCGATGCGGTCACTCTCTTGCCCGGCGCTGGCATTCAGGTCAACTTTGGGCAGGTAGGCGGCACGGGCCACGCCGACCGCGTCGACCGATGCGCGGTAGGCGTTGAAGCGCGCCGAGACGTCCGGATTGCTGTTGACGGCTTGTTCGACCGCCGTCTTCAGCGGATTGGCCGTCTGGGCGTTGGCGCCGCCGGCGGCCATCAAGAGCACGAGTGCGGTGCGTGCGAAGGGTCTGAATTGCATGAGGTTCCTGAGCGTCCAACGAAAGCATTTTTCGAGTCGAATTTCGGAGCCGCGACACGAACGCCGCAGCTTCAATTTCGACGCGGAGTCTAGTGTGGCGCATGCATGGCGTTCACCCCTCGCACCGAGGGGCGGCGGGGGACTAATTCACGCCTTCGGCCACGGCGGTGCCGCGTGCGCAACAGCGGCTCCGGCAGGCTGCAAAGGGCCGTGTTTCAAATTGTGAGCAAGTTCACGATCAAGGTGATGCACCCCGTCGTCGCCGGTGCGCCCGCTCAAGTAAACCGCGTGGCAGACGAAGACGAGGCGTTGGCCCGCCACTTCGTCTGCCCGTGACCCTCACGCTGCCCGCTTTCTGCTCGTTCGTGCGTGACGCTCACCTCTGGGCCCATGCCGAGCGCGTGCGTGCGCGGGAGTGGGCTCGCCCTCGGGCCTGGTGCCGACACGCCGTGTGCTTGTTGCTGGCTTTCGCCGCGCTCGCGCCGCGGGCCTGGGACGCCGAGACGATGCAGCGCGCAGCGCTGACTCAGGGGCCGCTTGCCACGAGCGGCGTGCGCGCGTTGCAGCCGCTGCTGAGCGCCGCGCTGGCCCAGGACGAGTTGCAGCGCCTGGCGACCCTGAACGAATTCTTCAACCGCCGCGTCGTGTTCACCCCCGACAGCGAAGTCTGGGGTCAGGCCGATTACTGGGCCAGCCCGCTCGAAACCCTGGGCAAGGGCCGCGGCGATTGTGAAGATTACGTGATCGCGAAGTACTTCAGCCTGATGGCCGCGGGCGTGCCACCGGCGAAACTGCGGCTCGTGTATGTGCGCGCGATCTTGGGCGGCCCGGGCGGCGCGGTGCAGGCCCACATGGTGCTGGCCTACTACGCGCAGCCCGGGGCCGAGCCGCTGATTCTCGACAACCTGATCGGCGAGATTCGCCCCGCGTCACGCCGGCCCGATCTGGAGCCGGTGTTCAGCTTCAACAGCGACGGTCTGTGGCAAGGTGTGGGTGCGCAAAGCGCGGGCGACCCGGTGGTCAGGCTGTCGCGCTGGCGCGAGGTGCTTGCTAAGGCCCGCGCCGAGGGGTTCCAATGAAGGACACTGAGAGGCAAGCATGTCGCTGATTCGTCAAATCTGGTTGTTGCTGCTGGCCACGCTGTTGCTGGCCTTTGCCGCCAGCGTCAGCGTGAACGTGACATCGGCCCGCGACACCTTGCAGACCCAGTTGCGCCTGAAGAACAGCGACAACGCCACCGCGCTCGCCCTGGTGCTGTCGCAGCAGAAGGGCCAGCTCGATCTGATGGAACTCGTGCTCGCCGCGCAGTTCGACACTGGTGCCTACCGGCGCATTCGGTTAAGCGGCGCTGACGGCAAACAACTGCTGTTGCGCGAAGCGTCGGCCTCGCCCATGCAGGCGCCGGCGTGGTTTGCCGCACTCGTGCCGATCGAATCGGAGCCCGGTGTCGCCCAGGTGTCCGACGGCTGGCGCGCACTCGGCTCGCTCGAGGTGGTGAGCCAGTCGTCGTACGCGGTCGACGAACTCTGGCGCAGCAGCCTCGCTTCGGCCGGTGCGCTCGCGGTGGTGGGTGTGCTCGCGGGCCTGTTGGCGTCTCTCGCGGTCGGGCGCATCCGGCGCCCGCTGGACGACACGGTGGCCCAGGCCACGTCGCTGGAGCGTGGTGAATACCTGACCGTGGCCGAACCCGAGGTGCCCGAGCTCAAGCGCCTCACGCGCGCGATGAACTCGATGGTCGCGCGCTTGCGCACCGTGTTCGAAGGCCAGGCCTCGCAGGTCGAGAGCCTGCGCCGGCAGGCCAGCTGCGATGCGCTGACCGGTCTGTCGAACCGCATGCACTTCATGGCCCAGCTGCGCGCCGCGCTGCAGCGTGAAGACGGCAACGCCGCGGGTGGCCTGGTGCTGCTGCGGGTGTTGCACCTGTCGGAAGTGAACCGCTCGCTCGGGCGCGAGAGCACCGACGCGTTGATCGCTGCGATCGCGCAGACGCTGCAAACCTACACCCGCCGTGTCGACGGTTCGTTCGTGGGCCGACTCAACGGCTCCGACTTCGCACTCGGCCTGCCGCGCGGGGGCGTCGCCCGCGAAACCGCACAGGCCGTGATCGAGCTGCTGCGCGCCGCGCTGCCGGCCCTGGCCGCGCACGTGGCGGTGGCGGCTGGTGCGGTCGAGATGCGCCACGGCACCGAGGTGGCCGAACTGATGGGCAGTGCCGACCTGGCCTTGGCGCGGGCCGAAAGCAACGGCCCGTTCTCGGTCGAATCGGCGGGCGAGGGTGGCAGTGCCTGGGCGGGCCTGGGCGAGCGGCGTTGGCGCGAGCGGGTCAGCGAAGCGCTGGCCGAGGGTCGCGCGCAGCTCGGTTCCTACCCGGTCGTGAATCCGAACCAGGGCCTGATCCACTTCGAGTGCCCCTTGCGCCTGCAGCTCGACCCGCAGGGGGCGTTCGAAGTGGCAGCGCACTGGCTGCCGCTGGCCGTGCGCAGCCGGCTCACCTGTGCGGTCGACGAACACGCGCTGATGCTCGCACTGCGGGCCATCGCCAGCGACGGCCAGCCGCGCTGCGTGAACCTGTCACCGGCCTCGCTCGGCGACAGCGGTTTCGCTTCGCGCCTGCGCGCCCAGTTGCTGGCCGCGCCGCGTGCGGCACGCAGCGTGTGGCTGGAAGTCAGCGAAGAAGCGGCGGCCGATCAGTTCGAGCTGGTGCGCGAACTCGGCCGGCAACTGCGGCCGACCGGCGCCCGCCTGGGCCTGGAGCACGCCGGCGAGCGCATCAGCCGGGTCGAACGCCTGTTCGAGGCCGGGCTCGACTACGTGAAGCTCGACGCCGCAGTGGCCCACGGCGTGGCGCTCGATGCCGGCCGCGCCGGCTTCGTGAAAGGCCTGGTCACGATGCTGCACAGCCTGTCGCTCGAGGTCTATGCCGAAGGCGTCGGCGACGCCGCCGACGCCCAGGCCTTGTGGGCCTGTGGGGTCGACGGCCTGACCGGACCCTGGGTCACGAGCACCTTGTACAAGCCGGCGGCATGAGCCCGCGCGGGCCGGATCAGGGGCTGTCGACGATCAGCTTGCCGCGGGTCAGCAGCTCCTGAATGATCTGCGCATCCGAGGCGCCGCCTCCGAGGCCCATCACCGTGCGCAGGTCGACCCCGGTGAGCACGATGCGCTCGTCCTCGGCGCCCGAGGTGTAGGTTCCATTCGTGAACCCGCCGGCGGAGCTGATGTGAACGATCGTGTTGCCCGCACTGCTGGTCGTGTCGAAGTCCAGGTAGTTGGCCAGGTTGCCGACCGTGTTGCCCGCGCCCACCACATCCCCCGTGAGCAGGTCGCGCAGGTCGAGCACGTCGCCGCCCGAACTCGCCGCTGCGGCGTTGAAGTCGGCGATGGTGTCGACCGCTGGTGTGCCGGCGCTGCCGGCGTCGGCGAGTGTCCAGGTGAACACGTCCACCGTGCCGTCGGTGCCGCTGCCGGTGCCGCCGGTGAGGGTGTCGTTGCCTGCGCCGCCACTGATGCGGTCGCTGCCCGTGCCGCCGACGATGATGTCGTTGCCGGCATCACCGTTCAGGATATCCGCGCCACTGCCGCCGTTGATCGTGTCGTTGCCGGTTCCACCGTAAATGATGTCGCTGCCGTTGTTGCCCGACAGCGTGTCGTCGCCGCCGGCGCCGTCGATGTAGTCGTTGTTGTTGCCGCCGCTGCGCGAGTTGGACGCCGCCGTGCCGGTGTACGTCGTCGTCGTGTCGTCCGAGATCAGGGTCAGTGTGGTGCTGGTTGCGGCCCCGCTGCCGTTGGATGATTCGGTCGAGGTGCTCGTGACCGTCAGCGTGGTGCCGCTGGTCGAGTAGCCGGCGGGCAGCGTCAGCGTGAGGTCGCTCAGATCCGCGGCCACGAAGCTCCAGCTGCCGCTGCCGAGGTTGGTGCCGTGGTTGAAGGTGGCCGAGGCCGGCACGCCCGTCACGGAGACGGCCAGCGACTCCGAGCCGTCGGTGTCGACCAGTGTCGAGATGATGGGGAAGCTGATGGTGGACGCCGCGCTGCTGCCTTGTGCCAGCGCGAGCAGAACGTTCGAGACCTCCAGCGCCGGCGCATCGGCCACGGCCGTCACGGCGACGCCCAGCGTGCCGCTCGAGCTGGCCGACACGCCGGTGCTTTCGGTGGCCGTCGCGGTGACGGTGAGGTTGATGGTGCCGCTGGCGTTCGCGGGGGGCGTGAACTTCAGGGCGTTCAGGTCCCAGCCGGTCACGGCCGCGCTGGTCGACCCGGCGGTCGACGTGAACGTGTGCGTTCCGTCGGTCAGTGTTGAGCCCACCGGCAGCGCCGAGATGCTGACCGCGAGCGTCTCGGAGCCGTCCGTGTCGCTCAGCGTTGCCGCGATGTTGCCCAGCGGGATCGCGCCGTCTTCGTTGCCCGCGATCGTGGTCGCGTAGTAGCCACCGTCGTTGTTGGGGACGAAGCCGCCCACCACGGTGCCACTGCTCGTCAAGGTGCTGGCGCTGGCATAGAGCTGAAAGTTCGCGGTGCTCAAGTCGACCGCCGCCGCGCCATTGACCGAGATACCCAGGTCCAGGGTGCCCGCGCCGTCGCCGTTGTAGGCGATCACCTCGATGCTGTAGTAGCCGGACGAGGCCGGTGTGAATGTGCTCGCGGTGAACGAGCCCCAGTTGTTGAAGCCGACACTGTAGACCGAGGTGCCACCGATCTTCACCATCAAGGTGTCGTCGCGCGAGCCCGCCACGGTGTAGGCTTGGCCGGCGCTAAGGAAGATGAAGCCCGTGTAGCGGTACGCGTCGTCGACACTGATCGACCCGATGGCCACGTCGGTCGCGATACTGGTCGAGGTGGGGGTGGACGATTCGACGCCGGCTTCGACACTGGAGATGGTCCCCGCGTTCGCGCTGCTGACGGCCGCGATGTTGTCGTAGAACGCCAGCGCGAGGCCGGTGGCGGTGGGCAGCGTCATCGTGCCGCTGCTGCCTCCGACGATCGTGGTGCCGTTGAGCGTCAGCGCCGGTGCGTCGGCGACCGCGGTGATGCCCAGGCTCAGTGTCGAACTCGTGCTGGTGATGCCGTCGGAGACGGTGTAGCTGACGCTTGGCACCGAGCCGGCGTGGTTGGCCGCCGGGTTGAATGTGTAGGAGCCGTTGGCGTTGAGCTGCAGCGTGCCGACGCCGCTGAGCGTGGCGCTTGTGCCGGCCGCATAGGTGGTGCCGCTCCAGGTGAAGCTCGACACGCTGAGCGTGCTGCCGGCGTCGACATCGCTGTCGTTGGCGAGAACGCCGGAGACCGCGGACACGCTCAGCGTGGTGTCTTCGACCGCGACCGCGGAATTCGGGCCTGCCACCGGCGCGTCGTTGCTGCCATTCACGGTGACGACCACGGTGCGGGTCGTGCCGTCGATCGTGGTGACGTTGAAGCTCTCGGTCACTGCCGAAGCTGAGCCGAGGGCCTGCACATTGGCCGCGGCGTTGGCGAGCGTGTAGGTCCACACCCCGGCGGCCGTGATGGCGAAGCTGCCGTAGGTGCCGGCGGTGGCAGGCTGCGCGACGAAGCCCGACTGGCCGGCATCGGGGTCGGTGGCGGTGATCGTGCCCGTCGAGGTCAGTGTTGTGTCTTCTTTCACCGTACCGGTCAGTGCACCGGTGATCGTTGGCGCGTCGTTGGTGCCGAGGATGTTGACGGTAACGGTCGAGGTCGTGCCGTCGGCCGAAGCAACGGTGAACGTTTCGCTGTAGGTCGTGCCGGCCACGAACTCGTTGTGGGCCGAACTGGCGGTGTAGGTCCACACGCCCGCGGTGTTGATCACAAAGGTGCCATAGGTGCCGACGGTGCCCGTTTGCGCAACGAAGGTCGCGGGGCTGTCGACATCGGAGACGGTGAGCGTGCCACCGGTCGTGAGCACCGCGTTGGTCTCGGTCAGGTTGACCGTGGCGCTGCTGAGCACGGCTGCGTCATTGGTGCCGAGCGTGTTGACCGTGACCGTGCTGGTCGTGCCGTCTGCGGAAGCGACCGTGAAGGTCTCGCTGTAGGTCGTGCCGGCCACGAACTCGTTGTGAGCCGAACTCTCCGTGTAGGTCCACACGCCCGCGGCGTTGATCGTGAACGTGCCATAAGCGCCGACCGTGCCGGGTTGCGCGATGAAGCTCGCTGGGCTGTCGACATCGGAAGCGATCAGCATGCCGCCGGCCGTGTGTGGGGCATTGGTCTCGAGCAGGTTGACGGTGGCGGTGCTGAGAACGGCTGCGTCGTTGGTGCCCAGGATGTTGACCGTGACCGTGCTGGTCGTGCCGTCTGCGGAAGCGACCGTGAAGGTCTCGCTGTGGGTCGTGCCGGCCACGAACTCGTTGTGGGCCGAACTGGCCGTGTAGGTCCACACGCCCGCGGCATTGATCGTGAACGTGCCGTAGGTGCCGACCGTGCCGGACTGAGCCACGAAAGTGGCCGGGCTGTCGACGTCGGAGACGGTCAGCGTGCCACCGGCCGTGAGCACCGCGTTGGTTTCGATCAGATTGACCGTGGCGGTGCTCAGCACCGCCGCGTCGTTCGTGCCGACGATGTTGACGGTGACGGTCGAGGTCGTGCCGTCCGCGGAAGCGACCGTGAAGGTCTCGCTGTAGGTGGTGCCGGCTGCGAACTCGTTGTGCGCCGAGCTGGCCGTGTAGGTCCACGCGCCCGAGGCGTTGACGCTGAAAGTGCCGTAAGTGCCGACTGTGCCCGGCTGCGCGACGAATGTCGCTGCGCTGTCGACATCGGAAACGGTCAGCGTGCCACCGGTCGTGAGCACGGCGTTGGTCTCGGTCAGGTTGACCGTTGCGGTGCTGAGAATGGCTGCGTCGTTGGTGCCGAGGATGTTGACCGTGACGGTCGAGGTCGTGCCGTCGGCCGAAGCGACGGTGAAGGTTTCGGAGTAGGTTGTGCCGGCTGCGAACTCGTTGTGCGCCGAGCTGGCGGTGTAGGTCCACACGCCCGCAGCGTTGATCGCGAAGGTGCCGTAGGTGCCGACGGTGCCGGTCTGCGCGACGAAGGTCGCTGGGCTGTCCACGTCCGATGCGGTCAGCGAGCCACCGGTGGTGAGCACAGCGTTCGTCTCGGTCAGGTTGACGGTGGCACTGC
>Ga0307516_10006933_pt1 | contig 13149 bp, 18 predicted proteins | sample 19_EM_MG_FD_203310 | JGI IMG/M metagenome (GOLD analysis project Ga0307516, IMG submission 203310) | Populus trichocarpa ectomycorrhiza microbial communities from riparian zone in the Pacific Northwest, United States - 19_EM | ecosystem: Host-associated > Plants > Roots > Unclassified | place... | reverse complement strand
GAAGGATGACGACGATTCAAAGGTACGTACGCCGTCTTGTCTCGGTTCGTGTTGATCTCAGTTCGATGGGTGCGATGTAGGGTGGAGGGAAACTCAAGGCCGCAACCTCGATAAACGTTCGGCACATCCTCTGTGAGGTAGGGCCATCTCAGGAGCCAACCCTCGCCACCCCTGACAACATCTCCCAGAAACACTCAAAGGCGACCGAGGCGCTAACCAAGATTCAGGTTTGCGCCGCCAACTATATCCGCATCCATGACTGAGTAAGTTCCGGGTGATAGGAAGGCCAGAGGTTTGACAAGGTCGCTCAAGAGTACTCAGAAGACAAGGCCAAAGGTAAGCGCTCCCACAGTTACCAGCTCGACTCGTCTGATTCGTGGAAACAGCTGGCGGCAGTCTTGGGTGGATGGTACGGGGAAGTATGGTGGTAAGAGTGGCTCATCAGACACCCTCAGGTCATCATCTCAAATTATGAACAGGGTCCGTTCCAGGATGCGGCATTTGCATTACAGCCATCATCCGTCGATAAACCCGTCATCTCCCCGTTGGTCAAAACCAACTTCGGATACCACATCATCATGGTGGAAGGCCGTAGATAAATCCGCTATACAATATTACAACACGATTTGCATGCTTGTACCTTAACGTTAACAATGTCTGCCGGGTATGAGATTACATCGGGTATCGTCCTTTCCACCGTATATGCGCATGAGATAAACCTTGTAAGATCCAGATCCGTTACTTGACGTTGTAAGCCTTGGTCTGCAAAAGGACACGACCCGTCATGAACTGAGATGCTGGCTGCTCCTGTCTCGAGTCCTGCTGTTGTACGCGGATGACAGGTTGGTGGTACTGGGGATCATAGCTCGGAATGTCGACCAACCCGGGAATCATCCCGACAGATGGTTGCTGTGCTCTCGAATGCTGGTAATCTCGGACGATGAAAGACTCCCCTTGTGCAGGGGTTGCTCCCGCATGCACCACGGGGGGATCGCCAGTATGCTCCGGTATCATGATCACCGGCGGCGCACCAGGGTGGGCAGGATGTCCGTAGGGGATTGGAGCTGCGATGGGATTATAGTATGTTTCGTGGTGGGCCGACGGGAATGCCCCCATGAACCCGCTTGGAATGTGGACGGGCGGAGGGGGGATGATGTTGGACATCATGTAATCGTCACGAAATCCGGGAGGTGGCGGGTGCGTCATTGGAGGTAAAAGAGAACCAATGGGTGGTAAGGTCACTGGGGGCTCGATCGGGAAACCGGGTCGTTGGCTGGTCGACATGGAGGGTGGAGTACCCATGGATCCCCGATAGTTGGGGAGGATCATTTGGGTACCATTCGCCTCTCGATCACGATTTCCCCGCTTCTTGGTTGAAGGTGGTTTGGATGTCGAACCAGGCGAAGGAGGGGTTGGGGCGCGAGTGGATGGTACCACCGACGACCGGCCACTTGTGGACTCCCTCGGTGTGGGAGTACGATGGGGGGCCGAGGCGACAACCCTCGCAAGGTCATACTTGTCTGCATTGGCCTTGTAAAACGAGCTGACTTGTGACGTTGTCTTCAGAGTAAGAGAAAAGGGACAAACATTAGGCCAAACGGATATTACGAAACAACATCATGCCGTACTTTATTGGGCATAGATGATGCGATTCGCTTGAAGTTATCACCATGTTGCGCGACAAGTTCGATGAATAACCCTTAAATAGGCTCAGCAGCGACTACAAAAGCTCATTGAATTGTGGCTCACGTTGATCCTCCTCTAACCAGTTCACCTGCTGGGCGACCTTTCGACGTCCGGTTCCCGTCCCACCGGTTTCAGCCTGAGATTGTGGTTGGGCTGCGGCGTCCGATGTGGGATTCTTCGGTTTGCGCCCCCGCCGCTTTTTCGCTGGCCTTGGTTCATCCGGCTGTAGATAGATTGAGAAGGTTTTTCGGCCAGAGCAAACGTCCAGGCATACCTCTTCCTCAGTCACGTCATCCTCTATGACAGGCGCACGAGTGCTGACACGACGCCCAGCCCGGGAGCGTTGTACCGGCTCTGGATCCGGGGTAGCAACCGGAGTAGGAGTCGTGTTCGGAGTCTCGGCAACCTGAGTACTGCGACGTGGGTTTGGAGGCCGCCCTGGTCGCCGCTTCTTGGGAGCCTCTGGGGTGCCGCTCGCGCGATCGTGAGAGACTTCGGCGTCGTGTCGCATGATGTCCGCCAATAATGCGTTCCCTCTCTGCTTGTCCGTTCTCCTACCACCCTTCCGTGTCTTTGGTGCGTAGTGCTGAATGACCTTACGAAAATCGATGTGCTTCTTCTTGTGGAGGTAGTAGAATAGGACACATTGGGAGGCCGTCTTGTGAGGTAAGGACTCGGCAATGATACCAAACTGCTTTGGATAAGCAGCGTACGCCTTGAGGAAAACCTGTTTTTCCCACTCCGTCCAATCCTCAATCCCTGTCTGTTGCCTGTAAAACTCGGGGGCGTCCAGCACAAGATTGTTCGTGTTATCGTAGACGAAATCTACGTGCCCGCGCGTAACAGAGATCATGTCCGGGAGGGTGGCAGCGTTCCGCATCGCAAGATGGTTTGCGTCCGTGAGATCCTCGTTTCCGAGACTCGCAATGATCTGTTCCATCTCCAGATCCGACCGAACAGCATCCCCGAGAGTGGCAGCAGACCTTCTAGTTGTCCTCCCAGAGGTTGTTACAGTGTCTTCTGGGACGCTCGCTTTAGCCTCCTCATCCAGTTTCGCACAATGCTCCAGCCACTTGCTTTCCAACTCCAGGTATTCGGTCTTCAATCTTGAGACTTTCTCGTCGACGACCTCTCTGCGTTTCCCTACGAAAAGTAGGGCAGAGGGAAGCTCCTCGCGCCACTTCTCGCGCCGTTCTGCTCGGGAGGGCTCCATGAGTTCCTGCATGGGAGTAGTAGAGGGTTTGTCGCCGTTTGGTAGAGGTTCTGCAATGGAAAGATTCGAAAGCAGTATGGGTGCCACCCTCTCATCCCGACGGTGGTAGTCGTGAACGGCCCTACTCGCAACCACGTGAATCAGGGCATCACGCAGGGTGCTTTTCTCGAGTGGAGATGAGTGTCCCTGTTCTACCGCAAGTAGAGCGGTTTCGTCGACATCCATCCACACCTCCAGAGGATGCCGTGGCGGAGTGATAGATGGAGCAACATGATGAGGCTCCTCTACTGGTGGTTCAGGTGCCCTGGACGGCCCTGGTAACTGCTGTTCACTAGGCACAGTGGACTCTTCAGGTTTCGAGTCCGGGGCCGTTGATCGTCTAGTACCGACGACCATTTCCGACGACCCCACAGCGGACGCCACGACCACGTCGGGCGCAGGACCGGTATTAGGTGACGTGAACTTGATAGCGGGAGGCTCCTGGCCGGCGCCAGTAGGAGGTGGTGTGGGGTTACGCGGCGCACGTTCTGGAGGGTGTGCACTCGAAGGCTGGGTTTGGGGCCCAACCGAGGGATACTGGAGAGAAGGCATCTCGTTGTCCGCTGGTTGTTCCTCAACCATAGCGGTGTCAGCGGATCCGATTCCCGGAATCTCTTCCGCATCTACGGGGGAGTTCATTGCGTGATAAGAATGAAGCAGCAAATCACCATACCAGTATTTTGATCCACTCCCTCGGGGGAAGCACGTGTCGATCGATGATCCTTGGGCGGAGTTGGGGGCGGTGGGTCCTTCATTAGTACTGGACACGGAGACGACCTTCTAGACGAAGCGAGGCTCGAAAGGTGGTCAGGGGAAAGAGACCGATGTCTCTTGGAAGGCGATTCGTCTTCCTTCCGAAATGGTGAGGTCGATCTCTTCCGCCCAAAGCTCGGAGCATTCGCCATTAAATTCCGGTTTTGTGCGGAGTCCGGAGTGCTCCGGAAATCTGGTGGATACCTCGAGCCGGTCGGAGATAGGTCATTCTTTGACGGACTCCTCCGCATTTGGGTCGAAGAGATACGCTGCACAATCCTATTATGCCTCATCCGCTGAGGACGCGGACGGTAGTGGGTCGAGGACGAGGGCATCCCAGGGGGAGAATAGTGTCTGTCATCCGACGGCATAGAACGGCCAGCAAAACCTGGCGAACGCGCACGCGTGACGCGCTGAGGGGGGGCGTTTGCCCAGGATCCGTCAGCATCATAAGTCGGCCTATATGAATCCGCTCGAGAATGAGGGAACATGTCACGGGAGTCATACTGATCCACCGTTGGACGGTACCGGTCACCCGACGGAGGGGAATAGTGAGACCTTGACAAGGGGGATTCATAATCCCTTCCATCTCTTGGAGGCAAATATCTATCCCAATTAGGCGGAGGGTATCTAAGTTTCACAGCCATGTAAGTCCAAATGCACGAAAAAGGGATAAACCACGAAACCCATGTTTAACTCACTCGTCTGGCCGATTGCGAGTATCGTGATGGTTCTGTTTCCATGCATCTGACGGCTCAAAAAATCTGTCCACAACTGAATCGCGCATTCGCCCGTTTCCCCATGGCTCTGGGGGTCTGCGATCAGTCCAAGAGGACGAGCTGGGTCCGGCACGGTTCCACGAGTCTTCCACCGGTCTTGGAGGTTCGTATTGTGGGGGCGAGGGTGTTCGGGTATTGTATGGAAGTGGTCTTTCATCGGGACGCCACGAACTCGCTCGAAAACTTTGGTCATCTCGAAACGACAAGGTCTGGCGAGTAGGGATGTATTGGTCGTAAGTTCGCGGTGGTGGGCGAGGTGGAGGGAAGTTGTGCTGAAGTGAATTCGGTGAGTCCCGCCGCAATTCTTGGACAACAAAAATTGTCTCACGTCTGGATACGTATCCTGATACGCTCTATGAGTGTCTGTTCTGCTTGCCATTAAGGCTGAAAGAAATGCCAACGGGTGGATGATACGGGGGGAATGGGGTGTTCTCCTCGGAGGCGGGAAAGAATGAGGAGGAAAACGTAGGTGGGTCAGGAAGTCGTGTATCCCCTGGAGACGTAAAGGTGGATAACCAAGCGGCCAGACAGCGGTGGAGGACAAGAGGCTAATAAAATAGCAGATGGAGAGTCAAGGTCCTTCAGCCACTGGCCAGCCACAGATTTCAATCTCCGCCAACACCGGTTTCCTTTTTCGGCATCACCACCAACGAGACCCAGGCTCGATGTCTGAGGTTGCAGACGGTGAACGGGCTTTCTTTCAATCCTGGAAAGTCAGGTGGTCCATTCTCGCCGCGTACTGGGCCGTAATCGTTCTCGCGTTGCCGTTGTGGTGGACGACGACGAGCATCCAACGGTTGTCGTTGCCAACTTCACGTGTCGAACATCTTTCCCGGAAGGACTTGCGTTTCCCTGTCGACATCGTTCTCGATTCCTCCTCCGGCGTCGACACGAAGGTCTTGTCTTCAAAGCTCCAGAGCCTGATAAATGCTCGCCTGAGCCCAGACGTTAGGGCATGGCTTGACGTGCATGTACATCCACATCCAATTCCGCGTGAGTTCCCTCTCACGTATCGCGCACCCCCAAAACCCCAACAAACAAGCGATACAGGCGCGGATGCATACGTGGTCAAGTTCGACCCCAGTTCTCAACATTCGAAAGTGCAAGAACGCAATCTGGTCATTGCTGGTGACGGATGTCTGTGCAAACCCTTCTGATAAAACAATTCGGTCTCACCCACCTTCAGCTTCACCCTCGAAACTAGCAAACTTGCTTATCGATCTGTTGACACCCCGCCACACTACGGCCAACCAACAAAGGGTCGCCAAATATTCCCCACGTTACCGGCTTGCATTCTCACTTTTGAACGAAAACGCAGCGCTTGGGGGATCTGCCACAGGGTGGGATCTGAGTGGCGCGCTCTCCCGTGAGTCTAAACCAGTGCGATAAAGAACCCACATTTACCGAACACCTCAGGTTACTTGATCCCCACATTACAGTCGTTGCAACATCTCCATAACTTCACGATTGAAAGTCAAGTCCAGTTCCACGCCCCGCTTGCGTTTGACCCGACCCACATCACCCACTCGAACACCAGTGCACACGGCCTCACTCATGAGGATCTTACTGTGTTCGTGAACTCTGCTGAGTGGTCTCTCTGTGAGTCTCGCATTCTTTGTGTACGGCATTTGAAATCTAATTGGCCAAACAGCCTCGAGTGCTTCGAATGATCCAGTCCTTCACTTTGTCCTTTTCGTCCCATCAATTCCCCACCGACCACTATACCTTCTGGACTCCGAGGGAATCCCCATGAAGTCCAACGCATTCATCTTACCACAGTGGGGTGGGATTGTCGTCCACGACTTCCTCTCAGGCATGAATTCCAACCCCCACATGACCTCTGATCATCTGGAGAGCACTTTTGCCGCATTCGGACTGCAACTGTTCGCCCTCCTTGGAGCCCCAGAGCTCCCGAAAGGAGTCGTGTCCCTCGATAGTACACCCCTTTCGAAATGGCAGATGGATTCCCTACTTCGCCAGAGGTCGCTGGAGAACGTGGTATCAACCACGGAAACGCTCCGCAGTATCGTTAAACTGGTCGACCAGATCGAGAACATGCCCGTGAAAGAGGACGTCAAAGGAGATATCCAAGATGCGTTGGACTCTCTGGAGCTGGCCTACAAATCATCCGATTCGGCAGAATCTGCGCTGGAGCATTCAGCCCGGGCTCTGACGTTGTCATCGCGAGCTTTCTTCAACCCTGGGATGCTGGCGCTGCTGTACTTCCCCCCTGAGCATACGTACGCGATATACGCCCCGTTGTTTGCGCCGGTTTCATTGCCATTGATAGCCCCTGTCGTGAGGGAGTTGATTGCTTGGCGGAAGGCGCGGCGGGCAAAACAAAAGGTGGAATAGTTCTTAGGGACACTCGGATATCATTTACGTGCGCCTCCCATGCTCCTCGCCCGACCGTGTACTACTAAACCGGTCGTCCGACCTAGACAATTTTGTACAGTACAACACACCGAACCTAATTTCACCCACCCCACACCTTCCAACTTGACCCTACCCGGTCTGAAATCGACACCGTTATAAGAGTAAAACGATGATTAACCGTGCCCAAAGTCCATTCCTGCACGGGTTCCAGATCCGATCGACCCCCTGACGATTCTTGGCTTTACGGAACCAAGAACCAACGGAAAGCTAAAATGGGGGCTAGCACAGATCAACGTCATCGCTGCTGCCTTCTTTCCCCCCTTCAGTTGCCTTTCTCCCAACAACCACGTCGCACTTTGCAATGCGAAGGCTATACCTCTCCGTTCTTTTCTCATCCATACCATTTTCATCGTACGTCAGCCATCGTTTTCGCACGCCGTGGGCGATGAACGTCGCTTCCCCTATTTCCCTCATTCCTGACTTCGAGCTAGCCACGCTGACGGACGATTCCCAGATACGCCGTTTGCGAAATAATACGAGAACACGACTCCCACTTTCCTTCAATCTCCCTTCCACCTGCCCCGACCGTAGACCGGATCACGGGGTACGGACCTACACCGTGGATCGACCAGTTCCCAGTCCCGATCGCAATCGCCATCCTCATCGGTGCTCTCGCTACACTCTCCCTGTTCGTTCTCATCGTCGTGTTCGCGCAACGAATCGTGTTTGGTGCAAGGAGAAACAACCTGAAAGGGCGTGGGCTGCGGAACTTTGGGCCTGGAGATTATAGGGAGTTCCTACGAAGAGAGAGGGAAGAGAGGGAGAAGGGTTTGGAGAGGAAGAAGAGGAAGCGGAGGTTTATGAGGAGGCAGAGAGAGATGTATGGGGAGGACGAGGAAGCCATGATTGGGACTGAGGAGCAGGGGATGAGTGGCCGTTTTGGCGCCGGAACCGGGATCGGCGAGGAAGGAAGTGGGTATACGTTGAGGAATTACCGAGACAAGGTCAGAGCGGAAGACAAACGGTGGGAGATACAGCAGAAGAAATTGGACAAAGAGTTCGCCGAGCTGGCCTACGCAGTTCAAGCCGAATATCCGAACGGTCGACGTTGAGTGCCGAGTATTGAAGTCATTTCCGTTCTCCCCGGCCCACCCACACCATCATTCGCATCTCGTTTCATTCAAACCGGACCATACATCGTGCCTTGCGGCGTTGCATTCAAACACGACACCTGAAGGACACATTGAAACCCTTTCATTGTAACCCAGACCCCACCTGTATTGTGCGCGACAACAGCCATATACGACCTGTGCTCCACCCCATATGTAGTTATATCCCCACTTTCGAACCGTCCACGAGAACATGAGACCAGTGGCCCGCGCCCAAGAACCCGGCAGTCAGTCCATGGCGGTAGATCGTGCAAATGGTGGAATGATGATGATAGTACCCCCCAGATTCTCCGCGGTGCTCCGAGAATGGTGGCGTGGTGTCGCGTGCCACAGAAATCATGCTATAGTAGCCTGTGGGATCAAGACCAAAAGGGTCCCGCTGGTGGGTTAAGGATGCGCCGGTGACATTGTATTGATTCGTTATCCGAGCGCGGGCTATTTGTCAGCCATCCCGAGGTGCCGCTTACCACCCACCTTTGGAGGGAACCCCAGTCAGACAGATCGCTAATCATGGGGCGCCTCGGCTGAGGCGCGAGTGAATTGTCCACCTTGGGAAACGCTTAGTATTTTGCATTGAAGTGAGCGTCGGGGTGCCGGGGCGAAGGAAACCCACCGGACTCGGGAGAAGGACGGTATGTATAAAAAGGGTCATCAGAATACGAGCACGAGAGCATTCACAAACACAACACTACCGAGAACACAAGAAACGCACACAATACGAACGATGAATGGTTACTCCCACCTCGTGATTGCCAACGCACGCAACACAACCGACGTCCGACATGGTCGGCACCCACGGTGATGCCATCCTATGATTTCCCAACAATGCAACAAAGGATGCCGCGTTGAGAGGCCATGGGTAACCTCTGAGCGACAAAAGCCTTGAGAGCCTCGGCGTTGACGGCTCCACGAATCGCAGAGGTTGACATTACGGTGACGCAGACCTCAGTTAGCCACCGGAGAGATTCTTGATTGGCCAAAATATGGTCGACCTGCGACCAGTCCATGGAGTCAATATGTTCGATATTTTTGATCATGAGCTCGATGCAAAGTCTCCTGATAGGAGCGGTGATGCTACTGAGCACTTTGGGAATCCACAAAAGGGACTCCATGGGACCGTCGCCTGGACGGAGAACGTAAATTTTGTCCATGATCAAGGTCTCCAGATTGGTCAACCTGCTGACAAAGTCTGGCATTCCTATCGAAATCAGAAGGGCAAGCAGGTCGGGTTAGACGCCAACAAATTAATGATTGGCCGAAGGGGGAGACCCACTTTGGTCGTCCGCACGATGAATTGATACGGCACTGAATCGTAATTGTTTGACAGTCCCCTGAACTGACTCAGCGAGAGGAATCAACGTAGTTTGGTTGGGGTCGATGTAGAGAATCTCGAGATTCCTGAGGAAACGAAGGGGGAAAGGAGAATTGATGAGATGGTCGATGATGAAGCCCTGTCGAGAGGTGGAGACGGCAAAGGTCGTGATGGGAGGTTCGTATGTATTGGTTGGCAAGAAAGCAGTCACTTCCATGGAGCCAAAGGTGACACCACAGGCTTGAACGGTGTTGAGGTTGGGGAAGGAGCAGACGAGTGGCCAGAAATCGTTAGAAGAGGAGAAGAGGGTGCCAGAGAGGTTAAGAGAGGTTATCTTGGTGACAATGGGGGAGAGAATTGTCACGACTCTGGGAGTAGAAGCGCAAATTCTGTTGTTGAACTTGATGCGCTCGAGGTTGGGGAGGGTTAAGCAAGCATCCGCGGCTGCTTCGAGAATGGATACAGGGACGTATCCGGAGTTGTCGCATATGACAGCCTCCTGATAGTAAGGCAGAATGCCGGGTGCGTCTTGAGAGAGTTGGTGGAAGGAGTCGATCTTCTTCGCGGAATGGAATCGGATGGAGCGGAATCGGTGGTAGCGGGCAGAAGGGACCCAACTCCTGGCGGTGAGAGCACAGGCGTTGAGAGACTTGGGGTCGTCGCAGAGGTGGTCGATGATCTGGTCGATGAGCTCGTGTGGGACGTAGCTAGACATTGGCGGTGAGGGTGAGAGTCCGAGCAGGGATTTGAATTTGATCCGTTCTTGACTTTATGCTCCGGCAGCGCCTTCCAAAAAAGGCAACACAGCGTTCAACTCTCCACCTCCAAGCAAGAGAGACCCACCCATAACATTCGTTTCTATTATGTCTATGTTCATCGTCATCGTCCTCTCTACGTTCCTTTATGCTGCTAACGTGTGCGCGAACCTATACGTACGTCCCCCTGCTTCCCAGTAACCGCACACGACGAGCTCACCTATCCAAGGTCCTCGAACCTCCCAACGGCCAGCACCTGGTCTGCCACGGCGACCAACCATGCGCGATATCCTGGTTGGACGACGGCCAGGCTCCTCTTCTGGACCTCATCAAACTCTGCTACGTCGCTCTGTACAATGGAGAGCAGGTGAGGTCAGGTCGGCGTCTCACGGGATCGCCCGCTGACCCAGTGAATTGCAGAGGTTGATTCAACAGATAGACCCAGTTGATGTATCCGCAACACGCTCGCTCACGTTTACTGTCCGTTCCTTTCTATCTGACCTGTTGATCAGCGAGGCTAATTCGCCTTCAGCCCTCTCCTAACGCCGGTCCCAACTCTGATCACTAGTATGCGTTTCCCACCCGCCGCCTTTGCTCGTGCTCACTGTCTATTTCACCCACCAGCTATGTAAACTTTACCTCCGTCAACCCTGTGAGCGGCAGACCGTATCACCAATACTCTTCCTTCTTCACGTGCGTCCAACTTTCTCTTCTCTCTTCCTCGTCTAACCTCGTTTTGCCATCCAGGATTGACAACATGTCCGGCTCGTTCGGCTCTCCCGTCCCGTCATTAACTTCTTACATCCCGGTCCCCTCAAGCCTGCTGACACCCCCTTCTCCCCCGACGTCGACACCATCAGGGATGTCGACCTCCCGGATCTCCTCTCCAACAGCGACCTCATTCTCACACACGCCATCCTCCAGCCCATCATCTCCTCCGACAAGCGTACCATCCAATCAAAATTCTGCCCTCAGCGTTCTCCCCCAGTACTTAAAACTGACCATCACCGCAGCCTCTACGCTTTTGATCGCTATTCTCGAACTGCGATGACTTTTGTCGTGGAAGTGTATACCCCCAGATTTATCCTCTCATCCTCGTTCCCCTTCGGTTGAATTTCGTTCTTCCCAGTGTAATACTAACCCATCGTACTCCCGTTTTCGCGATACCCCTTATGGAGAGTGTCGTCAGCTAACCTTTGCGCACCCATGACGTGTTTCACAATGACAATGATTTACACCCACCCACAAATCACACTCCTCACCCATGCTTCGTGCGAAATTGACTGATGTTGTTCGCTTCCGCTTTGATATCACCATCGCATAACGACAGTCGTCAACAAATTTTCATTCCGTGCCGGGATTTGACGGTCAATTCGCTCAAACGCTGAGGCTCGAAAAGTGGAAACGTTTAGTTCCAACCCGTAAGGAGGTCAATTAGGTATACCGATAGGACAAATCAAAAATTCGACATGTGAAAAAGTAGGAGGCGTGTACGTGCGCGGACGCGAAATTCCCCACGATCTCGTTCGTCTACAGAAAAATGGCCAACCCGACGAAGGCCGCGACAACACCAGTCAAGAGCTTGCCAGCGGCAAGGCCAAGGGCGCCGCCAGTGTTACCCTGAGCACCCCCAGAGCTGGAGGGGCGGGGAGAGGACGAGGAAGGCGATCCGGAAGTCTTGGGAGGGGTCGAAGATGACGGAAGAGAGCTAGAAGGGCGGGAAACGCTCGAGGTAGGTCCAATTGGGAGAGAGCTGGCGCCGTCGATCTGCTGCTGAACATCGGGAGAGAACTTTCCGTTCATTCCAGTCAACTCGAACTTGGCGGAGAAGGCCAGAGCGGGGAACTGGGGCTGCTTGGGATCCTTGAAAGAGAGCGACTCAATCCTGATGAAGCTGAATTGGTGGGAAAATCGCGTCAGACCGCGCCCTCATCAAAGATTATGGCAGGGTCGCGACACGTACTATTCCTTGGAGTTGGGGCCGATGGAAGGGTCGGGGGTGAACTTGAGCTGGCTGATCGTGGAAACATCGGTGGAGGGGGAGATCAACTGGAGGGAGGTCTGTTGCTGAGAGTTTCCGACGTAAATGGAGATCTTGCAGGGACCAAAGTCCTTCAGGGAAGGAGTAGGGTTGTTGGGGTCTTCGATCCATTGAATAGTCTGTTCCTGACCGGCTGGCCAAGAGGTGGTGGCAACGGGAGAGGTGGTCTACGTTTATTCGTGGTCAGCTAGGTGGGACCGAGAAACTGAAAAGAAAAAACCCACGAAGACGGTGGCAAAAGCCGAGGGCAAGACGGCGGCCAAGGCCAAGAAGAGAGTGGCGGCACGCATTATAGAGGCAAGTAACGAGAGTGAGGGAGAGAGAGAGTGGGTAGAGACTGTAAAAACAGCTGGCAGAAAAGAGACGAAGGTGGGAGACGAAGAACGACGAGGGAAAGGGACAACGAGCGGTGATGTTCCTTTTTATATTTCCTCAACCAAACCAGGAACCTGTCAAATCCCAAAATATTCTCGTTTATTTTCGTTTATTCGCTTACGTCAAACACCGTTCGAGCGACATGGTCTGGCTTTCGCCCCGTGTGCTTCAAAAATCCCATAAAATCCAGCTCATGAACGCCCCGAATAAACCTCGCCTGAACCTCCATTGCCCATTTCTCATCCTCGACCTCCTCCCCATCTCCCTCGTCGTGATCGCTCGGTGGGCGGCCGGGCGCGGCATCGGAGGGGGGATCGCTCGCTTGCTTTTGATCGGCCCCGAGCCCCATTTGTCGCCGGGCCTCGAGAACCGTCGCAAAACTTTGGTACCAGTCGAACACGTTGATCATCTTACCCGCCTCCAGGTACCCCCTGAACAAGATACTTGTGTCCGGTAGTTCCCATACCGCCGGCACTCCAACATCCGCGTCGTCTCGCTCGCCCCGAACGGCGTAAGACTCTGGGTGTAACAATGCCGATATGATGTGTGCTCTTGGCGCGGGATTGATGAGCTGCGCAAGTGTCTCAAGTCAGCTGGTCCCGAGAACGCGCGCTCATGCAAACAACGGGCGAGGCCCCACGAAGAAAGAAT
>Ga0307516_10006932_pt1 | contig 13155 bp, 19 predicted proteins | sample 19_EM_MG_FD_203310 | JGI IMG/M metagenome (GOLD analysis project Ga0307516, IMG submission 203310) | Populus trichocarpa ectomycorrhiza microbial communities from riparian zone in the Pacific Northwest, United States - 19_EM | ecosystem: Host-associated > Plants > Roots > Unclassified | place... | reverse complement strand
CAAATGGGTTGTCAGGTGCTTTCTTTGCCTCCTTTCTTTGCACCAGCAAAGAAAGGAGGTCGCCCGCCGGGCGAACTCCGGCGGGCTCTACCAAAGTAGAAGAGAACAAAGCGCGAATAGCGGCACCCACAACCATCAAGACCTTGAAAGATCTACCCCTCACCCGCCATACCGAGCCTCCAGATGATCCAGCTCGCGCACGATCTTGCCCAGCACCACATCCCCCAACCCACGCTCACGCCCCACGCGCAAGACCTCAGCCCGCTCCGCACGCAGCCCCACCAGCCGGAAGCGGCGCTCCAGTTCGTCGACCTCGGCGCGCCGGGTCGAGGTGGCCTCGTCGTCACCGTAGCGGGCAATGCGCGGCCGGTACAGGTCGATGATGCGCTGCGCCGCATCGGCCACCCGGTAGGCATCGGCATGGCCTTCGGCCAGCACACGTTGTGCGGCTTCGATGGCCTGCACCGCCACTTCGGCCGCCGCCCGGCGCACGCCGTCCTCGGCCACCTGGAGCGACGGCTCGGCGGGCAGGCGCAGGCCCCGCAAGGTGGCCGGCAGCGCCACGGACGCCAGCACCAGCGACAGCACGATCACGCCGGCCGCCAAGCTGATGGCCAGGTCGCGTGCCGGGAACGCCTCACCGCTGGCCAGCAGCACCGGCAGGGTCAGCACGCCCGCCAGGGTGACGGCCCCGCGCACGCCGGCCAGCGACATGACCAGCACCACGCGCCACCCGGTCCAAAGTCCCCCGCGGCCGGGGAACGTGAGCCAGAGCGACGCCCAGACCCAGACGAAGCGCAGCGCCGCCAGCCCCAGCAGGATGACCCCCACGTACACGGCCAGCCAGCCGGGCGCTTCGTGCGCGGTGAGCCGCACCGTCTGCGGCGCGGCCGCCACCAGGGCGGGAATCTGCTCGCCCAGCAGCACGAAGATGCTGCCGTTGGCGGCAAACTGCATCAGGTCCCACACGGCCGTGCGGCGCAGGCGGGTGGCGGCACGCCAGGGCCAGATGTCGGTGAAGCTCATGGTGACCCCGGCAGCCACGGCCGCCAGGATGCCCGAGCCGTGCACCTGCTCGGCCAGCAGGTAGACGCCGAACGGGATCAACAGCGTGACGAGGATCTGCGCACCACCGTCCTCGCCGAAGCGGGCCGACACCCATGACGTGGTCCGGGCCACCAGCAAAGTGACGCCGGTACCCATGGCCAGGCCGCTGAGCGTGACCCACAGGAACGTGCCCACCGCCTGGCCGAGCGAAAACGAGCCGGTCAGCGCCGCGGCCACGGCAAAGCGCATGCACACCAGCCCGGACGCATCGTTGAGCAGCGACTCCCCCTGCAGGATATGCATCAGCCGGCGCGGGATGGGGCTGCGGGCGGCGATGTCCGACACGGCGATCGGGTCGGTGGGCGAGATCACCGCAGCCAAGGCAAACGCCACCGCCAGCGGCATGGCCGGGATGAGCCAATGGATGAACCAGCCCATGCCCAGCACGGTGAAGATCACCAGGCCCAGCGCCAGCCGCAGAATGGCCCAGGCATCGCGGAACAAGACATCCTTGGGGATACGCCAGCCGTCCAGGAACAGCATCGGCGGCAGGAACAGCAGGAAGAACACCTCCGGGTCGAGCACCACGGAGGTCAGGCTCGACAGTGGGATGGCTGCGCCCAGCGCGATCTGCACCAGCGGCAGGGGCAGGCGCGTCACCCGCGCCACAAAGCCGCTGAGCACCACGGCCAGCAGCGAGATCAGCACGATGCCGGTCGCGTCCAGTGCAATGCTCCTTGCGCCCTGCCGCCCCATCGATGACAGGCACCCTGGGCAAGGCTGCAGCGGCACGGTGCGCGCACGGCCGGCGCTCGTCGGTGCGCCGCCGCACACAAACCCATCAGGAAGCGCCGATGTGTGGCCCAGCGCACAGACTGCGGTTGCAACAGTTTGTACCTTGATGCCAGCCGCCTGCGCCGGCGCCCACCGAAGCGAGGACCCCATGAAAACCGATGCCCAGTTGTGCCACGACGTGCTCGCTCAACTCAGCTGGGAACCTTCGCTGGCGGCCGCGCACATCGGCGTGCAGGCCCACGACGGCGTGGTGACCCTGGAGGGCCAGGTAGGCACGTGCGCGGCACAATGGCAGGCGCAATGCGCGGCCCGGCGCGTGCCGGGCATCAATGCCCTGGCCGTGGAGATGGCCGTGGATCCCTGCGGGGCCGGCCGGTGCACGGATGCGGACATCGCGCGCAACGCCGAACGCATCCTGGCCTGGATGACCTGCCTGCCCCGGCAGGCCGTGCAGGTGAGCGTGGCGGACGGCTGGATCACCTTGTCCGGCACGGTGGACTGGCCGTATCAGCAGCAGGCGGCGGCGGCCGGCATCCGCCACGTGGTGGGCGCCCGAGGCTTGCGCGATTTGATCGTGGTCAAGCCCCTGGGGCCCAGCCCTTCAGGCGCTTGAATCAGGCCGGCTGGCGGGCGCGGCGGGCGCGCACCTCGGTGGCATCGACCACGCCATCGGTGACCTCCTGCGTCTGCTGCACCAGCGCCTGCTGGCCTTGGGTCAGCAGGGCCATGCTGCTTTGGCTGAGTTCTGCCAGGAAGTCGGTGTAGTTCTTCAACAGGCCTTGCATCACGTGCGCAAAGGCGCCGGACCGCATGAGACTGGTGGCCGACTCGCTGGCCTGCTGGAACAGGTTGGTGGCGCCGGTGGTGGCTTGTGCCGTGACCTCGGGGGCCGTCGAGAACTTGCTGAGCAGGTCCATGTTGGCCTGCACGAGCTTGAAGAAGGGCTGGGTAGATGCTTGCATGGCGTTGTCTTGCATGGCGATTCCTTGGATGTGACCCAGTGTGCAGGGAAACACGAGGGTGTTGCCTGCCTGCGTCGATGGCGCTGCTGCGGGACCACGGCGAACTCATTGTGGGCACATCACAAAGGACGCGCGCCAGTCAGAAGCACAGGGGCCTGTGCTGCCGGGCAATCGTTGTGAATGCAAATGCATTGGCACGACGATCCAGTATCGCAGGTCGCATATCCCTATGGATCGATGGTTGGCTGTCAAGCATGGATCTCTTGAAGAGCAAGCCCCAGAATGCCACGCATGAAAAAACGAACACGCACGCCCGCGTGGAGCAGGGTCTTCCAGCGCAGCATGGCAGCCTTCACGCGCAGCGCCATGAAGTCCGGTACCCAGGCCTGGGGCGCCGCGCTCAAGCCCCCGTTGCCCAAGCGCACGCCCCCGCCCTGCGCCGGGACCTGGATGCCCGGCGTCACCATGGGCAGCATGGGCGCGCGGCGCTTCCGGCTCTACCGCCCGCCCGGGCTGAAGGTGAGCGAGCGCCTGCCGCTGCTGGTGATGCTGCATGGCTGCGGGCAGGATGCCAACAGCTTTGCGGCGAGCACGCGCATGAACCGCGTCGCCCTGCGCGAGCGCTTCCTCGTGCTCTACCCGGAGCAGGACCGCCTGGCCAATGCGCACGGCTGCTGGAACTGGTTCGACACCGCGTCGGGCCGCGCGCAGGGCGAAGCCGCCCTCATCATGAAGGCCATCGACCAGGTGTGCCTGCTGCACCCGGTGGACCGTGCGCGCGTGGCCATCGCCGGGCTGTCGGCGGGTGCCAGCATGGCCGCGCTGCTGGTCACGCGGCACCCCGGGCGATTCAAGGCCGTGGTCATGCACTCAGGCATTCCGCCGGGCACGGCCCATTCCGGCTTGACGGCCCTCGGCGCCATGCACGGCCGCCGTGCCACGCGCCCGCTCCGCGCCGCAAGCCCCTTGACGGCCGCCGACTCCTGGCCCCCGCTGCTGGTGATCCACGGCGATGCCGACGCGGTGGTGTCGCCGCACAACAGCCAGGCCGCCGCACAGGTGTGGGCCGATGCAGCCGGCGCACGCGCCGTGGCGCCCCGCAAGGTGCAGCGCGGCCAGCGATACCCGATGTCGGTGACGGACTTCAAAAGCCGGGGCTGCACCGTGGCCACGCTGGTCGAGGTGGGCCGGCTCGCGCACGCATGGAGCGGGGGCGCCGCGAACACGCCATTCAGCGACGCGCAAGGCCCCGACGCGTCGCGCATGGTGTGGGCTTTTGCGGCCCGGCAGTTCCGCGTCTGAATCGCCACTGAGCCACACCTGACGGCCACCCAACGTGTGCGGCAACGCACAGACACCGCCACGCAGGTCGCTTACAAGGCCAACATCACCCAATCTGCCACCTTCGAGGAGAACCCGCTTGAACACCATCAGGATGGTAGGAATTGCCATGATCATCGCCGGCCTGCTGGGCCTGGGCTACGGCAGCTTCAGCTACACCCACACCACCACGCAGGCCAAGCTCGGGCCGGTGGAACTGTCCGTCAAGGAGAAGGAGACTGTGAACGTGCCCGTATGGGCCGGCTCCGCCGCCGTGGCCTTCGGCGTGCTGCTGCTGGTGGTGGCATGGCGCAAGTAGCGCAGGCCGGGGCGGCATGGGAAAGCGGCATTCACGCGTACCATGGGCCCAAGCCCCACAGCGACACCTTGCTCGCCTGATGACTGCGCCCGCCCCCGGCGCCTGACCGACCGGCGCAAAAGTGCACCGGCGGTGGGCGCGGGGAGCGGCCCCCACGGCACACCTTTGGCCCGGTAGCAACCCGGCGACGACCCCCATGCAGATTCGTGTCGGCTTTGAGATGGAGTACCAGTGCCCCGGCCCCACGCCGATGATCCTGGCACTGAACATTCACTATTCGCGGGCATCCGACTTGGTGCGCCCCGACCACCTGGTCACCACCCCCTCGGTGCCCGTCACCGCGTACCGCGATCTCTTCGGCAACTGGTGCAGCCGCCTGGTGGCACCGCCGGGGCGGTTCACGCTGAGCACCGATGCGCTGGTCAACGACACCGGCCTGCCCGATGTGGTGGTGCCCACGGCGATGCAGGTGCCGGTCGAATCCCTGCCCGAATCGACGCTGCTCTACCTGCTGGGCAGCCGCTATTGCGAGACGGACCTGTTGTCCGACATCGCCTGGCAGCAGTTCGGCACCGGCCCCACCGGCTGGGCGCGCGTGCAGGCCATCTGCGATTTCGTCCACCGCCGCATCGAGTTCGGCTACGCGCACGCGCGCCGCACGCGCACCGCCTGGGAGGCCTACAACGAAGGGCGCGGCGTGTGCCGCGACTATGCCCACCTGGCCATCGCGTTGTGCCGCTGCATGAACATCCCGGCGCGCTACTGCACCGGCTACCTGGGCGACATCGGCACGCCGCCGCCCCATGGCACCATGGACTTTGCCGGCTGGTTCGAGGCCTACCTGGGCGACCGCTGGTACACCTTCGATGCGCGCAACAACACGCCGCGCATCGGCCGTGTGCTCATCGCCCGCGGCCGCGATGCCTGCGACGTGGCTTTGTCCAGCACCTTCGGCCCCAATACGCTGCAGCGGTTCAAAGTGCGCACCGACGAAGTCACGGCAGGCGGAGCGTGACCTACTGCGTGGGCGTCAAGCTCGAGCAGGGCTTGATCTTTGCCAGCGACTCGCGCACCCATGCGGGCGTGGACAACTACGCCACCTTCTGCAAGATGACGGTGTTCGAGCGTGCCGGCGACCGGGTGCTGGTGCTGCTCAGTTCGGGCGGCCTGGCCGCCACGCAGACGGTGATCAACCTGCTGCGGCGCCGTGCTGCGGGTGAGGCGCCCCACATCTGGAGCGTGGACTCGATGTTCGACGTGGCCAACCTGGTGTCCGATGCCATGCGCGACATCGAGCGCCGCGACGGCCCGTTCATGGAAACCGGCGGCATGAAGTTCAATGCCTCGTTCGTGCTGGGCGGCCAGATCGACGGCGAGGAGATGCGGCTGTTCCGGATCTATGCCGAGGGCAACTTCATCGAGGCCGGCACCGACACGGTCTTCCTGCAGACCGGCGAGGCCAAGTACGGCAAGCCCATCCTCGACCTGGCGGTGACCTCCAGCGCCACGCTGGAAGACGCCACCAAGTGCGTGCTGGTTTCCTTCGATTCCACCATGCTCAGCAACCTCTCGGTGGGCATGCCGATCGACCTGCTGTGCTATGCGCGCGACAGCCTGAGCGTGACGATGAAGCGGCGCTTTGACGTGGGCGACGCTTACTTTGATGCGCTGAAGAGGCAGTGGGTGGAGGGCACGCGCAAGGTCTTCCACGAGTTGCCGGCACTGGAGTGGTAGCGGCGCGTCAATAGAGCGCGACCAGCGGCACACGCCCGCCCGTCGCGCCACACACCACTATGTTCCCCAGCGCACAGACCCCAGCGCGCCCGGCCTGTACCTTGGCCGCCAAACGCGGAGGACAGACACGCCATGAGCACGATATCGACGCTTGACCCGCCAGGCCCCGGCCGGGAGCCCGCATGAACATCCTGATGGTGCTGACCTCGCACGACAAGCTCGGCCAGACAGGGCGAAAGACCGGCTTCTGGCTGGAGGAGTTCGCCGCGCCGTACTATGTGCTCAAGGACGCCGGAGTGCAGCTCACGCTGGCCTCGCCGCTGGGCGGGCGGCCTCCGGTGGACCCCCGCAGCGACGACCCGGCCACGCAAACCCCGGCCACCCGCCGCTTCAAGTCTGACCTCAGCGCGCAGGCCGTGCTCGCCAACACGCTGCAGCTGCGCCAGGTCACCCCCACACGCTTCGATGCCGTGTTCTATTGCGGCGGCCACGGCCCCTTGTGGGACCTGGCCGAAGACCCCGCCTCCATCGCGCTGATCGACACCTTGCTCACCCAGGGCAAGCCGGTCGCTGCCGTGTGCCATGGCCCGGCCGTGCTGCGCCAGGCCCGCACGCGCGAAGGCACCCCGGTCGTGCAAGGCCGCAACGTGACCGGCTTCAGCAACACCGAGGAACAAGCCGCCGGCCTGACTGAAGTGGTGCCCTTCCTGGTGGAGGACATGCTGACCCGCCTGGGCGGCAACTACTCCAAGGCGGCCGACTGGGTGCCCCATGTCGTGGCCGACGGCCTGCTGGTCACGGGGCAGAACCCGGCCTCCTCCGGGCCTGCCGCCGAAGCGCTGCTGGCCTTGCTGCGGCGTCGCGCCCCGGCGCCATGAATGCCGTCCTGCGCGCGCCGGCACCGCCGGTACGCGGCGACTCCACCGCCCTGGCCGCGGAACTCGCCAGCAGCATCGACGACGTCCCCAACGAGCGCGGCTTCGTGGCCATGCGCACCGCGTACCGTGCCACCGGCGGCCTGGCCAGCGGCGACGACCTCGGCCGCCTGCTGCAGGATTGCCGCTTCGCCGACCCGGTCAGCCTCGCCGGCCGGCTCGACGCCGGCGAGATCTTCGGCTTCGACTGGCAGCACCGCGTGTGGATACCGATGTTCCAGTTCGATCTGCGCGACTTGTCCGTCAAGCCCGGGCCGCAGCAGGTACGGGCCGAACTATCGGGCGGGTTTCACGGCTGGGCACTCGCCACCTGGTTCACGCAGCGCAATGCCTGGTTGAACCACCGGCGCCCCATCGACCTGCTCGGCTCGGAGCTGCCAGCCGTGCTGGAAGCCGCGCGGGCCGACCGGTTCCTGGCCATGGGGTGAGTGTGAGGTCGGCTGAGAGGCACGGCCGAGGCCGTGCGTTCGTCAGCGCACCGACAGGGGCGAGGCATCCACCTACGCTGCGCAGATGCCGTCCACGCCCTGCCATTCCGTTTTTCCACTACCCGAGGATGTCGCCATGAACCGTTCGATGCTGATAGGCACGCTGCTTGCCGCGCTGTGCCTGAGCGCTTGCCAAAGACCTACCGTGATCAACGTACCCACGCCCGTGGCAGTGCCCGGCCCGGCAGGCGCCACCGGGGCCACGGGCGCCACCGGAGACACAGGCAGCCAGGGCAATACCGGACGCACCGGCGCGGCCGGCGAGAACACCACCGTGATCGTGATGCCGCCGGCAGCGTCGGACCCGGCCCACTGAACTGTCCAACCACCGCCACGGCCTGCACACCGGGCCACGGCCATTGAATGAGGAGTTGTCATGTCTCTAGGTACCATCTTGCTGATCGTCCTGCTCCTGATGCTGATCGGCGCACTGCCGGCTTGGCCGCACAGCCGGAGCTGGGGGTATGGACCCACCGGCGGCCTGGGCCTGGTGGTCGTCATCCTGGTCGTGCTGCTGCTCATGGGACGGATATGACGACGGCGCACCGCGGGCGACCCGGCATGCCGGGCTGAGCGATGTGGCGCGGCGCCGCCTGTGCCCTGGCCTTGTGGGCCGTGGCCAGTTGCAGCAGCCTGCCCACCATCGTGCCCGATCTGGCGCGGCGCCCCGGCCCGCCCGTGAAGCTGGAAGGGGCCCGCGGTCCACTGACGGCGGCACAGAGCAAGGCCATCCTCGAAGGCCTGAGCCGCCGCGCACCGGACACCAGCATCTTCGAGCGCCATCTGGCGCTGGAAGAAGCCGTCACCGGCAGCCCACTGACCACCGGCAACCAGGTGCTGCTGCTGCAGGACGGCCCGGCCACCTACCAGGCCATGCTGGCGGCCATCGAGTCGGCGCGGGACCACATCAACATGGAAACCTACATCATCGAGGCCGATGAGGTCGGCCAGCGTTTTGCCCAAGCCCTGCTGGCCAAGCAGGCGCAGGGCGTGCAGGTCAACCTGATCCGCGACAGCGCCGGCACGCTCGGCACACCGGCGGCCTTCTTCCAGCAACTCACCGACGGCGGCGTGCGGGTGCTCGAGTTCAACCCCATGAACCCGCTCGCGGCCCGCAAGGAGTGGGCGCTCAACCAGCGCGACCACCGCAAGCTGCTCATCGTCGATGGCCGCATCGCCTTCTTGGGCGGCATCAACATCAGCAGCGTCTACTCCGGCAATTCGTTCAGCCGCGGCACGGGGCCTCGCCCGGACGGCCACCCCGCGTGGCGCGACACCGACCTGCAACTGCAAGGCCCGGTGGTGGCCGAGCTGCAGAAACTTTTTCTCGCCACCTGGCAGGCGCAAAAGGGCGATGCACTGGCCGACCGGGTGTACTTTCCGCCGCCGCAGAGCCCCGGCCGGCAGGTGGTGCGTGCCATCGGCAGCTCGCCCGAAGAGCCCTTCAGCCTGATCTACGCCACGCTGCTGTCGGCCATCGGCAGCGCCGAGACCAGCGTGCACATGACCAACGCCTACTTCGCGCCCGACCCGCAGTTGCTGGCCGTGCTGCAGGCAGCCGCGGCCCGCGGCGTGGACGTGCGGCTGATCCTGCCGAGCCAGACCGACTCCTGGCTGGTGTTCCACGCCGGGCGCGGCTACTACGAGCCGCTGCTGCTCGCGGGCGTGAAGATCTACGAGCGGCGCGGTGCGATCCTGCATTCCAAGACCGCGCTGGTCGACGGCGTGTGGGCCACGGTGGGCTCCACCAACCTCGACTGGCGCAGCTTCCTGCACAACCACGAGCTGAATGCGGTGGTGCTGGGGGCGGAATTCGGCGCGCAGGTGCAGGCCATGTTCGAGCGCGACCTGGCCGCCTCCACGCAGATCACGCTGGCGCAATGGCAGCGCCGCCCGCTGGACCTGCGACTTAAGGAGTGGATGGCGCGGGTCTGGGAGTATTGGCTGTGAAACGTGCTGAAATCGAAGGACCCACCCACCAAGGAGGCTTCCATGGCAACGTCCCCCAGCCCCTTCATCTGGTATGAGTTGATGACCACCGACACCACTGCCGCGGAGGCGTTCTACCGCGGCGTGATCGGCTGGCAGACCAAGGATGCCGGCATGCCCGGCATCGCCTACACGCTGCTGTCGGCCGGCGACGCGCAAGTGGCCGGCCTGATGGCCTTGCCGCCGGAGGCCCGGGCCGCCGGGGCCCGGCCGGGCTGGATCGGCTACCTGGCGGTGGACGACGCAGACGCCAGCGCGGCGCGCATCCGCCAGGCCGGCGGCGCGATCCACCGAGCGCCCGAGGACATCCCGGGCATCGGGCGCTTTGCGGTCGCGGCCGACCCGCAGGGCGCGGCGTTCATCGTCATGAAACCCTTCTCGGACGCACCGCCCGCGCCGCCGGCGGCCGGCACACCGGGCCATGTGGGCTGGCACGAACTGCATGCCGGCGACCTGGAGAGCGCGTGGGCGTTCTATGCCGGGCAGTTCGGCTGGACCCGCGACCAGGCCATCGACATGGGCCCGATGGGCACCTACCAGCTCTTTGCGACCGGCGGCCCCGCGGTGGGCGGCATGATGACCAGGACGCCCGACATGCCGGCCCCCATGTGGCTGTACTACTTCAACGTGGACGGTGTGGATGCCGCGGTGGCACGCGTGACACAGGGCGGCGGCACCGTGCTGATGGGGCCGCAGCAGGTGCCCGGCGGCAGCTGGATCGTGCAATGCACCGACCCCCAGGGCGGCATGTTTGCGCTGGTGGGAATGCAACGCTGACGTCACCCAGCCCCGGCACTGTGCGCCACCCCACAGACGCGCCGCTTTCAAGCGCTTACAAGCACGGGGTGCCCCGCACCGCGGGGATGGGTCATCGATCGACCCGCTCACCCAAGGAAAGCCACATGATCCAACGCGCGTCCGCACCCACCGCCACGCCCGAGGCCAACGGCCTGGCACAGCAGAAGACCGATTTCACCTCCGAGGGATCGCCGCCGCCGGGCCATGTGGCCACCACGCCGCCGGCCACGGCGCACAAGACCGAGAGCCCGGTGCCCCATGCCAAGGCCCCCGCAGTCCGTGGCAACAAGCATGTCCCATGGGGCAAAAGCCGTTGAACGCCGCGCAGACCCGGCAGGGCAGGCTGCATGGCAAGGCGCAGCCCGGCAAGCCGGCCCCGGCCGCGTGGGCCCAGGGGAACGGCAGCGGCACCGACGCGGCTGCCGCCGCAGGGCTGCGCAGCCCGCCGGCCGACGTGACCCTGGACGACTGGCAAGACCTGTTCAACGCCGTCAAGGCGCGGCTGCGGCAGACCGTGGGCGAGCCTGCCGGGCCACGGCCGATGGGCCCAGCCGCCTTCCTGCAGATCCAGGCCGGCGTGCTGGAATGCGCCGCCGCCCTGGACCAGTTGCACGACACGCTGGTGCGCGAACTCGGCCGCTGCCGGCAGCTCGACCGGGAGATGCGCACGACGCAGGACGCGCTGGCACAAGCCCGTGCAGAACCCGCCGGCACGCGGGCTGAGGACCAATAGGCCCAGCAGCTGGGGCCTGCACGACCGCTTGACTGGCCGGCCGTCAAGGCCCCGCCGGCCGGCTCACCGGGCGGCGTGCCTGCACGAGGGTTTCGTAGAGCAGTTGCGGCCCCAGGCCGGCCAACCAGGCCGGCTTGAGGATCCAGCGCCAGGGCCGGGTCCAGGCCAGCGCGCCCCCCACGAACAGCGCGCCCACCACCAGTGCCAGGGGGTGGCTGCGCGCGATGGGTTGCAGCACCGAGCGTGCCGCCTCGACACCCACCTGGCTGGTCAGGCGCAGCGGATGTTTGGCCCACCAGGCACGCAAGGCCTCGATCACGATGCCGGCGCCCGGCAGCGCGGCCAGGTCCTGCAGCCAGGCAGACGGTGACCGGTTGGCCCCCGGGCGGGTGGTGTCGCCCGCCGCGTCCGAACCCGCCTGCAAGGCCCGGCGCAGGCGTTCCCGCGACAGCACCAGCCGCTCGCATGCCGTGGGCGGCGGGGCACCGTGGCGGTCCTGGGCCGGCGTGCCCATCACACGCTCGCTTCACGCAGCATGGCCAGGTCCGCCCGGACCTGCCGCCGCAGCGCATCGAAAGCCGCGCCGTGGCCACGTGACCGTGCCAGCCCCAGGCACCCCAGCGCGGCGGCAAACGGCAGCAGCGGCACCACGAGCAAGACCCAGGACCCAGGCATGCCGGGCACCGGCAGGACCGCCCACAGCATGAGCGCCACGCCCGTGAGCACCGCCGCCACCCCCAGGCCGCACAGGCCCGCGGCATTCAGTACCACGCGGCGTGTCCAGTCGGCCGAGACCTGGCCGATCTCCACGGTGGCCAGCTCGGCATAGGCCTCGGCGTGGTCAACCAGCAGTTGCGGCTGGCTGGCCACCAGGCGAAGCAGGGGGTGCATGAGCAAGGCCATCGGCAGCGGTGCCGGCGGACTCAGGCGCGCTCGCGCGAGCGGCTCAGCAGGGCCACCAGCGCCATCAGCGCGGCACCGGTGGCGGCCGCGATCAGCGTGGCCTTCACCGGCTCGGCGCGGATGTAGTTCAGGGTGCTGTCCGAGGCCCGCTGCGCACCGTCGCGCAGCCGCTGCGAGGTGGCGCGCACGCCTTCCACGCCGCGTTGCGCCAGTGCATTGGCCTGTTCGGTGGCACGCGTCAGCAGCGGCGCGGCGTGGTTCCGCAGGTCCTGGGCCGTGTCGGCCAGGGTGTCCAGCGCCCGGCCTGCCGCGGAACCGGCCGAGTGAATGCCATGCTCAAGCGTGTTCGCCACGGGGTCTGACACACGGGGTGGGTTCAAGAGCGTTTCGGTGTTCATGGAGGGTCCTTTGAGGTGGAGAGGAAAGGCGGTGGCGCTCAAGACCTGGGCCCGGAGCCGCCGGTGAGAATTCCGTACAGGAAGCTGGCCACGGCCAGCACCGCGAACACGATGAACAGGATCTTGGCGATGCCCACCGCGCTGGCGGCAATGCCGCCGAAGCCGAACACGGCGGCGATCAATGCAATGACGAGGAACACGACGGCGTAATGCAGCATGGCGGGGCTCCTGGAAGTCTGGCTCCGCACAACCCGCGGTGCCTGGGGGGCGCAGCCTGATTGCTGCGATGCATCCCAGTGTGGGGGGTGGCGTCGGTGGGGGCTATCGGCGGGTCGGCCGTGGCGGTGTAGGACGTGGCGCACTTGCTTGGTCTTCCCGGGGTGATCGGGTGATCGGGTGATCGCGTGCCGCTATTCGCGCGATGTTCTCTTTTACTTTGGGAGAGCCCGCCGGAGTTCGCCCGGCCGGCGACCTCCTTTCTTTGCTGGTGCAAAGAAAGGAGGCAAAGAAAGCACCTCACAACCCATTTGACCGAGCGATGAGACGGTGGCCGCTCCAACACGGCCAGTGCCAGGTCTTGAACTCGCCTCTCGGCTCAAACAGCGCCACCTGGACACGTTGCGAATGATCCACCGCGGGCACAGTCCGCCTAGTCTCCGCAGGGCCAGATCGATGACAGACGGAGACAGGTTGGAGGCGACATTGCATAGGGTCGCCTACCCTCTTCCCAGGTG
>Ga0307516_10006931_pt1 | contig 13155 bp, 21 predicted proteins | sample 19_EM_MG_FD_203310 | JGI IMG/M metagenome (GOLD analysis project Ga0307516, IMG submission 203310) | Populus trichocarpa ectomycorrhiza microbial communities from riparian zone in the Pacific Northwest, United States - 19_EM | ecosystem: Host-associated > Plants > Roots > Unclassified | place... | reverse complement strand
TATAGGCGAGGTATGGGTTTTTTGCTAATTTTCACGGGAACCAACTCGGTGGACCCCGAAAACCTATGGGGTATGGCAGAGTATGGGTTATCAGGCATATGGGTTATGACAGAGTCGACTGTACCACAGGCCGTGACCGTTCCAGCCATCCATGTCGACGTCAAACTATTTTAAATCGTAGAAACACGCGCTGTCGAGCGACCCTGTGCATGCGACTCTTGCCAGTTGAACGGCGATCGGAGGCCGGGGACTTATCGACTTGCGTTGAATCCCCGCATCAGTCCATGAATGGTTTGACGCGCCAACTGTTGCGAGGGGTTTTTTTTTCCAGATTCAGGAACTGGCAGAATCTGACATTAGAAAACCCAACGGTAGTGATGTCGTTCCTCATTTCCTTACCCTTTCCCCCCTCATCACACACCCGTTCTTTGTTCGCTGTTCGGAATGGCCAAAATAAGGGGTGCAGCTCGATGGCCGCCATCACCACCGCAGGATGAGTTGGAGGAGGAGCGCCAGAAACGGTTGGCTGCTGAAGCAGATGCGAGAAAGGTCAGCGAATCCATTGACAGAAGCATCGAGTTGGAACGCCGGAAACGGCGAAAATGCATCAAACTCCTACTCCTTGGTGAGTAGCCCTTGCGGTCGAACCCCTCATCATCGTTAATTTTCTCCCTCGCAGGTCAAGCAGAATCAGGGAAATCGACGATCCTCAAGAACTTTCAAATATACTTCTCTCCCAGTGCGTTCGAGGCAGAGGTGAAGCAGACGTTGTATTCGAGTTGGTCGTGTCCAAGCTGTTAACCATTTCTTGCAGGCGGTCGTCTGGCGACCAATCATTCATTTGAATCTGGTCCGATCCATCAATTTCATCCTCAACTTGCTGTCGATGACGGCTTCCGAACCGAATTTAATACCCAAGCCCTTGTGTAGCGAACTCCGCCGATTAATGATATCCCTGGCTCCATTGCGCGAAGTGGAGCTCGGTTTAGTGCAAGGCATACCAGGCTCAGTTGACCCGTCTTCGCCTAATGTGCTGCCGTCGTATAACCCCACCAAGGCTTCCGAGGTCGCGTTATCTGCCGGGACAGGCTGGAAGAGCTTCCTGAGGACGCGACGACATTCCGGGGAAATAGGGGATCAGAAATGGGAAAAGGTCAACGATTCGACGAAGAGGATCTTGGGCGCTTGTACAGAGGACATGATGGGGCTGTGGAGAAATCCAGGTGTGCACAAGGTGCTGAAGGAGCATGGAATTTCGCTCCGAGATCAGTCAGGGTTGTAAGCCAGTTTTTCTCTTTTGAAATGATTCATGTGTTGAGTTGGATCACGGATGCCGTTTAGTTTCCTCGACGATCTGCCGCGCATCACTCGGGAAGATTATGTGCCTAATTTCAGTACGTATCATCACCGGCCACCTCACCTGGCTTTCGTTCCAAAGGAGACTTATATGCTGTGTTAAAGACGACATTCTTCGCGCCAGAGTACGAACGGTGGGACCACAAGAGCATCAAATTCACTTGGAGAAACGTTAGTAGAAGCTTCTCTTTTTTCATCGCTGCTCGGATTGAACCAGATGTATAGCCTCTGAACATGCCAAGTTGTGGACCATTTACGACGTGGGAGGCAGTCGAACTGAACGAGGTGACTGTGATCCCGTCTCTGCCTATTGAACATGAGGACTGACGATGACCTTTCCAGCCAGATGGGCTCAATTCTTTGACGATGGTAAGTTTTGATCCTCAATCCCTCATTGAAGTCCATCTCATGATGGATGCAGTCAACGTTATCATATTCCTCGCTCCCCTTTCGGGTTTTGATCAGGTGCTCGAAGAAGATGACACAGTCAACCGCCTCGTACGTGATTTCGTTATAGTGACTTGGGTAGTTCCTTCATCTGAGTTTGACTCTTTTTGGTACATTTTTGCTTTTATAGGAAGATTCCCTGAAACTATGGGAAATGATCTGCTCCAACCGCGTCCTCCAGTCGGTCGAGCTGATCTTGTTCCTCAATAAGCTGGATATCTTGGACGCCAAGCTGAAGAGTAGGATCCAATATAAAGATCATGTGCCGGATTTCAAGGGAGTGAATGAGACCAAGGCTGTTGCCAAGCGTAAGTCTCTTTACGACCGGTCCCGGATTTGGCCCTTCTAGGAAAGCTAATGAGAGTTTTTTTCTTGGCTGTGCTAGATGTCGTTGATACCTTCTTTGCACTGCACCGGAAAAGCGCACTCAAGAAACGGAACGTGTATCCACATTTGACTTGTGCTATCGTAAGCAGCCCTTACTTTCGCAACAGATTGCTGGTGAACGTAACGTGTTTTCCCCACAGGATGTAAAGGCTACTGCCAAGATTATTGAACGTGGTAAGCTTGCCTCCTCCGGTCGTTGTACGTGGGCTCATTCAGACCCTCAGTGTACGACCTCGTTATGGTTAAATATTTAGAGCAAAACAAGCTCTTTTAACATCCCTCCATTCGCATCTGAAGCTCTGCTCTGACATTATAATAGGAACCTAATTTACTAGAGTCTAAATATTTTGGTCCTTATTGTATACATACTTACATATCGTTATCAGATTGTCGTACATGCTAGTAACTTATCACATTTTTTTGTTGTCCTACCGATGCAGTCCCGAACTCGATGTTAGGCGGTACCAACTCGTATGCGGCATGGCGTCATGCGGTTAATATGCCTGGAGGATGCTGCAGCATGCACAAGATGTATCATGGATGTGTTCGTAGAGAAGCCCGAGATGGTAAGATGAGGTGAAGTGGTTCAATGACGGACATTTGTTGGAGGATGGATGGAAGGGGTTAACGTTCTTACTCGATTTCACCGTTGTCCAGAATGTGGGGTATACCTGTGTGCCAGTGCGTGTACTACAACGCTTCATTCGATTTGGGAAAGAACACAAGTAGGCAGATACGCACCAAACATCCAATTCAGGGATCGCTGCACAAACCACTGTGAAGCACGAGCATTGAATCCTTCATTCAAATAAATACACAAGTACGGTAGTATGCGCAAATGTACAAATACATTATGCCGAGATGTAGCATATTCAGACATTAGAATGCCTCCAACAACCTCTTCGAATTCTTTATACTCAACGAAGCAGAGGATCTACCTAGTTCTCGAGACGACGTCCGCGATGATCAAGACCAAACAAATTTGCTTTGGAAAAGGAACAAAAAGAAATCAGCCAATTTCTCGAGAAATCGACGATGCAACTCACCAAGCTCTCTGACCGAAAGGCCTGTTAAAAGAAACGGAGGAATGAGAAATGCTGCAAAAGGAAAGCAACAAGACAAACGAGACGTACGGCCAATCTTCTTCGCTGCACCCTCTCCCAAACTTCCATCAGCGAGAAGTTTCTGAAGGAGGGAGATCGGGGTTAGCATAAGATCCACAACTACGCACCGAAAATCCGACATACCTTTCTTTCTTGCAGTGCTAAAATACGGTCCTCAACTGTACCAGAAATCACAAGGCGTTGAACATCGACATCTCTCGTTTGTCCAAGACGGTGGACTCTGAATATGGATGTGATAGGTTGATGAGTCTATATCCCGATTTCTAAGCGAAACGCACAGACCGGTCGAACGACTGAGCCTCAACAGCCTGAGACCAACCGAGATCGAGAGAGATCACATTATTGGCACGAGTCAGATTCAGGCCCACACCTTTGGAAACGGAAGAATCGATGTCATTACTCTACCGCTGAAAGAAATAGTTTTACACTCACCCCCACATTTCAACGACATCAGCATCACCCGAGCCTTGTCTTTGGACATGAAGACTCGTACGGCCTGGTCACGCTTAGAACGCGACATGTCACCTTGATATCTAAGATCGTAGCCTTTAAATCCTTGACCCGCAAGAGAACCACGGAAACCTACTTGACGTGTATTACACCAGCCTCCGTCAAGTAATCAGACACGAGAGAAAGGCATGAAGTCCATTGAGAAACCACCAGCGTCTAAGTTAGACGACGATCAACGAGAGAGCGAGGAGGCAAAACAGCATGCAAACCTTCTCGTCTGCACATTCCTCTATCAACTTCCGAACCTGCTCCATCATAAACTGCAACAAAGCCCCAATATAAGCATGAGCTAACCAACACCACCACTCACTCGGCACGCACCTTCATCTTCGTAGACGGCAAAAACTTGGGCATGAGCGCTATCTTCCCGGCAGGCAAAGGAACCTTCCTCCCGTAAAGGATCCCAATCTCCTCAGGCGAATCCTCCATTTCATCATCAGAATCCAACACAACATTCGCCCTTCGTTTCCCAAGGCGCTTCTTCGACATCCGTCGCGCGTCTTTCTCCTCCTCATCCTCGTCATCATCAACGATGAAGTCGCTCATATCGTCGTCGTCATCGTCGTCGTCAGAACCTTCATGGGAATCGATGATCTGTCTGGCACGGGTGGCTGCCCTCTTATTCTCACTCTTCCCAGCCTTGGGAGGGAGCGTACCATCGGCCATCTCCACATCTTCAGACTTGACTTTCATTGAACCCTCAGGCAGAAGATCCTCGTCAGACGGCAGAAAAGCTTCACGAGCAAACAGGTTCTGGGAGCAGATGGGCCCCCGGCACGTTGGACCTGGTTGTTGGCAATCTCAGCAAAACGATAATCCAATCTAAGACACAAAATCGACAAACAAGGGCGTTCGTGTGCGGCATATGCTCCGGGTTCGTCAGGAGCGATAGCCAAAGGGGTGTTAATGACATCAGCTGGGATAAACGGCAGACCCGTTAGAACTTCCACCCAAGAAGACAAAACAAACTACTGTAAAACATACTAAGACATTCCCGGCAAAATGTATGCTTGCAAGGGGTGATTACAGCATCTGTAAGAGCATCGAAGCAGATCGGACATTCCTCATCGTCCGCAACAGCACCAGCAGACTAATGCAGCAACAAGAACCTTGTCAGCAATTACAGTCATCATGAAGAAGAGCAAAAATCAAACCTCTTTCTCGGCCTTCATACGTTGCAGCGCGGCATCCTTAAACCTCTTCTTCATCTCTTCCACAAACTCCGGCGATACAACTCGTCGAGCACGCGTCAACTCAGTCGCCAACTCTGGCTTGGACCCATCGTCCTCCTCGTCGGGCAAGAGAAAGGCAGCACAACCCTCCTGTACGAGAGAGGGATGGCAACAGATCTGCCGCAACCGCAGCAAAAGCACAAGAACTTGAGAATAATTCCTAAAAAAAAGACTCGTAAGAATTCACACAATCGCGATTAGTTTGACGAGAGCCTACTTCAAAACCGTGCCGGCCCTGAGGAACTTGTTGAAATTTGCTTGTGCGCCCAATTCAACCTGGTAGAAGGGAAATGCATGAAGGCACAAAGGACCAACTGCATCAACTGCATACACACCATGCTGTAAACATCTCTCTCCTCTTGGGAAAACTCCAACTTCACAAGAGATACAGTTTTAGCAGGCAATTCAATCAGCCGCTTTCCATCCAACATAGAATCCTTCATACGGCGCAAAACAAATGTGACAATGATAGCTTGCAGCCGCGAAACAGCAAGCGTAGCTGCGATGGGAAATATAAGTCTGTTATCCGAGCCCAAGGCAGCAATACAAACTCACGGTTCTTCTTCTCCAACCGGCCAATATGGTCTTGGAACTCTCTAAAATCGTACCAAGGCCTAATCTTCAGGAACCTGAGGTATCCGTAGACGTCAACAAGACTGTTGATAATCGGCGTCCTAGAAGAACTTCTAGCAAGTCACAACCGACAGAAAAGAAGTAGATGTCTACCCAGTCAAACACCAGCGATACTTTGCCTGAAGGTCCGTGACAGCCCTGGACATCCCTGGCAACCCAACGGTAAACTTCACCAAAACGAGACCCGTCAAACTCGCAACAAGCACTTACGCGTCCTGCGGTTCCGAATCGACTGCGCCTCATCAAGAACGATCCGATAAAACTATAATGCACTGTCACCACCGAATGCTATCAAAAACGGGACAAACGAAACACACCCCGACCTGGAAAAGCAGCCCAGCCTCCTTGCGTCCCTTCTTCGGCTGAAAATCGCCATCCGAATCGGAAACGATGAAATCCTGCTTCTTTTTCTTCGCCGCCAACTTCTTCTTTTGCTCTTTCTCAACGTCTGGCCATTCCAAAGCCATAGTCTACGGGCAAAAAAATAAGTTAGAATACAAGGAACGGCGACGCAGAAAACGTCCGTCTCACAGAGTAAGTCGTAAGCACGACATCATACTTCAACAGTTCTTGTTTCCTCTTGGGCTTTGAGGAACCTACACCACAAAGCAACACTTTTTTAGGGCTAACCGAAATCGGCCAATGCGTACAGACAACCCACCATGATAAACCAAGACATTCAGATCGCAGTTGGTCTTCATCTCGACCTCCATCTTCCATTGATCCAACAGAGCCGCAGGTGTGATGATGAGATTCGTCTTGCACATCGGGTCATCAGAGCGGTTCTTGACAAGAGCAGCAATCCTACAATCGTCAGAAAGAATAAGTTCCGACATCCCAAGATATGTCAAGACAACAAACTGACATCTGGACGGTCTAAAAAGGTCCCAGATACATAAGTCCCAGACGCGACGCGAAAGGATGGATACCAACCTTGCCGAGGCCCATATCATCCCCCAAAGCCCCGCCTTTAAAATTAGATTTCTCCTTTCCCAACATCCAAGCCACCCCAATCGTCTGATGGGGCATCAACGCCACCTCCATCCCAGGCAGCAGATCATACTGCGTCTGCAGCCCAAGCTTCTCCAACGCCTGCTCAACCGTCGCATTGCCATCAAACGACTCTGCATTCCCCGCTTCAACCAAAAATTTGTCGATACTTGAAAAGAAAAGGTCCATTCAGAAAAACATCGAGAAAAGGGAAAAGAAAACGACGTACTCATCAGCCTTGGCTTGCGGCCCCATAAAAGTATCCCTGCCTCTCCCGTAAAAGTCGCCATTATCGTCAAAGTTGTCCGCGTTCGCCGTTGGCGCAATCACGGGGACAATGGGGCCAATCCTATTCATGAGCACGTTCGGCAGTCCATATATTCCTTGTCCCAGCATCTCGTCATCCTCATTATCAGATGGGTCTGGAGCAGACAAAGAAGCGAGTTTGGAGCTCGACGCCACCAGCTGGGACTGTGGCTGCTTGACGACCGGCGCCTTTGGGACCACTGGGTTGTGCAGAAGCGAATGAGCAGGCGTGCTCCACAACACATTCGTTTTTGTCTCAGGCTCTGGTTTCGCTGTCCCCGCCCCAAAGAATGATGGCGTCTTTGACAATGTCCTCTTGGACATGGCCGGGATCGCAGCACTATACTCTTCCTTGAGCATCCGCAGCCTCTTGAGCTCTTCGTGACAATTCCTCAGCCGCGTCATATCACCTTTGGACATTCGCTTCTTTGTGACATAATGGTTATATGCGCTCTGCTGCTTTGAAATGAGCAACTGTACGCTCTCGATCTTCGCGCGGGTCTCTTCTACAGAAGATGGAGTCGGTGGAAGGTGTGGGAGAGTAAGGTCGTTCTGCCAGTTTGTGAATCCGGTGTTGCGGTTTACCGCTGCCAAGGGGGTCTTGGAGAAGGAGGGTGGGTCGAGCTTTGAGCGTTTCAGTCCAGAAGGGTCAGATTCAGAACCAGGTGCAAAGTCTGCAAAGTCCGACAAGCGCTTTTGCGAGAGGTAGGAATTGGGAGCGAATTTGGGTGTGAAAGGGTTGGACTCCATGAGCGAAGGAGAAGAAGAGGACGGCGGAAGCTGTGGATAAAGATGGGCGCTCGCAAGCTGTGAAGTCTCCGACTTGACGCTCACTAAGGAAGGAAAATTGGGCGCGGGAAGCACTGGATAAAGCTGTGCACCTGTCTGCGTGAAGGTAGCCTCCGATGGCTCCGGCTTTACGCGCACCAGAGAGGAAACCTTGCGTGCGGATTGAGAGTGCAAAGGAGTCATCGTTGTAGCCGTTCGAGCAGCTGGTGACGAACATCCAGGCGAGTCGAGGGCTGCCAAAAGGCTCGGAGTCTTTGGTTTAACCCCGAGTGCGGGCGTCTGTGGCGGGCACAGCTCAGGGCGTCAAAAAAACAAGGAATCACGCATATACTCACGTTCATTCCGCTAGTGACCTGGGGTTTCTTTCCGACGTTTTCAGCTTTGATATGCATGTGGCGATTCTTGATATGAGTGGGATGTTCCGCAATATGAAACTTGGAGAAAGGTGAATATGAGGCCTACTACGGCAAGAATAGGGGGTGCTTACGCGATAACGAGATAAAGACCCGAATCCAGCGCTCAATCCACCGTCGCTTAACGCCAACCGAGGTGTGAGGCGGATGACGGTCCCTTCGCAGCCGGATTCGAGGCAAACGACTTGTCCATCTACACGAAAGGTATTGGAAAAGGTGACTGCATATATTTTCAACATGACACTCACAACCACAACCCGGCTCCAACGTGATGAGGAACTGTTCGTTAGTTGCAGTGAATTTTTAACGCGAAACACGTGTCTCGTCGAGCGACATACATTCGAATCGTTTGGATATACTTGATGGTGGAGAGAAAGTTCATCTAAGAGACCCTTCGGAACGCTGGCATTCTGAGTCACGTTGGGTAAGTATAAGACAAAGACAACTGCGCAACGTACAGGGGCACTCTGTGGAAGCCCGAGACATGCCTTTGCAACGTCCATGAGCTTGTCGGAGGAGAGGGAGTCCATCAGAAGAGGGATAGAGATCTAGAAAGTGGGTGGGGGTGGGGTTTAAGTACCATGAGATGACAAAGGAACGCGAACGCGCTTTTACTTCACACCCTAATTTGAAATGTCAATGAAGCTCCGCAACACTGCCACTCTTCCCGGTCCACGTTGCAAGGAATGGCACAAGAGGCATCTCTTTGACTCATGTCGTTGTGGCCTCATTTTTCACACGAGTCAATCACCTGACATGGACTCCTTTGACACGCACCCCAACGCCATTCCCCGAATCTGGTACGATGATGGAAACCTCATCATCGAAGCTGGATCTAGTCGCTTCCGGATCTACAAAGGCCTATTGGCAGACAAGTCCCCTATCTTCAGCACAATGCTGTCTTTGCCACAGGACACAAACGAAACATTGGTGGATGGATGTCCAGTCGTCCTCTTTCAAGACGCTGCACAGGACGTCGGTATTTTTTTGAAAGCCATCTATGACCCGTGGTACCGTCACGTTTAACGTTGCCATACCTTTGACGCACACCATAAATCTCACCTCCGAGTTCCAGCTTTTTCGAACCCCCACCGAGTAAAACTCACGCGATCATCCTCGCCAGTGTTCTCCGCCTCAGCACCAAATATGAAGTCCTTTACCTCCGTCGACGTGCCCACCAGCACCTCGAAAGTGGCTATCCTCTTACCCTCAACGACTTCGACAGGCGCGACGAAAAACGCACATACACCCAGCTCTCTAGCCCTATCTTCTTTCTAGCCATAGCACGCGAACTTGATCTCCTCTGGTTTCTTCCCTCCATGCTCTACATAACCTGTAAACACCCGCTCCCCAAGATCGCCTCAGGTTTCGAGTGGAACGGAAAGCTTATCCAGATGGCTCCTATCGATCGTGATGCCTGTCTCAGTGCGATCATGAGTCTCACAAACAGGGAGAACGATGACATCCTGGGTTTTCTCAAATGGGAAAAGGTAGAGGGATGCACGTCGCAAGAAGAATGCTTAGAAGCACGGTTGCTCTGTTTACGAGACCACAGTTTCCACGTCGATCCCCTCGGCGCAGATTTTGAAGACTACATCGATTCAATGTGCGAGACATGCGTGGAAGAGCACAAGGACAGCTATTCAACGGCAAGGCAGGGTTTGTGGGATGATTTACCGCGCCTGTTCGGTTTAGACCCATGGGATAAATTGTTGGAGATGCGTAGCGAAGCGTTCAATCCATAACAAGGATGTTTCAGCATGCAGCCCATAGTTTCAAACCACCGTTGCAGTAGCAAACCAACAGAGAGAATCAAATCGATAATATACCAAAGACATGTAACAAAAATACGCACGAATTGGTTGCATCACCCTCTTTGAACATCTAGTCGAAACCAGAGAGGAGAAAGAGGAGAGTAAGGAATATAACATTGACGGACTCTGGACATTTGTGGAAAGGCGAGCTTGGGCCCAGTGATCATGAATAGAATTCAAGGGTCGAATGATCGCTCCCCTAGGGAATACCCACTCGGCGCCAAAGGAGAAACAGGTTCCAAGGCCGAAGTTCTAGAGTTCTAGTGCGGGGGTCGTCATTCGAGCCAATAGTGTTCAACTTTTCAGCCGCGTCTCCCGGTTGAAGATGAAGATGATATGTAGGGGGCAAAGTAGCGAGAGAGGGACCAAACACGCTGTGTGTGGCCTATATCATTGACCATCACAGTGGACCAGTCGGACCCGCTATCTCTTCTAAAATCTTCTTCATACTGCCATCCACGAAAACACGTCAAAACACGACTATCTCGGCGCCCTGGGATCCAATTGCAATTATGAAGTAGAAATCTGTGTAACCTAGACAGACGTCGCACATTGGCACCTCAGTCATAGCACCTCCAGCCTCTGCTCTGACTCGTGAACCGTGTGGGCAATGATAGTGGAAACAGGCTCCCACGCCAACGCAGGAGCCTCATTTTTGACAGGACGTTGTCTCGAGCTCCATCTCCTGGGAAGAATGGCCAACAAATGGCGAGGACAGCATCCTACCGCTACGGAGAAGACCGGCATACATTCCTCGATGAGCAAACGATAGGCTTGAAAATTCGGGGACCGCGCAACCGTTGGAGTCCGGACGGGGCAACGTCGAGACCTCGAGGCATTTCATGATCGATGTTTCAAGTTCCATATCAGACTAGGTACGAGTGGGGATACTACGGAACCTATTATTCGTGTCTTGACGATTTTTTGTCCATAGGACTGACAATGCATCCCGTTCAACAACTGGATTAGTGGGAGAAAACATCGGGACTTCAAGCGGCCTTTCTTCATCTCCTGCCTGTCAGCAGTCAGCTTGAGCGCCATCGGTGTCCCAGCCGGCGCCAATCCTGATTCCTGAACCAAACATGATGGATCAAGTAACTTCAATACAATACACCCGTGATCACCCCGGCCTTCACGGGTGCCGCAAATGACCATGTCCCTGATCCCCTGCTTCTCAAACTTAAACTCTCATGGAGGAAACTAGCTTCCAAAGAGCACCCAAACCGCGTGGCTATCGCGAAATCGTCGTAGACATCATCGATTTGGAACGTACGAGAGAACGTTTTGTGCGTGGTTATCATGATGACACATATCATAGATTGTCACTGATTGGTCTGCTATTGCATATGAACACTTGCTCATACAGGAGATCGCACGCAAAATCACAAAAACTGTAGCATGGCCCATTGGAGGCGGTTCGAGGGGAGATGTTTATGAAGGAGATATGGACGGCCGCCGGGTACGAACGTCCTCATCTCCTTGACGTTGTGCACACACCAATGATCTATCGCGATTCCCACCTAGGTGGCCGTCAAGGTCATGCGCGCCAAACCACGGGATGGGTTGAAGGCAAACAAAGCAGGCTTAGTCTTTCTTCCCCAACTATCAGGGAGCTAATGGCGGTCACAGCGCCTCGTCCGCGAACTCCTCATCTGGAGCCACCTGAACCACGATTACATCGCACCCCTCTACGGCTTAACATATGACCAAGACTTTGGGCACGGCATCACACCCGGGATAGTGTCTTTGTTCATCGAATACGACCTTATGGAATACACTTTCCAACACCCCTCGGAGAAGCTGAGAATCGTCAGACTACTTGCAATCATCCTCAACGTTCATACTCATGGTCACCTTGTAGCTTTATGAATGCGCCCTTGGAATGCAGTATTCACATTCTCAAATGGTCATCCATGGGGATCTCAAGCCTGTCAGTTTGTTCCTGATTTATCATCTCTATTATTCTGACGACTAATACTTAGGACAACGTGCGCGTATCGGACGATGGGCACGCAAAGATCATCGATTTTGGGATGGGAAAAGTAGAGCACGTAAAGGGGTATACCTCGGTGTGGAATCCGAACCCTCGATACTTTGCCCCGGAGCTGCTCTCACTCGAAGGTGCAATTCGCCCAACGTTTAAGAGCGATGTCTACAGTTTCGCGATGTTGATGCTCCAGGTAACACTCCAACACACCAAAGCTCGTCACACGATAACTTGAATCCGATGATACTCTCAAGGTCCTTCACGGTCGTGACTTCCAAGTAATAGATGCAGATGCCGACATCGAGATAGATGCATCGATGCCATTCAACGATCTTCCAAATGAGTCGCTCTTCGGTCTTTTGCGTCTCTGCGATGCCGTCACACACGGGCGTCGGCCGCTCCAAGACCATTACCGCAATATAACCCCACGTCAGTGGGAGTTGTTGGAAAGTTGTTGGGACGAGGATCCGAGGGAGAGGCCTTCTATGGCACGAATCGTCGAACACCTTGTACAATCCTGACAAATCAGTGCGTATCACAGTGATTTGTGGAAGTTGAACTGACAATTCAAGTTGAAAGCTACATCTTATTGTAATATCTAGTCGCGCTCTTGGGGATCTTTCACATCTCCACAATGACTGAAAGGCACACTTCACGATTAGCAAATTAACATGGACTGTTATTTATGTCATCCTAACGCAGGTCCTTCAATCCTGTCTATGTAAGTTGTCATAGATATCATAAAGTAAACAAGAACCTGCTTCGTATGTGTAGTCAAGCTTTGCTAGTAGTACAGCATTCTCCTTCAAGGTGTCAAAATCGGCGATCTCCTTGGGGTTATACAAGCAATAGAGCGGTAACGGATGAGGTGTCCGATTATGTTTAGGACGATGAATGCCGATGCGGTGCTGAACGAAGTCGCAGGACCAAGGTCGATGGCTTGCCATTAGTCTCTAGGACTTTTATTTATTCCGCGCTGTATATATCTTCTTGTAGAGAATATCCCTTGCCATCGGTTTTCATTTGAGATTTGCCAATCTAAAAAAATACAACAGCAGCCTATCCCTTACGCTGGATCTGCCAGTGTCCTCTAAAAAAATGGCAGTAGGGCAACTGAAATATTTGATAGGGATTCGGGAAGCAACTACAACTTGACACAAAATAGTA
>Ga0307516_10006929_pt1 | contig 13156 bp, 13 predicted proteins | sample 19_EM_MG_FD_203310 | JGI IMG/M metagenome (GOLD analysis project Ga0307516, IMG submission 203310) | Populus trichocarpa ectomycorrhiza microbial communities from riparian zone in the Pacific Northwest, United States - 19_EM | ecosystem: Host-associated > Plants > Roots > Unclassified | place... | reverse complement strand
GGGCGGGCGGTCGCGAGGAGCTCCTCGGACACGGCCTTGACCGCGGCGTCGATGCCCTTCTTCAGGGCGGCCGGGGAGGCACCCGCGGCGACGTTCTTCAGGCCCTCGCGGACCAGCGCCTGGGCCAGCACGGTGGCGGTGGTGGTGCCGTCACCCGCGATGTCGTTGGTCTTGGTCGCCACCTCCTTCACCAGCTGGGCGCCGAGGTTCTCGTACGGGTCCTCGACCTCGACCTCACGGGCGATGGTGACGCCGTCGTTGGTGATGGTGGGAGCGCCGAACTTCTTGTCGATGACGACGTTGCGGCCCTTGGGGCCGATCGTCACCTTGACCGTGTCGGCGAGCTTGTTGACGCCGCGCTCGAGGGCGCGACGGGCGTCCTCGTCGAACTTCAGGATCTTCGCCATGGGAGCGTGAGCCCTCTCGGAAATCTAGGTGAAATTAGCCGCGCCCCTGGCGCCCGGCTCACTAGTGATCGCGGGGGGCCAGGGGCGCAGCTCAATGCAATGTGCTTCGCGGTGAAGCGAAGCGAGGTGAACTACTTCTCGATGATCGCGAGCACGTCGCGAGCCGAGAGGACGAGGTACTCCTCGCCGTTGTACTTCACCTCGGTGCCGCCGTACTTGCTGTACAGCACGATGTCGCCGGTCTTGACGTCGAGCGGAAGACGCTCGCCGTTCTCGAAGCGGCCCGGACCGACGGCCAGGACGACGCCCTCCTGGGGCTTCTCCTTGGCGGTGTCCGGAATGACCAGGCCAGAGGCGGTGGTCTGCTCAGCGTCGAGCGGCTGGACCACAATGCGGTCCTCGAGCGGCTTGATGGCAACCTTGGAGCTGGTGGTCGTCACGATCCGACCTCCCCCTTCGGAGATCTCACGGGGTTAACTGTCTGAGGTGGCGACCAGGTGGATCCGTCGTCGCGGGTGCCGGACCTGCCCGTCGCTAGTTGGCACTCTCCAGTGGGGAGTGCCAGGTCCGAGACTATGACCGCGATTAGCACTCGGTCAAGCGGAGTGCCAATTCGTGCGGCGCGCGGCGCGGTTTTGGTCCGGCGTTCACCGTCCGCGGGCCCGGATGTCGCCCGGACTCCCGCTACAGGTAGTCCTCCAGCCGCCCCACCGTCAGACCCGCCGCCCGGATCTCCCGCAGCAGCCGTACCGTCCGCTCCCGCAGCGGCTCGGCCGCCGACTCACTCGACGCCACCGACACGATGTCCCCCGCCCGCAACCGGCGCTCCCCCTTCGCGAAGGTCAGCCGCTCGCCCTCCATGGACACCCGCCACAGGACGACCGCCGCGACCCCGCAGTCGGTGGCCGCGCGCAGGGTCGTCGTGTCGTACATGCCGTAGGGCGGGCGGAAGAGGTGGGGGCGGATGCCGAAGCGGGACCTGAGTTTGTCCTGCTGGCCGCAGATCTCGGCGCGCTGGCCGGCGTAGGGCAGTCCGCGCAGGGCGGCGTGGTCGAGGGTGTGGTTCTGGATGCTCGCGCCGACCGCCTGGAGACGCGCGAAGTGGCCGTACCCCGGTCCGACGACACTGTCCGTGAGGAACATGCTGACCGGGAGCCGCAGTTCACGGACCAGGGCGACGAACCGGGGGTCCCTCTCGGCGCCGTCGTCGTAGGTCAGGAAGACGACCCTGTCGGCCGTACGGACACGGTCCACCACGGGCGTCATGCCCCGGCCCGCGGTGCGCGGGGCGGCGGGCCGGGCGGGAGGACGCGGGGCGGGCGGCAGTGGGCCTGCCAGGCCCCAGCGGCGGTACGCGGGCTCCCCCGCTCCGGACGGGCCGTGCGAGCCCGCCCGCCGGGCCGCCTTCTTGCCCAGCCGTTCGATGGGGTCGACGGACTGCGCGCAGCCGGCGAGGAGAGCCAGCGCCAGGACTGCGGCCGCCGGCGCCCACCGCCTCACAGGTAGTCCTCCAGGCGGCCCACGGCGTACCCCTCGCGCGTGACCTTGTTCAGGAACCGGCGGACCATGTCCGGCATCGTGCCCTTCCAGCTTCCCCGGCCCCGGAAGTGGGTGAGCACGATGTCGCCGGGGTGGAGGTTCCGGCCCCGGTCGCGGTAGTCCCAGTGGTCGGCGAAGACCTCCTCGTTCCACAACAGGGCGTACCGGACACCGCAGCTCTTCGCCGCGCGCAGGGTGGCCCTGTCGTAGCTGCCGTAGGGCGGGCGGAAGAGCGTGGGCCGCTTGCCGTAGCGCTCCTCGATCACGTCCTGCATGCCGCAGATCTCGCGCTTCTGGCGGGCGTAGGACATCCCTCGCAGGTAGGGGTGGTGGAGGGTGTGGTTGTTGAGTACGACCCCCCGGTCCCGCATCTTCCCGAAGTAGCCGTAGTCGCCCCTGATCAGGTAGTCGCTGAGGAAGGCGGTGTACGGGATCCGCAGTTCGCTCATCATCCGCAGGAACTCCGGGTCCTTCTCGGCTCCGTCGTCGATCGTGAGGAAGACGACCTTCTCCTTGATGGGGACCGTGGTGAAGACCGGGGGCAGGTTCAGTCCCCGGTGACCGTCGACCTCGAAGCCCTCGCGGGTGGTGATCCTCGGCTTCACCGCCGGGGGCGCCGGTGCCATCAGCGGGACCTTCTTGAGGCCCCAGCGCTCGGCCACCACCATCCGGGCCCGGTGCGCGGCACGCAGCTTGGCGGCGTACTGGTCCAGGGCGCGGGCCGGGCCGGGAGCGGGCGGCGCCTCGACGTCGCCGTCCTGTGCGCAGCCCGAGACGATGGCGGCGGTGGCCAGCACGGCGATACCGCCCTTCACCCACAGCGAGGACCGAAGCCGCCCGGAGGACCACAGGTGTTGAACGGACCGGAGCTGCCGGGAAGACCAATTACGCCACAAAGACACGTTATTGTAATTTTGTCCTACTGACCGCATGGTGCCGGATCCTCGCAGGCCACCGCCGCGAACCCCCGGTGACACCGCCGCCGGAGGCGGACCATCCACCGACTGGCCCACAATGAGCCGGTGAACGACCTCGCTCCCCTCCTCACCCCCGAAGGCCGCGCCCTCCTCGACGAAGTGCGCGGCACCGCTCCCGTCGACGAACTCGCCGTCGCCACCCGGCTGCGCCGCGAACATCCCGCCGCCCTGGTGTCGGCGGCGCTCGGGCAGGCGCTGCTGCGGCAGCGGGCGGCGGCGAAGTTCGGGGCCGAGGACGCCGGGCGGATGTTCTTCACCCCGAACGGGGTCGAGCAGTCGACCAGGGCGAGCGTGGCGACGTACCGCGCGCAGCGGCTCAAGGCCCTCGGCGTGCGCTCCGTTGCCGACCTGTGCTGCGGGATCGGCGGCGACGCGATCGCCCTCGCCCGGGCCGGGATCAGGGTGCTCGCCGTGGACCGGGATCCGCTGACGGCCCAGACGGCCCGCGCGAACGCCGACGCGCTGGGCCTCGCCGGCCTCGTCGAGGTGCGGGAGGCGGATGTCACCGAGGTGGACACGGCTTCGTACGACGCCGTGTTCGTCGACCCGGCACGGCGCGGCGGCGGAACAGGAGGGGGCGCGCGCAGCGCGTCGGTGAGGGGTGGTGGCCGGGCGACGGGCGGGCGGATCTTTGATCCGGAGGCGTACTCGCCGCCCCTGTCGTGGGCCGTCCGAGCCGCGCTCCAGGCCCCGCACGCGGCCCTGAAGGTCGCCCCCGGCATCCCGCACGAGGCCGTCCCCGCCGAGGCGGAGGCCGAGTGGATCTCGGACGGCGGGGATGTGAAGGAGGCCGTGCTGTGGTTCGGCACCGAGCCGGGCGCCGTCCGGGCCACCCTGCTGCCGGGACCGCGCACCCTGCTCTCCCGAGGCCTCCCCGACCCCGAGGTCCGCCCGGTCGGCCGGTACCTGTACGAGCCCGACGGCGCCGTCATCCGCGCCCACCTGGTCGCCGAGGTCGCCGAGGACCTGGAAGGCGGGCTGATCGACCCCACGATCGCTTACATCACGGCCGACGGGCGGCACGTGACCCCGTACGCCTCCGCGTACGAAATCACCGACCAACTCCCTTTCAACGTCAAGAAGTTGAAGGCCCTGCTACGGGAACGCGAGGTCGGCGTCCTGACCGTGAAGAAGCGGGGGTCGGCGGTCGAGCCGGAGGAACTGCGCCGGAAAGCCCTCCCCAAGCGGCACGGGCCGAACTCGGCGACGGTGTTCCTGACCCGGGTCGCGGGAGCCCCCACAATGCTTCTCGGGCACCCCGCCTGACGAGAACTCAGGACGTTTCGGCCGCCCGCCGCAGCAGCAACTCCCGTTCCCGTTCGTTCCGGGTCAGCTCCGCCGCCCGTACGAACTCCGCCCGCGCCTCCTGCGGGCGGCCCAGCCGCAGCAGCAGATCCCCGCGCACGCTCGGCAGCAAGTGGTAGTCGCGCAGGGCGGGTTCGGCTGCGAGGGTGTCGACGATCTCCAGGGCCGGCCCCGGACCGTCCGCCATCGACACGGCGACCGCGCGGTTGAGTTCGACGACCGGGGAGGGCGCCCGGGCGGCGAGCACGGCGTACAGGGTGGCGATCCGGGGCCAGTCGGTCTCCTCGTAGGAGTCCGCGATCGCGTGGCAGGCGGCGATGGCGGCCTGGAGGGCGTACGGGCCGGGGGCGCCGCCGGTGGCGTCGGCGCGGCCGAGGGCGGTGATGCCGCGGGCGATGAGCAGACGGTTCCAGCGGCTGCGGTTCTGGTCCCTGAGCAGGACGGGCCCGCCGGACGGATCGGTGCGGGCGGCCGCGCGGGACGTCTGGAACTCCAGCAGCGCGGTCAGACCGTGCACCTCGGGCTCCTTCGGCATCAGACCGGACAACACGCGGGCCAGCCGCAGGGCGTCCTCGCACAGGCCCGGGCGCAGCCAGTCGTCGCCGGCCGTGGCCGCGTATCCCTCGTTGTAGATCAGGTAGATGACGTCGAGGACGGAGCCGAGGCGGGCCTCGCGGTCGGGGCCGTACGGAACCTCGAAGGCGACGTTCTTCGTGGCGAGCGTGCGCTTGGCCCGGACGATGCGCTGCGCGACCGTCGCCTCCGGCACCAGGAAGGCGCGGGCGATCTCGGTCGTGGTCAGACCGCCGAGCAGCCGCAGGGTGAGGGCGGTGCGGGCCTCGGCGGACAGGACCGGATGGCAGGCGGTGAAGACCAGCCGGAGCAGGTCGTCGTCGATGTCGTCGGGGTCTACGAGTTCTACGAGATCTGCGGGGTCGGCGAGTTCCTGGGGCGGTGCCGTGTCCGACAGGTCCCGGCCGATCTCGGCGAGCTTGCGGGCGTAGTTCTCCCGGCGGCGGATCAGGTCGACGGCCCGGTGTCGGGCGGTGGCCGTCAGCCAGGCGCCCGGGTTGTCGGGGACGCCCTCCCGCGGCCACTGCTCCAGGGCCGCGACCAGCGCGTCCTGGGCCAGTTCCTCGGCGATGCCGATGTCCCGGACGATACGGGCGACGCCGGCGATGATGCGCGGGGACTCCATGCGGAAGACGGTCTCGATGGTGCCGCGCGGGTCGCCGACGGAGGGCTGTGTGCTCACAGCCCTCCATGCAACACCCCGTGAGGCCCCAGACCAAGGAGACTCAGGAGGAGACTCAGCTCTCCACGATCTCCCGCACCTCGCAGGTGACCTGCCATTGCTCCCCGTGGATCTTCAGGAACCGCTTGGTCCACTCAAGCGCCTCGGCGCGGTCCTTGCACTGCATGAACGCGTAGCCGCCGATGACCTCCTTGGCCTCGGTGAAGGGCCCGTCGGTCACGGACGTCCGCTGTCCGTCCCAGTGCACCCTGGTCCCCTGCGCCGACGGGGTCAGTCCGGCGGTGTCGAGCATGACGCCCGCCTTGGTCATCTCCTCGATCAGCTCGCCCATGCGCTGCATCAGCTCGGGGCTCGGTCCCTCGGCGGGTCCGCCGTTCTCGTCGGTCTTCACGAGCGACAGGTAGCGGGGCATGGTGACTCCTCGTGTCGTACGGGCCGGGTCGTTCCCGGCCTCTCACCCCTGCGTCGATCGGGAGACGCCGGGATCGACACCGGCGCGGAAATTCTCCGGGGATTTTTTCCCGGTCACCGCAGCGACTTCCACAGGTCGCTCGCCTCCGGCTCCTCGGCGACCACCCGGTTGGGGTTCGAGGGCGCGGTCACGACCGGCATGGTCACCGTCGTCAGCTCGCTGGACGACAGGCCTTTCAGGCTCTGGCCGAGGCGCATCAGCTCGGTCAGCGAGTCCAGACCGGTGTCGGTGGTGAGGCTGCCGGTGACCGAGTCGGCGACCTCGTACAGCCTGGCCGGGTCGGTGAGCAGGTTCGTCGAGGCGATCTGCTCCAGCAGGGCCTTCACCAGCTTGTGCTGGAGACCTATGCGGCCGAGGTCGCTGCCGTCCCCGATGCCGTGCCGGGTGCGGGCGAGGGCGAGGGCCTGGTCGCCGTCGAGGTGGTGGGTGCCCGCCCTCAGGGTCAGATGACTGTCGTCGTCGTCGATGTCCTCGTCCGTGGTGACCGTGACGCCGCCGAGGGCGTTGACCAGCTTCGCGAAGCCCGAGAAGTCGATCTCGACGTAGTGGTCCATGCGGACGTCCGTGAGGGACTCGACCGTCTTCACCGCGCACACCGGGCCGCCCACCGAGTACGCGCTGTTGAACATCGCGTTGTACGCCACCGCCGTCGACCCGCCCGACGGCGACGGACAGGAGGGCCGGGTGACGAGCGTGTCGCGCGGGATGCTGACCACGGTGGCCTTCGTCCGGCCCGCGTCCAGGTGCACGACCATCGCGGTGTCGGACCGGGCGCCCTCGCTGTCCCCGCCGCCGAGTGCCTGGTTCTCCTCGCCGCTGCGCGAGTCCGAGCCCAGGACCAGGATGTTCAGGGATCCGGTGGGCAGCGGGGAGGCGGCGGCGGAGCCGGAGGGGGACGGGGTCGTCACCGCCCTGGGCGGACGGTCGTCGCCGAGCGCGCTGTTGATGTCGACGCTCTGGATGTTGCTGTTGAGATGCCAGTACGCCCAGCCCGCCGCCGCGATGCCCAGGACCAGGGCACTCGTCAGGGTGAGACCGGCGGCCCTGAGCGCTGTCGACCGCCGGCCTCTTCGTCTGCCCGCGTCCCCAGCCCCGTCGTTCGCGTCGTCTGCCGTCACGGGGAAGAACGTACGTCCGAATTATTAGGGGATTGTTAGGAACGGCGGCGCGAGACGGTTTTCTTCGGAAAATCTCACACTTCTCAACACCCGACCCGGGCGCGCTTGCGAAAGTTTCGACTGTGCAAGCGACTGGCTTCGGAGCGGCGAGGGAGAGCCGCTAAGCCCCCGGAGGCGCCCCCGTACTGGCCCGTACGACCAGGCTCGTCGCCAGCTCCACCCGGGTCGCCGCGGGAGTGCCCTCCGCCCGCCCGAGGTCGAGGACCAGCTTCGCGGCCGCCTCCGCCATCTCGGTCAGCGGCTGCCGTACGGTCGTCAGCGGCGGCCCCACCCAGGGCGCCACCGGCAGGTCGTCGAAGCCGACCACACTCAGGTCCTCCGGGATCCTGAGCCCCAGCTCGCGCGCGGCCTCGTACAGCCCGAGCGCCTGGAGGTCGTTGCCGGCGAAGACGGCGGTCGGCCGGTCCGGGCGGCGCAGCAGTTCCAGTCCCTGCCGGTAGCCGGCCTCGTGGTGGAAGTCGCCGGTCGCGATCAGCTCCGGGTCCACGGGCAGCCCGGCGGTCTCCAGGGCGGCCCGGTAGCCGTCGATCCGGGCGCGGCTGCACATCATCCTGGACGGCCCGCTGATCGCGCCCACGCGGGTGTGCCCGAGTTCGACCAGATGCCGGGTGGCGGCGAGCCCGCCCTGCCAGTTGGTGGCGCCGATCGAGGGCACGTCGGCACCCGGGTCGCCGGCCGGGTCCATCACGACGAACGGGATGGACCGGCTGTGGAGCAGGGCGCGCTGGGACTCGTCGAGGCCCGACAGCACCAGGATCACACCGTGCGGACGGCGGGCGGCGACCTGGTCGGCCCAGGTCCGCCCGGGGGTGAGCCGTCCGGCGCTCTCGCTCAGCACCACGCTCAGCCCGGCCTCCCGGGCCACGTTCTCCACGCCCCGGATGACCTCCATCGCCCAGGCGCTCTCCAGCTCGTGGAAGACCAGGTCGATCAGGGGGGAACGGCTCGCCTCGGCACGGCGGCGCCGATAGCCGTGGGCGCGCAGCAGCTCCTCCACCCGGCTGCGGGTCGCCGGGGCCACATCGGCGCGGCCGTTGAGGACCTTCGAAACTGTCGGCGCCGAAACGCCGGCCTCTCGGGCGATCTCGGCGAGCGTCGCGGTCTGCGCGGACCGTCCGGTTGTCGGGGCTTTCGACCGGGTTTCAGCGGGCTCCGGGGGTGTCATGGCGGCGATCGTATCCCTGCGCGACCTCTTGACGAACCCTTCTCCCCGCCCTAGGTTCCCAAAACATTCGACATGCATCTCGAAACATTCGCGACAGGGCCTCCACCCCGACAGGAGTTTCATGACCACCGCCCCCTGGCGTGACCGCGCCCTGCCCGCCGCCGCCCGCGTCGACGACCTCCTCTCCCGGATGACCCTGGAGGAGAAGACCGCCCAGCTGTACGGCGTCTGGGTGGGCGCCAGCACGGACGGCGACGGGGTCGCCCCCCTTCAACGCGAAATGACCGCCGCCTATGACTGGGACGAGCTGATCACCCTCGGACTGGGCCAGCTCACCCGCCCGTTCGGTACGGCGCCCGTGGACCCGGCGCTGGGCGCGCAGGCACTGGCCCGCGCCCAGCGCCGTATCGTCGAGGCCGGCCGCTTCGGCATTCCCGCGCTCGCCCACGAGGAGTGCCTGGCGGGCTTCACCGCCTGGCAGGCCACGGCCTACCCGGTACCGCTGGCCTGGGGCGCGACCTTCGACCCCGGGCTGGTCGAGGAGCTGGGCCGCCGCATCGGCGAGGACCTGCGCTCGGTCGGCGTCCACCAGGGCCTCGCACCGGTCCTGGACGTCGTACGGGATCCGCGCTGGGGCCGGGTCGAGGAGACCATCGGCGAGGATCCGTACCTGGTCGGCACGGTCGGCTCCGCCTACGTCCGCGGCCTCGAATCGGCCGGGATCATCGCCACCCTCAAGCACTTCGCCGGGTACGCCTCCTCGGCCGGCGCCCGCAACCTGGCCCCCGTGCGGGCCGGTGTCCGGGAGTTCGCGGACGTCACGCTGCCGCCGTTCGAGATGGCCCTGCGGGAGGGCGGCGCCCGCTCGGTGATGGCCGCGTACACCGACACGGACGGCGTCCCGGCGTCGGCTGACCCGGGCCTGCTGACCGAACTCCTGCGGGAACACTGGGGATTCACCGGCACGGTGGTCTCCGACTACTTCGGCATCGGCTTCCTGCGGTCGCTGCACCGGGTGGCGGGCAGCGAGGCGGAGGCCGCACAGGTGGCGCTCACCGCGGGCATCGACGTCGAGCTCCCCACCCTGAAGTGCTACGGCAATCCGCTCCTGGACGCGGTCCGGGCGGGCGAGGTCCCGCAGACCCTGATCGACCGGGCGGCCCACCGCGTCCTGCTCCAGAAGTGCGAACTCGGCCTCCTGGACGAGGACTGGCGGCCCGAGCCGACCGGCCGGATCAACCTGGACTCGGCGGCGAACCGTGCCCTGGCCCGCCGCCTGGCCGAGGAGTCCGTGGTCCTGCTGGACAACCCGGACGGCCTGCTCCCGCTGGCCCCGGACACCCGGATCGCGGTGGTGGGACCGCGCGCGGCGGACTCCCTCGCCATGCTCGGCTGCTACTCCTTCCCGTCCCACGTCCTCACGCACCATCCCGAGGTGCCGACGGGCATCGAGATCCCGACCCTGCTGGAGTCGCTGCGCGCCGAACTCCCGGACGCGAAGGTCACGTTCGCGCAGGGCTGCGAGGTGTCCGACCCCGACACCACGGGGTTCGAGGAGGCGGTGGCCAGGACCGCCGAGGCGGACGTGTGCGTGGCGGTGCTCGGTGACCGGGCAGGCCTGTTCGGCCGGGGCACCTCCGGCGAGGGCTGCGACGCGACGGACCTTCGACTGCCCGGCGTCCAGACCGAGTTGCTGGACGCCCTGGTGGCGACCGGCGTCCCGGTGGTGCTGGTGCTGCTGACCGGCCGCCCCTACGCGCTCGGCCGCCGGCAGGGCAGGCTCGCCGCGGTCGTCCAGGCGTTCTTCCCCGGGGAGGAGGGCGGCCCGGCGGTCGCGGGCGTGCTGTCGGGCCGCGTGAACCCCTCCGGCCGCCTCCCGGTGAGCGTCCCGCACGTCCCCGGCGGCCAGCCCTGGACCTACCTCCAGCCCCCGCTGGGCCTGCGCGCCGAGGTCAGCAACCTGGACCCGACGCCGCTGTACCCGTTCGGACACGGCCGTTCCTACACGGAGTTCGGGTGGGAGGACTTCACGGGCGGCGCCGAGCCGGCGCGGATCGACACGGACGGTTCGTACGACATCTCACTGACGGTCCGCAACACGGGCGACCGGAGGGGCGCCGAAGTCGTCCAGCTGTATCTGCACGACCCGGTGGCGAGCGTCACGCGTCCGGACGTACGGCTGATCGGCTACCAGCGGCTGTCTCTCGAACCCGGCGAGGCCGCCCGCGTCACCTTCCGCTTCCACGGGGACCATTCGGCCTTCACCGACCGTTCCGGCCGAAGGGTGGTCGAACCGGGCGCGCTGGAACTACGGTTGGGAGTGTCCAGCGCGGACGTACGGCACTCGGCCCGGCTGAACCTCACAGGTCCGGTACGGGAGTTGGGCCCGGACCGTCGGCTGCGCTGCGAGACGGAGGTGTCGGACGTGGGGTGATCCGGCACCGGGGCATCGGGCACACGGGGGATGCGATGGTCCGGTACGTCCACTTCGAGCTGAGGGCGGCCATCGGCGCGGCGGCCGCCCTGGCCGTCACGGCGGTGGTGCTGTGCGCGGTCCGCGGACTTCCGGAGCTGTCCGGCACCTGGTTGCTCCCCTTCGCCGCGGTGACCGTCGTCGTGGCCCTGTGGGCGGGGGTGAGGTCGTCCCGGCTCAAGGTGGTCGGCAGGGCCCGGACCTACGAGGCCGCGGTCCCTCTGGAGAACCCGCCCGCGGGCGGCGACACCCTGCGCCGTCGCCCCTTCAGCCCGAAGGCCTTCGCCGGCTTCCTGGCCGTGGCTCTGACGCTGTCCCTCTTCTGGGACCCGGTCGTGACCCTGGTCCTGTGGTGGATGGCGCTGGACTGGCTGAGCGACGGCCTGGTCGCCGCCCGCTGGGAGCGCCGCAACGGGGTCCTGCTGTGGCGGAGCGACTCCAGGGACGAACCGTGGCAGCTCGCGTACTCCCCGGTCAGCCCGCGGCCACCGACTCGAACCGCCACCGGTGCACCGCCCGGCTGACCAACTCCCCGTCTGGCTCCGGCAGTTCGGGCAACTCGGCGTCGTACGCCGCATCCCACCACGTGATGACCAGGACCCGGTCGCCCGGCGCCCGGAAGGTCTCCCGGCGCAGCGGCTCCCGGTCGAGGTCCTGCGCCCGCGCCCAGGCCAGCAGCTGCTCGCCCCGCCCGTCGACCGCCCGCGCCTCCCACATCAACGCGACCGTCACCGGTACAGGTTCTCCTTGCTGACCTCGTGAACGTGGTCGTGGCCGGGGACATGCGGCTCCGTCACCGGCAGCGAGGAGTCCGCCGAGAGGTCCCAGCCGGACGCCGCCCGGTTGCGCGCCACCATCTCCGCGCCCAGCGCCGCCACCATCGCCCCGTTGTCCGTGCACAGCTTGGGCCGGGGCACCCGCAGCCGGATCCCGGCGGCCTCGCAGCGCTCCTGGGCCAGCACCCGCAGCCGGGAGTTGGCGGCGACACCGCCGCCGATCATCAGGTGGTCGACGCCCTCGTCCTTGCAGGCCCGCACGGCCTTGCGGGTCAGCACGTCCACGACCGCCTCCTGGAAGGAGGCCGCCACGTCCCGCACCGGCACCTCCTCCCCCGCCGCCCGCCTGGCCTCGATCCAACGGGCCACGGCCGTCTTCAGACCGGAGAAGGAGAAGTCGTACGCCGCGTCGCGCGGCCCGGTCAGACCGCGCGGGAACGCTATGGCCGACGGGTCGCCCTCCTTCGCGTACCGGTCGATGACCGGACCGCCGGGGAAGCCCAGGTTCAGCACCCGGGCGATCTTGTCGAAGGCCTCGCCGGCCGCGTCGTCGATGGTGGCGCCCATCGGCCGTACATCGGAGGTGATGTCGGACGACAGCAGGAGCGACGAGTGGCCGCCGGACACCAGCAGCGCCATCGTGGGCTCGGGCAGCGCCCCGTGCTCCAGCTGGTCCACGCAGATGTGGGAGGCGAGGTGGTTGACGCCGTAGAGGGGCTTGCCGAGCGCGTAGGCGTACGCCTTCGCCGCGGAGACACCGACCAGCAGCGCCCCGGCGAGCCCCGGCCCCGCGGTCACCGCGATGCCGTCGAGGTCTCTAGCGCTCACCCCGGCTTCCTTCAGCGCGCGGTCGATGGTCGGCACCATCGCCTCCAGGTGCGCCCGGCTGGCGACCTCGGGCACGACACCGCCGAAGCGGGCGTGCTCGTCGACGCTGGACGCGATGGCGTCGGCCAGCAGGGTGGTGCCACGGACGATGCCGACGCCGGTCTCGTCACAGGAGGTCTCGATGCCGAGGACGAGCGGTTCGTCAGCCATGGGTCTCGGTTCCTTGTACAGAGGTTGGTCCCGCGGCGGCGCCGCTGTCGGATGCCGGGGTCAGACGCATCACCAGGGCGTCCACATTGCCGGGCTGGTAGTAGCCGCGCCGGAAGCCGATGGCCTCGAAGCCGAAGCGCTCGTACAGCTTCTGGGCGCGGAGGTTGTCGACCCGGCACTCCAGCATCACCTCGGCGCACTCGAAGGCGGTGGCGGCCCGCAGCAGGTCGGTCAACAGCAGGCCGCCGAGCCCGGACCCCTGGCGGTCGCGGGCGACGGCGATGGTCTGTACGTCGGCCAGCTCCCCGGCGGAGGCCAGTCCCGCGTACCCGACGATGCGGCCGTCGGCGGTCTCCGCGACGACATACCGCCGGTTCGCCCGGGCGCCCCGGGAGTGGGCCAGCTCGGACCAGAACATCCCGCGCGACCAGGCGTCCTCGGGAAAGAGGTCCCGCTCCAGTTCCAGCACGGGGTCGATGTCCCACCAGCGCATCTCGCGCAGTCGAGAGGTGTCGGTCGATTCGGTCACTTGGGGGTGACCACCTTGTAGTTCTTGGGGACCTGGGCGTCA
>Ga0307516_10006928_pt1 | contig 13157 bp, 11 predicted proteins | sample 19_EM_MG_FD_203310 | JGI IMG/M metagenome (GOLD analysis project Ga0307516, IMG submission 203310) | Populus trichocarpa ectomycorrhiza microbial communities from riparian zone in the Pacific Northwest, United States - 19_EM | ecosystem: Host-associated > Plants > Roots > Unclassified | place... | reverse complement strand
CGGCCAGCGCGATCGCTCCGGGGCTGTCTCCGTGCAGCAGGACGGTGTCACAGGTGACCGGGAGGTCCGTGCCGTCGACGCTGGTGATGACGCCTTCGGTGACCATCCGCAGCGTCCGCCGGGCGACCTCGTCCGGGTCGTGGATCACCGCGCCGGGCTCGGAGCGGGGGACGAGCGTCCCGTCGTCGCGGTACGCGCGGTCGGCGATGCCGACGATGCCCACGCGCAGTCCGCGGGCGCGGGCCGCGTCGGCGAGCTCGCCGTCCTGAGCCAGGATGATCAGCGACTCGTCGAGGGCGGCCACGGCGTCGACGACGGCACGGGCGTAGTCGGCGCGTACGGCGACCAGGTTGCCCAGACGTCCGTGCGGGGCGACGTGGTGCACCCGGGTGCCGTGCGCGACCGCGAACGCCTGGAGGGCACCGATCTGGTACAGCACATCCGTACGGACCTCCTCCGGCGTGAGGTCCATGGCGCGGCGGCCGAAGCCGACCAGGTCGGGAAAGCTCGGGTGAGCGCCCACGGCCACCTGCTGCTCCACGCAGGTCCGAACGGTGGCGTCCATGATGCGCGGATCACCGGCATGGAACCCGCAGGCCACATTGGCGGACGTCAGCATTTCCAGCAGGGCTTTGTCGTCGCCCATCGTATAGGCGCCGAATCCCTCGCCGAGATCGGCGACGAGATCAACCATGGGGGTCATGACGTCCTCCGGGGGGGAATTCTGGAAAGGGAGTTGTCATCATGTCTTCGCGAAATCATGGAAAGGATCCGCGTTTTTCCGAGAACAAGCGATCATCGTGGCCGGACGAAATCCCTGGACACCGACTACACGTAGACTTTGTGGGGCGGTTCCGGCTGGATGTTCGGATCAACTTAATCCCCTGCTCATGAAACCGCCAATATGCGTTCGGTCTGGCGTTATCACGAATGGCTATGACCCGCCTCACACCCCTGCCCACCAGGGCTGTGCTTCGGGCTGGCCCCTGGGGTGGCCCGTCCCTACGATGAGGCTTCGCTCCCTGTGGAAGGCCTGGCATGGACACCAGACGTCTGTACTCGTTCATCAAGATCGTCGATGCGGGGAGCATCACGCGTGCGGCCGACATCCTGCACATCGCACAGCCCGCGCTCAGTCAGCAACTGTCCGCATTGGAGGCGCAGTTCGGGCAGCAGCTGCTGATCCGCAGCAAACGCGGGGTCGCCCCGACCGAGGCGGGCCGGGCCCTGTACCGGCACGCTCAGCTGATCCTTAGGCAAGTGGATCTCGCCCACGCCGCCGTCGAGGTCTCCGGCCGGGCCCCCGCCGGCAGCGTGTCGGTGGGTCTCGCGCCGTACAGCCTGGGTGCGGCACTCGCGCTGCCGCTTCTCAAGAACGTGCGCAAGTGCTACCCGGACATCCTGCTGCACATCAACGAGAACTTCGGCGGCGTGATCAGTGAAGCGATCATGACGGGCCGGATGGACATGGCGTTCATCTACGGGGCCGGTCCGCTGCGGGGTGTGCAGTTCGAGCCCGTACGCACGGAGGACCTGTTCCTGATCGGCGCACCCGGCGAGACGGCCCCGCCAGGACAGGGCGAGGTGGACCTGGAGGAACTCACCAGCGTGCCTCTGCTGCTCCCCAGCCGCATCCACACCATCCGACAGGTCGTGGACGCCGCCTTCCAGCAGGCGTCGCTCCAGCTGAACGTGGTGGGTGAGGTCGAGTCCGCGCTGACCCTCGTCAACGCGGTGGACGCGGGCCTCGGTGCCACGGTCCTGCCCTGGTCGGCGGCGCGTGCCATCCTCGACGTCCGCTCCCTGTCCGTGCGCCGCATCGTGGATCCCGTCATCCAGGTCAAGCTGTCGCTGGTCACGTCGGACAATCAGCCGCTCTCGGAACCCGCCCTGGCCGTACACGATCTCTTCTTCGAAATGATCACCGCGTTCGACGGATCCCCGGGCGGGGACGACGGTTCCCCCGAGGGAGATCGCGGTTCGACCGGCGGGGATGACGGTTCCCCGGGCGAGGATGGCGGTCTCCCCGGGCGGGGACGGCGACCTCCCCGGCAGGGATAAGGATCGCCGATAGCGTCACACGAATCCGTTATTTGTTTCCGGTGACTACCCCGGCTAGCTTTTTCGGGAACCAGCTCCTTCAGAACCAGCTCATTTCCGAGCTGAAATTCTTCCAGAAGCAGCCTCTTTCAAGACCAGCCGCCGGTCGACAATGCACGGCTCGTCACTGGAGACTTAGATGACAAAGCGTGTCCTCACCACCCGTGAAAACCTGCCCGGCCGCGGCCTGGATCGCCTGTCCGAGGCGGCGGACGTGGTGGCCTGGCCCGGAACCGAGAAGCCCGGCCCCGCCGACCTCGCCGCGCTCGCCTCCGGAGTCAGCGGTGTGCTGGCCCTGGGCAACGACCCGGTGGACGGCGCCCTGATGGACGCGGCGGGCCCCTCGCTGCGGGTCATCTCGCTGGCGAGCATGGGCTTCGACAACGTCGACCGGGCGGCCGCCGCCGAGCGCGGCATCGTCGTCACCCACACCCCCCGCGTACTCGCGGAGACCACCGCCGACCTCACCTTCGCCCTGATCCTCGCCGCCCGCCGCCGGCTCGGCGCCGCCGCGGCGAACCTCGCGGAAGGCTCCTGGGAGCTGTTCCGGATGCACGACTACCTCGGCCTGGACGTCCACGGAGCCACCCTCGGCCTGATCGGCTACGGACAGATCGGCCGCGCGGTGGCCCGCCGGGCCCACGGGTTCGGCATGCGCGTGCTCCACCACGACCCGTACGCCCCCGACGACGACCTGTCGGCCTCGGTGGACCTGACCACGCTGCTGGCCGAGTCCGACATCGTGTCGCTGCACGTGCCGCTCACCGAGGAGACCCGGCATCTGATCTCGGCCCGCGAACTGGCCGCGATGAAGCCCACGGCCACCCTCGTCAGCACCGCGCGCGGCGGTGTCGTCGACGAGGAGGCCCTGCTCCATGCCGTCCGGGAGGGACGGCTGCACTCCGCCGGGCTCGACGTCTACGAACGCGAGCCGATGGGCGCGGAGTTGTCGCCGCTGGTGGCGGAGGAGCACGTGGTCGCGCTGCCCCACATCGGGTCGGCCACCGAGGCCACCCGGGCCGCCATGGTCGACCTGGCGGTCGACAACATCCTCGACGTTCTCGCCGAACGCCCCGCCCGAACCCCCCTGCCCGGCAGCCCGGCGGTGCCGGGCGCATCCGACGGCACCCCGGTCGACACCGCCGTCGGGACCACCGGAGCACGCTCATGAGCCACCCGTTGTTCGACATCACCGGAGAGACGGCTCTGGTCACCGGCTCCAGCCGCGGCATCGGCAAGGCGCTCGCCAAGGGCCTGCTGGAGGCCGGCTGCACGGTCGTCCTCAACGGACGGAACACCACGGCCCTCAAAGCGGCCGCCGCGGAACTGGAGGCATCCTTCGGGGACCGGGTTCGGACGGCGGCCTTCGATGTGACGGACTCGGCGGCCGTCGCCGCCGGCATCGCCCGGATCGAGGAGGAGACCGGGCCGATCGGCATCCTGGTGAACAACACGGGAGTCCAACACCGCACCCCGTTCCTGGAGTTCACCGACGACGACTGGCACCGCCTCCTCGACACCAACCTCACCAGTGTCTTCCTCGTGGGACGCGAGGTCGCCCGGCGTATGGCGACCCGACGCCGCGGCAAGATCGTCAACATCTGCTCGCTGCAGAGCGAGGCGGTCCGGCCCGGTATCGCCGCCTACTCGGCCACCAAGGGCGGCCTGAAGATGCTCACCAAGGGCATGTGCGCCGACCTTGGCCCGCTGGGCATCCAGGTCAACGGCATCGGACCCGGCTACTTCGCCACCGAACTCACCTCCGCCCTGGTGGCCGACGAGGAGTTCAGCGCCTGGGTCCGCACCCGCACACCGGCCGGCCGCTGGGGCGACGTCGAAGACCTCGTGGGCGCCCTGGTCTTCCTGGCCTCCCCCGCGTCCGACTTCGTGAACGGGCAGGTCCTCTACGTCGACGGCGGCATGCTCTCCGTCCTCTGACAGCCGCCGCAACGGAAGGAACCCACCATGCGAGCCTGCGTCGTCCACGCGGCCCACGACCTCCGGGTCGAACCCCGCTCCCCCGCCGCGCCCGGGCCCGGCCAGGTGACCGTCGCCGTCACCCTCGGAGGCATCTGCGGATCGGACCTGCACTACTACGCCCACGGCCGGGTCGGCGACTTCACCGTCCGGGAGCCGATGGTGCTCGGCCACGAGGTCGTCGGCCACATCGCCGCCCTGGGACCCGACGGCGAGGGACCGGCCGTCGGAACGCCGGTGGCCGTCCACCCCGCCACACCGTGCGACCGCTGCCCCGAATGCGTGGCCGGCCGCCGCAACATCTGCGCCGACACCCGCTATCTGGGCAGCGCCGCTCGCACGCCCCACGTCCAGGGCGGCTTCGCCCAACTCGTCACCGTGCCCGCGGCGCAGATCCGCCCGTTGCCGCCGGAACTCGACCTGCGTCGTGCCGTCCTGGCCGAACCCCTGTCGGTGGCCCTGCACGCCGTGCACCGGGCCGGTGATGTGACAGGCAAGCGGGTCCTGGTCACCGGAGCGGGGCCGATCGGTTGCCTGGTCACCGCCGTTCTACGGCACCGAGGTGCCGCCGAGGTCGTCGTGAGCGACCTGCTCGACACCCCTCTGAGCATCGCCGCCGCCTCCGGAGCCACCGCCACGCCACGGGCCGACAACCCCGACGACGGCGCGTGGACGGACCCGTTCGACATCGCCATCGAGGCGTCCGGAGCGCCCGCGGCTCTGCGCAGCTGCGTCGAACGAGTACGCCGCGGCGGCACCGTCGTACTCCTCGGTCTGCTGCCCCCCGGCGAGGTGCCCCTGCTGGGCAACATCGCCGTCACCCGCGAACTGGATCTTCGGGGCGCCTTCCGGTTCGACTCCGAGTTCGACGAGGCGATCACGCTGCTGGCCCAGGGCCTGCCCGTCGACGCGATCGTGACCCACACCTTCCCGCTCGCCGAGGCCCGCGCCGCCTTCGACATCGCCCACGACCGCTCCGTCGCCTCCAAGGTCCTCCTGGACCTGAGCAGCGTCTGACAGGCCGCTCGCCGCGGAATCCGGGGTGACCGTGTTCGGCGTAACCGACCGGGGGCTGGTGGGCTCGCACGGTGCGGTGTCGCGTATTTCAACTGGTCGACGATGGAGAGCCCGACATCAACCAGTAGCGCCTTCTGATCCTCGGGGATCTGCCAGCCCGACACGACTGCCGAGTCTGCCCTTGTGACGCAAGCGGGCCAAGGAGACCACCACCTGCCCGAAGGCGATGGCCGGGGCCGGGCTCGGCCGGGAGAGCAAGGCCGCGTCCGCCCGCCGGCGGCGTGAGCGGGACGCGGCCGTCACCGCCGAGGTCCCTGACGATCCCGTGCGCCAAGTGCGGGACCGGATGCCGTAGGAGAGAGCTGATGCAGTGGAGCCCTGACGGGCCCGATCAGGTGCTGATCGCGAAGGTCTTCGAGGAAGCGGCGGCCCGGTTCGGTGCTCGTCCGGTCGGTGAGCCGCGCTTGGGCTGGCGGGGGCGGACGTTCGGTCGGCTGGTGGAGCGTCCGGACGGGAAGGCATGGCTGCGGGTGGTTGCTGCGTCTGAGGAGAAGGTGCCGGAGAAGTTGTGGTCCGGGATGGAGACCGCTCAGGCAGTGACCGGAGTCCGCAAGCCGGAAATCCTGGACGTCTGGGAGGCTGCCGAGGACGGCATGCGGTTTCGCGCGGAACTGTCGACGTTCATCCCTGAGTCGGTGTGCTCGGCCACTCCTGAACTGCGGGAACCGATCAGTCTCCCGGATCAGTGGTGGCGCCAGTTCCGCTCGTCACTCGATGCGGTCGCTGTGACCGCGACGGACCGTGTCTCGGTCCGGCAGGATCTGGTGACCCGTCGTCTGAATTGGGTCAGCAACGGAACCGTGTCGACCGAGGTCAAGATCTTCACCGCCGGTCATGGCGACATGCACTGGGCAAACGTGACATCCCGGACCTGCGTGTTGCTGGACTGGGAAGGCTGGGGCCTGATTATCTAGAGGTGGGTTTGAGCCTTGAGGGACGTGAGTTCAGTCGTCACTCTTCTGTGTGCCTTATGCGTATCTGATAGGTCATAGGGACGTTTGGCTCGTTGGTCCGTCCGTGAAGTTCCATGCTGAGAAGGTGACGCTCCCCGGTGCCGTCCTTGCGGTGGCGTGGGTCGTGGTCGACGAGCTGTACCGGATGCACGTCGAGGCGAGTACGTACCTGGAGAGCCTGCGTGGCCGCCACTGCTCCCCGAACACACTGCGGAACTACGCCAGCCGGGTGGCTCTGTATCTGACGTGGTGCGATGAGCGCGGGCTGTCCTGGTCGGCGCCGGGCTTCGAGAACCTGGTGATGTTCCGGGACTGGCTGGTCAGCGAGCCGTTGCCCGCCCGGGGGAAGAAGCCTCCTGCCCGTCCCCGGTTCCGCTCGGACGGCAGCGCGGACGCGGTTCTGGGCACGATGACCGAGTTCCTGGGCTTCGGCGTCCAGCTTGGCTGGGTGAGCGTCGACTTCGCCCTGATGCTCTCGCATCCGAAGTACCTGCGGTTCCTGCCGCAGGGCTTCAGCGTCGGTGAGGGCGGCAGGTTCCGCGAGATCCAGACGCGGACGTTGAAGTTCAAGGGGGACGCCCCGGGCATCGAGTTCCTTACCGCTGAGCAGGTGGAGTTGATGATCCGCCTGGCGAGGAACGCCCGTGACCGGTTCTTGATCGTGCTGATGCGGGCCACCGGCATGAGGATCGGGGAGACGCTCGGCCTTCGCCGCGAGGATCTGCACCTGCTTCCCGACTCGCGCGGGCTGGGCTGCTTTCACCAGGGGGCGCATGTTCATGTCCGGCGCCGCGACGACAACGCCAACAACGCGCTCGCGAAGTCTCGCCTGACACGCGTGATTCCGGTCGAGTCCGAGGTCATCGACTACTACCGGGAGTATCAGTGGGAACGTGAGAAGGTTCCGCAGGCGGCCGCCTGCGACATGGTCTTCGTGAACCTCTTCCGGGCTCCGCTCGGTGGGGCCATGAGCTATCCGAACGCCAAGCAGCTCTTCGACCGGCTCGCCACGTGGGCGGAGATCGTCGCCCGGCCGCACATGATGCGGCATACCGCGGCCACGGAGTGGCTTGAGGCCGGTGTCCCGGACGATGTGGTGTCGGATCTGCTGGGCCACCAGTCTCCTCAGTCCCTCAAGCCCTACAAGCACATCAAGGACCGGCGGAAACGCGAGGCCGTCGAGCGTGTCGCGGCGGCGAGGCGGTGACCGCCGTGACGACGGCCACGGCCGTCGACCCCGCGGGCCCGTCGCCATTCGCCGTCGACTGGAGGGCCTGGGAACGGTGGCTGCGCGAGCAGGTTGATCCTGCCTGGCGGCAGGGTGAGTGGGAGGAGAAGTGGTGGCTGTTCACGGGCGACCCTGACAACCCGCGGACCTCGATCTGGCAGTGCCAGACTCCCGCCTGCACCATCGGCGTCTACTCTCGCCGGGGGCGGTGTTATGCCTGCCAGCGGGACCACAAGGCGGCCTGCATCTCGTGGGAGGAATTCGACCGCACCTACGTCCTGGAGCGGAGGCTCAGGGACGGAGTCGATCCGGAGGACTGCCTGGTCGTCTGGGACGGCACTCGATGCGGTCGCGCCGGCCATAGCCACGGCCTGTGCATCGTGCATTACGGGACCTGGGCGCGGTTGCGCCGGCTTCACGGAGAAGCGCGTACGCCTGATGTTGCACGGTGGGCGGCAATGGGCCAGGCGACACCGTTCCTGAGTCCGCCGCCGTGTTCGGTCGGAGCCTGCCCGAACAAGGCCCTGCACGATCGGACCGTGCTCTGCGTCTACCACCTGCGGAAATGGAACATGCAGAAGGAGCCGCGCTCGGCCACGGCGGACGTCGTGGACTGGGCGGCGGGACAGGCCCCGGTGCTCGACTCCTACCGTTTCTCGCTGATCCAGTTGTCACCGCTTCTGCGGCTGGAGGTCACCTACGGCCTGCAGCGACGTGACGAGCTGGGCAGTCCCCTGGACCCGCGAACGGTGCGGCAGATCGCCCCGGTTCTTGCCCGGCACAACACCAGCCTGGCCATGCGCGATGACCAGCTCGCCGGGCACTTCGAGCGGCAGTTGAACCCGCACTGTGTCTTCCGGCAGGTGGCCTGGTCCGTCCGGCGGGGCTTCGTCGAGTTCTCCGGCACGGATCCCTGGGGCGAAGACCGCCTCGATCTGCGGGCCGCCGGGCTGAAATCCACCAGCCGTACGGGGCGTCGCCGCACGGCGGGGGTCGCAGATCTGTCGGTCCTCCCCCAGCCCTGGCTGCGGGACCTGCTGCGACGCCGGACCGAGGCCGAGCGGCCGAACAGTAATCAGTTCGGCCGCTGGCTGCGAGCCGCCACCCTGGCCGGCAAGGGCATGAACCGTCTGCCCGGTGGCGGCCGTGAGCTGTCGAGCCTCGGCTTCGCGCACATGCAGGCGGCCTTCGAGGAGATCGCCTCCGACCGCCGCCGCGACGGCAAGCTCTGCGGCTCCAAGTTCCGCAGCGACCTGCTCGGAGTGTTCTTCCAACTGCTGGACTTCGGCCGGTTCGCCGGACTTCTCGACGAGGCTCCCGGCAGCTTCGCCCGGCACCCCTCGCACAGCATCCCCAAGGAGGACACCAACGAGGAGGAGATCGGCAAGGCCGTCCCCGAGCCGGTCATCGCTCAGCTGGATGCCGCGCTGGACTCGATCGCCGCCGGGATCACCTACGGGGACCTGTCCGACGGCGAGATCCGGGAGATGTTCCAGACCCTCTATGTGGTGCTGCGGGACTGCGGCCGCCGTCCCCTGGAAGTAGTGTCCCTGCCCCGGCACTGCCTGGAACACGACGGCGACGATGTCGAATTGATCTGGGACAACCACAAAGGCCGCCGTCTGCGGCGCAGGCTCCCACTCAGCCGCGAGACCGTCGAGAGGATCAAGCGGTGGCAGCAGATCCGCGACCGGATCCAGGCACCGCGGCACAGCGACGCCTACCTCTTTCCCGCGATCTCGGACTACAGCGGCGTCGCCCACATGAACTCCGTGTCCCTCAGCGCGGCCATCCGCAACTGGGTCGACACGCTGCCGGAACTGCTCAGCGACGTCGTCGGCCCCGACGGGCGGCTGGTGCCGTTCGACCGGTCCTTGATCTTCCCCTACGCGTTCCGGCACTCGTTCGCGCAACGGTTCGCGGACGCCGACACACCCCTTGACGTGCTGCAATCCCTCATGGACCACGATGATCCAAAAACGACAATGGGCTACTACCGCGTCACCCTGGAGCGGAAGCGGAAAGCGGTGAAGAAGCTCAGTCTGCTGGTCACCGACCGGCACGGAGCCGCGAAACCGTGCTCCCCGCAAGCCTACGAGCACCGGTCGGTCGCCGTCCCGTTCGGCGGCTGTACTGAGCCGTCTAACGTCAAGGCCGGAGGGCAGGCATGCCCCCTGCGATTCCAGTGTGCGGGCTGTGGTTTCTACCGCCCCGACCCCTCCTACCTGCCCGCGATCGAGGACCAGATCAACAGCCTTCGCGCTGACCGCGAGACTGCCCAGGCGATGGACGCCGCAGACTTCGTGATCGGCAACCTCACCGCGCAGATTGCCGCCTACCAGCAGGTCGCGGCCACGATGCGCGATGGCCTGACAGCCCTGCCGGACGAGGAACGGGCGGAGATCGAGGAAGCCGCGTCCATCCTGCGGCAGGTCAGATCCGGGAGTACGCGACCGCTGCTGCCGCTGTCCGTCGTCCGCAAGGCGGCTCCATGACGGCGGTCCGGACACCCGCTCAGGTCCTGGCCGAGGCCCGCAGAGCGGACAGCCAGCGCAAACGGACCAGCGTCCTGGCGGCACTCCAGGACCTGACGGCGGCCGGCGAGCGCATCACCTTCGCCACGGTCGCCCGAGCGGCCGGAGTGTCCACCTGGCTCGTCTACGCCGAGGGGGTACGCGAGCACGTCCAGGCCGCGATCGACCAGCAGTCTCATGAACCCGCGAAGGCCCGAAGCCAGGGCCGGCAGACCAGCCTGGCGAGTCTGACGACCGACCTCGCCCTGGCCCGGGAAGAGATCACCGCTCTGCGGGACGAACGCGACCGGCTCCGTGAAGCGGTCCGGCAGCAGCTCGGTCACCAACTCGGCCAGGTCAGCAATCGGCAGCTGACCGACCGTGTCGCCGAACTCACCGAGCAGGTCCGGCAGTTGGAGCGGTCCGAAGCGCAGGCCCGGACCGAGGCCGAGCAGTTCGGCTCACGCGTTGCGGAGCTGCAGGCCGACCTTGCGGCGGCCCGTACCAGTCTGCGCAAGATGATCAGGCAGCAGGCTGGCCCACCCGACGGGCAATGACCTCGGCCGGCTCGCCCAGCAACTCGGAGGCCAGGCCAAGCAGCGGGGGCGTCAGCTCGGGATGATCGCCCCTGCTGCCCGCCATCAGCAGCTCGGCCACCGCGAACAATTGAACCTGGCGTCCTCCAGCACCAGTCAGGAGCCCGGAGAAGCGGTCCGCAATCTCCGCCGCCACGGCGCGCTGCAAGAGTGAGTACGCCCGAAGAACGGCAACATCCCACCCCGCCGGCGCCAGCCCCCACCCCTCCCAATCGAGAAGAACGCATGCGGGAGCCGTCAGATTCGCCCAGTGAAGATCACCATGGCTGGCCTTCCACACGGCGACTTCGGGGGCGACTCGGCCGCCGCTGATCCACTCCAGGCGCCGGTTCACCAGGTCCTGACGGACCGACACCCGGTCCGTCGCGGTTGCCGCCACCGCGTCGAGGGACATCTCAAGCCCCTTCCACCAGCTCTCCGACAACCGCACAGACCGCTGCAGCTCGGGTGTCGCGGAGACCGGACCGTCCTCGACGAATGTCGAAAGCTCGGCACGGAAACGAAGACCCTCCTCGGCCCAGTCACGGACCCCCAGCAACTCCGGCCGAGACGCCCCCGCGATGACCTGCGCGGACTCGTTACCCGTCCAGAGCTTCTCGCCGACCTTGTCCGCTGGCGCGACGACCACCCGAAGCCACCGGGCGAGCCCGTTCACGGACACCTGGCCCCCCAGGGTCCGGCCTCTCCAGCCCTCAGCCCGTACCTCATCCACAGCCTGGCAACCGAAGGCATCCGCAGCCCGCACGAACATCGCCTGGAGGCGCTGAAGAACCACCTGAGAGGGCTCCCACATCGGCACTTTCTGTCCCCTCAGATCGACCGTCTCTCCTCCGAGCCAGCATTCCAGAGACGCGTCCCCAGTGTGCTCAGAGCGTCTCCTGCCGATCGCAAGACCGATTCAGGAGTATCGAGAACCGTCACACCGCGCCCGGCAGGTCGCGCCACACTGGCAACAGTCCGCACCGGGGGGTTATCCCCCGTTCCGACCTTGGGGTGCGCCGGATCGCGTCCCGTTGGGGGCGAAACTAGCGTTCGGCCATGACTTGGACTCTGCGAAAGCACCTTGCCGTGGCACTCGGTGTCGCTACGTTGCTCGCCGCAGAGGCGGCCACCGGCGTCGCCCAGCCGGCCGGTCCCTCTCCCCTGGAGCAGTTACGCCAGGACACCGAGGCGATCCACGCCCTCGGTGTCAGCGGCGTGCAGGCCCGCGTGATCGCGCCTGACGGAAGACAGTCGGTCGCCACCAGCGGCACCGCAGACCTGAACACCGGCCGCCCGGTCTCTTCCGACGGCTACTTCCGTATGGCCAGCACGGCCAAGACGCTGGTCGCCACCGTGGTCCTCCAACTGGAGGCCGAGGACAGGCTGTCCCTGGACGACACCGTCGACCACTGGCTGCCCGGAGTGGTGCATGGCAATGGCAACGACGGCAGCCGGATCACCATCCACCAACTGCTCCAGCACACCAGCGGTATCCACGACGACCTGCCCGGATACACGACGCCGGAGGAGTACTACCAGCAGCGCTACGACGTCTACACCCCCGAGCAGTTGGTCGCCCGCGCCATGGCCCACGCGCCGGACTTCCCGCCCGGCGAGGGCTGGGCGTACTCCAACACCGGCTACATCCTGCTCGACATGATCATCCAGAAGGCCACCGGCCAACCCGCCCACCAGGAGATCGAAGACCGCATCCTCCGCCCTCTCAGCCTCAACCAGACCCGATGGGGCGGCACCTCGGCCACCCTGCCCCAGCCGCATGCCAAGGCATACCAGCTCTTCGGCCCCGATTCCGTGGTGGATGTCACCGAGCAGATACCGCTGGAGCACGAGAGCCTTTCGTTCGTCACGACCACGCGGGACCAGAACCGCTTCCTCCGCGCGCTGCTCGCGGGCCGCCTGCTACCGACGCGGCAGCTGGCCGAGATGAAGCAGACCGTCCCTGTGAGCGCGGAGGTCCAACAGTTCTGGCCCGGCGGCCGATACGGGCTCGGCCTCGTCGAACGCCCCCTGAGCTGCGGAGGAACCTACTGGAGCCACGAGGGCGGGGACGGCGGCTACATCACCCTCAACGGCGTCACCGACGACGGCAGGCAAAGCGCCGTGGTCTCCATGTCCGAGGCACGCGGCGACACCCCGGAGCACATCCTGGAACAAGAGAACGCGGGCAGCACCCTGATCGACCACGCACTGTGCACCGAGGGCCCCAGCACACCATGAGCGGGTGCGTCGTCGCGGTGGCCGGTGAGCTCAGCGCTGGCCGGTACCGCGGATCAATGTTGCGCTCGCCCCCATGGCCGCTTTTGGGAGCACCTCGGCGATACCCCATTCATGGTCCACGATGCTGGCAGGACACGCCTCAACGTCCCTGACGTCCCTCAACACCCGGCACTTGCCTGACCAGCACAAACTTGCTCAACATCTAGATAAGCCTGAGTCCGGCGTGGTTCGACGCGGCGATGCTGCATGCGTACTCACTGTTGGTGCCCGAGGTCGCCGCTCGTGTTTTCGAGACGTTCGCGGACGTGCTCGACACCCCCTCCGGCCGTCAGACCCAGTTGTTCGCGGCGGCGGAACTGCTGGTGATGGTCGAAAGGGGTGATCACCCCGAGCTTGAGGGTCCGCTGCGTCGGCAGGTCAGCAGCCTGCTCGCGGCAGGCGGCATCGGGCTGACCACGAACCGCTGCTGCGGGACGTGACGTCGGTGGCGAAG
>Ga0307516_10006927_pt1 | contig 13158 bp, 16 predicted proteins | sample 19_EM_MG_FD_203310 | JGI IMG/M metagenome (GOLD analysis project Ga0307516, IMG submission 203310) | Populus trichocarpa ectomycorrhiza microbial communities from riparian zone in the Pacific Northwest, United States - 19_EM | ecosystem: Host-associated > Plants > Roots > Unclassified | place... | reverse complement strand
GGGACCATAGATCGTCGCTTTCGTTCAAGCTCAACACTGTAGATGTCAGGTCGTCTGGCGGGTTGGAAGGGTGATACGGTCCGGGGAATAGGAAAAGTGTCGCTTCGGTAGTCGATTGTGGAGAGAGCTGGTGAGCCAACGAACTCAGGGAGAAGAAGGCGGCTGAAGTGGATTGTGTCAGGTTGGGAGGACTGAATAGCTCGAAGTCCTTTGGCTATGTTGACGATCAGGATTGCTAGGATTTCCGCCGATATGTCGTATAACTATAACTTACGATGGATATGTCGCTATTCAGGGTGAGGTATCGTACCGGTGCCTTATGCGCAGGGATGTACTCCGGGTGAATGTAACTCGACGCAGCGTACGAGTCAAGGAGCAGAAGCCTAGAGCCAAGGTATTGGGGCGAACGTCGCTGCTACAGGCGTATCCATAACTCACTTCGTTGGCTTGAGTTGGTCGAGTACATACTCCGCGTAACGGTACTCTGCCCAGACCGGTAAGCGAGTTAGGACCTCTGATACGACAACGATAGCATCGGTCCATCCTGGGTTAAAAACCATTCCGACCTGCGTTATAAATTTCAATGGCTTATAAACGAACTGATCAGTACACACGCATTTTTTGTTGACACCGATCGTTCCCAATTGTTCGCCGAGGTCCGCGCCTTTTGCCCAAATCCTAGCGGAAAACGTAGGTTCAGTAAACGCGCGAATAAATCCGAGGGTGGGTGGGTGTCACCTTCCTGCTTCCATGGAAGCCAAGATCAAGGCCTCTGCAGTGGCCTTACCCGTGTTGACGATCTCGAAATTCAGATCGTGCTCCAGGGGCGGTCGTCGTGGTGACAGAGGATTGAATTCGTCTTCATCGTCAGATTCTATGGCGTGCCTCGGGGGTCCGACGTCGGCCAATGGGTCTGTATCCTGGCCAGAATGATCTCAGCATAGCGTTGTGCATGCAGCTGTGATCTCATACCATGATGATACGGAAGAAATTGTGGGAACTCGATCATTGTGCGGTATGATTGCGTTCCTCGTGGCACGCCTCCGTTCACAATGCGTGTCTCCTCCACTAAAGAGACTCCCAGCGCTGTACCTTCGTAGCCGGAACCTGCACGCGGGTGGAATGGACTATACCTCCGAGGTTGAGAGCACCCCGCTGTTACGCATCGTGCGGAACAGGGTTGACGAGTTCTCGAACCTCCGTTCCGAGGTGAGTTCCGACCAGCGCGTCGACCCAGGCCTCCGCTCAATCCGTAGTTCATAGTTGCTCAAGGGTGTGTCCTCGGGAAACGATATCACACGTGCTCAGCGGCTGAAGGAGTTGGGACCTTTGGCCGAAGCATGGGGGGAATGGATCCGGATTTGGAAGGTCGGGCCAGCCACATACCAATCGTATACTAACTAAGATCCCTCGACAGTAGTTACGCGTAGAGAACAGACCCATGATGGAAGATCCAGACGAAACACTACGTCTGTTAGCCGCGGAAGACGACCAAGCTTTCACGGATACTTTGGACGACCTCGTCGGGAACGTGTTCCCCTCCTTGGTTGTACCTCCTTCCAATACCGCACATATGTCCGCACTCATGGAACTTAAAGCTGGAGTGGGCGGGTCAGAGTCGAATCTCTTCCTTGGTGAATTAATGAGGATGTACCTCCGGTATGCTCATTCGGTGAAATGGAAGGCAACCACAGTCTCCAGCTTAGACACCCCGGAAGGGGGGGTTAAAAATGCTGTGATCGAATTCAAAGCACCAGGGGCTTATGATTCACTCCGGTGGGAGAGCGGTGTCCACCGGGTTCAACGAGTTCCCGCAACAGAAGCTAGTGGTCGGGTGCACACGAGTACGGTTGCGGTCGTGGTGAGTTCACTTCGCACTCCCGCCCTTCTATCGTCTGATTTACTGGAACAATAAGGTCCTGCCGTTGACGGAGGAGTCTGACCAGGTGAACAGAGAACTGTTCTCCATGGATGATGTGAAAGTTGAGGTGATGCGTGCTCGGGGCGCAGGAGGGCAAGTGGGTTCATTCCATCCAACGTCCTCATTCCTGTTTCACAACCTGACCAGGGCTCATAGCATGTGAATAAAACAGAGTCCGCCGTGCGTTTGACCCACATACCAACTGGTATAACTGTTTCCATGCAGGATGAGAGGTCACAACACCAGGTAGGCGTATGGTTCCGTGCCCGCCTCGCCATTGTTGACAACCCCACCCAGAACAAGCGGCGAGCCTTCCAGGTGCTCGCAGCACGTCTGATGGACCAGAAACTCACCAAGGAGATGGCTGAGAGGAGGGCTGTCAGACAAAATCTTGTCAAGACAGCAGACCGCAGTGAGAAAATTCGGACGTACAATTATGCCCAGGTGAGATGGGAACCACTCATCCGGACAAGTTCGGCCCGCCGACCCTTAAACTCTAGGACCGGGTCACCGACCACAGACTTGGGCTTTCCGTGAAGAACCTGGAGAATGTTATGGAGGGGGATGGGATCGAGCTGGTCATCGGCCAGTTGGTGCGGAATCACAAGGAGAGTCGGTTGGAAGAGGCGCTGGTAGATAGCACGCTGTGAATTTATTTCCATTTTGGTCGCTACTTCCTCTCCTCCGCAATGTCGGCAGTGCAAGTGGTCAGAGACCTGCTCTTTCACTTACTGCTTGAAGGTTCGGACGATGGGGATGGGGGCCCGGGAGGAGGTCCACCACCTGGCTCACCACCAACCAGTGCGCGAACCGCGGTGCTTTTCTCCCAGCGTTCCATGTGGCTGACTACGATACCTCCCAGTCAAGTATGAGGGCCCCTGGTTCACCACCCAGCTGGTGCTATCAAGCAGTATCGGACTGTTCTCTTTCCTGGTCTTCTCGTACTGCAGGACGAGATGGCCGCTCTCGTTTGCTCCCCGGACGAAACTGAAAGGCAAGGCTCCTCCCGAAATCCGAAAGCTTCCACTCATCAGTTCCCTCCAGGTTTCTCCCCTCATGAAGCTCACGCACACCAAGCATTTTTTGGATGGATATTGCCCACGATACGAACCTCCGAATTAACAATCCTCCAGATTGTTGGTCTTGATGCCGCAGTTGTAGGTGGCATGTCAGCCCCTTTACACACGAAAGCTCACCATAGTTCCAAAACCTCAGCTATTAAGCTTCTTCAAGATGTCATTTTACCTGTTCTCTGTTTGTTCCATATTCGCGGCGGTGATTCTCATGCCAATCAACTTGAAGGTGGGTCTCTTATGAACGCCGTTTACAGGGGATACTCACGGAGGTCACAGAACAACCTCGGGATTGGTGGTGACGACGATGGCGACGACCCAGACTGGATATGGACCCCCAACTATAGCGATTACCGCAATGCTCCAGCTTCGCCGGGCAAGGATTGGCTGGATCTCCTCACCGATCTCAACTCCATCGCTTCTCTGCAACTCTTATTCACCTACCTGTTCACCATCCTTGCCCTCTTTTTCATTCACAAGAACTACCACAGGTTCATTCGCTCCCGTCAACTGTTCTCTTTGGAACTCGTACATTCAATATCCGCCCGAACCGTCTTGGTCACCCACATCCCAATCCACCTTCACAGTGAGCCCAGACTTGCAGAACACTTCGAAAATATGGGCCTCAGTGTCGAAAGCGCCAGCGTTTGCAGAGACGTCAAGCCCCTCGAACCTCTATTGGCGGAGCGAACGAAGGCACTTCTGAAGCTCGAGGAAGCTTGGGTAGACTATGTTGGGAATCCAAGCACTGTGGAGTCATACGATCCTAGCGACTTTGTTGTCGCTCCTCTCATCGATATCGATTCTTCTGGGTTGGAGTCCCAACACCCACGATTCGTTGTCCCCCACCGTGCACGACCAACCTTGCGACCTGGGTTATTCAAGGGTGTGGTGGACGCGATCGAATATTGGGACGCTCGATTCCACGACGCAGACGAGGAGGTAAAGAAACGTAGGAAGCTAGGGAAATTACGGGCCACGCACACCGCGTTTGTCACGTTTGAGAAAATGTCAAGTGCGGTAGGTGGGCTCTCTTTACGGGCTGGTCTTCTACTAACTTGTCTCCAGCAAATCGCGATTCAAACTGCCCACGCTCAGCACCCAAATGAGTGTATCACGCATCAAGCGCCAGAACCTCGTGATATCATCTGGGCCAACATGGCTACCTCGATCGGCTCGGGTCGTTCTCGAGAGCTGGTCGTAATGGGGATGATGGGGGCGCTCCTCTTTTTCTGGATCTTTCCTATCACTGGACTCGCCAGTCTACTAAGCTACAAGGAGATCAAGAAAACCATGCCGTGGCTAGGTCGGCTCATTGATAGCAATGACAGGATCCGAGCTATCGTCCAGAACTCACTACCATCCGTCGCCATGATCACTTTGAACGCCTTGCTCCCTTTCATGTTGGAGGGTAAGTGCCCGGGTTTTACTGTGTGCGAGCCCGCCCTGATCCCCGATATAGCTATGACGTACCTCCAAGGATATCGTGCCCGTAGTTGGATCGAGTACTCGCTCCTGAAGAAGTGCGTTGGCTTTACGATCGGACTCATAATGAACGAAGTCTCAAGCTTTCCATCTTCTCAGATACTTCCTGTTCCTTTTCGTAAACGTTATTTTCATATTCTTGCTCGCAAGTACCTATTGGCAGCTGGTCCGCGATCTTGCCAATTCGCCAGCGAAAATTCCAGAGAAATTGGCCGAGGCGTTGCAACGGGGGTCGGCACGGTAAGCACATCTTCGGAAGCAATGCCCTTTGGTTGGGCTCACACCAACCGTCACAGGCATTTCTTCCTTTCCTACGTCATCCTACAAGGGTTTGGCATTATGCCTCTTCAGTTACTCAACCTCGGAGTCATCATTCCCAGTGCGGTTATGCGGTTATTCGTCACTCGCACACCTCGAGGTGTGTTGATTTTCCCTTCGTTCCTGATGTGGTGCCAACTAGCTCGCAGATTTCGCCGAACTCAACGCTCCCCCCATGATCAATTATGGGGTAGTTTATCCTCAAGCGATTCTCATCTTTGTCATGACGCTTCTGTACAGTGTCGTCCAGCCACTGATCGTCATATTCGGAGCCATCTACTTTGGGGTTGCCTACGTGGTTTACAAGTACAAGCTCCTTTTTGGTTAGTGGCCATCACCTCATTCGCAAAATCGCCTGCTGAATCTTCCCTCCAGTGTTCTACAAGCCGTATGAATCGCAAGGCCAAGCCTGGCCCATAACCTTCACACGATTGATTTGGGGAATCATCATGTTCCTGGTATTCATGACTGGAATATTTGCGCTCAAGAAGGCGTTCTTCATCTCCTCGTTGGTGACACCCCTCCTCATCGGGACGGTCCTGTGGTCCTGGTATATCATCAAGATCTACGCCCCGCTGAGTAAGCACGTTAGCCTGAGTTCCGTGTGCGAGGTGGAGAGAGGGGAGGAGACCGCGGAAGTTGTAAGGCTGAAAGCTGGTCATCCGGTAACTTGGTCGCAAAGGTAAATCTAGCCTGGAGGTGATGGCCAGTGGCTGACTTAAAGCCTCAGCAATCTCAACCGGCGACGTTATGCGCAGAATGACGATACCTTGTACGTTGCGCCCGAAGATGCAAGGACTGATTATGTGCGTGTTTCCGAGTTCGTGTGAACCGTCCGGAATCAGCTCACATGATCTCTTAGTCTCAACCTCCGATGGCCAACTGGTACAACGGTGTCTTAAAGTGAGTGAATATGTGGGAATCGGGCATCAGTTGGAGTAATTGACCCCTTGGATAGCACGGGCAAGCGCCGGTACGGCCACCCTGCCCTAAATGGTGTCCTACCCCAACCTTGGTTACCTTTGAAGAAGGGGCAGTCGATTGTCAACCACGGCCGAACGAATGGGAACAAACTCGATATGGAACAAGCCGTTGTCCTCACTCTTCGCAAACGAAGGAGCGTGGTGCATACAAATCGACCCTCGACCTTCCCTAGCGTGGGTTCGCCGCTCAGAAATGGAACAACCCTGCAGGGTCGCGGTCCTCTAGACGAAGTCGAAGATGTCAGCAATCCCGGCCCTTCTGAACTACACATGAACAATCGTCTCAACTACGACCAGGCCTCCGGTGTCATCATGTTGCCCGATGATTCGGATTGGCTAGGGGGGGAGAGTGACTCTGATGGAGAATACTTGAGTTCCGCGGAGAACCCGGAAAACCCGAACAACGTTTCGGCCCTCTCTCACGTTCGAACCCCCACCAAACGCTATTCGACCTACTACCACCATCCGGAACGTAGAAGGCAGTCAATACCTGGCGCCTTCCCCCGTTAGTTACGCTCTCATGTTGCCATTCGTAGATATGATACCTACCATGCGTCCGCTTTCTGATAATTCATTCGCGTCCCTTCCCACGGCCCGGAATCAGCGCCTCCCTCTCCAGGGCGATCGCGCTTCTTTGTGGTAGCCTTGAACCTGGATGACCACCTGCCTCAATCATGTCCGACGGTCCCCCCAGCGTAGAGGGTTACGACAGCGCGGATGCTACGTTCAATGAAGCGCTACAAATCGATATGAAGGGGCTGTTTGGGGATACGGTTGGGAATGTGAGTAATACCCACTGGTGAGGGCAGACCTCACGGTTGTTGACAAGCGGGCCCCGAAGATGAGCATCAGTCCGACCAGTCGTGACGTTGTACTAGCAGGGTCAGCGTTGTGGAAGCGTTGCTCTTCATCAGGCTCATTGCACCCCTAGACGGAAAGGGCTCTTTATCATCGACCTAAACGCGCCGCTCGAAATCCCAAGGTTTCTTCCTCAAGGCGGAACATGGGACGTCGCAGACGTCCAATGGAACCCACACGTCAGCCACGCGCGGTATATCGTCTCCACATCCAACGAGAAATTGTCGGTGTCTTCCCTGCGTGTTACATCCCTTGTTAACCGGAGGCGCGTAGGCTAATATGGAACCTACTTCTCGATGGGAAGATGGCAATTGAACACGTGTTGCATGCCCACAGTCGCGCTATTACCGATATCAATTGGCACACAACGGACCCCAATCAGGTGGTAAGCACCGGCATTGATGGTTGGTTGTGGGGTTGGGACATTCGCCGAACGAATAAGCCAGTACTGGGTAAGGTTATTCGTCGCCCAACGCAAGCTGTTGCCTAACCACAGCTGTAGGATTGTGTGCATTCAATGGTGCGGGGAACTCCGTGAAGAGTTGACTTGAACGTCCCCTGACTTTAGACCAGAGGCTGCGACGCAAGTCAAGTGGAATCGTCAGAATGAGCACACCCTGGCCTCCTCGCACGCAAACCATGTACTCATCTGGGACCGGAGGGTATGTGGCCCCTGATTATTGGGACGTTCATTGAGACATTCACAGAAAGGATCCTTACCCGTCTCCAGGATCCGTGCCCACTCCGCTAAGATCTACGGAATCGACTGGTCCCACGAAAAGAGAACTGAGATCCTTAGTTGTTCCCTCGACCGCACCATCAAGCTGTGGGACGTGGAGACCGTAGAGACCGTAGCCGACACAGATGAGCCCAAGCTTACATTCAACACGTCGTATCCCGTTTGGAGGGCGAGGGATTTACCCTTCGGTCGTGGGGTTCTCAGTTTACCTCAACGAGGGGGGAATGCCCTTGAGATGTGGAGTTACGACCAGCCTGAGGCACCGGTCTCCGTCATAGAAGGACACTCTGACACCGTGAAAGAGTTTGTGTGGCGGAGAGGTGGTCCAGGTGAGAGGATTCACCCTGTGTCGCTACCCCCGGCTGAACCGCTTCCACAGACCATAATGACTTCCGGCTGATCACATGGTCTAAGGACAAGACGCTCCGCTTTTGTCCCATCGAGCTTGATGACATTCCTGTAAGTTCTCAAAACCCCCCGCCGGTATGCCGGCTGACGCGTTCGCCCCAAGCATTTGTCTATGAAGGAGTGTCCGCCGAACCCTTTATCTCTCTCCGACATTTCAGAGACCAGTCAAACGTCTTACCGAAGCATATCCCACCCCGAGAATCGCGCGCCTCCCTTGTCCGCTCCGTTCGGGTACATCCTCTCGGAAGTTCGGGCGCCTCCACCTTCCCGTCGGCCTCAGGTTATATATCCGCTACCGAACGGTAACCACGGGGGAACGAAAGGCAGGTCGTTCTCTCGTGTGCGCCCCCAACCCGCCGCAATGGGGGCTACCCGAGGAAACACGATGTCGAGAGGTGGTCGGTCCGCGAGAATGGACCCTCTGACATGGTGGTCAAGCGTGAAAGTCCGTGATAAGCGCGAGGGAAGCTCAGAGCCTGGGAGCGGAATCGAGAGTGGAAATGGCTCTAGAGTACACTCCACTTCCAGGAGGAACTCGCGGTCCAGTCATCGCGAACGCGGCGGTTTCTTCGGACGAAGGAACGAGGCATTTGCCGCAGAGTCCGAGGACGAACCGAGGGAAAACGAATTCGGCCAATCATTGCAGGACGAGTTAGTCCCCTTCGTTCCTTGCTGCCCTGGTGCTAACTCAGCGCAGGATTACCGCGGTCATGTCGAAGCTTTCCCAACACAAGGTCAGATTGGAGAAGGTGTGGCTTTCGATTTCTCCTTCAGCCGGGCTACGGCCTCACTTCGGATACAGCATGATCTCACTAAGAAACGTGCCGTCACCATGGGTCTTACTGGACCCTGGGGTGAATCTTCGTCAGTCTTCATCCGCGTAACCTTCACGTTTCCCAAGGACTATCCATCTTCACGCGGGCCAAGTGGGACACCGACCGTTGATTTGGAGCGAAATCCTTTGATATCGCTGAACGATCGCGCCTTCATGCTCCGGAGACTCCGGGTTATACGTGAGACACACCGCCCATGTCTCGAGGCCTGCCTTCGGTTTCTGTTGTTTGGGAATGAAGGTGAACGATTGATGAGGAGTTCTGGATCTTCGGATGTCGAAGGGTTTAACCACGAGAACGAGGGTGTACCTGACCGTAAGGCCTCCTCCACCCATAAGGATGACCCCGCGTATTCCCAGCTACGGAACGACAAGACGCTTGCAGAACCAAGGACATCACAGGGGGTGTTTGGTCCCAATGGTACGCAGAGTATCTGGTTGCTCAACGTGCTCGCTTTCTCACCTCCCACGTGTAGGAGAACTCATATGCTTCTTTCGAGCGCCGCCTCGCATCGTACGAAACCCCCTTCACGACTTGTCTGTGTCCCCGTCATTGCGCGCTCAGGAGACTGCCCCTCGATTATTCCGTGCTCCTGCCTCGCTATCGGACGCAATAAGCCACCTCACGGTAGCATCGAATGATCGGACACCATCCAATACTTCGAGGCGGACCGAGGACGCGGCAAACATACTACGGATCATGACAAACCTGCTGACGTTCTCGCAAGGAAAACGCCGGCGGGTGTCGGAGCGGCCCAGACCAGCCAACGACGATGTTCCCTACGCGCTTCTTCCGACGCGGAGGAGCACAGTTTTCATTAAGCCTGCGACAAGCATCGGGCACCCTGACAGGGTTATCGCTTCTCAGTATCAGATGGACACGTTCAAACCGGGAGAATCATGCCGCGCGAATGCGTCTATCGCTAAACAGCATGGGCGGCATGATCATGAGCGCGTCTTTAAAACCCTGGAGATCCTCATCGAGGGTTACTCGGCGCAGTCCAACGCCTTGGTTCGACAGAAGCGGATGCTGGGAAGTCCTGGGACAAAGCTGGCGAGGAATATGTTGTTCCATTCACCTGACCGATGCAAGCGTGGGCTAACCGCTCTTTCGTAGCTATACAGAGTTACGCCTTGAAAAGGATGTCCAGATGTTGGCGATGGCTTCCATCTTCATCTTACATTGTGAGGATATGTTACAGGAAGCTCAGAGTACGTCTTCAATCGGACCTCCCTTACCACCGTTTTAACGTTTGCCTATCAGGTGTAATCCAGATGGCGGTCAACCCCCCTGGATCTGTTCAAACCCGACCAAACCGCCGGAAGGAAACTCGCTCGTTTTCCACTTCACATAGTTGGTACCAAGCACAACCTTCCCCTGGAGCTCGGAGGATGAGCGCGACAATGAATACGCCACCTTCCCGCGGCTCTTGGTCTAGTCTCTTCAACACGGGGGGCGTGCGCCAGTTTATGGCTGTCCCACAAATTTCGCCTGACGCAGACAGTCCAGGAGCTAATGGTGTGGGTTTACCTGGGCGCCTACCGGTTACAGGAGCAGTAAACCCCAAGGAACCCCCCCGGGCCTCGTCGCAGTCGCCATTGAAACGAGGGGTCGCAAAGTCGTGGTCCGAGTCGTCTCCCCGTGCCCAACGTAACCTGTCTGTTATGGGGACTCGGCCCCCCGCGCTTTCGGGACTCCCGTCGACGGGGGAAACGGATAAACCCCTGAACAGCAAGAAACCCGTGGTTAAGATTATTTCCCGTGATACCAACAGGTGGGAAACAGCGGACCTATAATCTGCCAGCCAAACTAATGAGGTAAAAGCGTAAGCGTCCAGCAGAGTTGCGTCGCGGGATGGCGCGAGCAGATGGTGATGCACGTCAACGCCTATGCAGAACTCCTATTCCGTTGGCAACTTCTGAAACAAAGAGCCGAGTTGCTCAACTCGATCAAAGACAGGACGAAAGATTGGAGCGAATATCGTCTAGGAATCAGCGCTCCTGGGGATCGGTCACCCGGGGTGAAATCCCAGACGCTGCGGTGCACATTCTGCCGCCTTCCAATAAAAGGTCGGCGCTTTCCCGGGGTTTGAGATCACAATTATTGACAACAAAACAGGACTTTCGTTCGCCTGCGTTCGGTGTGCCCACGTCATGCATCTGAAATGCAGGAATATGAACCAGCATCTCGTCTGTGCGGCCGGTTGCGGTTGCACGTGTGGAGACGGCGGGTTGGGTACCGTCGGCGACATCTCACGTATGGCACCACAATACTTTTAGCGAATGATACACAGGCTCTCATTTGTACATGGTGCTGGTACAGACTAGAGTGGAATGGTAATGACCCCTACAGGCGTTGAGCAATACAGGAACACGGAATGATAGATGATGCACGGTACTTATTGTTCCAGACTCTCGGTCTTCAAAATGTCCCATGGTTCCAGCTCAAATACGCTGGGTAGTTCCTCCCAACTCTTCTTCAACCCTTCCCGGTACTTGTTCTTCCCGTCCATGACACAGTATGTACAGACATCGCCGCTGTATCTTGTCCAGTCGAACTGCATGTGCAATGGCCCGCATTTGTCTCCAGACAACAAAGGCTCCATCTGACGTAGCCACTTGAGTTTGCCGGTTTCACACCGTTGTAGGATCGTGCATCCAGAAGCAGCGGGGTTATTGGGGGTGGGCGCAGGGGGGGCGGTAGTGAGGAGGAAACCGAAGAGGTTTGTACGCGCCCTGTAGTTGAGCGCGCGTTTACCAAGGACGATGGCTCGTTTCTCGGGCCAGTCGAGGTCGATCTTTCTTGAGGCGCCGTCATCGTTTGTCACGACCACGCCGTCAAGGATATGTTCGAGACGCATCACGGCGCAATAGTACATAGATATGGGGAGTAACATAGGAAGGCGACACTCTTTGGCAAGATTGACCACTTCCATAGCGAGGCCGGTGTAGTGGCCCAGTTTGGCGGCGTATGGGCTGGAGTTCCGGTTTTCTTGGAAATCTTGCAAAGAGGAGGGGAACATCGTAGTCAGGTGCGAGATGGCCCGTTTTCGCAGATAGGGCACTTGGTATTTGGTCGAAAGACGTAGTATGCCCGCCACGACGGAGAACTTGGAGGTGGTCCTGACATCATAGTACCTAAGGGTTGATACAATTAGTCTAGCACTCCTGCGTCCCGGGATGAAACAAACTGACCCTGCATCGTGGATGGCCTTGAGAAAGTGTCTAGCGTCCTCAGGGGTATCGTATACTTGAACGAGGGGACAGGAGTCGTATACATCCGGACCGGTTACGTTCGTTGGTTGGGGCACAGAAAACATATCGGCAAAAACAGCTGAATTCGAGGCGAGAATGCCCCGGAATACTTTGAAGACGGTGTTCTCCGCCTGGATCACGACGTTTCCGTCGTCGTACCAGACGTCTTGACTTCGGATGAGAGTGGTTGGAGTAACGAGAGAAGGCATGTCGTATGCTGGTATCTCGAGGCCGGCCATTATGGTTTGGATGTCGGGGTATTAAGGAGAAGTGTACGCCACGCTCTCAAGGTTTTTGGAACGGACGAGGTTTGCTGTGGCCACGACAGGCTAGCCCCTTTGTCCGTTTTAGCCCAGACAACACGGGAGGTAAACGAGAGGGGCACGGCATCTCACGTGATGCCCTCCGAGCCATGCACCAACTACGCCCAACCGTCGGTTTCCATTTCGACGATTGCGCCGTGCGCTCTGGTCTTGGACCCGGCGGCCCGCCCGTTACCGTTGCGACCTGGTCGTATGCGAGAGCGAATCCTTGAAGGGAGTATCGGTTTCACGCTGATCGTCCGAATGACCCGCTCTCGCATTCCTCGCGGGTAAGTAACTGCTGCCGTTCGATCTAGCAGTCCGACGCCAAGATTGCATCCCGATCGCATAGCATGCGATGCAGTGTACGTAGGGACACCCAGCTCGTATGCTGTACGCAGCGTGTCCTCTTGACCCCGTCTCCTCGAAACACCGAATATCAAATTCCCCGACGGTGTCAATCCTGGTCCGTGTGGCCTTTGGCGGTGATACAAATATGACCTCCCAGCCATGACTGCACTTGTACGTCCCCCCTGGTTTCCCATGGCCGCGTCAACCTCGATACCCGCAACTAGGACACGGGTCGCGTCCATCAAGGCTATGCCTGAGCCAGAGCTTCGACGGATACGAGCTTCCGGCGACGTCTCGTGCGCAGAATGTAGGCGGTACGTTCCTGACGTCACTCGCGTCCAAAGCGAGGGTCTTACACCCTGCGCAGGTGTCGTATCCGTTGTGACAAAAAGGTCCCATGCGGATCCTGCACCAGACGTGGTTGCATAACCCTACGTCCCACATCTCGTCTCGCCTTTCGCTGATGGTCGGAAATAGGTACTCTCACCGCTGGGAAAGGAGCACGGTAACTGCGCCGCTCTCACCCACCGATCAGTCACCAACCACAACTTTCGTAGCTTTGTTCTATCGGACATACAAGAGCTTCATGAGCATGTTCTTACGATGAGTCAGCGGATCCGTCAATTGGAGGAT
>Ga0307516_10006926_pt1 | contig 13158 bp, 7 predicted proteins | sample 19_EM_MG_FD_203310 | JGI IMG/M metagenome (GOLD analysis project Ga0307516, IMG submission 203310) | Populus trichocarpa ectomycorrhiza microbial communities from riparian zone in the Pacific Northwest, United States - 19_EM | ecosystem: Host-associated > Plants > Roots > Unclassified | place... | reverse complement strand
GCCGCCAGAGCCAGCGACCATCTCACCACGGCTGGCTACCCGCACGTCACCGTCCTCGCCGGCGACGGCGCTATCGGCCACCCCGCCCAGGCCCCGTACGACCGGATTACCGTCACCGCCGAAGCCTGGGACATCCCGCCGGCGTGGTGGGACCAACTCGCCGCCGGCGGCCGAATCGTCGTACCGGTACGGCTGCACGGCAGCGGCCTGACCCGCTCGATCGGATTCGACCTCGCCGAGCCCGGCCGACTGGTCAGCACCTCCACCGTCGTGTGCGGGTTCGTACCGATGCGCGGGGTGACCGAGCACGCCGAGAAGATCATCACCCTGTCGGACACCGTCGCACTCAAGGTCGACACGTCCGACCAGCCCGACGAAGGCCTGCTCGGCGCCGTCCTCACCCAGCCGCAACATGCGGTGTGGACCGGCATCGAGGTCCGCCACGACGAACCGGCCGAACACCTCGACCTGTGGCTGCTGACCCACACAGACACCGGGTTCGGTCGGCTGTCAGTCACCGCCCAAGCCCGCGCCGATGGGGTGAACCCCGCACTGCGCTGGGGCGGCGCCACCCTGTACGCCCAAGACACCATCGCCTACCTCGCCACCCGCGAACTCAACGACGACACCCTCGAACTCGGCGTCATCGCTCACGGCCCTGGCGACGCCGAACTGACCGGCACCGCGACCACCCTGCTGCAACGGTGGGCCGGCAAACGGCCCGCCCAACCTGCCATCGCCGCACACCCCACCGCCGACATCGGCGAACCAGCCCGCACCCCTGCGTACCTCGTACGGCCGACCACCACGTTCACGATCGAGTGGTGAACCAGCACCTCTGACAGACCACGGACGGGGCAGGAAGGAAGCCAATGACCATTCAAACCACGGCAGGTCATGGCAGAACACGGCCGACGATCAGCACATTGGCCGCAGCGCGGTTTCCGCTCGTGCCCCGCCCTAAACCTGCATGCGGCACGATCAACGACCGCGTCCACCGCGTCCGCACCCAGGCAGGCACCGCCCGCCGTGCCACCAGTAAGGCATTGGTGAAGGCATGCGAGGCGCTGAACCTCGCAGCGCTAATTTACAGCGACTGCGGCATGCCGGACACGGCCCGAGACCTATGCCTGCGCCAATTCACCGCGTTTACCGGCGCAGGACCGTTCGACGCCGACACCATAAAACTCGCGCTGCAACCCCTGATCAACATGGGCCGGCTGCACACCCGAGCCGGTGACGGCGTCACCGCATACGAGATCCACCAGCAGATGTTCACCGCCGCCGCCTCCGGCACGGCCGTCCAGATCGCTAACCAAACGCTCGACATCGGCGCGCTCGTCCGGCCCGGCACCGACCACCGGAAGACAGTCCAGTGGCTGTGGACCGTCCTGCTCTCCGACGGGCTGCGCGCACTCTGCAGGTCCGGACAATGGGCAGAAGCCCGAATACAAGCCGAGAAGCACCACGGCGTCGGGGACCGTCTCCTCGACGGCCGGCAGATCGCCATCATCGCCGCCGCAGCCCACGGCGAGCTCACCCAAGCCCGGAACCTTATCGATACGACAGCGTGCAGCGAACTCTGGGAACTCGCCGTGCTCAGCTGCCTGCGGGTCCTCACCGCCTTTGGGTCCGCACCGGCCGAGCCGACGAACCACGACACGATGTACGCGGCATACCTCGCACTCCAATCAGAACCGGCCAGCACCGTCTTCCTAGTCCGAGCAGGGCTCACTGTCGCGGACCTGTCCGGGCCCAATCCAGTCCCTGCTCCGATCGTCGATGCGCTCAGACGCAAGGCAGGCCTCGGCGACGGATACGCCGCCGCCGAGCTGCTCAGCCATCCCGTGCACCAGCTACTGGATCCAGTGATCATCGACGAACTACACGCCCTGGTCACTGCCGCCAGCCTTGGAACTGCACCCACCGGCGAACTGGCCGACGATCTTGCGAACTCAACCGAGGACAGCCTCCTGACGATCGCCAGACACGTTGCGAGGTAAGCCGGTGAGGCCCGCTGCTCGGCCCCACTGCGATCACCTACGTCGACTGCTACGAAGTCCTCGGCGACGCAACGCGAAATGTTGTCGGAGCAGCCGTAGGCTGGGGCTCGGAACACGTCCTCAACCTCGATGGCTCCCCCCACCGCCCTGGCTCGGCAGCACCCTGGCCGGATCGAGCTGGCCGCGAAGTATCACGCGCGCGGCGACCAACCACGCCACCGCTGAGGGTGGCGATGCTGCGGCGGGTCACGGGGTTGCTCCCCATTGTCCGTGGACGTCGCGACCATGAGGGTCACGGGTATGACAAGAACCACGCTGGCCACATCGGGGTCGTGCGGTGGCCTGGGCAGGACTCTCCCAGCCCCGGCTGGGCCGGCCCCGTACGCGCCGGAAGCCGTGGCGCCTGAGGCGAAGAGCCGTTCCGACCCCGGCTCCAGCCGTTGGCCCGGAGCGGCTACGAGTTGAGTGGGCAGTGTCCGACCCGGGCGCCAGCACTGCGGCCTAGGATCTTGGCGGCTCCTGGTAGGCGGTCTGCGTGTAGGTGTCGATCAGGGTGCTGGCGAGCAATTGGTGGTAGCCCAGGTGGCGTTCGACATCGGCCGGGTTGCGGTACTGGCCGTCGCTTGCGATCGCTCGCGTGAACTGCCTGATCGCCGCCTTGAGGGCTCTGAGTTTGCCAGCGGTGATGACGCGTGTGTTTGGCGGCGGAGTGCCGGTCCCTTCGACGACATGGGTCTGATGCACCATGATCGGAATGGTCTTGGCGTCGTGGCCATAGACCTGCTGGCACCAGTTGACGGAGCCGGCGAGTTGGTTGATGTCCTTTTTCCAGATCTTGGGTGAGTCGGCGCCGGTCTTCGCCTCGATGACCAGGTAGGTGTTGCCGCCGACGCTCCAGAGGACATCGCTGCCCCGGCCGAACTCGTCTTCGGGACGATGGGCCGTGAAGCCGAGATGCCGGCCGAGGGCCGCGAGAGCGGCTTCGGCTTCCTTGGTGCGTGCGCGATCCCAGTCGATGTCGGCCATGATCGCATCCAGTCCGAGGGTGAGGTCGTGACCGGTCGGATACACGCTCGTGAGGTAGGTGGCGGCTTGCTGAGATTGTGGGGAGGGCGGCGGCAGTCGCTCGTACTCGACACCGGCGCGTGGGCGTAGGACGACGTTGTTCGAGCGCCGGGCATCGTCCAACGTCTTCTGAGCGGCGACCGGATCCACTGCGTGCTCGTAGGCGGCACATGTTTCACCGAGCCAGCCGGCCAAGGGTGCGTCGCCGCCTTCTCGGGCTGCCTGCATCGCAGCGCGAGCGTGCTGAACGGCCTCACCTGGTCGAGCGTTGACGGCGCTGTTGTAGGCGGCCCGTAAGTGCGGTGCCGTGGGATTTACCTTCGCGGGGTTGTAAGTGACGCCAAGGAGTGCTTGCCGCGATACCTTGCGGAAGCCGGGGTCACCTTCGATTACCAGGTCGATCACTTCTCGGATCGCCGGGATGTCGGGCGCGCCGAGTTTGCGGGCGGCTTTGCGGGATAGATCGAATTGAGCCCGGGTTGCCGCGGACAGGTAGTCGGCGTTTCCGGGCCGCGCGAGTAGGTGAGTGAGGCGGGGGCCGAGCAGCAGCACGGCACATCTGTCGTCACGACTGCGTACGCCGCGACCCATGCCCTGTTCGAGGCGTTGCAACTGCCTGCCGACCATCGCTTTGCTGTCCTGCAGCGCTAACGCTTCCCGACGTTCAATGCCGGTGTAGGCGAACGGCAGGCTGTCGATGATCAGCAGCCTGCACGCCTCATCAGGCAGGTCGATCCCGTCGTATCTGTTGATCATGACTACGAGACCGACATGACGGGTGGTCAGTTGCTTCACAGCCGCCTGGATCTGCTCCGTCGTACTGACGGTCAGGTCTGACTCCGCTTTCCACTCGGCGGCTTGTCTCTTGCTCGGTACGAGCACCACCACGTTGCGCTTCTCCGCGACGGAGGCAGCGAGCGCGCGTAGGTCGTCGTGAGACAGGTCAGGATTGAGTTCCTGCGGGGCGAGCACGAGGCGGTCGCCCAGGTCAGCGGCACTGTCAGGAACGATGGACTTTGCGATGCTTTCCGGGTCGGCGTTGAAGTGGGTGACCAACACGCTGTCGTCCGCAAGAGTGGCAGTCAGGTAGACGCGGCGCTCGGACTGCGCGAAACTTGGGAACTTCTCGATCGGTGGGCACGGGGGCTCGACCTCGATGGACTCGGCGGTCACGACGGCTTGACACCAGGGCAGAAGATCGCTGATCAACGGCCACGACCACTCGAACGCGGGCTCTCCTCGATGCGGGTGCAGCCCCTCCATCACCGAGGGCTGCTTGTCCTGCCACGCCCAGAAGGGGATCGGTAGCACTGCGCTCGGATCCCGCTCCTGAATGTCCTTGAACTGAGCGAGGCTCTGCGCCTGAAGGTCGTCGGCAAAGAGGTCAAGAAGCGCCTCGTAGGCGTCATGGTCCCGAGGGATGTTCAGCCGGTTCTGTTCCTCTGTGGTGGCGAGCGCGGCATGAGCATCATCGATGACCACCGAAGTCACTGGAATTGGCTGATGCCGGCTGCCCGGCACCGTCATCCCGAAGCGGGACTTGCCGTTGATCAAGTGGTACATCGTGGTGACACAGATGGCCTCACCGCGAAGAAACTGCGGATCGTGAGGGTTCTCGACCACGTCGAGCCCGAGGTGGCTGGCTTCCTCACGGACCCGACCTGCCAGGTCACCGGTCGGCGCGAGGTATAGGGCTGGGCCCTTTCCCTCGTTCAGGCACACCTGGAGGATGAGCAGACCGACGACGGTCTTCCCGCCGCCGGTGTTCGTCTTGACGACGAGATCGCGTTCCCCACGGCGCTTGCCCCAGGCGTCCAGGACTTCCTTCTGCACGGCGCGCAAGTAGCCATATCCAGGCTTCTTGTTCGGAAGCGCGTCGAACAAGGTGACCGGATCGGTGATCGTCTCGATCGTGTCGCCAGCTGACAGTTCCTCGAAGTCGAAACCCATGTCGCGCCCTTCCGTAGGCCAAGGGGTTCGACCCGCATCCTGCCACGTGGACACACCACTTGGGATGCCAACGAACAGTCGATCAGCAACCCGTACTAAAACAGGCGTTCACCAGGGCGTCTCAAAGGCCAGGATCAGGCGACAAGGGCCGAACACCATTAAGGCGTTGTTGGTAATGTCCGATATCCGACCAACTTCTGCTGGCGTGGGCCGTTACCAAGAGAGCCGTCTACGGCACAGCGAGGCGAACCTCCAAAGAATGATCTTTCTCTGGCGCCGAGCTCGAGGCCGAGAGTTAGCTGGGCCGTTGCGATGTCGCCCCACGGTCTGGGCATTATGCATCTATGACGAAGCTACTGCGGATCTCGGTGTGGGCAACGGTCGGATTCATACTAGCGTTCCTAGGCGCCTTGTTGCTCGCAACGGGGCTCGATCGAGCAGATAAACTGTCGAGTGTTCTAGGAGCCCTTGCGGGCCTAGCTGGCGTCATTCTTTCGGCTTATGGAATTGTTCTGACTCGCCAAGGGATCTCAGCGAGCGGCGGTTACCGTCAGACGGTCGATTCGACACAGGTCGGCGGCAGCGTGATACAAGCCACTCAGGTACGAGGCGGAATACGCCTGGGAGGTGTGCATGCCTCCCCACCAAGAGCTGCCTCGAGTCTGGAAGTCGATGGTAGAGCGGGCGACGCAATCGCAAATCAGGAGGTGCGCCGATCACAAGTGACTGGTCACATAGCCCAGGTTCGTGACTTAACTGGTGACGTGGACATCGAGAGATGAGCGGTTGGTGGCCAGGCTCACGGCGTGCTAGCCAGAGGGTTTCACAAAGTCAGGTCTCCGGATCGCTTTATCAGTTCCAATTTAACTCGGATGCTGAGGTGTCTATCGAAATAGAATCAGAGGATGCCGTAAATCAAGATTCGCCTGGTGTAGCGTCTATATCCCCGCCCGTCGATCACCTCGGACGTCCGTTTCACGGACGCGCGGGCTTAGTCGATGATCTTATTGAAAGCGTGGCCAACGGCGGACAAGCCGGTAAGGTCCATGTCCTGTGTGGTCTAGGCGGCTGCGGTAAGTCGATGTTGGCGATGACCTTAGCGCAGGAAGTTGCCGATCTCGGTTTCACGGTGTGGTGGGTATCGGCAAACACGGAAGCCTCGCTGCACGCCGGTATGCGTCAACTGGCCATCTCTCTCGGTGCCCCACTAGATCGAGTAAGGAATGCTTGGCGGGGCAGGGAAAGTGCCACTGACCTTGTCTGGTCGCTTTTGAGCGCGCGTAACGAGAAATGGGTGCTGATCATAGACAACGCCGACGATCCTGCAATTCTGTCTGCGTCAAGTCTTGCGGTTGCGGATGGTACGGGATGGGTTCGTCCTGCGGTTGGCGAAAATGGTTCCATAGTTCTAACGACGAGGAATCAGAACCCTCATAACTGGGCGCCATGGTGTTCTATGATTCCGGTAGGTATGCTCTCGCCGCAAGATGGGGCCTCTGTGCTAGTGGAGTACGCTGGGGATCGGCCCGGACCTCGATCGGAGGCTGAGCTGTTGGCTCGCCGGCTTGGTGGTCTTCCTCTAGCCTTGCGGCTTGCAGGCGTCTATCTGGCGGCCATTGCTAGAACTCCATGGCCGGGGGTGATCAATACCTACAGAGAATATCTGAGCGTTTTTGAGCACGGCCAACCTGAGCTCGTCTATCCCGAGCTCGCTGATCCCGCCGAGATTACCGAGCAAGTTGCTCGACAGATGATCGGACGTACTTGGGATCTATCAATACGCTTCCTTGAAAGCAGGGGATTTCAGGAAGCGCGTCCCCTCCTCCAGCTTCTTTCCCATCTCGCCGAGGCGCCCATACCTGTCGAGTTGCTTGACGTTCGAGGTTTCGATGGAATTGATAGGCTGAATTCCATGACGGAGGCCAGACTACGTGAGGTTGCGAGCGTTTTGGGTGACCTCGGTCTTGTGGAGATCAGGTCTACGCAGCCCAGCACTTTCCAGTTAATGCGAACCGAGCTTGTTCTACACCCATTAGTGCGAGATGTTAGTCGTGCGGCCACAACCCTAGTAACACGCCGAGAGAACTATCTAGCGGCATTGGCTATCATGACTAACGCCGCTGTTGTGCGCCTGCCCGGTAGCGGCCACCCGCGAATCTGGTCAATTTGGCAGTCCTACGCGGTTCATGCTTTTCAGCTATTGGATGAATCAGGTGCTCTTTGCTCGGCGAACAGAAGGGCGGCCGAGGCCACCTCGCACGGGGCATTTCTCTGTGCAGGGTATCTTGTGGAATGCGCCGAGTACGTGGAGGCGGAGCGGCGCTATCGGCAGATCCTGAGCTTGAACAGCGAGCTATTTAGCGGTCTTCAGCACCCTATATTCATGGTGCGACAGAGATTGGCGATCGTGTTCAAGTATCTTGGTCGTATCGCCGAGGCCGAGTCGGAGACGTCAGATCTTGTATCCGAGAGCAGCGCCGTCTTTGGTGAAGATTCGTTAGAAGCGCTGTCAGTTCGATTTGACTACGCGGGTGTCGCGTGGGAGCAGCGCATGCTGCCTAGGGCTGAGCGAGAGTACAAGCATGTCCTTAGTGCCCTTGATCGGCAAAGACGTCCAAGTATCGATAAGCGCGCTATCCGAAACAACCTTGCGCAGATCCTTGTTGAGCAAGGCAAAATTGTGGAGGGCGATAATCTTCTGGCCGAAGCTATCGTCGAAGTGGGAGGTGACCCGGATTCAGACATAGCACTCCTGCTTATGCGATTCGCGCGCGCGCGGATCCTGGCTGCGCGAGGGGACTATCTTTCCGCCGTTGTCGAGATGCGCAAGATTCTTGAAGAATGTGTCCGCGTTTTCGGGTCGGAGCATCCTCGTGCGATTAATGTCATGCACGAGCTTGGCGTTTCGCTTCACGACAGCGGATCATTAGGGCAAGCTGCTGAAATCTTGCGTGAGACTCTCTCTATGCGCGTGCGCAGGATGGGGGCCGAGCATCCGGATACGTTGTCTTCGCGTCATCAGCTCGCGCTGGTGCTTCAGGATTTAGGATTTTTGCACGATGCTAGAATCCATTACGGCCTCACTCTTAAGGGGCGCGAGACTGTTCTGGGATCCAACAATGAGAGCACTCTTGCCACTCGCTTTCAGGTTGCCGGGCTTCTTCTTCTTGAAGGGCGTGAGTCCGAAGCAAGAAGAGAGTTCGAGGTGGTGCTAGACGCTGAGGTACGCGCACTCGGACGAGATCATCCGAGCACGCTGAGGACGCGTGCCGTTATTGCCGCCTATGCCCTACGCGACGGAAAAGTCGACTTGGCAATCTCCGAGTTTGAGGACATATACAGAGCACGAAGGGATGCTCTCGGTGAGGATCATCCTGAAACACAGACTAGTCTTGACGAGCTAAAGCAGGTAAGACTCGCCGCAACTCTGATGAGACGCCGATAGGCCTCCGCAGTTCCGGCATCGCTTGTTTGCCAATCTGGGGTCTTGCGGTGCTCACTCATCTCGGCAAATTGGTGGATGTGGCCGTTGAGGGGTCGGTTACCCAGTGCGCATGTCGTCCATCACCGCGTGTGATCATGCCGCACGTCGCGCTCGATCGACGCCGTCTGTTGGCGTTTAATTCATTGCCGATAGAGTAAACGTCAACTCTGAGTGTTTTTTTAACTCCAGGGTGCAGGGCGGTATAACTTGTGCAAGCGCTTAGGACTGCTCCCGAAATCAGAAAAGCTACCTGCCATCCGTGTGGTCCTTCCGCGAACCCCGCAGCCATCTTGGCGGATTCAGCTGCGATGGCGACGGCTCCAGCGGCCACTATGCCGCGCGAAATACGCGGTGCAGGAGGACGGCGGCGAGTCACGATCCGAGGGTACCCCCACTTCGCTACTGGGCGCTGCGCTCGATGTGAGGTGACGTGTGAGCGATCATCGTTCGCATTTCACCCGGCGAATGGCGGCCACGGCCGGGAACGTCCACCAGAATTTTGAGCCGTTGTGGCGTCCGAGGGCGACAGGATCACCTGCATATCAAACAGATCAGTGCACTCCACCCGGTCGCAGCGACGAATTCGACCACCAAGGACCGTTACAAACCATTCAGTTCTTCGATGAGGGTGTCGCTGCGACACCACAATGGCGTGACGCCGTGCTCCTCATGCGGCGGACGCCTTGCGGCCCCGCCGGGGACGGCACGCCGGGTCGACGGGAGTCCACAGGCTCACCATGTGAGACGCCAGGGCGAAGATCGTCCCGGCGGTCGGGATTTGTCCCCCGACTGTCCCCCAGCGTTGCGTAATCACGACTTCCATCGATGAATGCGGTGCTCTGACCTGGGGTTTCCTGTGCAGGAAGGGCCTGCGACCGACGGATTAGAAGGCTGTCGGTCGCGTCCTGGCCGCAATGGACCTGCTCGCGCAGCAGTGGCAACGCTGCGAGCTGCGTGTTCAGGCGCTGCGACGGCGCCGCAAGCCCGGCCGCAGCATTAAGGCCTCGCTGACCGGCCAGGAACCGGCGCGCCCGCATCGGTTGCCTCGGCCTAGATGCGGTACGGCTCGCCGCACGCCGACTCGGCGTCGAGCTGGGCAGCTTCACCCACCACGTCGGGTCGAATGGCGATGGTCGAGCAAGATCGTGGCCGACCAGGCATACGAAGTCGGTCGCTGGCGGCATCAGGTCCGCCAACTGCGGCTGCGTCCCGAGTTGCAGCCGTCCGCCGTCAGCCTGGGGTCGAGCAGAGCACCGTGCGCCTGACCCCATCCCTTTACCCTGGCCCACCTGGTGACGTAGTAGGTCGTCGTCATCGATGGTCGACGGTACCGCAGGCGTACTCCGTGCCTTGAGTGTCCGAGACGATCCCCGGTCAGTCGTGGATGTAGTCGGGGCCGCGTGGTCGCCTCCTCATGCAAACACGCGCCGGGCCAACCGGTCCCAAGGCGGCCCCCATGAAACATTGGCGGAGGTGGATGATGTCTATGTGGAGATCCGCATTCTCGGCCCGGTCGAGCTCTTGCACGAGGGCTTACCTCTTCGGTTTGCGCGCCAGCAGCAACGGCTGATTCTCGGTATCCTGGCGCTCGAACCGAACAGCACGGTTCCCAGCGAGAGGGTTGTCGACCTACTTTGGCCGGACCGTCCACCGGCTCAGGCCCGTGCTGTTGTTCAAAGCCGCATTTCGGAGCTCCGCGCGAGGATGAGGACTCATTTGCCGGCCGGACTGGTGGAGATCACCAACCGGGATGGCGGCTACGTATTGAGGGTCGATCCGAATGCCGTGGATGCACATCGGTTCGAGCATCTCGTGGCGCAGAGCAAGGGACAGTCTGATGAACACGCGCGCCAGACCCTGCGGCACGCGCTGTCGCTCTGGCGCGGACCGATCATGGGCGGGTCCCTGCCTGAAGCAACCCATCGGGCACTACGGATCGCCACCGACAGTGCTCGGCTTACCGCAGCCGAGGAGCTCTTCGACATCGAGTTGCGCGGTGGCAATCATGTGGAGGTCGTCGACGAGATCTGCGCACTGGCCGCCGAATTTCCGAGCCGTGAGCGGCTGATCGGTCAGATGATGTTGGCATTGCACAGGTCTGGGCGTACCGCCGAGGCGTTGCACGGCTATGACCGTTGGCGTCGTCGGCTCGCCGACGATCTCGGTATTGATCCTGGGGCGGCCGTCCAATCGATACATCTTGCGATTCTCAAGGGCGAGGCGCACGGAAGTGGCGACATGCCGGAGATTCGCGCGGAGGTTGGTTCGCCGTCGCCGTTGGAGGAGCCGTTTCGAGTCGCCCGCCCACGGACACTCCCGCCTGACATCGCCGACTTCACCGGACGCGACGAGCAGATCGGACGTCTCAAGACGTTGCTCACCTCGCGGCAAGGGTTTGCCCCGGCCATCGTCGCGGTCGTCGGGCAGGGGGGCATCGGAAAGACGGCGCTTGCTGTCCACGTTGCGTATCTGGTGCGCGACCAATTTCCCGACGGACAGCTCTATGCCAACCTCCGCGGCGCCGATGAGGAGGATGTCGCCGACCCCTTCGATACGGTCGGCCGCTTCCTGCGTGCGCTCGGAGTGGACGGGGCGTCGGTGCCCGAGACTCTTGAGGAACGGATCGACCTTTATCGCGGCCTGGTGTCGGACAAGCGGATTCTTGTGGTGTTGGACAACGCAGCTGACGACGACCAGATTCGTTTTCTGCTGCCGGGTGGCGCATTCTGTGCCGTCATGGTCACCAGCCGGGCCAGGCTGGGCGCGACCGTGGGAGCGGTCCAGGTCAACGTCGGTGTTCTCGATGCACGTGAGGCAACAGCGTTGCTGAGTCGCATCGCGGGAAGAGAACGTACCGCCGCCGAGCCGGCTGCCGTTGCTGACCTGTGCCGCTACTGCGGCAGCCTGCCCCTGGCGGTCCGCATCGCTGGAGCGAAGCTGGCAGTGCGGCCATATTGGCGAGTCAGCAAGCTCGCCGCGATGCTGGCCGACGAGCGCAACCGGCTCGACCAGTTCTCCCTCGGCCACCTCGACGTTCGTGCCAGCATCGGGCTCAGCTATCAGCTACTCGAAGGTGACGTGAAAGTCCTCCTGCGGCGTCTGGCGCACATCGACTTGCCCGAGGCGTCCGTATGGCTGTGCTCCGCGTTGCTCGATGTGACGCTAAACGACGCCGAGGACGCGTTGGAGCAACTGATCGATGCGCAGTTGCTCGACGTGATCGGACATGATGTTGCCGGCTACCCGCGGTGCCGGATGCACGACCTTGTGCGGTTGTTCGCCAAAGAACGAGCAGCGGCAGACGAGACCACTGCCTCCCTGGCCGCCACGCGAGAGCGGGTGTTCGGAGCCTTCTTGTTCCTGGCCGACTCGGCGTACCAATCCGTCAACGGACCTGGCCATCAGGACATCCGTGGCGTCACGGCGCGGTGGCCGGTGGGTGCGGCATTCGTCGAGAAGGTGATGCAGGCTCCCCACGAGTGGTTTGAGACGGAACGGTGGGGGATGATCGCCGCAATCGAACGGGCAACTGCCGAGCAGCGTGCCGGCCCGGCATGGGAGATAATATGCACCACCTCCACTCTGTTCGCGATGCGCCGGTATTTCGATGACTGGAAAGCTGCCCTCGCGGTGGCGTTCGCGGCGGTCGAGGCGGCAGGAGACCGCCGCGGCGAAGCCGCGTTGCTGTACCGGATGGGCATGAACTGCACCGACCGGACACTATATGGGGAGGCACGTGTACATTTCGAACGCTCAATGCGAGCATTCCAGGAACTTGGCGACGAGCGCGCCGTCGCGATTGTTGCCGCATTCCTGGCCATGCTCCTTCGCGGGCGCGGCCAGGACGACGAGGCCATGCGGCATTATCAACTCGCACTTCCCAACCTAGAAAGACACGGTGATCTTGTTGGTGTCGGTTTCGCCTTGCGCGGCATCGGCCAGCTGTACCTCTCCGCCGGACACCTCGACCAAGCCGAGACCTATCTAGATCAGGCGCTGGCGGCATACCGGCCCAGCGGATCAAAACAGGGTGTCGCCACCGGGCTTTTCTGGCTGGGGATGCTTCGCATCAGACAAGACCGCAGTGCCGAGGCGGAAAGCGCCTTCGTCGAAGCGCTCGAGATCACCAGGGCGATAGGTGATCGCGCCGGCGAAGCCCAATGCCTGCGCGGGCTAGGTCTAACCTTCCAGCAGCAAGGCAACACGGAACTGGCCAGAGCGCGCCTTCTGCAAGCCCTGCAGATGGTGCAGCAGCCCAAGCCCACTCAGATGGAACTTCACATCCGCCAGTCGCTGGCCGAGGTCACCGGCGAGCAATTGCCGGTGTACTAAACCTTCTGGGATTTGCCGCTTCGGTGCCGACGTGCAGGCGAGCCCGGTCGCGTCGACGACCAAGCGTCGCGACCGATCGACGTCGGGCGCGTTCTACGATGAGGGTTGGATCTAGTCCGTGGAATTGGCCGTTGAGCTGGAGAAACGCCGCGCTGTGGGACGGGCCGCGGTGGCGGTGCTGCTCTTGATGCTGCGGATCAGCAGCAGTGCCAGCCACCTGCTACATGTAAGCGTGTCATTACGCGGTGTCAGCCTTGCGGGCCAGCGCAGACCTGCAAAGTGTGACTTCACCGCTGCCCGTGTCTAGAACCGCTGCTCAACTGG
>Ga0307516_10006925_pt1 | contig 13160 bp, 6 predicted proteins | sample 19_EM_MG_FD_203310 | JGI IMG/M metagenome (GOLD analysis project Ga0307516, IMG submission 203310) | Populus trichocarpa ectomycorrhiza microbial communities from riparian zone in the Pacific Northwest, United States - 19_EM | ecosystem: Host-associated > Plants > Roots > Unclassified | place... | reverse complement strand
AGGTAGCCATCGGCGCGCAGCGCGACCTTCTGCGCCATGGTGACCAGGTAACCAGGACGCGCGGCGTTGCGCAGAATGTTGCTTAGTTGAGATCTCACGAGCTGCCCTTTTTATCCTTTGCCCGCCGACTAGGCAAGGCGACCAGGCGACTCATGCGGCTAGCCGAGGGCGATCTCAGTCGTTCGCCGTTCGATCTGCCAGCATGGCTGCCACGCGATCGACGACTCGCGCTTCGCCCGTGATGGACAGTCCGACGTACGTCTCGGCTTCGACCACGAGCAAATCTTTACCCAGAGACAGCTTCGTGGTTTCGATGATCTGAGAGCCGCCGAGTCCCCATTGGCGCGCTGCGATGTTGGCGACGCCACGAGACAATGCATCAGCGCCTGTCGCAGCGCGTCGTCGTATTCATCGCCGAGCACCAACTTTTTCTTCACCGGCGCCCCCGACCAGCTCGAGTTCTGATGGCCTTAGGCTAGCTGAAGATTCGAGGCTTTGCCCGCGGCCACGCTCCCACCCCCGCTTCGCTCGCTGGGCGCTCGCCAGCTGAAGGAAACCGACGCGCGCGGACATTCCATGTTCGTGGGTAGTGCGCACTGGCTGGTACTCGCGTGCCTGGGGCTCGTGGCATGCGGCAATACCGCGGCGGACGCGCCCGTCAGGGCAGGCGCCGCTTCGGGTGGCGCCCCTGGTGGCGCGGGCGGAGACGCCGGCGCGCAGGCTGCCCAGCCAGCTTTGGCGCTGATTCCGCCAATCAGCGGCCTGTGGACGCTGTTCGGTTGGGAGGACCCCGTTACGGTCGAGCTGCACGGCGCGGGCGGCGCCGGAACCGCGCAACTGTCGGGTCGCGGTTGCTTCGACGGTCCGTACCATCTGCTCGGCGGGTCCAGCGATCGGCAGTCGAGCTTCAGTGAAGCCGAAGCCTGCTCGAGCTTGAGCGGCACGGCGGTCGGCAATCACTTCAAATTCGAGCTGACCGACTTGGATCAGCCGCCAAGCCTAGGGGGTCTGCACTCGGCAGCCTACGCTTTCGACGTCTACGCCTCGAGCGCCGCCGATCGGATGTCGGGCGCGCTCAACGTCTTGCTCGACGCCGTCCCGGAGCAGCCGGTCGCCGACTTCGGCTGGTTACCCCTGGACAGGCTCGCCTACCCTGACATCTCGCCGCCGGGTCCCGCGCGTGACCTGGCGCCTCTGCAAGACGGCGCCAGCTACGCCTTGAAACTGCGCGATGCGGGAGCTCTAGGTGACCTTGCCCCGAAGCAAATCTACCGAGCCTACCTGCAGAAGAGCGGCGGGCGCTTCCATCTCGTTGGCAATCTTGGAGCGTACTTCGACGACGAGCTGTCGTACGACGCGGTCGCGCATCGCTTGACGGCAGGTCCCGTGTCGGCGACCCGCCCGCAGCATATCGTCGCGTTGTCGGTCCAATATGCCAACGACGACGTGACCCAGCTCGAAGCCACCGCCACGACGGCGGACGGCGACTCAGCCACGCTGGTTCCGGTGCCGCTTCAACCCTGAGCTCGGGCGGGCGCCGCTCAGCTACCGACGGTCTTACGCACGCGGTCGGTTTGCATGCTGAGATCGCGCAGCGCGCCGTCTTGTTTGCGAGCGGCTTCTTCGATTTGCATGGCGGCGCTGAGCGCGCGTTCGGAGCCGCGCGTTTGGGTGCGCTGCGCCGAGTTGAGCTGGCCGGCCAGGCTGTTGATGCTCTCCATGGCCTGCGTGATTTGCCGGCTGCCGCGCGACTGCTCTTGGCTGCTGCGCTCGACCTGCTGCGAGATGGTGCGCATCTTTTCGCCGCTCTTCATGATCAGCTCGGAGCCGCGCGCTTGTTGAGCGGTGGCGGCGGCGATCTGCTGCACGGTGGCAGCGATGCGGCCAATGGCGTCGGTGACTTGCTTGCTACCCTTGGCCTGCTCGACGGTGGCGCGCGCGATGGCGCGCACCATGTTGGTGCTCTTCTGCGAGCTCTCGAGAATCTTCTTCAGGGCGCGTTCGGCTTCGTTCGAAACCTCGACGCCGCGGTCGACGTTTTGAGCGCCGCGCTCCACCGCCAAGATCGCGTTCTTCGACTCGCTCTGAATCGTCTTGATCAGATCTGCGATCTCTTTGGTGCTGGCGCCGGCGCGCTCGGCCAGATCTTTGATCTCGTCGGCCACCACCGCGAAGCCCTTGCCGTGCTCACCGGCCTGCGCGGCGATGATGGCGGCGTTCAGCGCTAGCAGGTTGGTCTGCTCGGCCACGTCATCGATCACGTTCAGGATCTGACCGATGGCGTCGATGCGCGAGCCCAGGTTCGAGATCACCGCCACCGCCTCTTGGCTGCTCTCTTTGATGCGGTAAATTTCGCCGATGGTCTTGAGGATGGCTTCGGCGCCGCGCTCGGCGTCTTGGGCCACTTCTTCGGACAAGCGCGCAGTTTCGTTGGCGTTCGATTGCACCTGGTCAATCGAGACGTCCATCTCGTTCATGCTGGAGCTGGTCTCTTCGGCCGTCAGCGAGAGGGCGTCGACGTTCTTGGCGACCTCTTTGATCGAGTAGGCCATCTCTTCGATCGAAGCGACCGTCTCACGCACGCTGGTCGCCAGGTCGACGATGTTGCCCGCTACCTGCTCGTTGGTCGCGGTCATCTGAATCACCGAAGAGCTCGACTCTTCGGCGGAGGTGGCCAAGACCTCGACGTGCTCGGCGATCTCGCGCTGCGAGCTGGTCATCTCTTTGATGTAGCGGGCGGTCTCGTCGCTGGCGTTGAGCTGCTGCGCCACGCCGTCCGTCAGCAGACGCAGCGCGCTACCGAGATTGCCGGCCGCTTCGGATAACTCGTTGCGATCGACGCCGCCGTCGCGCGCTTCCTTCAGCACCTCGTGCGCTTCGGCTAGCTCTTCGTACAAGCGCAGCACGGCAGGTGCAGCCTCGCGCGGCGGCTCGGGCCGACGCCCGTCCGTCATGCGACGCACGGAGCTGGCAATGGCCTCGACCAGCTCCGTCGAGCTCGCGTCGCCACCCAGCGTCAAAAGCATGAACGCAGCCAGCACGCAGATCACCGCGACCGAGCCCATGACCTTCGGCTCCATCCCGCTCCACCACGCGAGCAGCACGCCGACGACGACGAGGCTACCGATCGCGATAAGCTGACGTTGGGACACGCGGTTCATACGGCTCGACCCGGAGCTTGCAGAAGGCCCAAGCACGTGACGAAAGCACAGTTTTTTTCGCTTGTCGCCGGGCGGCTCCGCTGGGGTTTCAATAAGCCCGGAGCGTCTGCTGGTTTGTCGGTGGGGCCCCAGCCCTGCCTTGCCGGGCTTGCGAGCGCCGGTTCAGCTTGTTGGCTTAGGTTTACGGCTCGGCGGTGCTGTCGCGGGGGGGTTCCGGCAAGAGCGTTGGGCCGGACAGTGGCAGCTTCACCACGAACTTTGCGCCGCCGCCCGCCGCGTCGCCCACGGCTATTTCCCCCCCGTGCTCGACCACGATGCGCTCGACGATGGCTAGCCCGAGGCCGGTGCCTTCGGCCTTGGTGGTCGCGTACGGCTCGAACAGCCGGCCGCGCATCTCGGGCGCGATGCCGGGTCCATTGTCGCTGACGCTGAGGACGAGCTTGTCTTGCTCGCGCGAGAGACGGACCTCGACCCGACCCTGAGGGCGGTCGGCCAGCGCCTGCTGGGCGTTCTGGACCAGGTTGGTGACGATTTGCACCACTTGATCGCGATCCGCATTCAGCTCGGGACACGGCTCCGCCGCGAAGTCGATCGGCGCCCCGGCCGAAGCATGCAGGGCGACGACCCCGCGCACTGCCTCCTCGGCGTTGAACGGCGAGGGCGCCGGCGCCGGCAGCCGGGCGAAGCGGGTGAACTCACTGACGATGTTACTGATGCGCGCGACTTCGTCGAGCACCGTGCGCGTGGCTTCGTCGAAGTACTCGTCGAAGGCGGGGTCGCCCCGCGCCCGCAAACGTCGCAGCGTCTCGACCGAGGCGCGGATCGGGAGCAGCGGATTTTTGATTTCGTGGGCAACGCGCCGCGCAATTTCGCGTCTGGCGGCGATGCGCTCTGTCACCGCCAGACGCTTGCGCAGCGTGACCAAGTCGGCGATGGCGCGGTTGAAGGCTTCGGCGGCTTCGACCAGCTCGCGGGCCCCGGTGGCGACGACCGGGTTCGGGTCACCGTGGATCACGCGTTGAGCCTGCTCGGCCAAATCACGCACCGGACGCGCCAGCCCGCGCGACAAGAGCACGGTGATCAACAGCGCCGACGCCAGCGTAGCGCTGCCGATGAGGAGCACCGTCAAATCCAGCTGCTGTACCGTCGAGAGCAGGGCGCGGCGGGAGCGCGTTGCAGTCACCGAGATGCCGCTCTGCTCGGGCAGCGACAGCGTACGTTGCAGGCGGTCGGGCGAGGGCAGCGGCGGCTCCAGGCTGAGCTCGACGCCCGAGCTGCTGCCGATGCGGCCGAGCAACGCGTCCAGGTTGCGAGCCGCGTAGACGCCAATCCAAAGCTTGGGATGCTGGGTGTCGCGCTTCACGCAGCCGCTGCTCACGGCCAGCGCCTTGCCTTTGCCCTGAAGCTGCGCGCTGGCGGGCGCTTTGGCGACGCGCGTCGCGAGCTCGGCATCGCGACGACCGACGCTACCGGGCAAGGTCGAGCCCAAAATTTCGCCCGACGACGTCAACACCACCAGCTCGTCGAGCGACAGCGCGCGCGCGAGCTTGGGCACGCGCAAGCTGATGGGGAGCCGCCGCGCCGGAAGATCGTCGGTCAAGAGCCCGATCAGCGCGCTATCGATCAGCGGATCATCTTGACACAACGGTCCCACCAGCTCGGGCAGCGCCGAAATCTCATGGGCCAGCTGATCGCGTAGCGGCACGAGCGCCTGCGAAAATGCGGCCTCGAAGCTGCGCTCTTCGGCTACGCTCCACGCCTCACGCACGCCGAGCCCGAGCGCCAACAGCACACCGACGGTCAGGGCGAAGATCGCCAAACCAAGCCGCTGAGCCAGACTCACGGCTCGAGCCTACAACATCGCCGAGGGCCGGTACGTCCAGCGTGGCGGCGCGCAGAAAGTGCTAGGCTGCCGCGGTGTCGCGTAGCTCCGGGTTCTTGCTCACGTGTTTGACGGCGGTTTCGCTCGGCTGCGGCGGCGGGGTCGAATCGCTGCGTGCGCACGGCGGCCCGACGCATCCACCGAGCGCCGCCGCAAAAGTCGTCGTCGCCACCCGTACTCCGCCACTCACCGCACACCGCTTCGCAGAGGTGACGGACGTGATCGGTCCGTACGTCGGGCGCGACGGCGATTTATCGCTTGCGGCTTGGGCCGAGGCCGCGGGCTCCGGTCGCATCTTGTTCGCCACCGCGATCGCGCCGAGCGGCTTGCCGACCGCGCCTGTCCGCATCGGCAATCTCGCACCCGAGCTCGATTTGGTGCTGGTGCGCGGCTTCGGCGCGGCCGCCGCCAAGACCGCCGGCCAGCCCCGCTTCGCAGTCGTGACGACGCGCCGCACCGAGCAAAAGACGCAGATTGACGTGACCGGATTGAGCGGACAAGGCGCGCTGGTCTGGGGCCCGACCGTGCTGGCCGAGCGCGCTGCGCGCGTGCTGTGGGTTGGGTTCGTCGTAGCTGGCCAAACGCCGCTCTTGCTGTGGGCCGAGCAGGCGACCGGCGCCAAAGCCGGAGAGCCCGCGGCGTTGTACGGCATGCCGGTGTCGGTCGAGGGCAAAGCCGTACCGGCCCTGATCAGCGCCAAGGCCTGTGTGTGGCAGCTTGCGGCTATCGCCGGTCAGGCGGCTGTGGCACAGGTCAAACCCGGAGCCACCGGTTGCTCGGTCGGCAACGTGACGCTCGATTTGTTGGGCGCTTCCGGTAAGTCAGAAAAAAGCATCGAGCTCGGCGGCCGCGCGGCGCTCGATCTCGATTTGGTCGCGTCGCCCGATGCCTTCGTGCTGGCTTGGTCGGATCGCGAACAGCTCGAGCCGCGCGCTTTCACGGCCGTGGTCGACGCGCATGGCGTGGTGCGCTCGCCGGCAGGCGTGGCCGTGCCCGCGCTCGGCGAGCAAGCCGTCGTGGCGCTTTCGGCAGGCGCGTCGCCCGAAGCTACGGCCTTTTTGGTTTGGGAGAACGTGACTGACCGCCCCGAGGGCGCTCACTTTCTCGAAATTTCGGCGCTGAACGCCGCCGGGCGTGCCAACGGCGCGCACTCGCGTCTGCTCTACGGCAAGGTCGACGGTGGCGCGCCCGAGCTAGCGTCGTTCGGCGGCGGGGTCGCTGCGCTAACGCTGGCCCCCGCGTGCGGCGCTGACGACAGCTGCGAGGGCAGCTTGCCGGTACCGACCTTCGTGGCGCTCGACGCCGCGCTGCGGGTAAGAACGTCCGAGCCGCTCATGCTCGACGCCCTGGGCGGTCGCGCCGCCGACTTGGGCTGGGGCCTCACTTGTCAGGGCAGCAGCTGCTTTGCGCTCGCCGCGCCGAGTCGCAGCCCCGCTACGCTATTTACGGTGCCGCTGCCGCTGCGTGCCAACCAATACCGCCCCGCAGCCGAGCAGACCCCGCCCAGCCAAAAGCCGCGCGTCGTCGCCAGCGACGTGCTGCTGCGCGCAGCCGCGCCGCTTTCGCAGATTGCAATCGGCGACCTGAGCGGTCGAAACCTGGTCGGCTACGTCACCGACTTCGATCCCACGACGCCCTGGCAAAAGCTGACAAAGCCCGCAGAAGACGGCCGACTCGAGCCGCTCAGAGCGCGCGTTGCGCTGCGCGCCTTCGCGACCGACGGGGCGCGCGCGCCGCTGGCCGACGAACAAGCCGTCTCGCTGCGCGCCCACTCGCTCGGTGGTCTCAGCCTGCTAACAGACTCGGCGACGCCAAAAGACGCGCTCGCGCTGTGGACCGGCCTCGACAAGGGCGAGCCGCAAGTCTTTCTCACGTTCGTGAACGCCGACGGCAAGCGCGGACAGCAGCGCATGCTCACACGCAAATCAGGAGAGGCCAGCGACGTCGCGGGGCTGACGGTCGACGGTGGCTATATGATCGCCTGGGTCGATGAGCGCAGCGGCGACGCCGAGGTCTATGCCACGCGTGTCAGTCGTACGCTGGAGAAGGCCGGCCCCGAGCAGCGCATCACGACCGCCGACGGCGCCGCATCAGAGCTGGTGTTGACGCGAGTCGCCGGCAAGCCCTACGCCGTCTGGGCAGACGCGCGCGCGGCCGAGGAGCCTGGCTGGGCCGATATTTACGGGGCTTTTCTGCGTCCCAGCGACGCCGCGCGCGACGGTGGCGAGCACCGCTTGAGCAGCACGCGCCCGCATTCGTTCGCGCCGCACGTCGCCGACCTCGGCGGCACACCAATCGTGGCATGGCTCGAAGAAGGCGCCGACGATGCGCCGGCCAGCGTGCGCATTGCGACGCTCTCGAGCAGCGGTGAGCTGACGGGCAGCGTTGCCGTCGTGCCGATCGAGGCCGGGGCACCGCGCGGCTTGGGGCTGGCTTGCAAAGACGTGAGCTGTCGGCTCGCTGTTACGGTCGAGGCCGAAGGGCGCGGCGAGCTTTATGGCTTCGAATGGCGGCCCAGCGCGGAGTCACACCCCATCAGGTTGAGCGGGCTCGGCTCGCCAGGCGCCGCTGCCATCGGCCCGCTGCTGCGTGGTGATTCGATCTACGTCGCCGACGCGCACGACGGCCAGGGTCTCGTGCGTCGACTCGGCGTCGAGTGGTGACGAGCTGCCGTATGCCGCAAGACGGCTAGGCTTCGCTGGCCGGAAAATCGACGTGCAGACGATTGCCGTCTGGATCACGCAGGTTGACGACGAAGGTGCCGGTGCCGGGCTGACGGCTCTGCTTGAAGTCGATGTTCAGCCGGGTCAGCCGCGCCAAGAATTCGCCGAGCCCGTGCGCCGAGAACGCAAAGTGCTCGAGTCGGAGCTCGCCCGCTGGCTGCGGCTGTTCGGCCACGCCGACCAGGTGAATCACGGGCTTTTCGCCCGCATACAGCCAGACTCCCGGAAAGCCGAGCGGGGGCCGTTCGCCTTGCAGCAAGCCCAGCACGTCCGTGTAAAATCGCGCCAGCCCTGCCAGGTTCGCGGTGCGCACGTTGACGTGATCGAGCCGCTCTATCATGGTGCGACTTTATCATCCGCGCCTTGGAGCGAAGCGGCTTTATAGATCCGGCGTGGTCGCGCTGCTGGCCGAGGCGTCGCTGCCCTTGTCATCGCTGCTCGAGCCATGCACGGCTGTGGCTTGAGGCAGCGCCTTGGCCGCGGGCGGATCTTCTACGAGCTTCACGTCATACGGATTCGGTTCGCTGCCGGGATCGCGGGGCGCGCTCGGCGCGTCGCTGTCGGTGCGCGGCGGCTTGGGCGCGACCACGGCGCTGAGCGCTCGCGGTCTGTGCGTCGGCTTGGGCTTGACCGCCACGATCACAGGCGCGGGCGCTGGCACTGCTGAAGACGCGGCGTCGGCGCTGGGGGCCGGCGCGTCAACGGGCGCTTGGCTCGGCAGGCTCGGCGCTGCGACCGCTGCAGGCACGGGGCTGAGAGCCGACGCGTGTTCGTTGCGAGGCGCCGGCACGTTGCGCTGGCTGGCCAGCCAGAAAGTGAGCAGCGAGGCGGCAGCCGCCGAAGCTAGCGACGAGACCCACACCAATCGCTTGGAAGAGCGCTGCACGTCGCGAAACTGGCTCGCCGCAACCACGCTCAAATCTGCGTTCCTGGGAGCAAGCGGCTTTCGCGGCGCGCTGTCGCTGGTGAGCGGTGCGAGGGTTTCAGGCGGAGGCGGCGCGGCAGCTCGCAGCGGTTGCTCTGGCGACAAATCGAAGCTGATGGTAGCGGCGGGACGAGCGTAGACGGCCAGCACTTCGGGCTCTTCGGTCTTCGGCGTCGGCGTCGGCGCCAGATTGCGCGGCGATGACGGGCGCGTGGCAGCCGGGCGGGATTGGCTCGCCACGGGAATGGGCAAACCGAAGGGCAGCGTCGCCTTGCGACTGGGCAGCGCGATCGCCGGCGCGGCGCTCGGGGGCGCCGGCGTCGAAGAGCGCACGGGCTTGGGCGGCGGCTTGCTCGCCGTCGGTCGAGGCGCCACCGTCGCCGGGGCGGGCGCCACGCTTTGCACGGGCGTCATCGGTAAGCGCGCGGCCAGCTTGAGCTGCGGCACCTTGTCGACAGGAGCCCACTCTTGCATGCCGGCACGCCAAACCAGCGAGCGTTCGTTCAACTTGCCGTGTCGCAAACCTTCGACGAGCTCCATCATGCTCATCGGCACGACGACCGCGTCATTGGTGTTGACGAGCCACTCGCCCGGCGTCGTCGAGATCGACACCGTCACCGCTTCGTCCGTGTCGCCCGATTTGTCTGCGTAATCGGACAACCCGTCCCAGCCGTTGTCTAGGAGGCGAGAATCGTCAGCCATGGCTGCGCACCAGCAGTGTAGCGGCATTCAGGGCGCGCGGTAACCTCACTGGCTGCCGCAGTCCGCACGCGCGCGATTTTTGAACCGCTCGGGGCCTCATCGAACGTCCGTCTAACGCTCTGCGGCAGGGCTTACGGCGCTTCATCGTCGACGTTGATTAGGTCGATCTCACCGAGGTTTTTGTTGTTGTAGGCCGAATCGGTGCTCATCGAAGGGCCGACCAGAATGGCGTATGGCCTGTTGCCGTCGGGGTCGGGGTCGTCGACGCCCACCACCTTCACGACCTGCGGCGTCTTCCAATTGCCGGAGTTGAAGACCAATTGGGCCGTTGCGGGGTCCGAGATCGCGCCTTCGGTTGGCAGGGCGCTCTGCAGCGGGATGGTCACGGTCGCTTTCGGCGCCGAGGTGAGCACGACGCTAAACGTGACCATCGGTGCGGTGGCGGCTTCGCCAGTCGACAACATGTCGGGCGGCGGCGGTGTGACGATGATGGCGGCGCTGTCGTTGTCGAGCGTCCTGATCGCGACGTCTTTGGGATTTCGCCCGTCGTAGCTGGTGTCGTTGCTGACGGCGATGCCGGTCACCACCGTCGAATCTTGCGGACCGTCGACCACGTCGTCGTTGACGCCCGTGATCGTGACGTGCTGGTGCGTCTTCCAATTCGTGGTGGTGAAGACGAGCGCCGTCGTCGTCGGCGGCGTGATCGTCGCCTCGTCGGGATTGCTGACCGAGAGCGGAATCGTCACCGTCGCTTTGGGCTGCGAGTCGAGCCAGACGTCGAAGGTGGTGCTGGTGCCGTCTTCCGAGATGTCGACGATTTGACTGGTATCTACTTCGATGCCAGCGCTGTCGTTGTCTTTGTTGATCAGCGCCACGTCGTTGGGATCGATGGCAGCGTAGGCGGCGTCCGTGCTGGTCGGCTTGCCAACCAAGATGGTGTAGCTCTGGTCGCCGTCGGCGATGGCGTCATCGACACCCGTGACCGTCACTGTCTGCGGGGAGGCCCAGTTGCTGGTGGTGAAGTCGACCGTAGCCCTATCGAGCAGGCCTTCGTCGGTGTTGCTGCTGACAACGGGCACCGAGACCGCCGCTTTGGGCTGCGAATTGAGCACGATCGTGAACTTGGCGGGGCCGCCGGCTTCGGTCGTAGACGCGTCGGCGGGCGACACCAGGGTCACGGTGATTCCCGCGACATCGTTGTCGGTGTTGATGATATCGATGTCTGCCGGATTGAGGCCGCTGTAGCCCTTGTCGGCGCTGACCGCGGCACCGGTGACGATCGTGAACGTTTGGGGGCCGTCGGCGATGTGGTCATCCTCGCCGTGCACGGTCACGATGTGGTTCGAGCTGTTCCAGTCGTCGGTGGTAAAGACGAGCGAGCTCGGTGTGACCGTGCCCTCGGTCGTGTCGCTGCTCGAGAGCGGAATCGTCACCGTGGCCGTCGGCTGCGACGACAGCACGATGCTGAAGGTCGTGGTCGTGCCTGCTTCGCTGGTCGAGCCGGGCGTCGTGAACTGGAAGCCCGGACTGTCATCGTCGATGTTCGTCATCGCGACGTCGGTCGGGTAGTCGAAACCAGAATAGCCCTTGTCGGTGCTGGTCGCGGCGCCGATCTGGATGGCATAGCTCTGCGAGCCGTCCGCGACGTCGTCGTTCACGCCAGTCACGGTTACGGTTTGTGGGGCCTTCCAGTTGACGGTCGTGAAAATTAGGCTGGCGGGGCTCACCACGCCTTCGGTCGTATCGCTGCTCGCGAGCGGAACGGTCACGTTGCCCGACGGCTTGGAGGTGAGCGCAATGGTAAAGGTGTAAGGTAGGGCGCTCGAGGCTTCGTTGGTCGACCTTTGCATCGTCGTCGGGTCGACGGGCGCAATCACGCTCAGCCCTGCACTGTCGTCATCGACGTTGGTGACGGCGAGGTCGCCGACGTCCATCTGGTCGTAGCCCTTGTCGGTGCTGGTCGCAGCGCCGATCACCACCGAGTAAACTTGATCGCCGTCCGCCGCCGCGTCGTCGACGCCCGTGATGGTGACGGTCTGTATCGAAGCGTAGTTGCTGGCCGTGAACACGACTTGAGTCTTGGCGAGCACACCCTCGTTGGGGTTGCTGCTGGAGAGCGGGATCGTGACGTCGCCGGTTGGTTGCGAATTGAGCGAGATGCTCAAGGTCGCCGTGCCTCCGCCTTCGGTGGTCGCGACCTGGCCGGACGACGTGACGACGTTGCTCTTGAGCGTCGCCGTGATGCCGGCGCTGTCGTCGTCGATGTTGCTGAGCATGACGTCGTCGGCGTCCAGGCCGGCGTAGCCGCTCGTGTCTTTGGTCACTGCCGCTGCAATGTTGATGCTGTACGGCTGCGTGCCGTCGGCCACCTGGTCGTCGACGGGGCTGATCGTGATCTTTTGCGGCGCGGCGTAGTTGGCCGCCGTAAAAGTGACCGAAGCCGGGCTTACGGTGCCTTCGGTCGTGTCACTGCTCGAAAGCGCGATCGTCACATCGGCCGTGGGCTGAGAATTCAGCGCGATGGTGAAGCTCGCGCTGGCGCCACGCTCCTTGGTGTTGCCGTTGTTCGGGCTGGTCACCGGGCTCACGCTGATGCCGGCGCTATCGTTGTCGACGTTCGTCGCCGCTACGTCGGGCGCGTCGAGGCCGGTGTATTTGGGATCGCTGCTCTTCGAAGGATCGATCACGATCGTGTAGGGCTGCGCTCCGTCGTGGACCGTGTCGTCGACGCCGGTCACGGTGACGTTGTGGGGCGCGTTCCAGTTCGCGCTGGTGAAAGTCAACGTCGCTGGGTTGACCGTGCCCTCGGCGACGTTGCTGCTGTGCACCGCGATGGTCACGTCGGCCGTGGGCTGGGAATTGAGCGCGATGGCGAAGGTAGCGCTGGCGCCGGTTTCTTTGGTCGTCAGCGTCGTCAGCGTCGGGGGCGTGAAGATGACCGAAATGCCCGCCGAGTCGTTGTCGACGTTGGTCAGCTGAGGATCGGCCGGATCGATGCCCGCGTACTTCGGGTCGGGGCTGACGGCCGCGGCCGTTATCACCCGGTAGGTTTGGTTGCCGTCTGCCACCTTGTCGTCGACACCGGTGACGGTCACGGTCTGCGGCGCGTTCCAATTGGCGCCGGTGAAGGTCACGCTCGCAGGTGTGACGCTACCCTCGCCCGGCTTGCTGCTCGAAAGCGCGATGCTGACGTCGGCGGTCGGCTTCGAGTTGAGCACGATTTGGAAGCTGGCCATGCTGCCGTCTTCCTTCGTGGTCAGGTTGGTCGCGTTCCGGAGCGCGATGCCGGGGGTGTCGTTGTCGATGTTGACGACGTTGACGTTGGGCGGATTGATTTTGTAGTTGTCGTCGGTGGTAGCAGCCAAAAGCAGCCACACCTGGTACTGCTGGTTGCCGTCGGCGGTGCCGTCGTCTTCCACGCCCTTGACGGTCACGGTTTGCGGGGCACGCCAGTTGGCGAGCGTGAACTTGAGGTTGTTGACGCTCACCGTGCCTTCCGCCGGATTGGAGCTCTGCACCGGGATGTTCACTTCGGCGTTGGGTTGCGAGTTGAGCACGACCGTGAAGGTCGCCGTGCCGCCGCCCTCGGTGGTGGTTAGTGGCTGATTCGGCGCACTGACCGTGACACCGGCGCTGTCGTCGTCGATGTTCGACAAGTCGACGTTAGCCGCGTTCAAACCCGAGTAGCCCGGGTCGTTGCTGACGGCCGCCTCGGTGATGATGTGATACGGCTGATTGCCGTCTTGCATGTCGTCGTTCACGCCCTT
>Ga0307516_10006924_pt1 | contig 13165 bp, 12 predicted proteins | sample 19_EM_MG_FD_203310 | JGI IMG/M metagenome (GOLD analysis project Ga0307516, IMG submission 203310) | Populus trichocarpa ectomycorrhiza microbial communities from riparian zone in the Pacific Northwest, United States - 19_EM | ecosystem: Host-associated > Plants > Roots > Unclassified | place... | reverse complement strand
GCCCATCACACCAATTTCGAACAGAAACTGAAGAAGCGCACGCAGACCTCCGGCTGCGCACAAGGGACCGCGTTCGGCGATCTGCTCGAGGCGGTCGAGAGCGTGGTGCTGCCGCAGGGCGAACTGCGCACCTCGTGGCTCTACCAGATGACCCACACGATCAACACCATGCCCTCGCTCTATCTCGAGGCCGGCGCCATCCATGGCTGCGTGCTGTGCAAGGAAGGCGAGCCGCTCTGCTACACCGAGGATGTCGGCCGTCACAATGCGGTCGACAAGATCGCGGGCTGGATCTACCGCCACGGCGTCGATCCCGGCGACAAGATTCTCTACACCACGGGACGGCTGACCTCGGAAATGGTGATCAAGACGGTGCGGATGGGCATCCCGATCCTGGTGTCGCGCTCCGGCTTCACGGCGTGGGGCGTCGACCTGGCGCGGCAGGTCGGCTTGACGCTGGTCGGCCGCGCCCGCGGCAAGCGCTTCATCGCGCTCTCCGGCGAGGGGCGCATCGTCTATGACCAGAACCTCGCCTTCGTCGAGGAGGAATCCGCGCGGCACAAGCGCAAGGGCGACTCCAGTGACGATTGACGCAACCAGGGCATCACATATCCCCGGCGTGCTGCTCGCCGGCGGGCTGGCGCGGCGGATGGGCGGCGGCGACAAGCCGATGCGGCAGATTGCCGGGCGCACCATCCTGGAGCGGGTGATCGCACGGCTTAAGCCGCAATGCGACGGCCTGATCCTCAACGCCAATGGTGACCCGGCGCGCTTTGCCGCCTTCGGCCTGCCGGTGATACCGGACGGCGTCGCCGATTTTCCGGGACCGCTCGCCGGCATCCTGGCCGGGCTCGACTGGGTCGCGGCAAACCGGCCCGACGTCGCCTTTATGCTGAGCGCCGCGGCCGATTGCCCGTTCCTGCCGCGCGACCTCGTGGCGCGGCTCGATCAGGCGCGGATCGCGCAAGATGCGCAACTCGCGGTCGCGGCCTCCGACGGGCAGTCACATCCGGTGATCGGCTTGTGGAGCGTGGCCTTGCGCGAGGAATTGCGCCACGCGCTGGTGGTCGAAGACGTCAGGAAGATCGATCGCTGGACCGCGCGTTACCGGCTCGCCACCGTGACCTGGCCGATCCACCCGCTAGATCCCTTTTTCAACGCCAATACGATCGAGGATGTCGCGGAGGCGGACCGACTGGCGGCGCTCGATGGCGGCTGAGCCCCTGCACCATGACGCGGAAGACGGCCACGCCGCTGCGCTGCGGCGAGTTGTGCTGGTGGTCGCGGCCCTGAACCTGAGCTATTTCGGCGTCGAATTTGCGATGGCGCTGTCGATCGGCTCGGTGTCACTGTTCGCCGACAGCGTCGATTTTCTCGAAGACGCCTCGGTGAATATCCTGATCGCGGTCGCGATCGGCTGGAGCGCGCGACGGCGTGCCCAGCTCGGCATGGGGCTCGCGCTGATCATTCTGGCGCCAGCGCTCGCGGGCCTGTGGACCGTATGGCAGAAGCTCGCATCGCCGGTCCCGCCGGCACCGTGGCCGCTGACGCTGACGGGAACCGGAGCGCTTCTGGTCAATACGGTCTGCGCCTTGACGCTGGCGCGCTTTCGTCATCGCCACGGCAGCCTCACCAAGGCGGCCTTTCTGTCGGCACGAAACGACGTTCTTGCCAACATCGCGATCATCGCGGCCGGCGTGGTCACCGCCACGCTGTGGCCATCGGCCTGGCCCGATCTCATCGTGGGCCTTGCCATTGCGGCGATGAACGCCGATGCCGCGCGCGAGGTCTGGGAGGCGGCGCATGGTGAGGCGAAGGCCGCTCAGGCCTAATCGGCAGCCTCAGCCGAATTGGGCGGGGTGAGGGCTTGCGCAATGTCCGCCATGCCCCGATAGCGACCAAGCTTTGCGTGGCAGAAAAATTTCTGCGATGTGCCAACGAACGAACCCGCTCTCGCGGGAGGCGCTTGCGGCGCGGTGGGCGCATTGCGTCTAGCACCGTAACTATTTGAACGGGCGCAGGTGACGGGCGGGCGCTCCGTCTTGAGGAGGCCGGCCGCCAGCCACGCTACCGACCGACCGCGCCTCTCGTCGCAATCAGGATCGACACCTCATGAGTGCGGCCACGACATCACGCACCCGCATCGCCAAGCGCGTCTCTGGCTGGTCACAACCCGGCCACGGCGACGCTCGATCCGGCAGCTGCCCGGCAGCGCTTGGCACCCCGCCGACTTCCCAGAAACCCATCGTCATCGGTCTCTAGCGGGCCAGGGCCCCACCAACGCCCGCCTTAACCTGACCGCCGCGCAATTGCGCCCCGCGTCCGCCGGCAACACCGCGATCAAATCGCCATAGCGCGCGCGGCACCGCCGGCTCCTCATCTCCCGCGGGTTCCTTCCCTGGAGGCTTTCGGACGACGGCCCCCGTGCAAGCGGAAGCGTCGCCATGGGCCGTCATCCGAAACCCTTCACAGCAAGCGACCTAGCCGATTGATGGACAGCCGAGTCCTTCACGACGTCCAGATTTTGCCCAACTTAGTTGCCAGCCACTTCGCTAATGCCGCGTTCACTGCGACGGGGCGTTCCTGCGCCATCCAGTGCCCCGATTGGACCACTACCTCAGTCAGGTCCGCACAGTATTCACGCATCGGCTCGGCGAGGCGGGAGCCCGTCGTGTCGCAGGTCACGTCGTTGGCCGCATGAAGGAAAAGCACGGGCATGTCGAGCCGACCGCCGTTGATCGCCTTTGCCGAATAAGCAATGTTCCTATCGTGATTCATGTACCAAGAGGCCGGACCGAAGAAGCCGTTGCGCTCCAATGCTGCCGTGTATGCGGCAAGGTCCGCTTCAGTTAGCACATCGCAATCCATAGGCACGTCTGGGGCTCTACCCGCGCCACCAAACCACCCACCATGCTTACGTATCAGCGCGGTGCGGGCCGGCTTGCCTCGAGCCGCGGGATCACCCTTGCGGAACAGCGCTTTCACCGTGTCTCGTGGGTTGGCTTCGAGCGCGGCACAGGCCGTCGAGAAGTTCTCTTGATAGAATAGTTTGTATTCCCACTGACCTGCCGGAAACTCGTTCTCCGGATAGAGCTTCCGATCAACAAGCGGAAGCAAATTTTCCGGCGCGAAGCCCTTGGGCAGATAAGGTACGCATAGGTTGGCAACGCCATGGCACCGGTCCGGATGGTGGCTGGCGATATCCCAAACCACCGGGCTTCCCCAGTCATGCCCCACCCACACCGCCTTCTCTCGCTTCAGCGAGTTCAGCAGCTCGATCATGTCGTTCACGCTGTTTTCGACTGTATAATCTGCATGCTGCCCATAGACGCTTGACCTGCCGTATCCGCGCATATCGGGCGCCACACAACGAAATCCCAGCTCGGCAAATATCGGCAACTGGTTACGCCAACTGATCGACAACTCGGGCCACCCATGCAGGAAGGTGATCAGCGGCGCATCGGCATTGCCGCAAGCAAGATAGGCTGTCGTATGACGCTTCGTCTTCAGGACATGCTCAGTGACCGGAAATGGCATTGCTTGTATACCCTAGGTTTACTCGACCGCGAATGAACGTTTCTGGAAGATCTTCCGCGCCGCGGCGAGATGAGTCTCGCCGCTCGTGCTTCAATCAGGCCGCTCATGCGGGGACGGAAGCGGACCGGCGCCGGTTGTCCAGGCTGAACGCGCCGGCACCGAACGCAACCACCTGCAGAAGGCCTCCGGTGATCGCGAGGTTTTTCATGAAGTGGATCATCTGGTTCTGGTCGGCCAAGTTGTTGTGGAACAGCAGGGCCGCGGCCAGCGTGAAGGTTGCCAGGGTTGCAGCGACGAGGTGGGTCTGAAAGCCAACCAGCAGAGCGAACCCGCCGATCACTTCGACGATAGCCGCGATGCCGAAAGCAGCCGGAGCAAATGGCGCCCCAGCGGACTGTATGTAAGCGATGGTGTTGGCGGGAGCAGCGATCTTCGAGAGGCCCGACAAGACGAAGATGAGCGCGATCAACAGGCGACCCAGTGCAGGCAGGTAAGTAGGTGTAGACATGGAAGGACTCCTTGTTCGAGTTGGGTGGATGACGGCTTGTTCCGACGGTAAAGATGGGCGCGATGGGGCATGTCAGATCTGTCCCATCCGGCCCGCGTGGTAGTCGCGAACCGCGCGTTCGAGCTCGGCAATGGTGTTCATGACGAAGGGGCCGTGGCGGACGATGGGCGCATCAAGCGGATCGCCGCCGACCAGCAGCAGTTCGCTGTTCTCCTGCACTGCTATTTGCAACGTGTCCCCGGACGTAAGGCGGGCAAGCTGCCCCGGCTCGACGATCTCGTTGGCAATTGCGACCTTGCCCGTCATGACATAGAGCGCAAGTTCATGAGCACTCAACGCATCAATGCGCAGTATGCCGCCGGACATCAAACTGGCGTGAACCACGAAGGGACGGCCGGAAGTCCAAACGGGACCGGCGACATTGCCGACCTGCCCTGCAATGAGGCGCACCGTTCCGTTCTCATGGGGCAACAGCGGAATCTCGTGAGCCTTCACGTGCCTGTAGGCGGGTTCCGCGTGCTTTCCGCCCTTCGGCATGTTGATCCACAACTGCACCCCGTGCACCCGGCCGCCCGCGCGTACCAGGATCTCGTCCGGCGATTCATCGTGGATCACACCGCGGCCGGCGCGCATCCATTGCACCTCACCTGGCCCCATCGCGCTGACATTGCCGAGGCTGTCCTTGTGCACCGACAGCCCTTCGAGGAGCAGCGTCAGAGTCTCGATACCGGCATGAGGATGAGCCGAGGCGCCCTTGGCTTCGCCCGGCCGTACCTCGATCGGCCCGAAATGATCAAGGAAGATGAACGGACCAATGGCCTGAAAGGCGGATGATGGGATGGCGCGACGAACCTCGAATCCATCTCCTTCAAGGGTATGGAAGGCGGCATTCAGCGTCGCGACGTTGCGCTCGCGCGATAGTGTGAGGGTATTCATGGGTGATCTCGTTTGAACCAAGGCTTGAGCGATAGCCCCCTTCCACATTTCAGAAAATACGTATAATCTAGAAAAGATTATTCATGATTTTAGAAATGATGGTTGGTACTCCCACAATCGATCAGCTCCAGATTCTCTCCATGGTAGCGGAGCGCGGCAGCTTCGCCGCGGCCGGGCGGCGCCTGAACCGTGCCACCTCGGCAATCACTTACGGGATAGACAATCTCGAGGAGCAGCTCGGGGTCCCCCTGTTCGATCGCTCGGGCACAAGGAAGCCTGAATTGACAGAAGCCGGACGCGCGCTGCTTGCTCACGCACGCTCAGTTCTTCAGGGCATGGAGAAGATGCGCGCCAAGGCCGCGAGCCTCCGCGAAGGCGAGGAAGCGGAGGTTTCGCTGGTCGCTGACGTGATGCTCCCAACTTCCCGCCTGGTCGACGCTCTGCAAGCCTTCCAAATTGCGTATCCGACAGTTCAGTTACGGGTACATGCGGAAGCGCTTGGTGCGGTAACCCAGCTCCTGGCAGACGGCACCGCACGGCTTGGAATCAACTGCGCCATGCATCCGCTTCCGGATGACATGGACAGGCAGCAGATCGGAAGCGTCAGGCTAATCCCGGTCGCATCGCCGTCTCATCCGCTGGCACGCTCGCGGCGACATTCGCCTGGTGAGCTGCGCGAGCACATCCAGCTGGTTCTGACTGACCGGTCGCCACTGACGCAAGGCCAGGATTTCGGCGTCGTGAGTAGTAGGACATGGCGGCTGGCAGATCTCGGCGTGAAGCATGCCTTACTATTGGCCGCAATCGGTTGGGGCTTAATGCCGGAATTCATGGTCCGCGGCGACCTGGAGGCAGGACGACTTATCGAGCTGGATATCCAGGGCGTGAAGGAAGCGCTGTATCCGCTGCAGGCGATCTGGCGAATCCAAACGCCACCAGGTCCTGCAACGCAATGGCTGATCGACCGATTTGCAGCGCAGGTGTGAATTCTGCGCTATTGCATGTGCGAGAACCGAGTACTTTCGTGGACGAGCCGAGTGGTTCGATGCTCGCGAAACTGCGCCGTTTTACGAAGATATACGCCTGGCTGGGAGATCGAGGACTACTGGATTCCTGATTATCGATCGTGCGAACAGCCCCATTTGGCGTCATCTATAGAATTGTGAGCATCCAGAACATCGTGCTGCAAGCGGATCGCTCGGCTAGAGCGGGTTCCGCTTAATTTGAATCGGGAGGATTCCCGGCGGGGAGATGTGAACCTCCGCTGCCGGACCATATCAACCTAATATCACCTCGCGCCTAGATTCATGCCGCCAGCGGCACGGTCCAGGCGTCGTAGCCATAAACCCAGTCGGTGTCGGTTTTTTCCTTGAGCCAGATGTTCGCGCGCGAGGTCTGCTGGACGCGCGCCGTCCGATCCACTCTGCTCGCCTCAAACCGCCCAAACGCATCCGCGACCCCGTCGCGGTCGATGCCGTCGAGGCAACGCGAAAGCACGGCGGCATCCTCGATCGCCATGGCGGCGCCTTGTGCCATGTAAGGCGTCATCGGATGGCAGGCATCGCCGAGCAGGGTTACGTTCCGGTCCGCCCATCGGACCAGGGACTCGCGATCGACAATCGCCCATTTGTGCACATCCGGACAGGCGGCCAGCACGGTTTCGACCTGGCGATCAAACCCCTTGAACGCCGTCTGCAATTCCCCGACATCGCCCTTCGCCGACCAGGACTCGATCCTGAACTCCGGCTCCGGCTGGCTGGTCACGAGGTAGATTTCGCTGCGGTCCGGCTTCACATAGTAGATCACGATGTGCCGGTCTTCTCCCCACCACTTGGTGCAATCATCGATCTTTTGCCCGCCGAGGAGAGCGGCAGGATATGTCGTTCGGTAGGCGATCCGCCCGGTATAATTCACCGGCGAAGTGCCGAACAGCATGTCCCTCACGACCGAATGAACGCCGTCCGCTCCAACGACCGCATCCGCCACCGCGGTTGCGCCGTTGGCAAAAGCCAGCCGGACACCGTCGTTGCTCTCGTCAAGTCCGACCAGCCGATGGCTCAGCTTGATGCATTCGTCGGGGACCGCGCTGGCGAGCGCAGCGTGCAGGTCGCCGCGATGGGCCAGCAGATAGGGTGCGCCGAACCGCTGCTCGGCGGATTCGCCGAAAATCATGTCGAATTTGACGTCGCCCGTTCGCCAGTCGCGGTTGTTCCAGGAGCGCGGGTAGAACGACTGTGCGCGTAATCGCGCTTCGAGCCCGAGCTCGCGCAGAACCGTCATGGCATTGCAGCCGATCTGGATTCCCGCACCGATCCGCGCGAATTGCGCAGCCTGCTCGTACACGGTGACATCGATGCCCACCCGCCGCAGCGCCGCGGCGGCCGCGAGACCGCCCATGCCGGCACCGACGATTGCGATTGACAGAGGTCTCGCCATCGATCCGCGTCCCCCATTTAAGCCGGCCGGAACCCCGCCAGCTCCAGCGCCGTCCGACTCTGCCCCGACGCCAGCGCCTGCAGGAACGCCTGTACCGCCGGGCGATGCTTTCGCGCCGTCACCAGCGCAAAATCATAATGCTCTTCCGCGAGCGGAAGGAAACCCAGACCGGCCGCATGCGCGACCGGCGCGATGGTCATGCCCCAGTCAGCACGATGCTGTGCGACCGCGGCGGCGACCGCATTATGCGACTTCGGCTGGTTCCAGTAACCGTCGGGACGCGCACCGGCGAGCAGCCGATCGATCAGGATGCGGGTCCCCGCGCCCTGGTTGCGGTTGACCATGATGCAGGCGGGGTCGGCGAGCGCGGCACGCACCGCGGCTTCCGCGCCCAGTCCCTCGAACCTTGGATCGCCGTTGCGAAACACAATGCCCTGCATCCGCCGCCAGCCCGGCACCAGTTCGAGACCCTCGCCAAGGAACGGCGTGTTGTAACTCTCGGTCTTGTCGTCGAAGAGGTGAATCGGCGCCAGATCGCATTCGCCGCGCCTGGCCGCCGCGAGGCCGCCGAGGCTGCCGACCGCGATCGAGCGCACCACAAGTCCAGCCCGCGACAGCTGTGCCGTGACCAGATCGAGCCCGGTGCAGTGGCTGCCGACGATGACGAGATCGGGCACCCGCACATGCGGCGTGAACAGCGTGACCTCAGCCTCCGTTCCCGCCCGCATCTGATCGGCCAGCGCATCGATCCTGAGGAAGCCGTCGGCCTGCGCGAACGACGTGATCGCGCCGCTTCCCTTGCCGGTGGGATAGGCGATCAAGCCGTCAGCGCCGTCGACCAGTGACACCATCACGAATTCGGTGCGGCCAAGTTCGGACGCGATCCGCACCGGGACGCGCGCCGTCACTGTCGCATCCGAACGCGGGGGCAGGCCCGCCATCCGCCGCAGCAGCGGCACGATCATGTCGTGGAAGGTGAACATCGCCGAGGTCGGGAACCCTGGCAGGATCACCACCGGCTTGCCGTCGCAGACGGCGAGGCACAGCGGCTTGCCCGGCTTTAGTGCGACGCCATGCGCGATGATGCCAGGCTTGCCGAGCCTCGCGATGATGCGATGCGACAGATCGCCGGCGCCCTTCGAGGTGCCGCCGGACAGCACCAGCATATCGCTGGTCGCGAGCGCGTCGCGCATCGCAGCTTCAAGCTTGTCTTCGTCATCGGCAACGGCGCCGAGAAAAACCGCCTCGCCGCCGTTCTCGTTCACCGCCGCCGTGACGATGGCGCCGTTGGTGTCGTAGATGTCGGCGGGGCCCAGGGGCCGGCCTGGCTGCACCAGCTCGTCGCCCGTGGAGATCACGGCGACGCGCAGCCGGCGCGCAACCGCCAGTTCGGAGACACCGCAGGCCGCGCAGATTCCGATTTCGCGCGAGCCGATCACGGTGCCGGCGCGCAACAGCGTCTCGCCGCGCGCGATGTCGGAGCCGGCATAGGACACGAATTGTCCCGGCGAGGCGGCGCGGCGGATCTCGATCGCGCGGTGGCCTGCCGGCTGGGTATGCTCGATCATCACCACGGCGTCGGCGCCGCGCGGCAGCGGACCACCGGTGGCAATGGATGTCGCCGTTCCCGACAGCACCGGTCGCGTCGGCACGGTGCCGCAGGCGATGATGTCGTCGTTCAGCTTGACGCGGACCGGGGCCGCCTCGCCGGCGGATGCGAGATCGGCGGAGCGAACCGCAAAGCCGTCGACATTGGCGCGGTCGAATGGCGGCACGTCGATCGGCGCCACGATGTCCTGCGCCAGGGCGCAGCCGAGCGCGCCAGCGAGTTGACGCTGCTCGCTCGGAACGGGGCGCGGAAACAACGCCGCCTCGAACCGGGCCAGCGCGTCCTCACGCGACAGGACGGTCAGGAACTGGTCCTGATCCATGGTTTCGGAGTTTTTCGGCACGGGCGCGTTCGCCATATCGGACTCTCTTTTAGTCCCGCAGCATATAGGCATCGACCGGCGTGCCCGCAGCAAAGCCCTCGGAGCCGCCGGGCACCGCGAGCCAGGCGTCAGCGCGGGCGATGGTCTCGAGCGAGAGTTCGCCTGTGGCCAGCGGCAACCATTGGCCTTCGATCCTTTCGAGCAGCACGAGTTCGGTCACGCCCACGTGTGAGGCAATCTTGCGGGCCAGCGGCAGGGTGACGGCGTCCCGTTGCGGCGCAAGCCCCGCCAATCGGTCCAGCACCGGCAGAACCAGGGTCCACCACACCGCCAGCGCCTGATCCGGTGCGCCAGGTAGCGCGATGACAGGAACGTTCCCGATCCTGCCGACGGCAGCGGTGTGGCCGGGCTGCAGGGCGATGCCATGGGCGATGATCTCGCCACGCCGAGCCAGCGCCGCGATTGTCTCATCCGTGCGGCCGACGCCGCTGCCGCCCGTCGTGAGCAGCAGATCGCAAGCGCTCACATCCATCGCTTCAGCGATGGATGCCGCATCGCGTCCGCTGGCTGCGACGCGGGACATGCTGGCGCCGGCAGCCCCGGCAAGTTCGGAGATCAAGGACGCCGTATGGCTGACACCCGCGATCGCCGGAACGTCGACGAGGCGCAGGCGTGGGCGACGGACGTTGATGCTGTCCAGTCCCACCGCGCTCAACAGATCGATCCGGCGAATGCGCCGCCCGGCGGCGATGACGGATTTGCCTGCGGCGATGTCGCAGCCTCGGCGGCGAACCCCCTGCCCCGGAATCGCTTCCGCGACCACCTCAACCAGCGGACCGCTGTGGTCGAGCAGGTCGGCGTCGAGCACGCAGTCGCATCCCTCCGGCATGGGATCGCCGGATTCGACCCAGACCGGCGTCGCGGCGAGCGGCAGCGGCGAATAGGACGACGCGCCGACCAGATCGCGGGCGCAAAAGGCCCAACCGTCCGCCGCGGCGACGTCGCAACGTGGCACCGCCTGGAGCGGCGGCATCTCCGCGGCGACGCAGCCGAGGGCATCCGCGATCCAAAGCTCGCACGGCGCGACAGGCTCAAGATCATGCAACAAGGTTGCAAGCGCTGCGTCGAGCGGAGTGAGAGAGGCCGGCAGGCGCTGGGCGGAGTTCATCGGTAATGGTGGACCATGCATCGTCACCTTGGCAACCGCTGCTACTTCACCCTCCCCTGGAGGGGGAGGGTCGACGCGAATGAAATGAGCGGCGGGGTGGGGTGACAGTCTCACCCCTCGAACGGTGCCCGAGTTGAGTAATCACCCCACCCCGTCTCGCATTTCGCTACGCTCATGCGAGCCGACCCTCCCCCTCCAGGGGAGGGTAAGTTCGCAACACCTCCCATCACGAACCCTTCTTCTCCGCATCCGGAAAGAACAGCTGCTGGCCGTCGATCTTGTAGCCGGCAATCGCCGCCTGGCCTTCCGGCGAGATCAGCCAGTCGACGAAAGCCTGTCCGAGGTCCTTTTTGACCTGCGGATGTTTCTCCGGGTTCACCAGCATGACGCCGTATTGATTGAACAGGCGCTTGTCGCCTTCGACGACGATGGCGAGGTCGGCGCGATTCCTGAACGAAATCCATGTACCGCGGTCGGACAGGACATAGGCGTCCATCGCGCCGGCGGTGTTGAGCGCAGCCCCCATGCCCTGACCGATTTCCCGATACCAGGGGCCTTTCGCGCTCTCCAACTCAATCCCGGCAAGCTTCCACAGCGCGAGTTCCGCAGCATGCGTGCCCGAGCGGTCGCCGCGCGAGACGAAGGGCGCGGCCTTGGCCTGGATCGCCCGCAGCGCGGTCTCGATATCCTTACCCCTGATGCCGGCTGGATCGCTGTTCGGACCGATCAGGACGAAGTCGTTATACATCACGTCGAAGCGCTTCACGCCAAACCCCTCGGCGAGAAATCTCTCTTCCTGGGACTTGGCGTGAACGAACACCACGTCGGCATCGCCGCGTCGCGCCGTATCCAGCGCCTGGCCGGTGCCTTGCGCGATCACCTTGACGTCGATTCCCGTTTTGGCCCTGAACAGCGGCAACAGATAGCCGAACAATCCGGAATCCTGCGTCGAAGTGGTCGAGGCCACCACGATGGAACGGTCCTCGGCGGTCGCCGCTGCGCCGGCCAACGTGACGCCCAACAATCCGATCAGCGCAATCGACCAAACACCAAACCGCATCGTATGCTCCTGTTGTTCAAATCACGAGATCGCCGCGCAGGAATGCAGCGGCTTCGGGCGTTGAGGGTGTTTCGAGAAAATCGGATGCCGTGCCCCGCTCGTGCACGGTTCCGCGCAGCATGAAGATGACGTCGCCGGCAAGGCGCCGCACCTGACCGAGATCGTGCGACGCCATCACGATCTTGATGCCGGATTGCGCCGCCATCAGAATGATCTCCTCGATGCTGCGGGAGGCCGCGGGATCGAGGCTCGCGGTGGGCTCGTCGAGCAGCAGGATTTCGGGTTTGCGCGCCAGCGCCCGGGCCAGTGCCAGCCGCTGTTGTTCGCCGCCGGACAGCCGCCGCGCCGGCCGCCCGGCCAGGTCGGCAAGGCCGACGCGTTCCAAGAGCTCAGCGCCACACGCCGCGCGCAAGCGACGCGGGACGCCGGCCTGCGCCAGCGCGTAGCCGACATTGGCGGCCGCGCTCCTGCGCAGCATCACCGGGCGCTGAAACACCATCGCGCGCCGCTCCGGCGCGTGGTCGGCGCGGCCACCCCACGTGACCCGACCGGCGGACGGGCTGACCAGTCCCATGCAGAGCCGCAGCAGGCTGGTCTTGCCGGCGCCGTTCGGCCCGATGATCAATGTCGGAGGCCCCGGAGCGATGGTCAGGCTGACGCGATCGAGCAGCCTGGCCGCGCCGGCTTCGAGCGAAACCTGGTCGATCACCAGCGGTAGATCGCTCAGCGGCGCGCGCATCATCCGACCCGCCGTTCAGCCCAGATCCGCGTGCCCCAGACGGCGGCGTTGATCGCGATCACGATCGTCACGAGGATGAGGCCGAGCCCCAACGCCAGCGGCAGATCGCCCTTGGAGGTTTCGAGCGCGATCGTCGTCGTCATGGTCCGCGTGAACCCGGCGATGTTGCCGCCCACGATCATCACCGCGCCGACTTCGGCGGCGGCGCGCCCGAATCCCGCCAGCACTGCCGTCAGCAGGCTGAAGCGCGCGTCCCACAGCAGGGTCATCATGCGCCCGCCCGGGCCGACGCCCATGGCGCTCAGCTCGTCGCGATATTCGCCCCAGAGATCCTCGATGGTCTGGCGGGTCGGCGCCGCCACGATGGGAATGATCAGGATGGTCTGGGCGACGACCATCGCGGCCGGCGTGAACAGGATGCCCAGGGCGCCGAGCGGTCCGGATCGCGACAGCAGCAGATAGACCGCGAGCCCCGCCACCACCGGCGGCAGCCCCATCAGTGCATTCAAGAGGACGATCAGGACCGACCGTCCGTGGAATCGGGTCAAGGCCAGGAGAGCGCCGAGCGGCATCCCGATCAGCGCGGCCAGCACGACCGCGAACAGGCTGACGGCCAGCGACAGGCGCACGATCGCGAACAGCGTCGGGTCGCCGTAGAGAATGAGTTGCCACGCACTCAATTGATCGGACATCGCCCTGCTCCAACGCCCTTGTTCGGCAAAAATTCCGCCCAATGTCAAACTATTGAGCTGGAACATAAATATGCATATAGATGCAGGATGGAATTTCTCACGACCAGCGAGGCGGCCGACTATCTGCGGCTCGGCGAGCGCAAGCTCTACGAACTCGT
>Ga0307516_10006923_pt1 | contig 13165 bp, 18 predicted proteins | sample 19_EM_MG_FD_203310 | JGI IMG/M metagenome (GOLD analysis project Ga0307516, IMG submission 203310) | Populus trichocarpa ectomycorrhiza microbial communities from riparian zone in the Pacific Northwest, United States - 19_EM | ecosystem: Host-associated > Plants > Roots > Unclassified | place... | reverse complement strand
CCACAGCAGCTCCAGCATCAACGAGCGCGCACACAGCTCCGTCATCACTGGGCGCATACAGCAGCTCCATCAACATCGAACGCAGACAGCAGCTCCGGTATGGGGCGCCTCAGCAGCTCCAGCATCAGCATGCGCGCACAGCAGTTCCGTCATCACTGGGCGCGTACAGCAGCTCCATCAACATCGAGCGCGGACAGCAGCTCCGGTATGGGGCGCCACAGCAGCTCCAGCATCAACGAGCGCGCACACAGCTCCGTCATCACTGGGCGCATACAGCAGCTCCATCAACATCGAACGCAGACAGCAGCTCCGGTATGGGGCGCCTCAGCAGCTCCAGCATCACCAAGCGCGCACAGCAGTTCCGACAGCATCGAGCGCGGACAGCAGCTCCGGTATGGGGCGCCACAGCAGCTCCGGCATCACCGAGCGCGCACGACGGCCACATCAACATCAGGCGCGCACAGCAGCTACACCGAGCGCGCACGACGGCCACAACAATAGGTGCGCAGAGCAGCTTCGAGTATTGATTCGACCGGATATCGTGAACGTAGAGTCATATTTCTGGCGAAGGAATTCACAGACGCGGGCTGCAGAATGTTTCAGTTCGCGAGCAGACTTCGTATGATGGCTCGAATCGTAGGTTCGTAGGATACGTAGATTATCGAGGCTGCGCTGTCGGCGCGCCGATTGTAGTCATGGTCGTCGGCGACAATGTCGAACGATCGTGGTACGGCTCGAAAAGAAAGTGGCAATCGACGGTGGTATTCGGGATTGCTTCTTTGGTTCCACCCAATTCCTGGCGAACGGCGAGTCGGTTCGTGATGTATTCGACGACCGAATATCGTGAAGGCAGAGTCGTATTCCTGGCAAAGGAATCCCCAGACGCGGGATGCAGAATCGATTTCGTTTGCGGTAGGACTGCGGATGACGGTTCGAATCGGGGTTCAACCGATAGGAAGATCATCGGGGCAGCACGGTCATCGTGCCGATTCTAGTCACGGCCTCTCAGCGGATAGGGAATGATCGCATGTCGTTCTCCACGAGCGGTAGTTACGGCGTTGTGTTGGTCGGTGACTGCGGGACGTGTTGTTGGCATTGTCGTCGCGACGCGACGCGGCTCAAACGGTTGAGGCTTAAAAACTAGAGTGCAGGGATGTGGTGCAGAAGCGAGGCGGGTGCAACTATCGGCGGGTTCGATTATCGATAGGTTGCGGATTGGTAGAGCGTTCAATCCGGGCTCATAACCTGTTGGAATATAGGGATCGATAGAGACGAAGATAGTGAACTGATTGATTGATACAAAGTCGAAGGAGGAACATTCTCTCGATATACAACGCGCCTGAGGGACTCGCCAAGGGGAAAGGACGGAAGACTGTCTCCCGAGCCGGTGCTCGGAGACTAAGGCTGCTGTCATCTCCGGACATGTTGCCTCTGGTCCGTCATCTCCGGACGCCGTCTCCGGTCCGTCATCTCCCGACGCCCATTATTCTGACACCATGAACCGGTCAATTGGGGGAGCAAGACTCAGAGCTACCAGGTGGCTCAACTGATCAGAACGGTGAGTACAAGCTCTCATCCAAACTCTCATCCTATTCTGATTGTTAGTGCCCCCATTCCTACACCTGTGTTTCCTACTCTTCGCCAACCCCCCAGAATCGTCTCAGTCACGACTTCGTCAGGAGAGAGTTTGCGACCCTCTTCGTCGCGACCCTTTTCGTCCGGACCCTCTTCGTCGGGACACTCTTCTTTTGGATGCAATTTGGCTGAACCCTCTTCGTCATCTGGACCCACGCCATCCGGAGTCACGGAACTGAGGCCTGCCGGACAGAAGACCAGCGAGAGCAGTGACCCACGTCAGGGAGCCGATCGTCATGGGCGGAACGTCAGCTTTCAGCCACGCGAGTTCGTACCGACATATCGGAATACCTCCGGCCGACATTTCTTCAGGTGTGGTTCTACCGACCATAGAGCCACCAGATGTCCGCCAGGAACGATGGACTTGTCAACACAGGAGCAGCAGAGGTCACGTCAGGAATGGTTGACATGGACAGGTAGGATAGCAGCATCGGTCGCCCACACGGCAATCTCGGTTCCAGGTACAGCGGCACATCAGCACGCTGCGCAGCGCGAGGCCGGGGATCGCCATCGAGATCCGGTGGTGCCCAGCCCACAAAGGGCTGGCTGACAACGAGGAAGCCGACAGGTGGGCGAAAATTGGGGCGGAAGTGCAGGGCACCCGCGGGGTGGAACACCTCGCGCCTCTTGCGCGGTCACTTGCCAACCTCAAGCGGGAGATCTCCCAGAAGAAGTGGGCGGAGGCCAGGAAATGGGCAGGGAGCCGAACCTCCAGGACGAAATACCGCATGATAAGGAGCCAGAAACCCAACGGCGCGGTGGCCAGCAGCTCTAAGAGGCACACCTCGAGATTTTACCAGCTCAAGTCCGGGCACTTCCTGACTGGACAGTACCTCCACTGGACGAAAAGGCGACCCACCCCGCAGTGCTGGTGGTGTCAGGACCGAGCGCAGACCCAAGACCACCTCTTCAACGTGTGTCCCAGGTGGAGGCTGCAGCAGAAAATTCTGCGGGAAGAGGTTAGGAAGGAGACCGGTAGGGGTCGGGACAGGTGGAAGGTGCGGGACCTCCTGGCGGATGAGAGTTGCGTGCTCCCAGTGTTGGACTTCTTATCCGCTACTGACGTGGGAAGGCTGGCGCCGCTGGTGGAGGAGGAGAAGACTGTGAGTTCAGTCTCAGAGTTGGAACTGCAGGAATGGCTGGAGGAGTAGGGGTCGGTGGCTGAGGAGTCGGGGGGCGAGGGGGAGCAGCCGCTCTTCCTGACCACGCCTGACGTCCTGGCATCGGCAGGCGAGGAGTAGGGGACGGGGCGTGCTTAGGTAGGAATTCAGTTGCTTATTAATCTCTTCACCGAGACTGGAGGACCACTCTCTATATATACAGGCACATCCAAACCATTACCCATCGCCGGCTCCTCTAGATCCTTTGGTGGCGACTTGCTACCGCCGGGCCTAGATGTCGCCCGTGGCCATTGGCCACCCGCGCCACCCAATGCCTTCCGCGCATCTGCCCGCAGCGGCCGCCCTCCGCGCGCGCATCTGCTCGCAGCGGTCTAGGCAGGCCTCGGCCGCGGGTCTCGTTGGGCGATTGATATATGTAACACGAAGAGGCCCATAGCAGCCCGCCGGAGGGATTATCGGTCGGGAATCTCAAACTCGACAACATCGCCAAAAAACTAGATGGAATTCCTGATGCCATAAAGAAGGGAACAGCAGGTGGAAGTGTCAGAATGAGGTGGCGTCCGGAGATGAGGAGGCGTCCGGACATGACTGAGTCCCCGAGCACCGGCTCGGGGGGCAGTCTTCCATCCTTTGTCCTGACGGCCTTCCTGTATATAGAGAGATCTTGCGCCCCCATAATACTGCAATAAAATCTTCACCTATTATCGATCCATATATTCCAACAGGAAGGACTTGGGAAGAGGACTATGATGTTGATGTTGAGAGGGGAGAAATGAGGAAGGAAAAAGAAAAAAAGGAAAACATATTAATACAAACAGAGTCCATGAGCGGCACAAGTGAGAGTGGTAGGAGTGCCGTGAGCGGCGTGAGCGGCGTGGGCGAGAGAAATGAGAAAATTGAGAAAATTGAGAAAATTGAGAAAAATAGGAGAATCGAGGGTTGTGTGAGCGGCACGGGCAGTAGGAGTGCCGTGAGCGGCATGGGTGAGATGAAGAAGAGTGGCATGAGTGCCGTGAGCAGCATGAGTGATGGGATTCTGAGGTTGAGGGGGTCCGGAGATACAGCCAGGGACACTGCACGGGGGCGTGCAGGCCACGTCAAGCTGCAGGGCGAATCGAGTGGGACGATCCCGATATTTCCAGTGGACGAGATTCTCATACGCCCCGACCAGGGAAACCAAGAGGTCCCTAGTTGCTTGGAGCCATCAGATCATTCGGACTATCTCCGAATAGGCTTGTCCGGGACGGAGCGCTCATCAAAGTGTCCTAAAATACAGCCGACACTTGACGACGCTGGAATTGAGATTCCTGGGGAGATCGAAGGAAGAAGAAAGGGGTTGGAGAGGTGGCGAGAGTGGGATCCCGGCGAAGCTACCAGGGAATGGCTGGGACAGCCGGAAGAACCGGATCGATTGGAACTCCTGGGACAGCCGAAAGGACAGAAACGGTTGTTATGTTTGGTCGGAGTCGACGGCTTGGACGAGGTATTGGCAGTGGCACTGCCGCTGGATTCCGAAGCTGTTGGTTTGGGCACTGCGGTGACAGGTACTGGAGGGGGAGCCGTGTCCAGGGCACCGGACCAAGACGTAAACCTGTTGTCTAGTGAGCGTGCTATAGGACCGGAGATAGGGAAGGATTTGGACACTGCAAACCCAGACACTACCAACCCAAACGCCACAGAATCGGAAGTACACTGTCCTGCCAGACCGGATCCATGGCCAGATGAGGTGTCTTACGAAGGACTACAGCAACCCAAATATCACTCAGGTGAATGGGATCCAGACGGTAGCTCAGAGAAGCGTACCGAAGGAGAAGAAGTTTTGGACATGCGGCTGGCCGCCAGGCTAGAGGCAGTGAACCTACGCCTCAGGGCGTTATCTGCAGAGCATGCACTGGAACTAGGAACGGAAGCTATCAGCTAGGATGCAACTCCTCTGAAAGCTATTCGTACCGAAGACATGGATCCGGATTCTACGGTGGCAGAAGAACCCCTTTTTACCAGGCCAGACCCGTGGCCAGGCGATGAAAACCACGCCGGAGAAGTACCAGCCCACGGATACTTGCCTTTTCAGCTGCTGTTTGGGATTCCGCCACATCTGAACTTTCCTGGCAACAATCCGCCGCAGTCAGAAATTCGCGGAAATGCGTCACTCTTGATACGGCTTTATGGCATTCGGGCAACACTACAGAGCGCCGAACAGGGACCGGTGGAAGAGGTGTTGTGGGCAGAGACGGAAAGGGAGGAAGTTTGGGAGGAGGCCCGGCAGCGCCGGCAGGTTTATGCTGAGTAGATGGTGACGCAAACGTCCAAGAATTTGGTGAAACCCGGTCCGATACGAGAGGGGACCTGGTTATGCTCCGGGACACTGCCGTGGCGAAGGAGAAAGGCCTCAAGTTTTACTACCGCTCCACGGGTCCGTATCTTGTCCGGTCGGTCACCCAAAGGGGAATGTCCTTTGTCTTGCAGCACCCCCACGAGGATAAGGCTTTGTATGGGACCCACCACCAGGACGACGTCCGTCTTTGGATAGTGCGTCCAGAGCACTTGCGATATCCTTCCGGAGAACTCATACCGCCTGAGTTCCCCACAAATATACGCCAGTATCGAAAAGGAATAGTCCCGCACCTGACTGGGAAGTTGTATCAAGACGAGCGTGGAGTGCGAGGAGATGGTAGTGAGGGGGAGAGGAAGACCAGGAAGCGGAGGCGCATTTAGGTTGGGCAACGAGATGAGGCGGATTGTCTGATGTGCAGATGGCGAGAATGGGGGTGTAATGGCAACGGAGAAACGGGTGGGATTTTGGGGACTAGACTAGGGATGTGAGATGGAGAGGTGTGTGACGAAAACGGGGGACGATAATGTGTTTGTCTGGTGTGGAGGCCGACGTTATTTGTACTGTTGGTTGTCGGGCGCGTCGGGCGGGTTTTCATCATTGGGCTGTGGAATCGTGCCGTCGAGGGCGACGGTTCCCCGTTGGGCTCCAATGGGAGTCGGCGGCTAGCGTGTCCTGGGCGCCAAGCTGGCGTTGGTATAGCGGCGAGCGAACTGTTCTAAGACTCCATAGACAATACAAGCCACCACTCTTTAATCAGATTTCGTACTATCAGTACCTTCAACACTGTCTATCATTCTGACACCGCGTAACCAGTGTATGAAGTCACGATCATCTGACCAGGCTACCCCGCAGCAATAGAGCTAACTTCACTCGAGCCATTGTTAAATCCAGCATCGCGCCACCCACAATGGTCAGCAAGTCACGGACCCCCATCATGGCATCGGAAACCAGGGATCATGAACCTCAGCGGTATTTACCTGTCTGCCCAAAAGGAGCAGCCCCACCTGTGCTGACCATGATAGTACCTTCGTCCAGGAATGGCTCCTCCCAGAAGCCACGCTTAGCGAGGGACGGGACGGCCTCGTGGCAACCGATAGATCCATGGACGAGCTCATCGGACTCCTTCGTAGGATAGAATCTTCGGGAGCACAGCTCGCAAGGTGGTGGTTTCCCGAGCGACGAGCGGCTTTCGAGGCTGCACTACTCAACGATAGCGGCTACAGCGAGTATTACTTCGATAGTGAGCTAGAGCATTTTCAGGAACATTACGGTCGCTTGCCCGGAGCCGAGCTCACACGCAGGTACCTGGTATGGGGAGTCTTCGTGAGAGACCAACTTCGCCAAACGCGGCAATTAGTATTGCAAGCCCGGAAGTCGATGCTCACTGTCTTGGACTCTCCGACGGCAAGGATTTTACCTCGGTGCTTCCCTGGTTCATCGAAGTGGAGAGGTAGCGATGAAGTGAAGGTACTGAGGAGGTGGGGTCAAAAGCCGGAGCTGAAGGACTTCTTTGAGTGGCGGGATGTGATTGTGGAGGCGGAGTGTTTCACCGATGAGCTGGAGATGTATTTCTTGTCGCTGAATGGCGAGGCAGTCGAACCACTGGCCATCCCGCCACGGGCAGTGCCAGTGCGCAAGCGGCCCGCATATTTTTTTGATAACGCCTGAATTTCGGCAAAGAAAAAAACCTACATTGTACTGTGGGAGGAATTAGGTTCCGTTGAGGATTAGTCACCCGATCTTGTGTACTTGGCGAGTTACATAGCGGGGTTGGTTCTTCATCCTGTACATCATCCGCGATGGAGAGAATCTGCCAATCATAGGGGTCGCGAATCCCAAAGATATAATGCGCACCAATGAAATGACAAAAGAAAGGGCAAAGGAAAGGAAAAGAAACGCGCCGCCCACCCCCTACTCCCCTTCTGCGGTTGCCATGAAGTCGGGCGTGGGCAGGAACAGCGGCGTCCCACCCGTACCCACCTCCTCGGCCCCCGCTTCCGACTCCTCCAGAAACTCCCGCACCTCCAACTCCGACACTGCGCTCACCGCGTCGCCCTCCTCCACAGGCACCCGCCTCCCCACATCCGTGGTCGAGAGGAAATCCAGCACCGCCCGGCTGCACCTCCCATCCGCCAAGAGGTCCCGCACCTTCCACCGGTCCTTCCACCTTCCAGTCTCCTTCTTCACCTCCGCCCACAGAATTTTCTACTGCGGCTTCCATTCGGGGCACTCCTTGAAGAGGTGGTCCCGGGTCTGCGTCCGGTATCGGCACTACCAGCACTGTGGGGTGGGTCTATTCCTCGTCCAGTTGAGATGCTGCCCGGTCAGGCAGTGCCCCGTCTTGAGCTGGTAGAACCGAGAGGCGAGCCTCTTGGTGCTTCCCACTACGGTGCCATCGGATCGCTGGCTCTCAGGCAGCCGGTATTTCTTCTTGGAGGTTCGGCCCCCAGCCCACTGGCGTGCCTCCACCCACTTCTTCTCCGAGATTTCCCGCTTGAGGTTAGCGAGAGAATGCGGGATGGGCCTGTGGTTGCCTGGCTGCCCCGCTGCTGCCTTGGCCCACTCGTCGGCTTTCTCATTGCCCAGCGACCCCTTTGTGGGCGGGGCACCAGCGGATCTCGATGGTGATACCCGGCCTCGCCTTCCGCAGCGCCGCGATGTGCCTCCTTGCCTGGAGTGCGTACTTCTGGCCAGGGCCCGGCTCGTCTGATGCCATTCGCTTGATGGCCGCCTGTGCATCGGAAAAGATCGTGACCCGCTCCGGTGTTGTGTTCCTGCTGGCAGCCTCTTCCAGCGCGCGGGCCAGGGCAGCGCATTCGGCATCATAAGCCTCCTGGTTGCCGCCCATATGCGCTTTGACGCCCTTCCAGGAGAGGCCGCTCGGGTTCTTCCACACCACTGCATACCCGACCGCCCCATCGTCCAGTCGCGACCCATCTGTGAACATGGTAAGGCCAGGCCGAACCTTCTCTGCCTCCGCCTTTGCCTCGGCTTCCTCCCCCTGTAGCAGCTCTGCATCGAGGGTCTCCGGCTTCTCAAGTAGCACTGTGCTCTCTGTTGGCCCCCTATGTGCCAAGGCATTCGTGAGCCTCCGCCCAATCGGTGTTCTGGCTCCAACCACTTCCCGGGCCTGGTCGCCTTCTGGTAGACTCAGGAGTCGTAGCCCAAACCGCCGCTGCCTGTTCTCCAGCTGCCTCGTCACTGCCCTGAGGCCAGATTCCATCGACAGGGCTCCCAGGTTGGTGGTCTGGAAGCACCCCGTCGTCGCCCGTGCCTCCTGGTTGACTAGCAACTGCAGCTCCTCCGCCTGACCTATGGTCCCCCGGACCTGGTCTCCTTTCCACCACAGTTCCAATCCGAACATGGCTACTGACTGGACGCACGCAGTCATGACCTTCCTGCAGTTCGCCGGTGACAGCCCCATTTGTCCCGTAAGGCGCTTGAGCCGTGCCGTTGCCTTGTGCCCCTGCTTCAGCCTGGTCGCATGATGGTCCTTCAGTGTGAGCTGCGAGTCGAGCCACACTCCGAGCCATCGGGTTGCCTCCTTGTTGAATGCGATGGAGCTGGTGCCTACCTTGACTTTTGCGGTGGGAGCCGTCTTCTTCCTGTGGAACATCACTGCCTCCGTCTTGCCGTGGTCGACGTCCACCCCATTGTTGGCCGCCCACCTCAGTGAAGCTGTCGCAGCCGCTTCGAGCCTGGCTGCCACCTCGCTGTCATCCGCTCCCTCTGCCCACCAACTGATATCGTCCACAAAGGACAGGCCATGGACGCCTGGGGCGGCGGCCTCAACCTCGTCGAATATTCCCGACAGATACGTGACAAACAGGATTGGTGCTGCCGGTGACCCCTGTGGGATACCGGTGTCCACCGGACTCGCCTCGCCAGTTTTGCCGTCCAGGACCAGCTTGATATGTCGGTCTGTTATGAAGCTGACTGTCCACCGGATGAGGTCTGGCTCAATTGCCAGGGCCTCCATTCGCTTGCCTAGGTGTGTCTTGCTGACATTGTTGAATGCCGACTTGACATCCATGAAGAGTGCCCCTGCCACCTGCTTCCTGTTCCAAGCCTGCTGGGTCCGGTTCATGAGGACTGCAACCGCGTCTATGCATGGCCTGCGCTTGCGGCATCTGAACTGCCCATCGTGTAGACCCTGTTTGCGTTCCAGGTGGTCTGTGATGAGTGGTGCTGCTGTGCGCTCAACCAGTTTGCTGACCACGTCCAGGAGCGAGATCACCCTGTATGCCCGAACCCTTGAGTAGTCTGGCTTGCCTGGCTTAGGGATAATGATGCCCTTCGCTGTCTTCCATAGCTGCGGGTGGTGGCCCAGCCGGATGCATGCCCGCACCAGCTGTGTTAACCGCTGCCTGTCCCATTGCCAGAACACCTTAACGATGTCCGCTGAGATCCGGTCGTCCCCGGGGGCTGGCGTGTTGGTGGCCTTGGCCAGTAGGGAGCCGACCAGGTGGGCATCTACCAGCTCGAAGGCTCGTCCACCCTCGGAGGGGTTGTAAGTGCCCAGAGGGGCTGGGGGAAAATGCGCCGCCAGGATTGCCAGCTCCCTGTCTCGATGCCCCTCCGCTACCGAGCCATCCTCCTGCACCAGTGCCTGTCCGGCTTTGTCAATCCTGGGCTGCGTGTATCCAGCTGCTGTCCACACGTCTTTGCCGCTGGATTCCTGAAGGAACCGGTTCCAGCATTCTCTTTTTTCCTTCCTTATGGCGCGCCGCAGTTCCCGCCTGGCTTCCTAAACCCGGCTCATGCCCGCTGGCCTCCACCGGTTTCGTCGCGCCCTTCCCAACTCCTTGCGCAGGTCCTTCAGCTCCGGGTTCCACCACCGCTTGGACCTACTGCACCACCGCTTTGCCCGGGCATGCTGGTCCAAGGTTCCCACCATGGCCGCCCGCAGCGTAGCCGCTGCTGCGTCCACCTCTTCCACCGTGCTGTCATCCGCGAGTATCGCAGATGCTCTGACCCCTCTTCGGTAGCCTTCTTCGGCTTGGGCTCGCTTTGCCACTGCCGCGTTGGCCTCCTCCTCCTCCTTGCCTCTGGGGTCCCACCCACTGATGTCCCACCCCGTTGTCTCAGTGCTACCTGCATCCGCTGGGCATGGTGCCCCCAGGACTTCCCACTGAAGGAGCTCATGGTCCGAGCCTGTGGCGTGGCCGGTGGCAACGCTCCAGTTGAGCTCAATCCCCGCCGAGGACAGGGTCAGGTCGATGATGGAGTGGTTGTTTGCCCCAGCTCCCATCCTCGTTTCCTCCTCCGAGTTCCAGATTATCAACTCGTTTGTCTGGATCATCTGTTCCCAGAAGACGTGGTTCCGGGACCTGGTGACTCTCGGGTTCCACATCCGGCTGTGGGCGTTCATATCTCCAGCGATTACCACCCTCCGATGGCTGGCGATCTCTCCCCATCTCGTCCGTTGGGCAGGGCGGTTTCTCTCAGCACCTGAGTGCCGGTCGTATACGTTGGCAATGACGACTGCCTCTCCTCCTATCATAGTAACCTCCACTGCCTGTACGTGGTTCGCGCATTCGGTGGTGAGGTCCCGTAGTTCCGTGACCTGGCACTTTGACGCCCTGTTCACTGCAATCCAACACTTCGCCGGCACCCCCTCCTCCCCTCTGATGAATGTGAAACTGGGGTGCGAGCGTGTGCTGTCCTTCTCCCTCACTTCCCGTTGCTCCTGGATGAGAACCAGGTCTGCACCTTTCCTGACCGCCGTCTCCAACACTGCCTCCAACACTTGTCCCCCCATGGCCAAGTATGCTGGAGCGCCACCAGCTTGGCTACCCGTGAGCCCGCCATCAGACGGCTACGGGTGGGGCGGTGCCACTCGGTTCCACCTCTACGATCTCCATCGCGTCCTCATCCTCAGTCCAGTCCGGCACGGTGGGGCTGGCAGAGGCGCCGGGAACCCAGTTCAGCGGCCCGGAGCTCCCCGTGGCCCTCGCTGCATCATCGGGCGAAGCGCTCCTTGAGTTCCGTCGCAGTGTAGACGCACGCCCGCCTCTGGCCATGGCGATGGCGGCCGCCTTGGCCTTGCACCTCCCGTCCTTGGCTGGGTGGCACCCTCCGCAGTTCGAGCACTTCATTGCCGTGTGAGTGCAGACCTTTCCGATCTTGCCGCAGGTCGCCACCTCGCACTTGTGCCCCTCAGTCCGGTGGGGTCCCGCGCAGATGGTGCACACTGGTGGTCCCCCCCAGTAGCAGCGGAACTCACTGTGTCCCCACCGGCTGCACCTGCCGCACAGCGTGTCGGCCCTGTCTGCGATGAACGGTATCGCCCGGAATTTGACGCCAGCTACCCACATCTCGGTGAGCAGCTTCTCGCCGGCGGCCTTGCTGCACACCTTGAAGACCACCGTGGCGGCATTCTGCGGGAGTCGCCCGTCCTGGTAGTGTTGCTCGAGGACCTTCCTCGAGCGCATCCATCGCATCGAGAACGGCGGAACTACCACTCCCTCGTTCTCAGCCTCGATTCGTTCCCGGAGGTCTGCCAACCCGCTGGCATGCCGGTACTGAGCGTAGGGGACGAGGATCTTGAGCTCCGCCCAGGTTTCGTTCGCGACCACATTTATGATCGCCTTGTCCGCCTGCCGCGCCGCCTCGATAATCTCCTTCTTGAAGTGGAGGAGCATAGCTACCGACGCTCCCGCCCGCGCCGCCGTGGTGAGCCTTCCCTGCGCCGAGATCTTGCAGGCCTCCGTGCGGACGTGAGGCGGCGCAACCTTGCTAAGCGCGATGTTGACTTGCGCCGCTGCCTTGGCCGCCACCGCCGGGTCAATCTGAGGGGCGCCGGTTGCTCTCTCGAAGCGGATCGCCCGCTCGTCCCATGGAAGCGAGCGCTTAACGGGTTCGAGTCCCGTGGGGTCTCGCTCCACCTTACGGTTGCGGCCGATGCGCTTAAAGTCCCGCTGCGGGAGGGCCGCCGCCGCAGCCGCCTTCTGCGCCCAGCTTGCCTGCTGCTGCTGCTGACTCTGCTGCGGTGCCCTTGTTGCTGTGACCTCAGCTGCTGTTGCTGCTGCGGTCCCGATTGCTTGGGGCGCTGGTGGTACCCTTGCGGCGGACGCTCCTTTTGCTGGCCCTGTCGCTCCTCCCACAGGGTCTCCACTGCCCGCATTCCCGCCATGTGTGCCACCGCCCTCGCCGCCTTCTCAGCCTCGTCATCCCCGGCTTCCAGGGCCAGGATGGGGTTGGCAGCCTTGGAGTACGCTTCCCACTCCCACTTCTCCAGGTCGCCGCTCTCCCACTTCGCCCTGGCTGCTGTCTTCCTTGCCAGTCGCTCCTTCCGCTCATCCTCCTCCCTCTTGATCGTCTCCGGACGCTTGAGGATGGTCCCGGGCACAAGAGCCGTCTCCGGGGTCGTTGCTGCCGCCCGTTCGGTTCTTGTTCCGCCAACCTCCGCCCTCGGCTTGCGGGCCGGGCGCGTAGAGGCCTCCGACACGGCGATCCGCACCTCCTCCTCCTTGCCCTTGTCCGCCTTTGTCCCCGCTACCTCCGGGGCGGCTGCTGCCTGGGCCCTCGCTTCGTCGGCCGCCCTTTGCTGCTGCAGCTGGCGGGAAGACCCTTTCTGCTTGCGCAGCCCAGACTCGCTCGCCGGGAGGGCGACTTGGACCTCCTTTCCCTTACCCTTGCCCTTCTTCTTCTTTTCTTCCGGCCTGGGGGCCTCCATCGCCGTAGGGGTGGGCTCGTCCAGTCCCGGCGCGTGCCTCGACGCGAAAAGGCCCTCCCGTTCCACACCTTCCATGTCACTGCTGTCCTCCACTGGGTCCTCTTCTGGCGCGATGTCCGGCAGCGCCTCGACTGGCAGAGGAGCCGAGATCACCACTCCCTCCATGGGCTCGGGCGCTGGAGTCGGGGCTGGGTGCGCTGCGCGGGTCGACACTATTCCCGCCGCAATCCAGTGTTCTACATAGACCAGTCCGGAATAATTTTGGCCTAGGTCGGGACTGGTCGGGATATATCCAGACCGACCAAGCGTAGGTCGGGTCTGTCGGCCGACGTCGGGATAGGTCTGGTTAAAAAAGTCGATTTTGCAGAAAATTCATTACACCTGTACGGGGATACT
>Ga0307516_10006922_pt1 | contig 13167 bp, 12 predicted proteins | sample 19_EM_MG_FD_203310 | JGI IMG/M metagenome (GOLD analysis project Ga0307516, IMG submission 203310) | Populus trichocarpa ectomycorrhiza microbial communities from riparian zone in the Pacific Northwest, United States - 19_EM | ecosystem: Host-associated > Plants > Roots > Unclassified | place... | reverse complement strand
AGACGATCAACGCGATCCAGGACGAGACCGGCGCCGACATCTCCATCGAGGACGACGGCACGATCTACGTCGGCGCGACCAACGGCCCGGCGGCCGAGGCCGCGGTGGAGCGGATCAACGCCATCGCCAACCCGACGATGCCGAAGACCGGCGACAAGTTCCTCGGCACGGTGGTGAAGACGGCCGCGTTCGGCGCGTTCATCTCGCTGCTGCCCGGCCGCGACGGCCTGCTGCACATCTCCAAGGTGGGCGACGGCAAGCGCGTCGACAAGGTCGAGGACTTCCTCAACGTCGGCGACAAGGTCGAGGTCTCGATCGCGGACATCGACAACCGCGGCAAGATCTACCTCGACAAGGTCCGCCCCGAGGGCGCCGAGGCTCCCGCGGAGGCCCCCGGGGTGGCGCCCGCCGCCGGTGGCGAGGGCTCCGAGGGCGGCCGCCCGCCGCGCGAGGACCGTGGCCCCCGTGGCGAGGGTGGCGGCGAGCCCCGTCGCCGCCGTCAGCGTCCCAGCGGCGACCGCAACTGATCCACGCATGACAGCGAGTTTCCGCGGGCCGGCCGAGAGGCCGGCCCGCGTTACTACCCGGACCCTGCAGGACGGCGTACGCAAGACCGTCCTGCCCAGCGGCCTGCGCATCATCACCGAGGCGATCCCCACCACCCGCAGCGCCGCCCTCGGCGTCTGGGTGGGGGTCGGCTCCCGTGACGAGACCCCGGCGATGTCGGGCGCCTCGCACTTCCTTGAGCACCTGCTCTTCAAGGGCACCGAGAAACGGACCGCGCTGGAGATCTCCGCCCAGATCGAGGCGGTCGGCGGCGAGACCAACGCCTTCACCACTAAGGAATACACCTGCTACTACGCGCGGGTGCTGGACGCCGACCTGCCGCTCGCGGTCGACGTGCTCTGTGACGCGGTCGCGGGCTCGATCCTCGACCCGGCGGACGTGGAGACCGAGCGGGGCGTGATCCTCGAAGAGATCGCCATGCACGACGACGAGCCCGGCGACGAGGTGCACGACGTCTTCACCGAGGCGATCTTCGGCGACCGGTCGCCGCTGGGCCGGCTGATCTCGGGCACCGAGGAGACGATCTCCCCGATGACCCGGAGCCAGATCAACCGCTTCTACCGCGCCCGGTACAAGGCTCCCCACATCGTCGTCACGGCGGCCGGCAACCTGGAGCACGCCAAGGTCGTCAAGCTGGTCCGGGCCGCGCTGGCCGGCAGCCCGCTCGACGGCGACACGGCGGCGCCCGCGCCGAAACGCGGCTCGACCGGCGGCACCCGGCCGCGCAAGCCGGTGACGCTGATCCGGCACCGCGACACCGAGCAGGCGCACATCGTGCTCGGCTGCGCCGGCATCAACCGGGCCGACGAGCGCCGGTTCGCGCTCGGCGTGCTCAACAACGTGCTCGGCGGCGGCATGTCCAGCCGGCTCTTCCAGGAGATCCGGGAGAAGCGCGGGCTGGCCTACTCGGTCTACTCGTACGGCAGCCAGTACGCCGACGCCGGCCTCTTCGGGGTCTACGCCGGCTGTGCGCCGGGCAAGGCCGAGGAGGTGCTCGCCCTGATCCGGGCGGAGCTCGCCGCGGTCGCCGCCGACGGCGTCACCACCGAGGAACTGGCCCGTGGCAAGGGCATGGTCAAGGGCGCGTACGTGCTCGGCCTGGAGGACACCGGCTCGCGGATGAGCCGGCTGGCCAAGTCCGAGCTGCTGCACGGCGACCTGCTGGCCGTCGACGAGTTGCTGGCCGAGGTCGACGCCGTCACCCTCGACCAGGTGAACACGCTCGCCGCCGAGTTGCTGTCGAAGCCGATGTCACTCGCGGTGGTCGGGCCCTTCGACGAGTCCGCGTTTTCCGTAGCCCGCTAACCTGGGACGCCGTGACCATCCTCAGCCCTCCACCCGTACAAGAAGAAGCGACGCCGGACCGGCGCAAGCGCCGGATCGTCGGCATGCTGATCTGGGGGGTACTGTTCGCGGTCGGCACGTACTTCATCGGCGTGCCGACCAGCGACCCGCTGATCGCCTTCGGCTGGCTCTGGCTGGCCACCATCGCCTGGCGCAGCTACCTGCCCTGGCGGCAGCACCTGCTGTTCCTGCGCGACTGGCTGCCGATCGCGCTGCTGCTGGTGATCTACAACATCTCCCGAGGGTTCGCCGACGACCTGTTCCAGCCGCACGTCACCGAGCTGATCCACGCCGACGAGGCGATGTTCGGCTGGTTCACCGGCGGCCAGGTCCCGACCACGTGGCTGCAACAGCACCTCTACCAGCCGGGCGTGGTGCAGTGGTGGGAGGTCGTGGTCACCCTGATCTACGTCTCGCACTTCCTGACCGTGCCGACGGTCGCGGTGATCCTCTGGGTCCGGTCCCGCGCGCAGTGGGCCCGGTTCGTCCGGCGCTGGTTCACGCTGTGCGTGCTCGGCCTGATCACCTACTTCATCTACCCGGCCGCCCCGCCCTGGTGGGCCTCGCTGCACGGCCAGTTGCCCGAGCACGTGGAGCGCATCTCCACGAACGGGTGGGATGCGATCGGCCTGCACGGCGCCGGCAACACCCTGAACGCGCTGCAGGTCGGGGCCTCCAACCCGGTGGCCGCGATGCCGTCGCTGCACACCGCCTGGGCCATGATGGCCGTCGCGTTCTTCCTGCCGGTGGTCCGCCGCCGCTGGTGGCCGCTGCTGCTCGCGTACCCGCTGGCGATGACGTTCACGCTGGTCTACACCGGCGAGCACTACGTCATCGACGTGCTGGTCGGCTGGGCGTACGTGGCCGCGGTGTTCCTGATCGTGGGGCTTGGCGAACGCCGGTGGGGCAACCGCGTTAAATTGACGGCGTGACAGACGAGCAGGAACCGATCCGCGTCGGCGTTCTCGGCGCCCGGGGGCGCATGGGCCTCGAGGTGTGCAAGGCGATCGACGCCGCCGACGACCTGGAACTGGTGGCGATGGTCGACCAGGGCGACTGGTTGTTCAACGCCTCCGACGCGGGCGCCCAGGTGCTCGTCGACTTCACCACCCCCGACGTGGTGATGGACAACCTGCACTGGGCCGTCGACCAGGGGATCAACGTGGTCGTCGGCACGAGTGGCTTCACCGAGCAGCGCCTCGACCGGGTGCGCGGCTGGCTGTCACACAAGCCCGAGGTCGGCGTGCTGATCGCCCCGAACTTCGGCATCGGCGCGGTGCTGATGATGCAGTTCGCGGCGCGGGCGGCCCGCTACTTCGAGTCCGCCGAGATCATCGAGCAGCACCACCCGCGCAAGCTGGACGCCCCGAGCGGCACGGCCACCCACACGGCGAAGCTGATCGCCGCGGCCCGGGCCGAGGCCGGCCTCGGCGCGATGCCGGACGCGACCAAGGAAGAGGTCGGCGGCGCGCGCGGCGCGGACATCGACGGCGTGCGGGTGCACGCGGTGCGAGCGGCGGGCCTGGTCGCGCACCAGGAGGTCCTCTTCGGTACGCACGGCGAGACGCTGACGATCAGGCATGACAGCCTGGACCGCGTGTCCTTCATGCCGGGTGTGCTGCTGGGGGTCCGCTCGATCGTGACCCGCCCGGGCCTCACGATCGGCCTCGACCCGCTCCTCGACTGACCCAGACCCGGGCCCGGGTCTGTCCCGGGCCTGGCCGTGGCGGCTAGGCCGTCGCGGGCGGTTGGGGGTCGATGGCGACGTGCAGGCGGAGCTGGGGGACCAGCATGTCGTCGACGTCCAGGGCGCGGCCGGCGCCGTCGGGCTCCCAGCCGGTCGAGACCAGGAATTTCTTCATCGCCTCGTCAGCGTCGTAGGCCCACGCCACGGCCGCCTTGAACGCGTCCTCGCGCCACAGGTCGACGGTCGCCGCGAGCAGCCGGCTGCCGTGCCCGCGCCGGCCCCAGCGCGGCTCGACCAGCAGGTCGGTGACCGCCGCGACGTCGTCGGGCAGCGGCGGCTCCTCGGGCGCCAGCGCCTGCTCGTCGGCCGGCCCGGAGGCCGCGAAGCCGACCACATGGGACGCCGAATCGCCCTGCTCGACGGCGATCAGGACGCGATGCCGCGCCGAAGGGGCGGAGCCGATCGCCTCGGACCAGCCGCGGGCCAGGTAGGCCTCGTCGAGGTTCGCGAGGACGTGTGCCGGGAACATCCGCCGGTAAGCGGTCCGCCAGGTCGTCAGTTGGATGCGGGCGATCTCGCCGGCGTCCTCGGGACGGGCGGGACGGACGAAGCCGAGTGCCATGTCCGGCAGCCTACAGTCGCGTCATGTAGCGCACTTCGGGCAGTTGCACCGTGCTGCCGTGTGGACTGAACAGGTGTCGTTCGCCGTCGGGCCGGAGACCGGAACGCTCGTAGAAACGACGGGACCGGAGGTTGTCCTCAAGCACCCAGAGCCGCAACGTCGGGTAGCCCGCCGCCGTCAGCCCGGCACGCGCGGCGGCGAACAGCTTGCGTCCGGTCCCGGCGCCCCACCGGTCCGGATCGACGTAGATCGCATAGACCTCGCCGATCCCCGGGTTGTGCCCCGCGCCACGGTCCACCCGGTACGGCCCGAAGGAGGCGAAGCCGATGATCACGTCTCCGTCCACCGCCACCAGCGTCTGCGACCCGGGCGGGCCGGTCCGGTCGCGGCGGTGTCGTGCGAAGTCGGCCGGATCGAGCCCGGCCAGGTAGTCGGCCGCGATGATGCCGGCATAGCCGGACTGCCAGGCACGCACATGGACGGCGGCCACCGCGTCGATGTCGGCGTCGTGGAGCGGGCGGATGTCGACCATGCGGCGACTTTGTCATACCCCTCGGCTAGCGTCCTGATCTGTGGCCGTTCCCGATTCCCTCACCGTCGCCCAGGCGCGGCGCATAACGCTCGCCGCGCAGGGTTTCACCGACCCGCGGCCGGGCGGCGCCACCGACATGCGGCACCTGCGCCGAGTGCTGCGCCGCCTGCACCTGATCCAGATGGATTCGGTCAACGTCCTGCAGCGGGCCCACTTCATGCCGCTCTACAGCCGGCTCGGCCCCTACCCGACCGGGCTGCTCGACCGGGCCGCCTACCGCAACCCCCGGCTGCTGTTCGAGTTCTGGGGTCACGAGGCGTCGCTGATCGACGTCGAGCTTCAGTCGCTGTTCCGCTGGCGGATGGCCCGCGCTCAGGATTACGCCTGGGGCGGCATGCGGCGCATCGTGGCCGAGCAGCCCGATCTGGTCGCCTGGGTGCTCGACGAGGTCCGCGACCGCGGCCCGCTGACCGCCGCCGAGATCGAGCACGACGTCCCGCGCCGCAAGGACCACTGGGGCTGGAACTGGTCGGTCGTCAAGCAGGCTCTCGAGTGGCTGTTCTACAGCGGCGAGGTGACCGCCGCCGAGCGCACGACGTCCTTCGCCCGGCGCTACGACCTGCCCGAGCGCGTCCTGCCGCGGCAGGTGCTCGAGGCGCCGACCCCGTCGCCACAGGATTCCTTCCGGGCGCTGGTCGAGCTCTCCGCCCGCACGCTGGGCGTGGCCGCCGAGCCGGAGCTGCGCGACTACTTCCGGCTGCCGGTGGCCGGCTTCAAGCAGGCCCTGGCCGAGCTGATCGAGGACAAGGTCCTGCTCCCGGTCACCGTGCGCGGCTGGAAGGGCCCGACCTACCTGCACCATCAGGCCCGGCTGCCGCGCCGGGTGCAGGCCGCGACGCTGGTCAGCCCGTTCGATCCGCTGATCTGGGAGCGGGCCCGCACCGAGCGGCTCTTCGACCTCAACTACCGGATCGAGATCTACGTCCCCGCGGCCCAGCGGCTTTATGGCTATTACGTGCTGCCATTCCTGCTCGGTGACCGGTTCGCGGCCCGGCTCGACCTCAAGGCCGACCGCAAGACCGGCGTGCTGCAGGTCCCGGCCGCCTGGATCGAGCCCGCCGCGGATGAGGAGGAGACGGCGGCCGCGCTGGTCCCGGAGCTGCACCGGCTGGCCGGCTGGCTGGGCCTGCACACGGTCGCGCCGCCACAGCGCGGAGACCTGGCGGGCCCGCTCACGGCCGCGCTGAAGCTTGCCTCCGCAGGTGTACCGTGACGGCCATGAGCAGCGCGACCGACCCCGTCGCGGTCCATCCGCACCCCGCCGGCCCGCCGATCCTCGGCCAGCCCCAGCCCGGGCCCGACGGCTCGCCGGTCTCCGGCCAGCACGGCCAGCCGCAGCCTGGTTATGGCCCGCCGTACTACGAGCCGCCCCAGCCGGACAGGGTCACCCGGTTCATCCAGCGCAAGTGGCGCGAGTCGCCGATCTGGGTGGCCCCCGCCGCGATGCTGGTCTGCATGGCCGGCGCGGTCGGCTACACGCTGGCGACCAGCCCCACCGAGGCGAACGCCGGCGCGGCCCCGAGCTGCCTGCTCAAATACACGACCGGCTTCATCTGCCCGGGCTGCGGCGGCACCCGCGCGGCGTGGTATCTGCTGCACGGCGACATCCCCGCGGCGGCCCGTCACCACGCGCTGTTCGTCTTCGTCGTCCCGTTCCTGCTCTACATGTACGTCGCCTGGGCCGGCCGCCGGCTCTTCGGCTGGCGGCTTCCGCAGCTCGACCTGAGCCCGGGCGTGATCGGCGCCTTCATCGCCGTCTGGGGCGTCTTCAGCGTGCTGCGCAACCTGCCGTGGGCGCCGTTCACAGCCTTCTACGTCTAGTAGCACCCCCTGGCTGGGAGCCCGGGCCCACCGGCGACGGGGAATCCTCTCCGGCCGTCCGATAAGTTGTCGGTATGACGCACGACCACCCGCGGCCCTTCGGCCGGCTGCTCTCGGCCATGGCGACCCCGTTCACCTCGGACGGCTCGCTCGATGTCGACGGCGCTGCCCGGCTTGCCACGTGGCTGGTGGACGAGCAGGGGCACGACGGCCTGGTGATCAGCGGCACCGGCGGTGAGTCGCCGACCACCACCGACGCGGAGAAGGACGTGCTGCTCCGCGCCGTCGTCGAGGCGGTGGGTGACCGGGCCAGGATCGTCGCGGGCGTCGGCACCAACAACACGGCCCACACGGTTGAGCTGTCCCGGGCGGCGGAGAAGGCGGGCGCGCACGGCCTGCTGGTCGTGACGCCCTATTACAACAAGCCGCCGCAGGCGGGTCTGGTCAGGCACTTCACCGCCGTCGCCGACGCCGTCGGCCTGCCGGTGATGCTTTACGACATCCCGCACCGGGCCGGCGTGCCGATCGCCACCGAGACGCTGGTGCGCCTCGCCGAGCGTCCGAACATCGTCGCCGTCAAGGACGCCAAGGGCGACTTCGCCGCGAGCGCCGACGTGCTTCGCCGCACCGGCCTCGCCTACTACTCCGGCGAGGACGCCGCCATCCTGCCGCTGCTGTCGATCGGCGCGGTCGGCGTCGTCGGCACCTCCACCCACTTCATCGGCCCGCAGACCAAGGCCATGATCGAGGCGTACGAGCGCGGCGACACCGCCGGGGCGCTCGCGCTGCACCGCCGGTTGTTGCCGCTTTTCACCGGCATCTTCCGGACCCAGGGCACCATCCTCGTGAAGGCCGGCCTGCGCGCCCTCGGGCTGCCCGCCGGGCCCGTGCGTTCGCCGCTGGTCGACGCCACCGAGGCCGAAACGAACCAACTGCTAGAGGACGCCGCCGCGGCGGGACTGCACCTCGGCACCAATTAGAGAGGCCTCGCATTTGAGCCAGGCACACGTCGAACTGGAACCACCACCCCCGCTGCCGGAGGGCGCATTGCGCGTCATCCCGCTCGGAGGTCTCGGGGCCATCGGCCGCAACATGACGATTTTCGAGTTCGACGGCAAGTTGCTGGTCGTCGACTGCGGAGTGCTCTTCCCGGACGTCGAGCAACCCGGCGTCGACCTCATCCTGCCCGACTTCGACCCGATCCGGGACCGGCTGGAGGACGTCCAGGCGATCGTGCTTACCCACGGTCACGAGGACCACATCGGCGCGGTGCCGTACCTGCTCGCCCTCAAGCCGGACATTCCGCTGGTCGGGTCCGAGTTCACCCTGGCGCTGGTCGAGGCGAAGCTGGCCGAGCGCCGGCTGGACCCGTACACGCTGACGGTGCGTGAGGGGCAGACGGAGCGGCTGGGTCCGTTCGAGTGCGAGTTCTTCGCCGTCAACCACTCGATCCCGGACGCGCTCGCCGTGGCCGTGCGGACGCCGGCCGGGCTGGTGCTGCACACCGGCGACTTCAAGATGGACCAGGTCCCGCTGGATGGGCGCATCACCGACCTGGCCGGTTTCGCCCGGCTCGGCGCCGAGGGTGTCGACCTGCTGCTGTCGGACTCGACGAACGCCGAGGTCCCCGGCTTCGTCACCCCGGAACGCGACATCGGCCCGGTGCTCGGCGCGCTCTTCGGCAAGGCCCGCGGCCGGATCATCGTGGCGAGCTTCGCCTCCCACGTGCACCGCGTCCAGCAGGTGATGGACGCCGCCTACGAGTACGAGCGCAAAGTCGCCCTGATCGGCCGCTCGATGGTCCGCAACATGGGCATCGCCCGTGACCTGGGCCTGCTGCGCATCCCGGACGGGCTGCTGGTCAGCCTGGACGAGGCCGCGCAGATGCCGCACGACGAGATCGTCTTCATGTCCACCGGTTCGCAGGGCGAGCCGATGAGCGCGCTGGGCCGGATGTCCACCGGCGACCACCGGCACATCACCATCAAGTCCGGCGACACCGTGGTGCTGGCCAGCTCGCTGGTGCCCGGCAACGAGACCTCGGTCTACCGGGTGATCAACCAGCTGGCCCGGGCGGGCGCCACGGTCGTGCACAAGGACACCGCGAAGGTGCATGTCTCCGGGCACGCCCCGGCCGGTGAGCTGCTCTTCCTGCTCAACGTCGTACGCCCGAGCAACCTGATGCCGGTGCACGGCGAGTGGCGGCACCTGCGCGCCCACGCCCAGCTCGGCATCGAGTCCGGGGTCGCGCCGGACCGGGTCGTGCTCTGCGAGGACGGCGACGTGGTCGACCTGGTCGAGGGGCACGCCCGGCACGTCGGCCGGGTCAAGAACCGCTACGTGTACGTCGACGGCCTGGCCGTGGGCGACGTCAGCGAGTCGCTGCTGACCGAGCGGCGCATCCTCGGCGACGGCGGCTTCATCTCCGCCACCGTGGTGATCGATTCGGTGACCGGCAAGGTCGTCGGCGAGCCCAGCATCTCCGCGAAGGGCTTCTCCGAGGACCCGGAGGCGTTCAACCCGGTTATTCCGCTGCTGACCGCCGCCCTGCACCGCTCGGCGGAAGACGGCATCACCGACACCCACCAGCTCCAACAGGTGGTCCGGCGCACCGTCGGACGGTGGGTGAACGACGCCTACCGGCGCCGGCCGATGATCGTGCCGACCGTTGTCGAGGTGTGATCGACAAGCATAGTTTTCCTTGATTGCCGGATCTTTTGATCCGGCCGCGACCCCCTTGCGTATCTGAGGGCACGGTGCCGCCCCCACGGCACTCGATGCGAGGGGAGTTACGGATGCAGCGAAGAACGGTCGTCGCGATTGCGGCGACGGTGACGGCAGCGGGAGCGGCGGTGGCGTTCACGCTGCCGTCCATGGCGGGTACGAACGCCAACCGCGGCCCTGCGTCGCAGTCGACCGGTGGAGTGGCCCCCCAGCTGCTCGCCGCGATGCAACGAGACCTCGGTGTCAGCGCCGACCAGGCCGCCGCCCGCTTCGAGCGGGCCGAGTGGGCCAGCGGTGTTGCGGCGCAGCTGCGCAGTGCCTCCGGTGACTCCTACGCGGGTGCCTGGCTCGGCAAGGACGGCACGACGCTGAACATCGCGATCACCGACGCCGGCCTTGCCGGTCGGGTGCGCGCGGCGGGCGCCACGCCGAAGGTGGTCGAACGCAGCGTGGCCGAGCTGGACAGCGCCAAGAAGGCGCTGGACGCCGAGGCCACCAAGGCCGACCGGAACCTGCCCGGCTGGTACGTCGACGTCGCGGCCAACCAGGTCGTGGTGCAAGCCCTGCCCGGCGACACCGAGCAGGCCGAGGATCTCGCCGAGGACGCCGGCATCCCCGACGAGGCGGTGCGGGTGGTTGTCACCAAGGCCGCCCCGAAGACGCTCGCGGACGTCATCGGCGCCGAGCCGTACTTCGTCAACATCGGCGGCGAGCAGGCCCGCTGCTCGATCGGTTTCGCGATCGAGGGTGGCTTCGTCACCGCCGGGCACTGCGGCGCCGTGGGCACCGAGACCCTGGACCGGGAGAACCTGGACCAGGGCGAGGTCGTGGCGTCGGTCTTCCCCGGCACCGCCGACATGGGCGTGGTGCAGACCAACGCCGACGTGCAGGAACAGCCGTTCGTCAACGACTTCGACGGCAATGCGCTGCCGGTCGGCGGCAGCACGGAGGCGCCGGTGGGCGCGGCGGTCTGCCGCTCCGGTTCCACCACGGGTACGTTCTGCGGCACCATCCTGGCGAAGAACCAGACGGTGAACTACCCGGAGGGTGCGGTCACCGGCCTGACCCGGACGGACGTCTGCGCCGAGGGCGGTGACTCCGGCGGCCCGTGGCTCTCGGGTGACCAGGCCCAGGGCGTGACCTCCGGCGGCTCCGGCGACTGCACCGTCGGCGGGGAGACGTTCTTCCAGCCCCTCACCGAGATTCTCGAGGTGAACAACGTCACCCTGCTCACCACCGGTGGCGGTGGCGGTGCGGCGGGCGGCAACTCGGACGAGGCGGACGGGCAGTCGGAGAACAACGAGAACAACGAGAACGGCAGTCTCCTGGACCGGGTTACCGGCAACTGACGCACCGCTCGTAGAAGACGTGCTGCCCGCGCGGGCCATCCTCCGTCCCGCGCGGGCAGCGCTGCGTCGCCTGCCCTGACGGCCAGCTACCGTCGACGGATGGGCTACCGGATTCTGATCGCCGCGGCGGTGGGCGCGCACTTCGCGTTCCTGGCCTTCGGCATCTTCGGCGGTTTCCTGGCCTGGCGGTGGCGCAGGCTGATCTGGCTGCAGGTCGTCTGCGCCGGCTGGCTCCTGGTGATCGTGGCCGCGGGGCTGTCCTGCCCGCTGACCTGGCTCGAGGACCGGGGCCGGGTCGGCGCCGGGCTGGCCCCGCTGAACGGGGGCTTCCTGGACAACCACGTCGCGGGCGTCTTCTACCCGCACGGCTACGAGTGGGCGGCCCGGATCGTGGTCGTCGTCATCGTCGGGGCCTCGTGGATCGGTTTCGCGCTGCGCTCAAAGCCCCGCGACCGCGTCGGCTAGCTCGCAGCCCGTCGCGATCCCGCAGATCATCACCTGGTCGAGCTGCGCCGGCGTGACGCCCTGCTCCCAGTCGCCGACGACCTCGCCGACCACCCGCACCACGCCGTCGTCGGCCGTGTGCACGTACGCCTTGGGCCAGAGCCGGTCGTGGTTCCAGGCGTTGCAGAAGGCGTACAGCCGGGGGACGTCGTCGGTGCTGAAATCCGTCCGGGTGAGCGTGCGGACCTGCAGCACCTCCTCTTCCTTGCCGAGCCGGAAGAAGTAGATCAGGCAGCCCTGCCAGTTCCCGCCGATGTCACCGTCGTCGTCGACGAAGTGGGCGAACTCGCGGGCGTTCAGCGCAGCGATGATCATGTCGTGGCTGAGCGGTTGCGGCGAATCGGACATGCTCTTGATCCTAAACGGCCGAAAAAGTGAAACCTGGTCACGGTGCGGCGCGCGGACTCGCGAGAGTGACCCCGTTACGGTAATGCTCATGGCGGGCCGTACTCCTCCGGCGAGCCGGGGCCGCGCCGCGTCCACCACGCGCGGTGCCGCGTCGGCGCGCGCCCGGCAACCGGCGGCGCGTCAGCCCGCCCGCAAGACGGCGGCGAAGAAGGCCGCCGCCCGCCCGGCTGCCCGGGCCCGGGCGAGAAGCGCCACCCGCGCCCGGCCGGGGGTCGGCTCGATCGTCGCGACCGGCATCGGCCGCGGCGTCGGCGCCCTCTGGATGGGCCTCGCGCACAGCGTCGGCTGGGCCGCCCGCGGGGTCGGCCGGCAGGCCGCGACCGCCAAGGAGATCGATCCGGAGCACCGCCGCGACGGCGCCGGGCTGCTCATGCTGGGCCTGGCCATCCTCGTCGGGGTCGCGGTCTGGGCCGGCTCGGCCGGTCCGGTGGGCGCCCGGGTGGCCGACGCCATGCGGCTCTTCTTCGGCGGGCTGGCGCTGCTCCTGCCGCTGTTGCTGCTCTACGGCGCGGTCCGCTTCATGCGCAAGCCGGCCGACCCGGAGCACCGCGGCCGGTCGGTGGTCGGCTGGAGCGCCCTGGTCGTCTCCACGGCCAGCCTGCTGCACGTGTCCCAGCGTCCCGCCGACGACGTCGAGATGAACAGCTCCGGCGGGCTCATCGGCTACGGCGTCGGCTCCCTGCTGGAGAACGCCGTCACGGCCTGGGTGGCCGTACCCCTCTTGGTGTTGTTGTTGCTCTTCGGTTTGCTGGTTATCACCGCGACGCCGATCAACAAGATCCCCGAGCGGCTGATGCTGCTCGCCGACGTGCTGCTCGGCCGTTCGTCGGCCCGGGCACCACTGCCCGATCCCGACCTGCCCGATCTCGACGAGCCCGGCGACGCCGAGCCCAAGCGGCGGTCGCCGGCCCGCCGCCGGCAGGGCTCGCTGGCCGACATCGGGCTGGGCCCGGAGGCCGACGAGGCGGTCAACCTCACCGACGACGATCCGATCGTGCACGACACCGTGCTGGTGCCGCGCGGCAAGAAGGTGCCGGGCAGCCGCAAGGCGCCCGAGCCGCCGGAGCACTCGCCGCTGCCCACCCGGGCCGAGCAACTCGACATCTCCGCGGTCGAGGGCGACTACCGGCTGCCGCCGCCGAACCTGCTCGGCAAGGGCTCGGCGCCGAAGTCGCGCAGCAAGGCCAACGACGAGATCATGGCGGCGCTGACCGGTGTCTTCGACCAGTTCAACCTGGATGTGGCTGTCACCGGCTTCACCCGCGGTCCGACGGTGACCCGGTATGAGGTTGAGGTCGGTCACGGCGTCAAGGTCGAGCGGATCACCCAGCTCTCCCGGAACATCGCGTATGCGGTGAAGTCACCCGACGTGCGGATCCTGAGCCCGATCCCGGGTAAGAGCGCGGTCGGGGTGGAGATCCCCAACACCGACCCGGAGAACGTGTCGCTGGGCGACGTGCTGCGCTCGCACGCGGCCACAGCCGATCACCACCCGATGCTGGTGGCGTTGGGTAAGGACATCGAGGGCCGCTTCGTGGTGGCGAACCTG
>Ga0307516_10006921_pt1 | contig 13167 bp, 19 predicted proteins | sample 19_EM_MG_FD_203310 | JGI IMG/M metagenome (GOLD analysis project Ga0307516, IMG submission 203310) | Populus trichocarpa ectomycorrhiza microbial communities from riparian zone in the Pacific Northwest, United States - 19_EM | ecosystem: Host-associated > Plants > Roots > Unclassified | place... | reverse complement strand
ATCGCAAGGAGTGAAGCGCGCGGAAGAGGATAGCAGGATGTGTCGTTGTCGCATCCAGAGTATATTGAGGGGCTGGGGGCTCGGGGTGGAAGATCGTGTTCTTGACATCACAGATACCATCTTCCCGACGAAGGGTGAGGTCGGCACCGTCGTACGCAGCCACGCTACAGGTCGGCCAGGCCAAGGTCGAAGGTTCACAGTGATGGGCCCGAGCGACTGGACGAAGTAGGGGACATCGCAGCGCCCAGTGACGATGCGCAGTCCTTCGTCGGGGCCGTCGTACGAATCTATCGAGCAAACTGGGTGACCGCAGGGTGGCTGAGGGTGTTGTCGATGTCTGCCACCTGCAGTGTGGTCGCAGGTAGGCTTCACGGTGCGACGAGAGGACAGCCCAGGTGACAATGACAACGGTAGGGGGGAGAAGAGCAGCGGCGACCCTGAACCTTGGGGCAGATAGTCGGTTGACTTTGCGGGCAGTGAGGTAGTGGGGAGAGACTCCAAGAGGACAAGGAGCTTGTTGAGTAGTAACATTATTTGGCTGGATGAAGGTCACGATGAAGATGAGATTCTCCCATTTTATACCGAGGCTGACTGATCCCCTTTGGGTGAGAGGGAGAATGTCCGTCTGTGGAAATGATCGGACGTCCGACGTCGGTGTTTGGCCGTCAATAGTAATAATGGACCAGAACGTTCCTTCATTTCCGAGTCCCATCTCGCGTCAACTGCCGACTCGAACTCCGTATCAGAGACTGCGTTGAACACCGAGCCCTCCCATCAAACCCCCAATCAAGTCAGATCGTCAACTTGCGCTGGCTGCCCAAAATCGGACTCCTCCAGCCCCGGTGGCTCTCACCCTGACATGCCCCTCTTGAATTCATTCATGGACTCGAACGACTCTTTTTACGAGAACGGTGGCCTGAGAAATGGAAACCATTACAACAACGGGTGGGCAGGGATATCTTCGACTCTGCACATCAATCTGATTCTCTTTTTCTCGTGGAAAAGATATATACCCTACACCGGACCGATCATGGTCCCATCGAGTAGCGATGACGACGAGGACGGGTCCTATCACAATAATGGCCAGCATTACCTTCCCAACGAGCAACCATACCCACTTCCTCCTCCCGCTCCGGACAAGCAACTCCCACGACGTGGCTTCAGTGGTAGTACATACGTCGCCCATCCTGCCAATGCTACAGCCATGAAGGAATCACAGAATGTTACCGATGTCCGAGCACCAAAGTCCAAAAGTCGGAGACACACCCTCCAACACCCCCAAAGCCACATCCTCACGAATACACCCATCGCTGCCCTCGAGAAGCTTGTCATTTCTCAAGAGGAGAAAAACAACGAGACAAAACGCCTTCTCAAAGATGCCATGGCTCGGCTCGAGGCATACGAGAGGAGGGAAACCAGGGCAGAGCAAGAGAAGAGAGAACTGGAGCTCGCCCAAGCAAAGCAGGGTTTAAAAGTCATGGAGAAGGTATGGGGAGTCCAGAACGAATTGGCCAAAGCCAGGCAGGACGCCGTCGTTTACAAGGTGCAGCTCGAGTTTGCCGAGGCTGAAATGTACGTCTCTCCCAAAAGTCCTGTTTTCTCTAACCGTATCCTGACTATCGCAATCATCTAGCCACCGCGCGCGGAGAAACACCAGGACCGTTCAAGAAGAGCTCGACGGTGTAGAGCGCGCAGCCCAAGAAGCACGAGCTACCGCCCGAAAACTCCACGAAGAGAAACTGGCCTTGCTCGCCCGCGACCAAGGTCGAAAACAAGGCTTTGCCGAGGGCATCGCCCGCGCCAGGGAAGAGGTTCATGATGGCATGTTGCGACGCAGAAGCATCGCGGCTAGACCCCACGAAACACCTTTAGGCGCATTCATCGAAGAAGTCGTCGACGACGAGGGGGACCAGACAGATACCAACGGCCGGAGCTCCCACCGCCGCCGTGGCCCTCATTCCGCTGCTCCGACGCCGAGAAGCCAGCCCCCGAGGACTGTCCCTTCTACCCCGCAGATCGACCCGAACATTCTTCGTCAAGAGACGGCGGCTGTGGAAGCTGCACGGCGCGAAGCTCAACGGTTGGAAGCTCAGCTTCATTCTGAGCGAGAGGAGGCTGCAAGAGAACGGGAGAGGGTCAGGGTCAGGCAGGAGGAACTGGAGCGCGAGCAGGAGGCTATACGCCAGAGGGAGAGGGACCGAGAGGATGCGTTGAAAAGGGAGGCGGATGCTTTGCGAGAGGAGCTTCGCAGAGAAAGGGAGAGGACGGCCGAGAGAGAACGGGAAGTGGAGCGACAACGGGAACAGGAACGCCACGAAGCGCAGATTCGGGAATTGGAGCGGCAACACGAACGTGAACGTGAAGAAGAACGCAAGCGCCTTGCTGAGCGGGAACACGAAAGAGAGGCGGAGAGGGAAAGGGAAGCGGCGAGGGAAAGGGAAAGGCAGCGTGAGGCAGAACGGGAACGGCAACGCGCAGCAGAAGAACGCGAAAGGCTTCTACGTGAGGCACAAAAGCAAAAGGAACAAGAAAAGGAGACTGCATCGAACTCGAGCGGTAGACGTTCAACGGGCTCGCTACCCTATTTGGCCATGCCACCGCCTCCAAAACGAATTCTGGTATCGAGCACTCTATTTTCACACCAGGAACATCGAGTTGACTGATATTCAACAGCCTAGACCTGCAGGTCAGCCTTCTAGTGGGTTTTCAATGTCACGACCCGTTGGGCAACCAGCACAAGGGACAGTCGGTCCGCAATCTCAAGTTCCACCGACTCAGTCCACATACCAACCTCCGCTTGGTCAACCCTCTGGGCCACCTCAGCAGACCCAGCCAAACTCCTCCCCCAACGGAATCCCCCGCAAATCCGCGCTTCGTCAACCCTCTGCTGAAGGTTCACCATCCGCGCTCGCACCTCGTTTTGCCCGGAACCCATCCTCTAGCGATACGGCGCAGTCCCGGGACACGCTCACCACTCCACCCGCCCGCCATCACCACCGCCGCCGCAATTCCAGCCCTGATACCCTTGACACCCTGCAGTCCCCCTCATCCGGGATGTCGTCGTTTGAGATCGTCTCCTTCCCTGTTGAGCGCGAGCGCCAGAGGGGCCGAGGTCCGCTGAGCGTCATCCCAGAGGGATCTAGCATCCGATCGGGCACGCCGAGCCGACATAGCGACGCTCCTTCGCCAGCCACAGCTAATCCGGTAGCTACCTGGGTCAATAATCCGCCTGTGGATTTCTCAAGGCGTGAGGATGTCGAGCAATGGCGGCGGAGCTCTAGCATTGCGGTAAGTTGTTCAAATCGTTTGTTCGTATAATATGGTCGATGTGAACTTTCTTGCCTTGCAGACTGAACCGAATTCTCCTGTTATACCTGATTCGGCAAGGGACTTCCTCAACCCTTCCTTCGCACCCACCGATGCACAACGTCGCGCTTCCGTGCAAAGCACAGAGTACGCGATTCGTATCTCGCCTCCGGTAAGCTTCATGATTCCTTTCTGGCGCGTCCGCCGGATCGAACTGAACATGTGCTTTTTTGCAGTCTCGTCCTTCGTCCGAGCTGGGAGTGCATGAACTTCAAGGGCAGCAGCAGAGGCCAGAGCTTCTCAGTCCAAACTCGGCCCACCCCCCTCTGCCGCAGCCCCAGACCGCCCCGTCCGCGTCCCCCATCATCCCGACCGGTGTCCATGGTCTCCCTGCAAACTTTGTCCCTCAGAACTTCACCAGCAACCGAGGCAGCAACGGTCATGCCCCCGTCCGACCCACCATGCCGCCTCAGAACCCGAGCTCCTCCACCGCCTCCCCGGGCATCTACCAAGGCTACACCTCTCATTACGTTCGACCCGATTCCGCGGCATCGGGGCCCCCTGTCATTCCACTACAACAGATGAGCAGACCACCTTCAAAGAGTGGGAGTGGGTTGCCGCCTGGATCGATATACGCCGGTGTTCCTCCCTCTTCTTCCTCGTCGTCGTCAGCGCGGGTTCATCCTCCCCAGTTTCAGCACCAGATCTATGGGCCCTCGCCTCCTATTGCTGCTGGTGCTGTGCGGAGTCCTGGTATATACTCCAACGCCCCTGTGCTTCGGCCCGGCAGCGCAGCAGGGTCGCATACCCCACGTCAGATATATGCGCCTGCGTTACCTGGTGGTGGTCCGCCCCGACAAGGCCCAGGCCCGGTGTGGCCTGGGATGGCTAGTCCCGGTGGTGGTGTTCCCGCTCCTTTCCTTCCGCATTCACCACGCACGTTTACACCGGTGGGACCCAATATGACGCCGCTCCAGCCGTTCGGCCAACCGCTGCCGGGTGGAGGTGGAGATGAGGATGATGATGAGGGAGATGATCCCATGGAAGCGGAGATGCTGAGGAGGAATACGGAGGCCAATGCAAGGCGGCGGGATTCGGGAGAACCGCTTTTTATTCCTCCGCCTTCGAGTTCGAATTCGTGGGGCGGTTGAGGTGTTGGGATGGTGCATGTATTGAGTGTTGTATGGATGATTTGTTTCGTGTTCTCGTCATACTATATAGATTGCCTGAGTGGGAGGGGCTTGTATCTCGTTAGATATTTCATGGATCTGATGTCCTTGGCTTTGGCTATTGTTATTACTCTGACTCAAGTATTTTCAGCTGCAACGTTGAACGTTCGTCATGGTCATGATGATGTATGTTACGTTGGGCATTGGTGGCATGGTTGCAAGTGCAATAATAAAAACTCTTTGCCTGGGAGTCGAACCCAGCTTTCGCGCGTTGGGTTTTAATCTTTCTCAGTTACAGTATGACAGGCGCGTGTACTAGCCGATATACTAGCAAAGAAGGTTATTGCAACTTTCTACAGTCTGTAAAAAGATGGTGCAGGCCAATAGATAACGAAAGTGCACAATTGCCGTCAAATGACTCAAACCGTAACTCGACATCCGCTCACCGCGGCTCAGGGGAAGAAACGAGAAAAGAACCAGGCGAAGGATCTCTTGGCGATATTCTCCGAACGGACTACAGTGTGCTTCAAACACAGCAACGAACAGGAGGATGTGAATGACTGCTGGTGTAAATGTAATATCTGCAGGTATGGTTTGTCAGTTGGGTTCATCGTTAGTGCTAAGGAAAACGTACCGGGGAGGACTCAGGACGAAGCTTTCGTTCAAAAGGCAGCCATCAGGCCTTGTCAGCTTCGGTGTCCGTGACGGTCGGACGATGTCTTTTGCCAGTCTACCCCGAGTGTGGGGGCCCATTTTGATTGATGTTCAAATCTAATCTAAGTACATTGTGTCTTCCCTACGAGTGGTAAGTACGATTCAATGGTTGTAGGAGCCTGGATTTCATGGCCTATCTCAAGTCGCCGATAGATGAACGGGACTCTGACTAGTCCACATATTCAAATCACTTCAACCTCCACATGTACACCCGGACCCACGACGAACTTGAATGATTCACGCTCAACATGGGGGAGAGTCGTCGCTGTCAGGCTATTCACCCGCACTTCCAATACCCAATGGCTCGATAACCTCATCACTTTGATAAAAATAACGAAGAACGCTAGTGCCTTGGCTCCCTTTCCTGGCCTTGGGATTGCCGTAGGAATCACGGTGCAGATCCTCGAGATAATCCAGGTGAGTGATTATTCATGTGTGCTATCAGCGGTTAATAATCGCTGTCTTGTAGTCCGCCAACAAAAATCGAGAAGATTTTCACGACCTTGCGACGAGTCTGGTATTGACCATCGTTGCGATCCGGGATACCCTCATCATGCATACCGATGATTACGCGTCCTCGCCAGATTTCGTCACGAAATGCTTGGAGTACATACAGTGCGTTCCCCATTGGCCAATTTTGATAATACCAATGAATTTTCAGGTTCATGCTACAAATCTTGACACGAATCAATAACATCGTCCGAAAGACCCGATCATGGATATGGATCTTGAAGAGTGCATCCATTCGAGACCAACTAGCGCAAACCAGGAAGCAAATTGATGATTTGCGCTCTACCTTCACAGTCAGGCGACATCCTCTTTTCTATGCGAATTCTACTGAGCAAAAAAGACTTGCAGCTAATGACCCTCATTGATATACGTCTCAACACCTACAAGAATGTTCCTAATGAGATTTCAGTATGGGGGAAGTCAAAACCCGTGCGCTTGATCGACGCGATGGATATACCCATCGACCTACCGATTCAATTATGTATGACGCATCATGTACGGCTCTCATCTTAGCCTACCAACCATTGTTCTGACAAGGGGATGGATAAATACACAGGACTTTGCCAACATCCTCCTAATCATTTTCCGCAACCGTCGTGGACACCGTTACGTGGAACTTGGCCGGTACAATCTTACGGATGTCTCCTCGATCGACCAACCTATCACTGCAGCTATGTGTTCCTTGAAGGTTAAACCCGGTACAACCATTGCCATGAACATCGTCCTTCGGCGATTGGCGCATGAGGATACAACGGAGAGCCGCCATTGCCCCATTTGCCATCTCCTCTGTGGCTGGGCTTCCCTCGGTGACGAGGTTACATGGTAGTTGCGGTTCTTCCCCTAGGAATGTCCCACTGAATCCTTCCGTCTCCCTTTGGCTAGCACCTCATGTGGGACGCTGTTTCTTGTCTCGCATGGCTTTATCGAAGAGACCCAAGATCCGCTATCCACGAACGTTTCGGAAGCTACCGGCCAAGCTTCTGTGGCCGGGATGTCGGTGGAGAGATCCTCGGCTCAAAACTTAAGCATGTCGAGCTTCGTCAGTGATCCTTCCGCCAAGGAAGACACTGATGGACTCGATATCCACCACTTCCGCCGTTTCCATGTTCTCAATTTACGCCAACAGCAACGCGCAGAAGAACGTGAAATGCTTCAACATGAGCATACAGTGAGTTGTAAAACCTTTGTTCAAAGGATATGATTGCTGAGAGCTTCTTCCAGACCGAACTGAATTCCCCTGTTATGCCTGATTCAGCAAGGGACTTCCTCGGCCCTTCGTTCGCACCCGATCCGCAAGGAGCAGCCACTGATGTACAACGTCGCACTTCCGTGCAAAGCACAGAGTATGAGATTCGTATCGAGTCTCCTGTAAGATTTATGATTGTCTTCTCGCTATCCGTTGGGTTGAATATGTACTTTTGTAGTCTCGTCCTCCCAGTCCGCATGAACAAGAGCAGCAGGGGTCAGGGCTTCTCAGCCCAAACTCGGCCCATGCCCCTCTACCACAGCCTCAGGCCACTACGTCCGCATCCCCCATCATTCCGGCTGGTGTCCATGGCTTGCCTCCAAATTCTGTCTCTGAGAACTTCGAGATTTATATCGAGCCCCCGGTAAGCTTTATGTTATCTGGTGGCCCGCCGGATTGAACGTGTGTTTTTGCAGTCTCGTCCTCCCAGTCCGTTTGGGTTAGGAGCGCATGAACAAGAGCAGCAGCGGCCAAGTCTTCTCAGTCCAAACTCGGCCCACGCCCCTCTGCCGCAGCCCCAGACCGCCCCGTCCGCATCTCCCGTCATCCCGGCTGATGTCCATGGCCTCCCTGCAAACTTTGTCCCTCAGAATTTCACCAGCCACCGAGGCAGCAGCGGGCATGCCCCCGTCCGACCGACAATGCCGCCTCAAAACCCGAGATCCCCCTCGGGCATCTACCAAGGTTACACCTCTCCTTATGATCGACCTGACTCCGCGGCCTCGGGGCCGCCCTCGCGGAGTGGGTTGCCGCCTGGATCGATATATGCCAGTGTTCCTCCCTCTTCTCCCTCGTTATCGTTTGGGCGGGGTCATCCCCTCCAATTTCAACGCCATATCTATTGGCCCCCGGCAACGCCTGTGTTGTTCACCCAACCGCTGCCGAGCGGAGAAGATGAAGATGAGGACGAGGACGAGGATGAGGATCCTATGGCTGTGGAGATGCTGAGGAGGAATACGGAGGCTAATGCAAGGCGGCATGATTCGGGGGAATCGCTTTTTTCCCCTCCGCCAGGTTCGATTTTGTGGAATAGCTAAGGACCTGTTCGGGATCTCCGGGATCAGCCCGTTTCCATCCCGTTGCCCACCAAAATTGGCGGCAACCCGTCCGGTTAAGTTGTTGGGATCGTGCATGTTCCCCTTGTGAGATCTTGTGTTGTATGTATGATTTATTTCACACTATGCCGTTGCATGAGTGGGAGCTTGGATCTGATGTCCTTGCTTTAGCTATTGTTATTGTTCTGATTGAGGCACTTGCTACTTATTTTCAGCTGTAAGTTCAATGTTCATCATGCTCGTGATGATGTATGTTGAGTGCTAGCAGCGGTGACACGGTTGCAGGTGCGATAATAAAAACTCTTTGTCTGGAAGTCGAACCCAGCTTTTGGGCGTTAATTTCACCCCCGCGAATATGACAGGCGCGTGTACTAACCTATATACCAGCAAAGAAAGTCAAAATTATAGAAGGCTTTGAGGACACAAGATTAAAATGGTTTATAAAGACATTTTAAGTCCATTCGTGCTGCTCTGCTCTGCAGTGGTACTACTACAATGTACTCTCATGGCGAGTGATGTATGTTAGACAGCAGTGGCACGGTCGCAAGTGTGTTGTCGGCCGTAATGTACATATACTGGATGCACAGAACAATACTTGGCACCGAAATATTGAAAAGATATTATTTCAATATTTCGGCCCCAAATATCGTTCCGTGCATCCAGTGATATCTGATTCTATGTAAGGTACATCAGGGACATAAGAAGTAACGAAAAACACGGAAGGGATGATGAGGAATCGAGCTCGTCGCGGGGCATGGCGAGCGCGCGATCATATAAAGTTCGTGGGCGGAGCCGCCCGAGTCGGACTCCAATTGCAACTCCTGTCGACCCAAAACTTGGTCGAACATATGTCTGCTGCAAGCTTACTATTGTGGATTCCAATGATATCTTCTGGGCTGTCGTCGATAACCCTCCATGCTTCGTTGGCTTTTTTCTTGGGGACCGATTCGAACCAATCAAACCCGACCATTGCCTGCACATCTTCGTGACCCGGTCGCTGAAAACATCATTCAGGCTGAATCTCACTGTCCATCGGTTTCGTAAAGGGTGTCATCGATAATTCTAGCATTTATGCTTTCAAAGGGCTTCAAATTTGTCCCGAATGTATGTCTCAAGTAGATTAAAAATTTGTTCAAGAGGGATTACGGCGATACAACCTCCCGCGTGATGTAACTAAAAACAATATTTCATGATTGTCGGAGCGTTATCCGGCGCACCGTGGTGCCAATACCCAACTCGCTCAGCTCGATTGGCGAAGAAGACACGTCCGCAATGTCAACGGGGGATTCAGTATGTGGAAGATATGATTCCGAAGCCTGCGCGGCTGGAGCATCGACGTCGATGCGGGAAGTTTTGGCTTTGATTTCTTCCGATAGAACAACGGCCCAAAATATAGCCGTCAGTTTCTCTCTTCCTAGCCCGCGCACCTCCACACAGAGAAGCACAATATTTCCTAATGCCGTCGCGATCGCAAATGTCTGATTCCAAATTGAGCGTCCGCCAATTGGTCTGATACACTACGTACCTGTCCAAATGTACCCCATGCAGATGGGGTCGGGTTTGCAGTGATAGTGGCACCTACCCAAAGAGCATTCGGCAACACGATTAGAAGGCCAAACTTCAGGAGGTGCATTCCAGACATGATCCCATCCCTGAATGGATGAGTGACGACTGGTGAAAGAATAATAAACGTGACTGTACCAAGTCATTCGTCTCGCACTGGGGTTTTCTGACGGTGATGATGTCAACAACCACAAAGATATCAGCCACAAAAGAAGGTTGAAGGTGGGTGTTGGGCATATTGAAACCAAGATGACAACCCATACATTGCGGTTGGGCTCGATTGCCACTGCAAAGGCGTCGATTGAGAAGACACATCCGAAAACGAGGGCCCCCAGGAGGCACCCATATATTCTGGAATAAGTCAGACATGGATCAGACGTGAGTAACGACACACTGATGAGCGGGGATATTCACATTATAAAGTGACAATGCGAGTGTATATTTTTTGAACTGAACCTCAAGGCGATTATAGGTATGGCCGCAATAATTGGGTTTGATCCGAGGGCAAGTAGTAATCCAGACAGTGGCCAGGGAGAAAAAAACATCCCCACATTCGCCGCGCCTGACAGAATGCTCATCACAAAGAATATGCTAATCAATGGCGGTCAGCGTCTATCATAACGATTAAAGATATGGAGCGGACATACCGAACCTCAGCATCAAAGCTTCTCTTGCGCTTCATGCTCAGAAGCAGTATGCAGACGAAGAGCACAAAAGGAATAGCCCAAATGAAAACTTGACGTGGAAACCAGAGTGGAACCCAGAGCACTAGTACTTGCGTCTGCACTGCGGCTAAGACAACGTGACTCAAGAGCGATCTGTTGCCCGAGTCCGCTAGCCGAAAGGTTTTCGGTGCCCAGGCATGAAACCAGTTTGCAAATGCAGATAATGGGTAGTTCCTGTCACGCTTTTGCGATTAATATAACTAAGGGAATGACCTGGATTTCATGTACCTCCGAAAACTTGTACATCACTGACTTGGTTATTTGACAGAACACATCGGGAAATCCCCACCTCCCTAGGACGAAACAAAACACCAGTAATGTTGAGAAGGCACCCCAGAAACTGAGCGGCGGGTATCATTGGCCACAGAAGTTTCAAATATTCTAACCTGCTGTATCCGCGAAAACAGGCAGCTTGACTGAATTTACCGTAAACCCCGACTACGACTGCCATGCCGACTTCGTAGAGTAGGGTGAACAAGCAGAGAAATTTGAGTTGAAGGACCTCTTTGCGTTTTGAACCGATCTTCGATGCTGGAAATCGCCCGGGTTTCCAAAAGGATGCCAAAAATGTCGCCCAGAGATAGATATTTGTAGGGGACACGACCATAATGACAACGAAGATTGCATCGTTATGGGTGAGCTGCCCCTGAGAAATGCTGATCGTTGCAGAAACGAGGAGTGAGAGAATGAGGGCGAAGTGGGAGTACAACGCTATACGGATCTTCTCCGGCCAGTAAACAAGGAGGATGGCTGAGGGAGCCCGGAGTGTAATGGTGTTCATAGCTCAATTAGGATGAGGAGACTAGAAGGCACTGGTACGTACCAGATATGATTTCTGTGACATAGACTGTGAAAGGTAATGTTAGAACGGCCGCGTAAAGATACGAGTTACCGAATGACGCACCGGAAACCTGTTGCCCGGTACCAGTAACATCCGGATTTGGACATATGTAATCGTTGACGCATGAGTCGTTGGGAGGGTTAACGCAATAGGCTTGAGCCCACTCGTCCCACGAGCTCACGGTGAATGTCGTTGGATAAGGATCGTTGGGCGGAAACATCGTTATGGTGGGGAAATCGGCCCGGGAGAACTTGACGCTTTATCATGGCCAGTCTCATTCCGCTGGGGTCCAAATCGAGAAGGAAACCGTGAGAGGATGGGAATGAGACTAAGATGTGAGACTGGAACTTGTGGTGAGTTGGATGGGAAAATTGGAGAACTGCTGGCAGGAGATGTGCCATAATCTGATTGTGTGCCGTTGGAGATTTACCGTCCGAGCTGGGGTTTGTAAACCTGGGTGGAAAAACGCCAGTCCAAATGGTACAGCACTCTCACTTGAATTTTGCCATCGGGCCGATACTGACTGGTCCGTAGCAAAAGTACAACTAATATCGCAAGTTGCCCGTGTCATCTAGCTCCGCGATGATCCTTGGGATGGGGCACTCGTACCCAGCTAACGGGTGGTGACGCTTCTTTGATGGGGTTATACCCAGAGTTATACTCTGTATATTGTGGTTGAACCAACCCCTGGCAGGCTGCCGGCGACGTAACCCAACTATCCAACTTGATTGTGGATCAGAACAGCATAACAATAATGACATGGGGTCGGAGAACCACCGTGAGGGTTTGGTGTTGCTCTCCATTCCGCCCTCGTTTACTTCTGCCGTCATGGCCTTTTGTCTTCTTCCCGCAAACGGACCCCTCCCCAAGTAATAGATGCTGTGTCTCGTCCAGATTCCCCACAACACCCCCATCCAGACGGGCCAGGTGCCCAACTTTGGACACCTTCGCCCTCCGTAGACAAGCAGGAGTCACCGTCTCGAGAACCCCCTTTGACCCCTTGCAGACCAGAACGCGACCAATCTCTACGCCCTGATCCAATCCATCCCGCCGCAGACACTGCACACATACACCGCTGGCAGGAAACATTACAAGTCAGACTTGTACACATACCTGTATAGATAACCATAATCTGATCACCTGCGGTCGTCATGGATACACCGCCAAAAATCACACGATCTGATCATGTGTTTGGCTATGGTTTAGGCTACAAGTCCGTCTTGTAACGTCTCCTGCCAGCGGTGATACACCCAAATGCCCTGTCGTCCGGGATCATCGCCCACCTGTCCTCTTTCTTTTTCCAACTTGTTCCTCCACCGCTTCTTCACTGAGTCAGGTGTCATAAAGGACTCTCTGAAGTCGAGAACACCGACCGAAGCTGCCTTGTTCCCCACGACGACGAGGGCATCGGAGTCGGCGCTTCAACTCCAAAGGCAAGGGTACACTCTATGAGACCTTGTGGGAATGCCGTGGGCGTACTGTAGAGGGCGATGGAGGCCAAGGACCTCCAGATCGGTGATGTTATGAGGGAAAACACACGGTGTGTCATATTCGATGTCTCCATCTGTCATTGAACCTAAGACAATAACAACATAGACCGACCCTATGCGAGCCTGCTTCCGCACAGACTCGACTCCACTGACATCTTATGGATGTTTGCGCTGCAATGGCCTGGTGCGTTCTGCATGAAACCGAGTAAGATATCGAAGATGACGAGGACGCAGACTCCTCTGCCTCGGTCACTCTGCCTGCCTCTCCTTGCTCGTCTGTCGGAGTTGTCTCCTTCCTTGTTCCTTTTCAGCGCCACAGGGCCCGAGGTTCGCTGAGCATCATCCCAGAAGGATCTAGTGAGTTGTCTCATATGATCTCTGAGAACTTCTTGCCTTCAGACGAAACCGAATTCTCCTGTTATGTCTGATTCAGCAAGGGACTTCCTCGGCCCTTATGAGATTCATATCAAGCCTCCAGTAAGCTTTATGATTGTTTTCTGGCGGCCCGTTGGATTGAGCATTTGCTTGTGCAGTCTGGCCCTCCGTTT
>Ga0307516_10006920_pt1 | contig 13168 bp, 23 predicted proteins | sample 19_EM_MG_FD_203310 | JGI IMG/M metagenome (GOLD analysis project Ga0307516, IMG submission 203310) | Populus trichocarpa ectomycorrhiza microbial communities from riparian zone in the Pacific Northwest, United States - 19_EM | ecosystem: Host-associated > Plants > Roots > Unclassified | place... | reverse complement strand
GAGCACTGTTTTGGGATGGCATCCGCTCCTTGTCCATGTAAAGAGGAAAGACTTGCCTGCATCAAAGAAGTTAGAAATGTAACAACACTAATGAGACCATACCTATTCCACCACGTCATCAGCTGATTGACCTTGTCTTTCTCCTTGGGATCATTGAGGAGCTCACCAATGGAAGTACAAAAGCACTTGGAATCAGTTACCAAGTCCATCTGAGAAAAAACTTGTGCAGATGTCAGGGCAAAACGGATCTAAAACAAGGTGGTGGTGAATGAATGCAGTGAATAGTATCTGACCTGGGTGGCAATATATGTGATAGAAGCTTTCATCATGGACCACATCCCATGAAGGTGTGCATTACCGGAGCGAGTGGCCTTGGGCTCCTGGTCAACAGAGCTTGGAGAAGTGAAGGTGTGTTTGAATGCCTTGTGAAAACTGTCAGCAAAGAAATGGAAAAAAAGTGGGGACCTTACCACGACAAGAAGGCCACTGCACAAAAGCCCATTCCAAGGGTCTTCTGGGTTATATGAATAGTCAGCATACAAGAACACGGGCCATTGGTCCCCTGCAACCTGAATCTCACCATTGACAAGCTTGGCCCTGGTTCTGGATACAATGTGGTCAGCTACTTGGGGATGGTATATAGATGTGAACTCACTCAGAGTGGTTCCAATCAAGGCCTGCCAGACACAGGAGTGCCCCTGTGCTCTCATGGTAGAAACCACGACCAGACTTGACGTTGTGTGGGATATGGGGGTTAAGGCTTTGTCCTTTGGGTGTAATCCAATCTATTATGGCACTTTTCATTCCCTTTGTGTCATCAGTGCGGGCCCCATTAACCCCCTTTTGAACCTGACAGAAATCGTGAGCACCAATGTTGTTGGGTAGTAGGCCCAGTCGACATACCAAATTGGCAATATGGATCACTTCTTCCTCTGATGAGTTCATAAGGCGATCCTCCAACCCGGGCGCCATTCGCAAAAGCTGATGGAATGCTGAATATTCCTTGCATTCGCTGCACAAACATATCAAGTGTTGTGTCGACAGTGGAACATTAATTACAACTCATGCAGCCATTAAATTCTCCTCGGGTGCATCAGCCTGCTCACCTATCAGGGAAATGCCATTGGTGAGTAGAGTCTGGATGTTGCAGAAGGTATGAACAATGCAGCCAAAGTGGTGACCATGATGGACTAAGGCATCCTGTATGGCTCTAGAGAAAATTTTAAGAAGCATCAGACTACAAAGAGAAAAGGGCTTACAGTTTTTTCCTGGGGCTGAGCTCCAAAGCACTGGCAGACCCATGCTTCTGCAGACTCAAGGATCCAGAGGAGGCAGAGTCGTTGGGCCGCTGTGGACTGCCTGCCATATGGCCATGGTAGCTGGGAGTGAATCAATCTTGGTTGTTCGTTTGGGTTTTATAGCTCTTGGATCCACTTTCACACAACCAAACCAAGGAGCAGCTACTATAGCATCAGTAGCACAGCCACCACATTCCTTCTGCTTGGAAATCCAGAATGGGGCAAGTGGTAAGATCAAGGTGGCAGAAGGTGGCGGTACCCTTGTCTGAGCAAACCTGAAGTGTCAAACTTGAACCTCCACAGAGAGTTCTAAACTCGGGGTGAGTGGCTATGTTATTGTGAGCACACCACAAGCACAATGGTGAACCTTAATCTTGTGCCCAGATGCAGAGGTTCCGCATTCTGAGCAACCACAATGAAAAGATAGATAACGAGCTTCAGCAGCTTGTCCTAGTTTGACACTGAGGTCAGTTCCGACTCAGCACAGCCTCCCTAAGCAGACTTGTACCCTGACCATACCAAATGCCACCACATACATTGCACCAGCAGGTGGCAATGTCATCGAAAAAAGCTCATAAGATCTTCGACCAATGATATTTGCATAAGCTTGGCGACCTGAAAGAATGCCATTTAAATGTGGAGGGAGACCACAGCAGCCTGGCCGTCAATCTATACCTAATACACAAGGGCCATACCTTTCAAGAGAATGTCCATTGATGCTGAAGGTATGTCAAGTGTGGTTGACACTGAATTTAGATTGTGTCCTGACCTTGATTGCTACCATAATCACAGACAGTAGATTATGGTGGCAACATATAGTCCTCTGGAGATGAATGAGACTCTGAACTCTGGCACAGTCAGCATCCAAAGTGGTAGGTGACAAGGTTCAACGTACTTCTCTAACTTTAATACTGAAAGAAGTCCCTTCCTTCAGGTGAAGCAAGCAGAGCACAAGTGTGAGTATGGGTTGGAATAAAATGTCAAAGGCTCACTGAAAGCCCAGACTCGGAGCAGAGTGACACCCAAACACTGTCTGAAGGAACTCAAACCATGATAGATCTGGAAGAAATGGGTGTGCTACTCTGCGAGTTGGTGCTCAACGTGCAAGTAATTAAGGCCAAGGTTGATGTCTTGATCACTGATTGTGAGGCTCGATTGGAACTCAAAATGATGTCTGGAAAGAAATTTTGTTGGGCATGTGGACAGTCATGCAATAGAGATCCCTTTGAGGAGTCCCAGAATCCGTGTAGTTTCTGTTGAACATGTGCAATATATGGCTGTTTATTGGCCCCAAGTTTTCTCTACACATTAATGGCATAAACAGTAAAGTCAATGCATAGTCATCAGACTGACCAAGGAGCACTTCATAGTAGTCAGCTTTGACAGTACTCAAGTGACCCTCAAGCTCATCACGGCAACGTGTAAGAGTATCCGAGGGCTCTGAGCCAACTGACGTGTAGTTCAAGTGAATTGGCCAACTGACTACTGTTTGTAGACTACTCATGGAAAGAAGGGTTGTTGGGACAGCCAACATAGCACTGCACATGTAAGTTGCATCAGTACTGCCAAACACGACTGCTGGCACACTGACAAATGCCTTCAGAAGTTTACATTGTGGTGAGATGCTAGCTGGACACAATCATGTCAAAACAGCTGCGTACATCGTGAATGATGACCTCCTTGACACCGTCTTCTATGGTACAGATATCAAGGTTCTCCAAGGCATATCCATCCTACCAATGGAAGGTCAAGGCGACACACTTTTGGATAATAAAAAAAGCTATTCAAACCTTTTCCAGATGGAGCACATCACCATAGGCAAGAGAGCAACCAAGTAGGTCAACAGCACATGCCCAGATAGTTGTGGACCTCAGCTTCATAGAGAGGGCCTATGGTGTAAGTGATATCTGTACAGCGGGGATGGAAGCGAGTAACTATGAAGTGAAACCATGAGTATTCATTGTGGAGTAAGAGAGAGAAACCAACCTCCAATGTCCATCTGCTTGACCACTGTAAATCACTCTGGGGGATAAGGATGTGGTCCATAGACAACATCCCAAGACCGCCCAATTCCTTCGGCATGTAGAATATAGCTGGTGGGAAACGTGATGGCATCTTACTGTTCAAGCTGATCTTTACACGTGTCTGAATCTTGTTCTCGGCTTTGACAAGGGCACCCAAAAGTTCATGTGTATGGATGACAGCTTCGTGATAGTATGTCATCAGCCCAATCAATGCAATATTCCACTTATTGACAATCTTGGAGAACGTTGTTGAACCCAAACCCATGAGGACTTGGCGGATACAGTTGTTGAACTGCTGGATACCTGGATGGGAACACATCAGTAAAGGGCACTGATATGCATCCAACTGGATAATGATTTACCGTCATCAGAAACATGCAGCAATGCCTGGGCTGTCCGCTCCTTCATCTGCTCATTTGTGAGATTCCAAACAGCATCCTTCAGTGAGAACTGCTCTCCACCCAGCATCCTACTAATCTTCAGCAAAATGTGAACCTCGAAACCAGACATCAAAAACAGGAGCTGTGGGTTATCCTTGGAATAGACACTAACGAAGGTGTCCTCCCATTTGATCATAGTCAAGGACCTAGGTAGGCTCTGCTTGACATTCCAGAATACTGCTGTCCCAAGATTCACATCATGCTGGATAAGTCTCATGCAACGATCCCAAGGCCAGCAATGCTTGCTGTTGGGAGGATTGGGGTTCGCACTCAGCTATCGCCAAATAAGATAGGGCACTTCATCTGAGAACATGGAGCTGATTGACATAGCGAGAGTACAGACGAATGGAGTCTCCATAGCAGAAGCACGATATTGGAAAAAGTTGTTCCCAGCCATCTCACTGGCTCACTGGAGACCAAGGATGAGAAGATCCAGTATGAGATCCTAATATTGAAAGATGAATGCGGAGAATTGTAGACCACAGATAAGGCCATATGCATTGGTGTGCACCATCATGTCCTTGTAAGTTAGGACAGTGTTATTTTTTGCTGTGATGTAATCCACCAGATTATGGTCCATAATCAAGCGGAGTAAGTGGTCAAGAAGCATCAGGTCAATCTTCTTGTACCCCTTGGAAACCATGGTTTCCGTCATGACAACACATTCACCCTCGCTGGTCTCCCAGACATCAGTAAGGTTGTTGATACCTTGACACCACTGTGGAAAAAAGACACAGCAAGTATATATTACCATTGTGGATAAATAAGTATGGATAAGTAATACTAACCTCGTATACAAGGAGTGGAGGAGGTTCTGTATCCGCAGGTTTGATCCATGCAGGGAAAAGATCTCACTTGTTGGCTTTGAAGAACAGGAATTGGTCAAGGTACTAAACAAGTCATGGTCAGGGGAAGTACAGAGAAAAGCACAAATAAAACTGACTGCATTGGTGATCTGCTCCACTGGCTCAATGTCATAGCAAGGGATGAGTTTGTCATAGGTATCGAAAAACTCTATACCAGCCTCCTTGAATGCACACTGGGTCAAGAGCAGACATTTGATATGTGACAAACCTGAACAAATAAATGAACTGAGTCCATTGCCATAAAGGATGGAAGCTTACATTCGTGTGGGTTGTCATAGGCTTGCTCAATGAGTGCTAGTTCCTCATGTTGCGACTGTTTAAGGCAACCCTTGACTGAGTATGCCTCTTTAAGCTTTTCAAGAGCCAAGACAATAAGAAAGGGATTAGTTAAGGGAATGAAAGTAGGTCTTACGGGAATGGGATAGGCGCAAACTTTCGGCTTTCAAGCCAGTGGACAGTGGCCGTGTAAATTGTGATGGCCTCTTCAGCACTGACATACAGTCCATCCTTGAGATAGCCATGCTGCCTCTCTTGTTCAGCTTTCAAGTATAATGCATTAAAAGAGGGCAAGGCAGGAAATCACATTTTACTTACAGGTGAGATGCCAAGTTCTTCTTCATGACTGCCTTGTCAACAGTGGCACCACGCCAGATATGCTCCCGGTTATAATGGGTAACACTGACCCACCAAGAGTCTGCCTTGTTCTTCACATATTGCAGGATGATGTTTTCGATGGCAGTGGGGCATGCCTGGAACTTTCCATGGAATGTTAGCCTTCCAACACAGCCAAGCTTCCGATAAATGTTGCAGGATCATCTTGGCTTTGTTTTGCTTGATGGACTCTGGCGTCATGTCCAAAATGACGTGCATGACAGCCATGCAAAGCTCGAGATCGCAGTGCAACTCCACACACTGCTTTGTAACTGTTTTGGTGATGCCTTTACTGTTGCATCTTTTGAATTGTCAAGCAAGGAGGTTGCCCAACCAGTGCTCAAGAAGGGGAACAATACCACGCTATGCAGGGGAACCAGATGGGTGTTGAGCAAACTGGACAACTACCACTCCATTCCCAAGGTATTGGAACAACAGTAGAGCAAGTGTTTTAGATCCTTCATCATGCAAACTTGTCTCATTAACTGCAAGTCGTGAGCTGAGAAGACGGTCATGAGAGAAATAAACCAACCTTGCACTTGTACCTGTACACACCAGTCCAAGCACCGATATGAGCAAAGATACAAAATGCATCAGCAAGTTGTGTTTCCGAGATGATATTGGATGTGGGCATCAACAACAAGCTTGGTAAGATGCATCTTTCGCAGCACAGGTGAAACATGTTTCCAAAACTTGGCACATAGAGGGGGGGGGGCATCCATAGCAAATATTGTCCATTAAATGGTGGTTGCGCATCACAGGCCACGTCGATGATGGCGCTGTATACGAGATCTGGCTTGAAGGAAGGTGACCACCCCAAGTAAATATAATTCTTGTCCATTAAATAGCGATCACGCGTCACAGGTCACACCAGACTTTATACGTAGAATAGGTGCATAAACCTACTGAATATGAAACGACAATAAATGCATACCTTGCGGTGAATCAACAAGTTGAGCAGCATGTTGTAACCCTGCCTGCAAACCTGCAAACCAGCCTTGACCCAATCCAAATGTGTTGTTTGGAAAAATTTAGTCGCATTCAGTTGATGGAAGAGGTTCTTCCTTGTCATAGCCTTCTCCAAGCAGGCCTTGAGCTCGTTCAGAATGAAGAATTCTTTGGATGATGGTATGGCGATAATGGATGGACCTGGGGAGCAAGTTGTAAATGAGGGAAAGGGACAAAATCATTCCTCACTGCCAAGGCATTGAACATGGCCATTCCAGGAGAACCCAAGTTTGAGCCTCTTTACTGTGACATGGACACATTTGACTCGGGCTGGAACAAGTTTAATGATATCAGCAAGCCATTATTCACCAACAGATTCATACCGAGTACAGTCGCTTTCCGAGTGCACCCCAAGTGATACAAGTTGGCCATGACAGGTAGGGTGAGTGACCAAGAGCAGTAGGAAGGTCCATTGATGGTGGAGGACATTCACCGACATTACACAGCAGGCAGTCAGAGAGGGAGAGGTGAGGGCAGAGGGAAAGGAACTCACCACAGGTGCAGTCATATGAGGTAGCCTCATGGTGTGACATGAGGATCACCTTGATCACAAAAAAGTACATAGTACCGTGTACTAGGAAGCCTGGCCTATCGGCTCCAAGTTGAATGCCACCTGCATCGCTATTGATCTCTTCTTCCCATATATACAGTAGGGGCTCCGGGTTAGTCTTCCCAAGGCAGACCAAAGATTTGATGGAAGATAATCATTCCCTCTGCATGCATGAAAGGAGAATAATGTCAATTTCTCACGCTCATCCTGAAAAGGGAACACTTTCAAAAGTTGCACTTGTCACAAATTACATAAGCTCTTCCCCAGAACCCTTTGCAAAGCAAGGCCCTGAATCTTGTCACACCACGCAATGTCCAGTTTTCACTGGGCTAGTCATTGCCTGGCGACTGCTCCGCCACCATCACTGACATGTCGCCATTGCTCCAAGGATGAATTTATTCTCAACCACATCACTTGGCTCAGGTGAGTGTTTTTGATCTTTGGCATTCAACTGATATTCCTAGATTCGATTTTCAATCTTCTGTGTCGTTGCAGCATAGGTCTGAGGACCTCACAGAGGCATTTCGAAGGGTCCCCAGGTGGTTGCATGGCTTGCATGTCTGCATGGTAAGCTTTTTTGCCTTTTCGTGTCCAGCTAATGTTTTGCAAGTTCAACTTTGATTCTTTCACATTGTCATCGACATCTATGGACCTCATTTGGATGGTTACAGGGACTAATGGATGACCTTGATGACATAGGCAAGTTGTCATTTTGTGATCTCTGGTATGGGCAGATGTGCTGACACTCTGTGGACAGTTGTGCACCTTCAATTTGCCATCAGGCAATGTTGCCCCCATTTCCTGTGTCACAACCCTCGCCGTCGCCATCACCTCCATTTCATTCACCAGCAACATCGCTCATCACCTTGCTCCTTGCTCTCAACATCTCTTGTCTGGTTGCCATCATGCTCAATCCCCTCACATGCGTTTTTGACTGATCTCAAGGTATTGCACTCCCCCCTCCTCCCCGAGGTCTCCAACTGCCATGTTCTGACGTTCTCAGATGGTTTTTACAGGTGTCCCTGTGTCATTCTTGATCCTTGGTGCGTCTGTGCACTTTCTTGACCCTTCTGTGTGGTTTCTGGTGAGGTTCAACTGATCCTCGCGCCCTCTTGTGCCTCTAGCATGTTTAGGTAAGTTTGGTTACTCTTTCAGCACTTACTAACTTTCTGTGGCATGTTTGCAGTGGTCTTTGTATCGTCAATAGCACTTGGCACATCTCTGTGCTGGCTCAATGCATTTGTGTGGTTCCCAGAGTCGGTCGGTTGAGTATAGAGGTGTGCAGACATCATGAGAGAGTGTGAGAGAGCATGTGGGTGACAGAATGGCTTTGGAACCCATGCAAACACACATAGTCATAGTAACTTGGATGTATCCAATATCACCGAAAAAGCAAAAGCACTATAAACGACTCATTGAACCAGCACGATGATACTATGGATGTGCTGTCCTATTCTACATACAACAAAATTACTAGTGTACTATAATACAGCATAACATCATTATGATGGTGCTATTTTCTGGTCACTATCACTGGTACATATCAGAGACCAGTTGTCAACATGCCTGACAAGCCACTTTGCCATTCTGATTCTTGACCTGCCCAACATAATCTGCCAGGCATACATTCAGATCTCCTATGAAGGTACAGTACACCAATGTCATACATATAAAACAAGTAATCAACAATATGGACTTGATCCATGTAAAAGAAATATCATTGTGTGGTAGGTATGACAAGTGAAACCAGAACCTGCAGTATATCCACCTTAAACCTGCCAAGGTTTGTGCTGGTGTCTTCACCTTGGTAGTATGCTCTGTGATAGTATTGAACAAGCTCAGGGCCAAGGATTTTTGTGAATCTATCTTTGAAGTTCTTGATTTTTTGCAGGGCTAACACCAGCATATGCACAGCCTCCTTCTTCTGGATGAGTGCAACGAACCAGCACTTTGCAAGTTCCTCATATTTGGGATGCCCATTCAGTTCCCCTGTGAAAGCAACCTTTATTGTTGGAATCAGTAACAAAAGCAACTCAAAACATCATGCAAGAACAACTGACTGACATTCTGGAAAATGCCTGGTCAAGGTTGGTTTCTGCCACTGTGATGAGATCTATGCTAGAGGGTCGAGTAGACTTGACACAAAGGGCCTCCAACTTTGAGAGGCCTGCCTGCGAAGAAGTTGATGATACATCACTGCCATTTCAGCTGTGGCACAAAGTCGGAGATGATGATTCACAAAGTGATGGTGTAGAAGAGACAGAGTCTGTGGGACTGGCAGGTTGTCCCATTGGCCAAGAATTGGTTCACAGGCAAAAGGAGGTAGAGGTCAAATCACGAGGCTCGGGATAATCCTGTGTCGTAATAGTGGGGTTCATGGTGAGTGTAGAATGGGTTTTGAAAGTGCTGGCTCAAGATACGCTCCCACCTTCACATACTCATTTTAAGCGACACTACAGGGTCCTCTAAGTGGTTGTGCTGATTAGCCTGATTGAGGGCTTGGATCGTGTGCAAAGGTGATGTGGAAGTGGCTATGATGATCAGCGATTCACCGAAGTAGACTTAAGTGCAAGGAGATAATGTGAGTGCAGATGAATTCGCTGGACCTCTGAGTGGCTATGGTGATTAGCCCCTTTTAATTGGACTAATGTGCAAGGGCACTCAAGCTGCAAACAAGATGCATAGTATGGCTGAATTGCGTGTGGATAGGCATGATGTTCCCAGCGAGGCAGCGCTACAAGCCCACAGTATGGGGGAATACAAGTAGGGCAAGAAGCAAAATACCACAAGCTGGACTTTCACAGCCACTGAGAAAAGATTGTGATGAGAGTGGACCTCTGAGTGGCTGTGGTGATTAGCCCAATTTGGGCAGAACACCTGATTGAATGGAAATAGATGTTGGACTTTAAGAGATCTATTACATAGCCGTGTCGCCGTATTTTCAGCACATGCAGTAAGGCCGCAGGTGGACAGGCTAGAAATGTATATCAACTTGGTACAGTGTTACTAACAGGTGCGATTATTATCATCAGAATGTCCTTGAGGTTCATCTACACTCAACCCGATGTTTCCCAGTGCGACCTCAATGACTATGCCCCACTCGAACATCACGCTTGGGATCAGCTTTTTTCTTCTTCAGATCCAGCAGCCTCGTCATGGATCCCAGATGGGACTTGTCCCGAAGTTCCCCAGATGACTGAAGCAGTTGATTTTGCTGGTGTGCTGAACCAGCTTATTTCTAGTGGTATGTAACTGGCTGTGAACTCAATGATATGGTACTAATATTTCTAAAATTGCTGGCAGACCTGGACGCCCCCGAACAGTTCCAAAATTTGGGCATTCCAGTGCCAGGTGCCGCTCACATTGCCAGTTCATCTAGTAGGATTACATTGGGAGATATACACCCATCCCACCTGCCCCAAACCTCATCTATTATCAACAGCAGTAAGTGTGCGAACAACTATAAATCTTCAGTCATGTTCACATGGTCATACCAAGCATGCATCAAACTATTGCCAGACTTCAATTCAATCGTCAGTATCTCAATAGCTCAATTTCTAGCATCCAGACGCAAAAGACTGCCAAATTGGGCTCCAGAGGACCATCCCATCCAACTGTCATCCTCAGAGGGCAAGCCCATTGCAATGTGAATGCGATTGAATGAGGGACCCTTCAGGAAAAGGTTTTATGCCACAGTAAGGATATTTTCTGTTGTCTGCATGTGCTAATACACTTTTCAATACAGGTCACCGCTGTCAGAGTCCATTTCCTTGAGCACGCATTCAAGGTAGCACAATATCTTGTGGTTGACCATCCAGAATTGAGCCCACCGTGGAGAGGGATCCTCCACTCTTGGAACCACCAGGATTGCATAGCAGTCCACCATGCCCAAGTACTGGTGAGGTGGGACCCTCGTTATGGGTTCCCCCTCCTGCACAACTACATTTTCACATCAGATGTCATTGTAGTATGTTACCCTTTTTTTATGATTCTGTTAGTTTATACCTTGACCAGCAGGTGGACTGGTTCGAGGGCATTGACATTTTCGACCTCATCGTCCACACCATCAGGCAGACGACCTTGCCTGGCTGTATAATTACACAAGAATACAGAGAGCAGGGCAACCTCAGCATCTGGCATCTGATTATACCAAACAATACCTTTCTGGCAATGCTGATTAGTCTGGTGAGTCTCCACTTAAGTAACTATTATACAATTCACATGCCCCCTTAGGTAGTAGTTATGATTGAACAGTATTTGGGCTGGTTCAACAGGACAGATAGCAATATTTGTGCCAAAGGTGCCCAGCTCAAGTGCATGAGGGCAGTTCATGCACAACTACTGGACTTCTTCAAAAGTATCGATAATCTTAACATTGTATCTGTAAGCTACGAGGACTGCATCAAGGCACAAAAGGGCAAGGTGGCAATGAAACAGAGAGTCGAGTACAGTATCAGCCAATTTCCGTGTCACTCTAATATGTATGAATTGTAACATATAAGTATTGTTTTATTCCAATTCTACCTATAGACAAACATGGGCACGTAGCTATAAGTGCTGAATCTCTGTTGACACTCAAAGATGTGAAAGTGAAGTTGCGCTCGTAGCCTCAAGACACTTGTTCAATGGCCATGTTCCACGACTGGAGTTTGCACTGTTTAGTGGTGGTCAACTGTTGGTGGGATATTGCTGTTGGCTCCAGTCGCGTTAGATATGCGTTGAACACAGAAAGTCAGTCTCAATACACTTGAGAGGAGACGAGGCTCGACAACTGCCAGTTGTTCATCAAACGTGTCAAGTGCAGTTGACCGTTGTTGGTGGGATCCTGCTGTCAACTCCAGTCGTGTAAGATATGCGTTGAACACAGAAAGTCGGTTCCAATACACTTTGGGAGGAGACGAGATGGGGGTTGAGCAAGCTCAACAACCACTACTCTCGTCTTCTTCAAAGGTGTCGGGTATGGTCGACTGTCAGTGGGATATTGCCATCGGCTCCAGTCATGTCAGATACATGTTGAATGCAGATAGTTGGCTTTGAAAGGAGATGAGATGGGGGTTGAGCAAGCTTGACAACTGCCACTCTTGTCTTCTTCAAAGGTGTCGGGTACAGTTGACCATTGGTGGGATATTGCCATCGGCTCCAGTCATGTCAGATATGTGTTGAATGCAGAAAGTTGGTTTTGAAAGGAGATGAGATGGGGGTTGAGCAAGCTCGACAACTGCCACTCTTGTCTTCTTCAAAGGTGTCGGGTACAGTTGACCATTGGTGGGATATTGCCATCGGCTCCAGTCGTGTCAGATACATGTTGAATGCAGAAAGTTGGTTTTGAAAGGAGACGAGACGGGGGTTGAGCAAGCTTGACAACCGCCACTCTTGTCTTCTTCAAAGGTGTTGGGTATGGTCGACCATTGGTGGGATATTGCTGTCGGCTCTCAGATACATGTTGAATGTTGAATGTTGAAGAGAGCAGGTTGAGGGACGTGCCGTAGCGGATGAGAGAAGAGTGGTCGGAAGTCTGATTACATCATTACTTGTTTACAAGTCAGCCATTTGTCATTGACAATGTGGGACTACAAAATTTCAACTCTGCTCATGCAATTAGAAAATAAGGACGGCAACCACCTTGTTTCCATTGTTCAATTTCTCTCAAACATCCATTCCACCCAATTCCCAGGAAAGGTCAAGAAATCCAAAACGATTGATAAGGTTCATGATATGCAGGGTAATGTTGTGGTATGCTGTCTGTGAGGCTGCGCGTAGTGCGGTTGCAAGAGTTGTACTCGTGGGAGGCAGGGTAAGCAATATAACGAAAACCATGGGATTCATATTTCTTTAGGGGATTCAACTGCTGTGGCTGAAATACAACAGGCCCAGTGTGAGTCAAAGTGTGGATTTGGGTCAGAGTAATAACCCAAACACAACACCAACAAAGGACTACAAAAATGTGCAAGTGGTGGTTTACCTCCGTGGTGTCCAGAGAGGATATGCTGAGGAGGGGGAGAGGGGATCTACACCAACAGGGTGATGCAAACAGAGATGCAGGATACTCTTGGGGTACAGGAGCAGTAGAAGATGAAGGGGAAAGGTGTCTGGACTCTTCCTATAGCCTAGGAAGTGTCAAAGTGGGGATTGAGTTGACTGGGACTGAAGTAGCAACACTACACCTAGAGATTGGTGCAGCAAAGGGGCAAGGGGGCTCCTGATGTCCAGAAGCAATTGGAGATGAAGGATTGACAGGCTAGACTCTGCTTGAGCCTAGAGAAAGACTTGGACTTGAATAGATTGGATAAAACTTGAATATCAGAGCCTTTAGACCTTCACTGAAGCCTAC
>Ga0307516_10006919_pt1 | contig 13169 bp, 25 predicted proteins | sample 19_EM_MG_FD_203310 | JGI IMG/M metagenome (GOLD analysis project Ga0307516, IMG submission 203310) | Populus trichocarpa ectomycorrhiza microbial communities from riparian zone in the Pacific Northwest, United States - 19_EM | ecosystem: Host-associated > Plants > Roots > Unclassified | place... | reverse complement strand
GAAACAAGTTTTGCTCCGATAAAATCAAGTAAGGGCTAGAAATGATCCTCAGATATAGCTGGTTGCAGCGATCTGTGTCCACTTTGGACCCAGACACTGCTCAGATTTCGATCTCCTCCTCCTCCTCCATCTCTATACTATCATCGTTGTAGTTGTTTGTGTGTCGAGCTCTGATGCGATCGAGTTGCTGGCTCCAACGAATTCCCACATCTGGCCGGCGCTGATGTAAACTTCGTTGCACCCACCGTGGGCTAACTGTTGCAGTCGGTTCGCGTTTGCGCAGAATTTCCTCTGCGATAGCTGTCACGTCTCTAATACTTTGCGGAAAGCCACCACGTTGCAAAATCTCACACCGCCATATCAAAACCTCCTCCTCTTCATCTAACAGCAGCCGTCGAGTCTTCCCATATTCTGCAGCTGAACGCCGTCCACAAATCCGATGCTTGAATGCAGACACCTTCATTTCTGCTACCACTGCTGCATCCTTTTTTTTGTAGGGATGATTTCGTCCTTGTACATCTCGAAGGCATTCAAAAATCGGATTGGTTCTGGTACTATGCCATTGGGAAATGGATTGAGAAGATCGCCGTTGGGGAATTGTGTTTCGCTAGTAGACTTGCTGCTATGTAGGTAGTGATGCTGGTGAAGCATTCCAGCAGCGAGCGCTATTACTTCTGAAGCTTCCCCTGAAAAAAAGAAATATCGTGAAAAAAGAAATTATAAATAGCTAAAAGTAGACTAGCGCGGCGGGGCTCGACTACCTGGCACCCACTCTATCGCTAGCGTCCTCCTGTGACTTATCCACATCTTAGTCATCGTCTTGGCGCCTCCCGCTCCACACGTGACAGTGACTGCCTGCCTCCCGGAGCTGCTGCGATCGGAGGCTCCGGCTTGTCGACACTTAGGGTGTTCTGCGACTATCGGAACACTGTTTAATTTGGCCAAAGCACCCTGATCAAGGTTGCTGAAGTCAATAGTGCTGTACGTATCAATCCAACTTTTAACAGTGAGGCAGTGAGGCATGGAGGTGTCTACTGATGCAGTGGAGAGCCTTGTAGTAGCACGTTTTGGATCGTCACTCGTTGCCGTAATAGCCCGTTATGAGCATCACGGCCGTGTCACACTCACGGCCCCGCTGGTGACCGGTGAACCTCCTCCATCCCAAATGTGTAGTTCTTCAGGGTCGCATCTGGCGCGCGGGCGGTAGTTGACGGGAGCCCGCAGTCGGGTGGATGGTTCTCGAGCGATAATGGTCGTTTCGGTGTAGGGTGGCCGACCGACTGCGGGTCGACACGCGTACCGATAGCTGTCGAGCGAGATAGTTTATTCACGGCAGATTCTTCACCCTGCGCGAGGCATTCGGTAGGATGCAGTCGAGCGAACCGCTGGTACAAATTCACGCTCGACTGCCGACCCCGCTCTGTTGTGAACCCCTCGCGGGGATCTTGTCTCGCGCCGCTCTGTAGCTTTCCGGATGTTTTCACGGGCATCTCGGCACTGGCCAAGATTTTTGATCTCGGCATCTCGGCGTGGCCGAAATTTCTGTATAAAAAACCGGCCCCTCCCCGCTCTCATTCCGTCTCCTCTATACGTCCCACCGGCCAATCGCTGCGGATCGACATAGACCAATAGGTCGTCGATCGTGCGGACCTTGGTCCCCGAGCAATCGATCGTCCGGTGGCGATGCTCCCTCCTCCTATTATCTCAACTATTCGCTACACACATCCCACCGGCCGACCACTGCGGATCGACATAGACCAATAATAAGTCGTCGACCGTGCGGACCTCGGTCCCCGCGCCGTCGGTCGTCTGGCGCGATGCCCTCCTACGGTGAGCACCGCTACCACCGCCAATACCAGTAAGCCTGCAACAATCCGGTATGTTATCTTGAATCTCCTCTGGCTCGGTTTCCGCCCAAAACTTTTCATAGTACGCCACCGCACCATGTGGCATCTGCCCTCTCAGGTTTCTGGTCCCGCTGACGTTGTTTGATGGGAAGAAGTCACCCCCCATCCTCCAGCCGTCGGAGACCTTCTCCATAGCCCTCCCTCCCCGTCCGGTGGTCGCCGGCGGAGTGGTCACCGCAATGTGACCCTCGAAGGGTACTCAACCCCCTCCCCCCCTTCATACGCCGCCTGCCGCATTCGCCAGCGGCCCGACCAGGGTCGATTCGAAGGTCGATCCAGGTTATCGGTACGTTTTCCCTCGTGACTCTTCCTTTGTTTTCAGGCTTTCTTTTTCTTTTTAGCGCCTCATATTGCGGTACCCTGCTAACCATTGAGGGGTTAGTCAGCACACAAGAGTCCATACTTAAGCGGGTGGTTGAACGGAATAGCCCCGATATCTACTATGGTTCACGGATCACACTCCTTGTCTACACATTTTTATCCCAGCCATCATCTGGTGTGCCAAACCCGGATCGCTCGCGTGTGATCCCTTCAGATACCGTCAGTCGTCTGTTTGCCACCGATCTGTCAGAAGCAGCATATTGGAGGCAGCTCAGAGCTGAACACTCGGCCGAAAGTCCTGACCCCACGGCAACTTCACCGCTAATGATGGCGACCGCTACGGGGGAACCACCACTGTTCTTGCCGACGCCGGACTTCGTGGCTTCCACAGGAGAGGAGTAGGGGGAGGGTGACGTTTTCTTTTGTCTATTTCCTCTGTTTTCTACGCTCGTTCGGCCTATTTTCCTTTGTAATTTCCTTTGTGCGCATTACTTCTTGGGACAGGCCTGGGCGGAGGGCAAAGGGGAATTTGCAACGTGCCGCCACTACGCGGACAGCGGACAGGAAACGGACTGTACATAATCTCGCCATGGTCTGATAGGTCGCATGCGAGTGATGAATAAACCAAAAAAAAAAATTCCCCCCGCGGCACCCACCTCCTCCGCCTCCGCCCGCCTCTCTTCATTCCGCTCCCGGAGCTCACACTCGGACGCCTCGCTCCCAGCGTCTTCCTCAGCTGGCACTAGCCTTCCTACATCTGTAGCAGAGAGGAAGTCCAATACCACCTGGCTGCACCTCTTGTCGGCAAGGAGGTCCCGGATCGTGAACCGGTATTTCCTCCTTCCGCTTCCCTTCAACACTCCGCCCACATTATCTTCTGTTGGCTTTTCAACTCAGGACACACCTTGAAGAGATGGCCCCTCGTCTGCTTCTGGCAACGGCACCACCAGCACTGCAGGGTTGGACGGCTCTTCGTCCAGTGGAGATACTGCCCGGTAAGGCAATACCTTGTTTTCACCTGGTAATACCGCGAGGCAAGCCTCTTGGTGCTCTAAGCCACCGTGTTGTCCGGCTCCTGGCCCGTCGGCATCTTGTATCTCTTCCTGGAATTCCGGCCTGCTGTCCACTGCCGTGCCTCCGCCCACTTCTTTCCGAAATCCCCCGCTTGAGGTGTGCAAGAGATCTTGGGAGAGGCAGTGCGCGTGCCTCGGCCGGTCCGAGTAACACAGCCATTCCACCCCGCGGGTGTCTGGCTCCTCCCCCGCGATCTTGGCCCACTTGTCGGCCCTTTCGTTGCCGGCGGCTCCGTTGTGTGCCGGACACCACCGGGTCTCGGTGGCGATGCCCGGCCTGGCCCTTCGCAGTGTCGCGATGTGCATCCTCGCCTGGAGCGCATACTGTTGGCCGGGGCCAGGCACCTCCGAGGCCATCCGTCTGATGGCAGCCTGGGCGTCCGTAAAATCCGTAACCCGTTCCGGGGTCGACGGTCTTCGGGATGCCGCTCCCGCATGGGCGGCACACTCCGCATCACAGGCCTCCTGGTTGTATCCCATGTGGGTTTTTATGCCCACCCAGGTCTGACCTCTCTTCCACACCACCACGTATCCCGAGGCCCCATCATAGAGCCGTGACCCATCCGTAAACATGGTGAGTCCCGGTCCTTCTCCGCCTCGGCCGTTGCTTCGGCTTCCTCCTCCAGCAACAGCTCCGCTTCGAGGATTTCTGGTTCCTCTAGCAGCATCGTGCTCTCCATCCGTCCAGCGTAGGCGAGGGCGTTCGTAAGCCTCCGCTCATTCGCCGTTTGGGCGCCAACGATCTCCCTTGCATGATCTCCCTGCGGCAAAGATTTGCTGTATCTATGTTAACACTACTTCCAAGGATAACTACCTGATCTGACAAGAAGATTGAAATTATTACGAACCATAGCAAAGCCCTTTCATCATATTCTTCGCTACTGAATGGATTCCGAGGCCCGCATGCCACTACTTCCGCGTACTCCTGCAAGTTCCCAGCGACGCGGCTGACATGTTCGTTCAAGTGGTCGGTGCAATTGTGCAATTGTGCACGAGAACCATGACCGTGTGTGGCACATTCGTCGGCGGACAGCATGCAAAGCAGCACGAACAGAGCCACCAGGCATACTGCTCGTCGCCATCGCCCTCGCCATCATACTCGGCAAGCCGAATATCGAACCGAACCCCTTAACATTATTCGCTGCAAAACCCATTTCGTTGTGAGGTATCGAAAGGATGTTTTTGAATGAAAGCTAATCTTTTTGTATCACCTCGAGGGGGTAGTAGTGCCCGGAATGGGCATCAAGCTCCGCGGTCTTGCTGGGGGGGACATGATGGAACCCGTCGTCTTGGTCGTCACTCGAGGGCTTGGGGCCACCCACATACGTCCTGAAGGCGCCGACATTCACCTTTCCGACCGAGATTGTACGCTTGGGGTCCACCACGACCGCAAGGAAAGGATCCATGAACTGCTGCTGATTTATCTCGGTTTCGGCGACGATTCCGGAGAGCCAGCAGCCGTATCTGGGATGCCAATGGTAGCTAGTTACCACCCCACGAGGGAAAGGAAAAACAACAAACAAATCGTCTACAACTCTTTATTCTTCTCAAACTACGACACAGAGCAGGCACACATGGCGTGGTGATACTGCCCAGCTACCATGCCATTTTCTTCCTACGACGCTTCTTCCGAGGAGGAGGTATTGGGGGAAGTGGCTCATCCACCACTTTCGCCCAATCTGCAAGCGCATGAAAGCGCTCCGCTTCGTGTTCCCCGTTCTCCTTGCGGTTTCCGTGCCGCGTGTTATCGCTGTACATCGCCATGTACTCGGACGCCTGCTCGTGCGCATTCACGCGGGTCTTGATGCCCTCGACCGGGAGCGGAAAAGCATCCATCACCACAAAGGCACCACCCGCGAGGGCCAATTGCGGTCAATACTCTCCGCCTGCGATGCGAGCAGGCCCTGCAGCGGCAGTTCCGTTCTGGCTGGCGTGAGAGCTCGTCCTCTCGGTTCAGCCGCCTTCCACTGTAGATACTTGCAGCGAATGGCGATGACTATGATGACAGGGAGGGATTAAAGTGGTGTAGACAAGGTGTGTGATTCGTGACCCTACTACTGAGTGCTAGTTAGGACTACTGAGTGCTAGTTAGGTATGTATCGGGTACATACGGAGCTAGTTATCACGGCCAACCACTCGCTTAAGAGTGTTGTGTGCTGACTAACCCCACATCACCCCCATTTTCTCCAAGACGAGGACCCCCTCGTCAACCGTAACCGCAAAGGAACACATCTCCATCCATCAAAGTTCAAACAATGCAAATCACCCATTCTCCTCCATCGCCAACAATATCCCTCGCTCTCGTATCGAGAAAACACACAGCAGTCGGTTCCTATTCCTTCCGGTTCAAACGCCTCCAGCGCCCCGTCCTTCCGAATATCAGTTGCCGACAATAGCTGCGTGTCCTCCCCCAGTCATTTCTCCATCCCTCAATCTCGGGTCTCCGTTCTTTTGTCCAGCCGTCACGCCCTTCATCCATTCTCTGTTCCTTCTCGCCTACGTACAAGGTTTCTTCTCTTCATCCATCTGCACAGACACCATCTTGCCTCCCACTGTAGAACGTCCGCGTACGCCATCTTACCCAAGGCGGAACTCAACATGCCAACATCCCCCGTTACTATCATATCGACAATTGCTGGCCCTTGTCCTTCCTCCAGTCGACGCTGTCTATCTCGTCCCGAACTTGCTGCCGAAGCGCTTCCATCTCCTGTTGCATCTGAGCGTTTGGCTGAGGAGGTTCCATTTGCGGCGGTCGATTCAGTGTATTCGTCGGACCCTCGATATACCGGTCGGGAGGAATACAGTGGCATCGATCATTTAAGCCAGGGCCATAACGAGGCTGACACGGTTGTCGGCGCCCAACGTTCGGATCCGGGCCACAGGTCCGATCGGCACTAACCCGCTGGATGCTGCCTGCCCGGACTTCCGGAGACACTCTAGTTCGCTAACAGCGTGATCCATAGTGGCCGGAGTCTCGCAGTTGTAACGTTCGGGGACTTAGCGGCTTCAGCGACCAACCCGTTCTGGGCCCCCGACGCCCGGCTCCCCGGCCCCGGCTCCTCCACCCACTCCCGTAGCTCCGCCTCGTACACCTCACCCAAGGACACACCTTGAAGAGGTGCTCCCACGCCTGAACCTAGTACTAGCACCACCAGCACTAGGTGTGCCGGTTCTTCGTCCAATATAGGTACTACGTACCCAGTAAGGCAGTGCCCCGTCTTCACCTAGTAGAACCGCGAGGCAAGCCTCTTGGTGCTCCCAGCCACCGCGCCGTTCGGCTTTTGCGCCGGCATCCGATACTTCGCTTCGCAGGTCCGGCCTCCAGCCCACTGGCGTGCTTCCACCCACTTCTCCTCCGATGTCCCGCTTGAGGTTGGCGAGGGATCGTGGGAGAGGCATCGTCCGGACCTCCCTTCGGTCGGAGTAGTTCAGCCATTCCACCCCGCGGGCGTCTGGCTCCTCCGCCGCAATTTTCGCCCATTCGTCGGCCTCCTCGATGGTGATGCCAGGTCGGGCCCTCCGCAGCGCAGCGATGTACTTTCTAGCCTGAAGCGCGTACTGTTGGAATAGGCCGGGCTCCTCCGAGCCATTCGCCGGATGGCCACCTGGGCGTCCGTGGAGATTGTGACCCGTTCCGGTGCAGTCTGTCTTCTTGAAGCCGATCCCAGCGCCCTTGCGAGGGCGGCAAACTCTGTATCGTACGCCTCCTGGTTGTAGCCCATGTGGGTTTTTATGCCCGCCCAGGACTGGCCTTTCTTCCACACCACCGAGTAGCCAGCAGCACCATCGTCCAGCCGTGGCCCATCCGTGAACATGGTGAGTCCCGGTCGGGTCTTCTCTGCCTCGGCCTTAGCCTCGGCCTCCTCCTCCTGAATCAGCTCCACGTCGAGGGTCTCCGGTTCCTCGAGCAGAACTGTGGTCTCCGCCTTTCCTGCGTAGGTAAGGACGTTCGTGAGCCTCCGCCCAATCGCTGTTGGGGCACCAACGATTTCCCGTGCCTGGTCTCCCTGCGGTAGTCTCAGTAGCCGTAGCCCAAATCGCCGCTGTCAGTTTTCCAGCTGTGGCATCGCTGCTCTGAGCCCCGATTCCATTGATAGGGCCCAAGGCTGGTTGTCCGGAAGCAGCCTGTTGTCGCTCTTGCCTCCTGGTTGGCCAGCAGCTGCAACTCGTTTGCCTGGCCGATGGTGCCCCGCACGTGGTCTCCCTTCCACCACAGCTCCGACCCGAATATGGCCGCTGACTGAATGCACGCCGTCATAACCTTCCTGCAGTTGGCCGGTGAATGTCCCATCTGCCCTGCGAGCCGACGTAACTAGGGACCGGGGTGTGCTTTCTTTGTTTCTTTCATTTGTCTGGCACTCTCGCTCGGACTCGTTTCCTTTGCGGTTTCCTTGGTGCGCATCCTTCTTAGGAACAGGGCTGGGTGGAATGCAAAGGGGAGCTTGCAACGTGCCGCTATCGCGCGGACAGCGGACGGGATACCTGGATAAAAAGTGCGTTGCCATGGTCTAGATAGGCTACATGCGAGTTTGAATACTTAAACCAAAAGATACAATAAATGTCCCACCCCGCACGGGAACCGCGCCAATCCCCGAACCGGCTGCCCAGCCCACGAATTTGAGCCCGTTCGTGAACCCATTGCCTGCTGGGCCTCCCATTCTGGGCACATCTTGAAGAGGTGGTCCCGCATCTGCATCCGACACCGGCATCACCAACACTGTTAGCAGTGGGGCGGTTCTTCGTCCACTGGAGGTACTGCCCGGAAAGGCAGTGACCTGTCTTCACCTGGTAGAACCTCGAGGCAAGTCTGTTGGAACTCCCAGCCACCGTGCCGCCTGGCCTCCGACACTTCGGCATTCTGTACTTCTTCATGAACGTCCGGCGCCTCCAGTCCATCGCCGGCTTCCACACACTTCTTTTCCTCGATCTCCCCTTCGAGGTGTGCGAGGGATCTGGGGAGTGTCATCGCGGGCGCCCTGGTCCAGTCCACATAGCCCAGCCATTCCACCCAGCGGGCGTAGGCTCCTCCGCCGCGAGCATGACGGTTTCGGAGAGAACCCTCAAGAGCCACATACGAGACTGACTGACTGACACCTCTTGGGTGTACAGTTCCCTGATAGCTATGGACTTCCTTGACTACGGAGACGATGACACACCCCTTCTTTTTCGAGCAGCCAGCGCTCACATGGAGATGACAACCTTAACCGCAGCGCCTTGATTGCGCGCAGCGTACTCCACCATCTAATGTATGCCTCGCCATAACGAGCTTACGGTACGAATCTGTGCTGCACGTACTAGTACTTGTCACTCTTCTCTATTCAATTCGCAAATTTGACAGCTGTCGCCCAATTTGCCTTAGCTATCTTGAAATCCGGAAGGAGTCAAAGCTCTGACTCTCGTGCATCGCTGGTATCCGGGGTGAAGCCTTGCTGACGGGTGTTGGGTGTTGCGGTCGAATGAGGACTTATGGTGGGGTCGACCAATGGTTGGTCATGAAGTTGTAGAAATGGGGTGCCGTGTGATGCGTTACTACATTGCTACGCCACACCAAAGTTACCGAGCGAAAGTAGGGCATGTTTGACTTTTTTTTTTGCAAAAGTAGGGTATATTAGACGGCTATCTGGCCGAAAAGTAGGGCATTTTAGACGTTTGCCGATTTATAAAATGCGTGGTTGTGGTTGTGGGGTGATTGGAAAACAGCCAGGGCGCGCCTAGACCTAGTTAACTGGGCCTTGAATTGGCACGCCATAGGTGCACTCGCCGGCGCGCTCGTACCCTAGGACGCTGTGGTGCTCTGTTCCGGGCACTAACGGATTTCGATAGTGATGTCCTGCCTGGCCCTTCCAGCGCCGTGATGTGCTTTCTCGCTCGGAGCGTGTATATCTGTCAGTCGTCCGAGGCCATCCGCTTGATGGCGGCATGAGCGTCCATGAAGATTCGTAACCCTTTCTGGGTTCGTCTCTCTTCTCGAAGAAGTTTCTAGCGCCCCGGCGAGAGCGGAGCACTCCACGTCATAGGCCCTTGGTCGTGGCCCATGTGGGTTTTGATGCCCACCCAAGACTGCGCGCTCTGCCGTACTAATGGGTAGTCGGCGGCTCTGCTGTCGAGACGCGGTCCATCCGTGAACATGATCAGCGCAGGCCAACGCTTTTCTGCCTCCGCCTTGGCTTCGGCCTTCGCTTCCGCCGTGCCCAGGGTTTCTGGTCCCTCCAACAGCTGTGCTCTCCATCCTCCCTGAGTATCCGATGGCATCCTCAAGCCGCTACCCAATCGTCATTTGGGCGCCCACCAACTCTCTTGCCTGGTCGGCCCGCGGAAGGCTGACTAGCTATAGCCCAAACCGCCGCTATCTGTTCTCCAGCTAGTCAGCCGCCAGTCTGAGTCCCGGTTCCATTGACAGAGCTCCCAGATTGGTCGTTCGGACGCAGCCTGTGGTCGCGCAGCCTTCCTGGTTGACCAGCAGCTGCAGCTCGTTTGCCTGCCCGTGTGCTCCGAGTCTTGTCACCCTTCCGTCAGAGCTCCGATTCGAACAGAGCGACCGGCTGGATGCAAGCCATCATGACCTTCACGCGCCATGAACCTAACCCTTTGATACATGTGTCCGACATGAGGGAGCATGCTGTGAGCTCAGGGTCGCGAGTATCAATAACGACCACCGAGCAGCTGATCCTACTCCGATGACTGCAAATTTATATGGCCGTTATCTCCTCGTTGCGCCCACTGCACCCGTCCTCTCACCTCCATCTTTTGAACGCGTTTATTTTCGGTCGATCACCTGCTATTCCTTGCAGTACTTCAGCATAGTCATGGCAGGAATAGGAAACAAACGACAGCAGATGTCACATGTGCAAAGCGATGTCAATAGCCAAGAAGCGGAAACTGCAGGAGGAGCAGCTACAGCTTAGTTATTCACCGGCATATGAGCTTTGCGTACGCGTTGGAGACATATATTGAAAGCTGTACGTACCTATGGTACAAGGCAACTTGCAGAACGTGTACATCGAGGGCATCAGCAAGTGGCGGACAAGAGTGAATGGTAGATAGGAACGGAAAAAGGCTGAAAATAGATACGTAGTGGTGGCAGGAGCAGTGGAGCACGAGCGAACTGATGGGCTGATTCTGCCAAATCCAACGCAAAAACAAATTTCTCTCAATCATGAAATTGTAGTACTTAGTCATGAGTTCTATTTCCTGAAACAGTTAACCAGTCACTTAATCTCACTTGGATTTTTATTGCTCAATTTGGTGACAAGTCGGCGACTGCTCAAACAAACTACTAATTTTGTACCCTAGCGTCCACGAATCTATAAGACCGTTATTATTTTTCTAACATCACCACGTCCTGCTCTCTGCTGCGCTCTTTCACCTCTTTTTAATTCTAGTGTTGTTGAAAGTGGGAAGCCAGGGAAAGTCGACGTTTTCATGTCCTGGCTAAAGGTGTCCCCAATTATACACCTCTGCCGCTTGTTTTTGAAAAATCTCTGTTACGTAACATAAGTACCTACCTACTTGGAAATTGTCTGCATTGTCTGGAAATTCGATAGCTGTTATCTGTTCTTCTGTATGTGCATTTTCTTCTTCTTGAAAGACCACACTTGAGCATTCCACTGCTCGTCCAGTTCTTCCTGAGTTGAAATCCCATATCCTCCAGATTTTCGTGGTATTGTGCACATATCCAAGCATCATACAGACACTTGAGCGATTCCCGAATTTCTTTTCGGTTCGTTGAGCAGGTGGGATATATATGGTAAGTACCCCAAAGCACCCACTCCCCCCTAAGAGGAATACTAGTGATTGCGGGCACATATGGCTGTTTAAACCCTCTAGGCGAGACAAGTTGAGTTTGGAGCGGATTTCAGTCGTCACTCCTTTTGAATTGTGTGTACTCGAGCACAATTACAAAACTAGTGGGTTCGTTTTTTTGCTTAGTGGGCTGCGTGGCAGTATCGGGGGCTGTATCTGGGGCCAAGGGGGTCAAGTTTGCCCATACCTCTTCTCAGTTCAGCTTTCCACTGCCGGCCGATAGTTCACCCACCATTGGGCCTGCAATACTATGGGCCTTCGTTGACCGCAGGTACCATGCGTAGGTATATACATGGGTCCCCCAGAATAAGTCGAGATCGTACGAATTGCTGCGGGGAAGATACATTCGAGATTGTGAAAGTTCAAAAGACTCAAGAATGGCGGCGGCGACGGCTACCAATTCTAAGACCACACTATGCACGACTCACGAGCTGCTTGCCTTCTATTGGTTATGGTCGTCACTTACTACCAGGTGTAATCAGTTCATACACAGCGTAGATACATATCTACCGACAAATCGCCAGTGTTTACATAGTCCTATCGTGAGCCACAGACTGGACTGGAATGGATTATGGTAGTCCGTCGGGGGCAGTATGGACCAGTCCAAAATACTGTACATCATGGGCAGGCTGGACTGTATCTAAGTAGTAAGTAAGTAACTACAGTCCACTGCCAAGAAAGTAGAAAAATTTAACTTTTTGAGCCCTATATAGTACTTACATGCAGGTGACATTTCTTCGTCATCTGATCAGCAGCTGTTCTGACGTGAAAATAACGGCGCGGTTCTGGGTTATTTTTTGTTTAATCATTAATCACATGCGACCTACCTGGATCATTGCGATGTACTCACGCCGGTTCCCATCCACTGTACGTCCAACTCCGACCTCGAGTCAGCAGGCGGCTCGCTGTGGATCTCCCTACCCTCCGCCATTGTCTGACCCACGGATAATATCTACTGTACAAGTACATCCCTTCCTCCTAGCCTTATGCCGTTCCTGTCTAATCTCCTCCGCCCCCGTCTACCCTCCTCGGCCCTCTCTTCCCTCCTCTGATCACCTACTCAGGCGTTTCGCCCTGGACGCCTCCCTCAGCAAGGGACGGGACTCGCCTCTCCACACCGGTTGTGGCGAGAAAATCCAGAATCGCCTGGCTGCACCGCTCGTCGGACCCTTGCCCACTATTGTCTCCTCCCTTACTGTCACCCACAGAATCTTCTGCAGTTGCTTCCACTCCGGATAGTACTTGAAAAGGTTACCGCGTCTGGGTCTTGTACTGGCCACCAGGACTTGAAGTGGGCTGGTTTCTGGCGAAGTTTCCCCTGTCGGCAATATCGCTATTTCTTCCCAGTGATACGGGATTCCACCCATGCCTTGGCTTCTCGCCATTTCTTTTCCTAGATCTCCCGCTTGTGGTGCGCAAGCGGTCTGGATCGGGTCTTGCCTTCCTGCCGAACCGGCCTCTAGGCATAGTTAAGGGAGAGAGAGAGAGAGACTTCCTTAGGCACAGTTAAGATGATGATGGCGATGACTCATCGACCGTGTGCGACCCTATCGGATCATGACGATATTATATACAGTCCTTTCCTGTTCACCGTCCGCTGCGACCTCGAACAGTCCGCCAGGGCCTGCAACTCCCCCTGCCCCCGCTTGGCCTGTCCCCTAGAGGAGAAATAAAAGGAAATGACGATAAGGTAAAGGGGGGGACATGAAAGACTAGGCACAGTTAAGGGGTCGCATCAGTCCGGCCGCCGGTGGAAGCAAACGAGCGGGAACTCATGATTTGTTACCCACTGGTTGGCTTTTGCTGGGAGCTATCGGCTACAATCAGAACGGTAGATAGAAAATCGGACATGCGCAGAAGAGAGCCGAAAAGAGAAAGAAACAAGATTATCTAAAAATTCTGTTGATCGGAGGTGCGATGACAAAAGCGTACATGTCACCTACTAAAGTACTAGGCCAAAAGTTTCCGTACACCCAGGTACAACTGCCCATGATGCCCTCACTCAACCTTCTCGATCCCCACAACCACAATTTAGAAAGTCTCAGTAGTTGGCATACATCATGAA
>Ga0307516_10006918_pt1 | contig 13170 bp, 10 predicted proteins | sample 19_EM_MG_FD_203310 | JGI IMG/M metagenome (GOLD analysis project Ga0307516, IMG submission 203310) | Populus trichocarpa ectomycorrhiza microbial communities from riparian zone in the Pacific Northwest, United States - 19_EM | ecosystem: Host-associated > Plants > Roots > Unclassified | place... | reverse complement strand
CGAGATGACAAAGCGAACCAAAATCGATCGGCCATCCAATTCTTCCTGGTCGAAGAACTCGCCGCGCCCGTTCTTGAACTCCCCGATCGTCGGTGTGCTCAGCGTTCCTAGGCTGCTGTTGGAGAAATTCAGGCTCCACTGATGGGAATGAGGATTGTAAAGTCGCAGCGACAGTCCCTCGATACGTCCGGTCGGGCCATTCACCTCGAGTTCGACCAAATTCGCGCGTCCATCCCACACGGGCCGCACAGTCGTTGTGCCGTCGTATTCGGCCCAGGTAGTTGAGCCCGACAATGGATGGACGAGGCGCTTGAGGTGGGTTTTCCAGACGCCGAGCTCGAAGTCAAAGTCGTGTCCGCCGTCGCGGGCGTCCGCACCGGCCGCGTTGTCAGACGACGCGAGACAGACGCAGCTGATCACGACGGATAGAAGGCTGATGCCGATTGTTGACTTCACAACTCGAGTCTCTCTTTAAGCCTGCCTGAACCTTAACGCGGCCGCCTGAACCTTAGGATGAATTGGTCCGTGCGGCCTCGAATCGATGGGTCGAAGACCCCGGCCGTATGCGGGTCCGCCGGATTAGCGAGGATGTTGCTCTCGCCGTCGAACAAGAAGCCCGCAGCTTCGACCTCGCGCCGAACCGTCGACGGCTCGATTCGGTGCAGTGTGTCGGTGACGTCGGCCGGCGACCCTTGGGCGGCAACATGGTCGAGAACGAGGTAGAGCCCGCCGGGTTTGAGCGCTGCATAAACCGTGCGGTTGAAGGCGACCATATCGACGGGACCCATGAACCCGTCGTGGAGATCGTGGTAGTTCTGGGAAATCCAGAAAACATCGAGCGGTTCCGGATATTTTGCAGCATCGAGCGCCGATGCGAAGGTCACGCTGACATTGGGATGGGCCACGGCGTAGGCCTGAATTTCACCAATACCCTTGACGATGTTGGGATACTTGAATAACGCACCGGGCACGCTCGCGTAAACGTGACCTCGCGGGCCGACGACGCCGGCGAATAGTCGGGTGAAATAGCCGGCGCCGGCGGCATAGTCGGCGATCTTGTCATTGGGCTTGACACCGGTGAAGAGCAGCGTGGCCGTCGGCTTGCGTTCTGCGTCTCGTACCGTATCGGCGGGCGGACGCGCAGCGTCGCTAACCGCGGCGGCAATGGTTTGCGAAGATGGATCCGCCGCCAAGACCGTGCTGCAAAATGGGGCGGCGGCACACATCATCAGGGTCGCGACGAGAACAGGACCGACTCGCCGCACGTCGCCTTCAACTGTCACGGATCCCTCCTAGGGTTCATATTACACAGCCACTCTGTCGCAAATCCCGGATGACGCTGTGCCGCAGCACCGAGGGTCGCTAAACTGTCGAACCATGAAAGTGTGCGATCGCGGCGGCCCTCCTCTGAAGGGTCACTTGGGGGAAAATTAGTTGGGCCACTCTCGACAACCGCGAACGGGAGGGCGGAATCCGTTATTTGAAGTCGAGCTCAACCTGGCTGCCAAGGGTTCTCGGGAGTCCCTACGGACCCTTTATCGCGAATTGAAAGCCGCAATTCTTGAAGGACGGCTGTTGGCGGGCGCCAAATTGCCTCCCGCCCGCACGTCGGAAGCCTACTTCGGTGTGTCGCGAAACACGGCGGTGGAGGTTTATGACAGGCTGGTCAACGAGGGATATGTCTTCACTCGCCGGGGCTCCGGCACCTTTGTTGCCGAGCGGATACCGGCTCCGGCGTTACGCCGGGAACCACCGGGCAAATCATCTCGGGATCCCCGTCTGAATCCATTTTGGCTCGATCCCAACGTCACAGCGGCGATCGGGTTTTGGCGGGACGGGCCGGAACGCAGTCCATCGGCACGCCATACCCGCCACGTGGATTTTCGCCCGGCCCTGGTCGACCCGCGGCTCTTTCCGCTCGAGATATTCCGCCGCGTCAGCGCCCGGCAACTCCGGGGGCTTCAGCGAAAACCCGCAAGCTACAAGAGTCCTCAAGGAAACCAGGGCAATTTCCACCTTCGAGAGGCGATTACCAAGCACATCGCGCTGACGCGTGCGGTGGTCTGCCGGTCGGACGACGTGCTCGTCACCTCCGGGGCGCAGCAGGCGTTCGATCTGTTGGCCAGGGCGCTGGTCACGCGCGGCGAAACCGTCGTCGCCATCGAGGATCCCGGTTATCCACCGATGCGGGTGGCGTTCGCCGCGGCCGGCGCCAGACTCGTGCCCGTCGGGGTGGACGCGGAAGGACTGATCGTCGGCGAACTCCCACGCGATGTCGGCGTGATCTGCGTCTGTCCATCCCATCAATTTCCCCTCGGCATGACGATGTCGGTGCGGCGCCGCAAGGAGCTCGTGGGGTTCGCGCGAACGCATGGGGCGGTCATCATCGAGGACGACTACGACGGGGAGTTCCGTTATGACGCCAGCCCCTTGGCGGCGCTGCGGACCACTACTGACGCGGATATCGTATTTTATGTGGGCACATTCTCGAAATGCATGCTGTCGGCATTGCGCATGGGGTTCATTGTGGCCCCTGAGTGGGCAATGCAAACTCTCGTGGCGGCCAAAAATTGTCTGGACTGGCATTGCTCCACGCCGGTCCAAGGAGGAGTGGCCGAATTCATCGCGGGGGGCCATTTGGCGCGCCATGTTCGCAGGATGCGCCAGATTTATAAGCTGCGTCGTCAGCTGCTACTCAACTTTCTCGGCGCGGAACTCGGAGAATGGCTGGACCCCATTCCGTCGTGCTACGGCATGCATGTTGCGGCGGTGTCGCGCACGTCGTTGGACCTCGAACATGTGACAGAGGCCTTATTGCAGCACAACGTGAAAATGCACACCTTCAGCAGATACTTCGTCGGACCCCAAACGAAAGTCGGTTTGATTTTTGGATTTGGGGCGGCAGATCTTGCGGAAATGAAGCAAGGTCTCTCGACGTTGAGAAAAGTGTTGCTACGTTGACGCGGCGGAGTTCGGCTAGGGGGTGTCTTGGTCTTTGCCGCTGAGGCCGTCATCGATCAGTTTGTTTTCGGATATAAGCCCGAGTCCCGCGGCCTTGGCCTCGAGTTCCAGCAGCGCACCGAAATCGCTGTCCTGGTAGCCGTTGCCGATCATACTTTGCACAATCTCGCGGGTGAGCGCGGTCAGGGGTTGGGGCACGCCCAGATTGCGGCCGGCCTCGAGGCCGAGATCGAGATCCTTGCGCAGCAAATGCGGGGTGAAGGTCGGGGTCCAATCGAGATTGACGAAGGCCGGCGATTTATATTTTGTGAACAATGAACCCATCACGCTCTTGTTGATGAAGTCGAGAAAGGCATGGCGCGGCACGCCGCCCTTTTCGGCCAAGACCGTAATCTCGGCCAGCGATTGCGTCACCACACCCAAGAGGATGTTGTGGCAGATCTTGACCATGCGCGCCAACTCACCCTCGCCGACATAGGAAACGCCTCGGCCGAGCAGCGCGAGGTAGGGCTCGGCTATCTTGAATTGCGCTTCAGGGCCTGACGCTACGACCGACAGCAGACCGGCCTTGACCACCTTGGCATTGCCGGACACCGGTGCCGCCAGCATCGCCACGCCGCGAGCCGCTGCTTGGGCGCGGACCGCAGCCGAGGCTTCGGTCGAGACGCTCGAACAATCGACCAAGAGCTTGGGCGCTTGATTCGAGCACGACAGGATGCCCTTGCTCCCCGTCACCACCTCGATCAGATCGTCGGGGCCCGACACCATGGTGAAAACGATATCGCAGCTCGACAGTTCAGACGGCGAATCGACGATAATTGCGCCGAATTGCGCCAAGGGCTCCGCCTTTGACCTGGTGCGGTTGTAGACGGCAACGTCGCAGCCGTTCTTCAGCAGCCTCGAGGCCATGGCGTAACCCATTCGACCGGTTCCCACCCAACCCAGCCGACAATCCTTGAGTTTCGCCTTCGTCATCTTAAATTTCCCCGTCACTGATATGCAAACGTTTGCATATTTATACCGTCTTAGCCACCCAAATACAATAGTTGAGGCGCTGGCCTTTTGTCCCAGCGGGCGGTATCGTGGCTTTTCCGGGGGCGCAAACGTTTGCGGGACCTTGGATGGGTTTGACGAGTACGAAACCTGTCCGCGTGCGGTCGCCCACACGGACCAAGGGGAGGATTCATGCCAAGCGTTCATGTCAGGGTCGCAACTGGGTTACTCGGCGTCGTCACTGTGTTGATCGGCGTTGCGGCCGTGATTCCGCCGCCCAATCCTGCCGCACCGCCTCTTGCAATGCCGGACAGGACCATCGTTTTGCCCGGTGGCGGCCGTCCGCTTGACCTCGACGACATGATCTATTTCCAACAATTGGGTCGAGTCGTGGTGCCTGGCGCGCAAGCCGGCAATCTCGACTTTATCGACCCAGCCACCGGCGAAGTCTCCGCGGTCCGGATCGTCAAACCAAGTGACAGCGAAGAGGGCGGCGTCGCTTCCGCGGCGCTCGCGGGCGACTTCCTGTTCACTGCCGATGCAACCGCCCGCGAGATTGCGATTGTCGATCTGTCCAGCAAATCTGTGGTGGGACGCACCAAGATGGCCGGTAAGGCGGACTATCTCCGCCATGTCGCGACGACCGACGAAATCTGGGTCACCGAGCCGCGTGAGGCGGGTCGAATAGAAATCTTCGCGATCGCGCGCGGGAAGCAGATCCACCTCGTTCAGACGCAGACGATTTCAATGCCCGGCGGTCCTGAATCGCTGGTATTCGACGAAGCCAATGGCCACGCATTTACCAATACCTTCGGCGACAAGACCATGATGATCGAGATCAACAGCCGCAGCGTGGCCGAAACATGGTCGAACGGTTGCGGCGAATACACGCGGATGGCCAGAGGCGCGCGTGGGCTCGCCTTCGATGCGGGCGCTCACATCCTCTATGTCGCCTGCATGCAAGGCAAAGTGATCGGGCTCGATGTCCGGAACCACGGTAAGGTCGTTTCTACCACCGAGGTCAGCCCGAGCGTCGACATCATCGCATTCAACGCCAAGACGCACCATCTTTTCGCGCCGAGCACCAAGAAGGGCATCCTTACAGTCTTCGAGACCGATGCCAAAGGCGCGCTAAAGCAAATTGCACAGTATCAAACCGCGCAAGGCTCCCATTGCGTGGTCTCGAACGACGCGGACAGGGTCTATGTATGCGACCCCACGCACGGCCAAGTCTTCGAGATATCCGATCCCCCTGCGCACCAATGATCGGGCAAGCTCGGTGCGCGCGAGCGATGAATAGATGCCGTTATTGCAAACGATTGCAGTATGATCTATAACCGGCGTGAACTTGAGTGAGAAGCTCGCTATCCGCTGGAGGTCGAATGCAGGCACCGGGTGCTAAGCCCAGACGGTTTTATGCGAAGCTCCACAATCAAGTGATCGTCGCCATGATCGCCGCGATCATTGTGGGCGCCGTGTGGCCGGATGCCGCGGTGAAGATGAAGCCGTTGGGTGATGGTTTCATCAAGCTGATCGGCATGATGATCGCCCCGATCGTGTTTTGCATAATCGTGTCGGGAATCTCCGGCATGGGAAGCGCCGGCCGGGTCGCGCGGCTCAGCGTCAAGACCATGCTGTACTTCTACGTGGTCTCGGCGCTGGCGCTGCTGCTCGGTCTGATCGCGGCCAACCTGATACCGACCGGCGCCGGGCTCAACATCGATCCGCGCTCCATCGATACATCCAGCATCGCCGGCTACGTCACTGCCGCCAAAGACCAGGGCTTCGTGGCGTTCGTGCTGAACATCATCCCGGTCACGATGATCGACGCTTTTGCAAGGGGCGCCATCCTGCAGGTCGTCCTGATTGCTGCGCTGTTCGGGCTGTCCCTCATTTTCCTGGGCGAGCGTGCATCGTTCGTAAGAACCCTGATCGACCAGCTCACCGGGGTGGTGTTCTCGATCGTCGAGATGATCATAGCTCTGTCGCCCATCGGCGCCTTCGGAGCCATGGCGTTCACGGTCGGGCGATTCGGCCTGCATTCCCTGTTGCCTCTGATGAAACTCATACTCGTGTTCTACGGCGCCTGCCTCGCATTCGTGCTCATCGTGCTGGTGCCGATCGCCCGGCACGTCGGCTTCAGCGTGTTCAAATTCTGCCGCTACATCCTCGACGAAATACTGATCTTCTTGAGCATCGCCAACTCCGAAGCGCTTTTGCCGCGCTTGATGGAAAAGCTCGAGCGCATGGGGGTCCCCAAATCGGTGGTCGGGCTGGTTGTGCCCACCGGCTACTCCTTCAATCTCGCCGGCAGCAGCATCTATTTCACCTTGTCCGTGATCTTTATCGCTCAGGCAACCAATACCGTCCTGCCGCTCGACCGGCAGGTCGTGATACTCCTGATCGCGATGCTGATGTCCAAGGGAGCTACCGGTTTTACGGGCGCAGGCTTCGTCGTGCTCGCCGGCACCCTGTCGGCGATTCCGGACATTCCCATGGCCGGCCTTGCGCTATTGCTCGGCATCGATCCGTTCATGCAGCGCGGCCGAGGCCTCGTCAACTACATCGGCAACGGTATTGCAGCCATTGCCATCGCCGACTGGGAGAAGGACTTGGACGTTGCGGAACTCAATCGACGCCTCGACCTGGGCCCCGGTGCCGACATCTCCTTCGCGGCGAGCGCGTCCAAACCTCACCCTCAAACGGCTTCGGCAGTTGAAGACGCGAAAGTCGAGGCGTAGCCCATATTGCTTGCGGTGCAGCACGCCATCACCTACTCTTCGCGGGTATGAGCAAACCGCCGTCGGGAATCAAGCAGATCGCGCAAAAGGCAGGGGTGCACGTCTCGACGGTATCGCGCGCACTCAATCCGCAAACGCGCACCATGGTGTCGCAGGAAGTCGCGACACGCATCCTCCGAATAGCCAGCAATCTCAGCTACACGCGCAACCCGCTCGCCTTCGGACTAAAAACCCGCCGCTCATTCACCGTCGGCGTCATCGTTCCTGATCTTACGAATCCCCTATTCCCTCCCATCGTGCGGGCAGTCGAACGGACTCTCGGGAAGGAAGGCTACGTGACGATGCTGGCGGACTCGGACAATAGCAGGGAAACGGAAAGCGCTATTCTCGACTCGTTGCGGGCGCGGCAGGTTGATGGACTCATCCTTGCCACCGCATGGCTGCATGATGACATCGTCGAGAGATGCCGGACTCAGAAGATTCCCTTCGTATTGGTTAACCGCACGGTGATCGACGAAAGTGTGACCAGCGTCGTCACCAATGACGCCTACGGTATTCGCCTCGCCGTCGATCATCTTCTGCAGCTTGGACACCGCAAGTTGGCGTATGTCGGCGGCCCGATCAACACATCGACAGCGACGGGACGGCGCGAGGGCTTCATCGCTGCGCTCAAGGCCTACCGACTGAGCGTGCGGGAAAAGCTGATCGCCGATTGCCCGTCGTTCACGGTCCAGGCCGGCGCAGCGGCAGCCCGTGAGCTTCTGGCGGGTGCGAATCGCTCGTTCACGGCCATCGTGGCCGCCAACGATATGTTGGCGCTTGGATGCTACGACGCTCTCACCGAAGCGGGACTCGCATGCCCGAAAGATATTTCGATTACCGGCTATAACGACATGCCATTTGCCGATCGCTTCAACCCACCGCTGACGACGTTGCGAATTCCGCACGATCAAATCGGAGTGCAAAGCAGCCTGCTGTTGCTGCGAATGATGCGCGACCCTACGGTCATCGTGCCCTCCATGCACCTGGAACCGGTCCTCGTGGTGCGAGGCTCGACTGCAGCGATTCAGGGATAGCTACCGAAGAGGCGCGGCGCGTTTTGAGTTCGCACGTCTCTAACTCAAGAACTCGCCCATCCACTCGCGCGACTCCAGGATCCGCTTCACCAGCCGCAGATAGGCGCCGGAGTAGGCGCCGTCCACCGCGCGGTGGTCGAAACTATGCGCGAGCACGCCGACTGGCCGAATATCGATCCGTTCGCCTGCATCGTCGTTGACCACCCAGGGCCGACGTTGCACGCCGTCGATCGACAAGATCGCTACCTGGGGCTGGTTGATGATCGGTGCCGTGATGTAGGTGCCGAAGCTGCCATTGTTGGTGAGTGAATAGGTGCCTTCGGTCATATCGTCGGGCTTGAGCGCATTGGAGCGTGCGCGCGCGGCAATCTTGGCGATCGCCCGCGCCATGTCGGGCACGCGCAGCGCGGCGACGTCCTTGATCACCGGCGCAACCAATCCGCCGCGATCGAGATCGACCGCCAGGGAAAGATTGATCGCCTTGTAAACGATGAGGGAGTTCCCCTCTACATGGGCATTCAAATGCGGAAATTCAGGCAGCGCAAGCGCAACCGCGCGGGCGACGAAAGGAAGATAAGTGAGCGAGGTTCCCTCGCGCTCCTTCCACGCCTTCTTGAGCGCGCCGCGCGCCGCCTCGACGCCCGAAAAGTCTACCTCGACGGCTTGCAGCACATGAGCGCTGGTCGCTTTAGAACGCACCATGTGTTCGGCGATGCGTTTGCGCAGCGGACTGAATCCCACGGTCTCGGTATCGCCGCGAGTCTTGAAAGGCGGGGACTGGTGCTTTTCGAGGTGAGACAGTATGTCATTCCGCTTGACGCGGCCATCGCGGCCGGTGCCCCGGATCCGGGCGATATCGACGCCATGCTCGGCGCTGAGTTTGCGCACCACGGGCGATAGCGGCGCGACGTGGCGAGCGCGATTGGTCGGCGTCGTGGACCTCTGCGCTCCCGGCTTCGCGGGCGCAGTCACCGTGGCCACCACGCCGGAAGCGCTTGGCGCCGCGGCGCCCATGGCGTCGCCCGTATCGATGATCGCGAGCGGCGTGCCGACCCTGACGGTCTCGCCCGCGCCGATCAGTATCTTGGCCAGCGTTCCCGCGACCAGCGAGGGAACTTCGGTCGCCACTTTGTCGGTTTCGATCTCGACCAACACTTCGTCGATCGCGACCTTGTCGCCTTCCTGTTTATGCCAGACCGCGACCGTCCCTTCCTCCACGGTCTCGCCTAACTGCGGCATGATGACGTGCATAGCCAGGGCCCCTTACCAGTCGACCGCGATATATTTCTTCTCGAGAAATTCCAGCATGCCTTCATGAGCGCCTTCGCGGCCGATGCCCGATTGCTTGACGCCGCCGAACGGCGCGGCCGGGTCGGATACGACGCCGCGATTGAGTCCGATCATGCCCGACTCGAGTTGCTCCGCGACATCGAGTCCTTTTGCCAGATTGCGCGTGAAGACATAGGCGACCAGACCGTAAGGTGTGCCATTCGCCTTGCTGATCGCCTCATCGATGGTCGAGAAGCGCTGCACGGGTGCGATAGGCCCGAATATCTCATCGTTCAGGACGTTCGCAACGTCGGGCACCTCGGTGAGCAGGGTTGGCTGGAAGAAGAATCCGCGGCGGTCCGGGCGGTGACCGCCGGTCACGATCCTGGCGCCTTTCTTGGTCGCATCTTCGACGAAGGACACCATTGCGTTCTGCGCGCTCTTGTTGATCAGCGGACCGAGATCGACGCCGTCCTCGAGTCCCGGCCCCACTCGCATCGCGTGCAAGGCGGCGGCGAATTGCCGGACGAACGCATCGGCGATGCCATCCTGCACGTAGAACCGGTTGGCCGCCGTGCAAGCCTCGCCGCCATTGCGCATCTTGGCGATCATCGCGCCCTTCACTGCCTCATCGACATCGGCGTCGTCGAACACGATGAATGGAGCATTGCCGCCAAGTTCCATCGAGCAATTGACGATCGTGTGGGCGGCCTCTCGCAGCAACATGCTGCCCACTTGGGTCGAGCCGGTGAACGACAGTTTTCGCACGCGCGGATCGCCGATGATGGCGCCCACCACCTTGGACGAACGGTGCGAAGGTATGACGTTGATCACGCCTTTGGGCACGCCCGCCTCTTCCAACAACATCGCAATGGCGAGCGCGGTGAGCGGCGTCTCCGAGGCGGGTTTGAGGATCACCGTGCAGCCCGCCGCCAAGGCAGGACCGATCTTGCGGGTGGCCATCGCCGCCGGAAAATTCCAGGGAGTCACCAAGATCGAAACGCCCACCGGCTGCTGCAGTACCATTATCCGGTTCGTGCCCCCCGGGTTGGTTGAAATTTCGGAGACATTGCGCACCGCTTCTTCCGAATACCAGCGGAAAAACTCGGCGGCATAGGCTGCTTCGGCTCGTGCATCCTTCAAGGCCTTGCCATTCTCCTGCGACATGAGCCTCGCCAAATCCTCCGCACCCGCTGTCATGAGCTCAAAGGCTTTGCGCAAGATCTCGGCGCGCCGGCGTGGTGCGGTGGCGGCCCAGGCGGGCAGTGCGCGGTGCGCCGCTTCGACCGCCGCCAATCCGTCCTCGATGCTCGCCGATGCCACCGTTGCGATGACCTCTTCGCGCGCCGGATCGAGCACTTCGATATGGGCGCCGTCGGATGCGGTGCGCCATGTGCCGTCGATGTAAAGCCCGGTTCGCACGGGAATGATCGGTCCACTCATGATTGGAAGTCCGCTCTTCTAGTCCATGGTCTTGAGAATGGTCGCAACGATGCGCGCCGCACTCGGAATAGTCAGGTCCTCGAGCCGGTCGGCGGCTGGCAACGGCACATGAGGTGTGGTGATGCGCGTGATCGGTGCATCCAGATCCCAGAACAATTCCTCGGCGACCAAGCTCGAGATCTCGGCGCCCCATCCGCACAGCCGCGGGTTTTCCTCGACCGTGTAGAACCGGCCGGTCTTTGAGATTGCGGCGAAAATCGTCTGAAGGTCGAGGGGTACCAGCGAACGGACGTCAATCACAGTCGCCGAAATGTCATGCTCGGCCTTAAGTATCGCCGCGGCTTCCAGCGCCCGTGGCACCATCAATCCAAGCGCCGCGACGGTCAGGTCGGACCCTTGGCGGCGTATCGCGGCTGTCCCGAGCGTGTCGACGTGTTCACCGTCCGGCACCTCGCCCTTGGTGGAGTAAAGCGCTTTGTGCTCGAAGAAAATCACGGGATCAGGGTCGCGGATCGCGGCCGCCAGCAGGCCTTTGACATCGGCCGGCGTTGACGGCGCCACCACTTTGAGGCCCGGAATGGCCATCGCCCAATTCTCGACGCTCTGAGAATGCTGCGCGCCGAAACGTGAGCCGCCTCCATTGCCGGTGCGAATCACCAACGGCAGCGTGATTTGGCCGTTGGTCATATAGCGAGTCTTGGCAATCTCGTTGGCGACCAGATCCCAGCACACCGCCAGAAAGTCCGAGAACATGATCTCGGCGACCGGCTTGAGGCCGGTCATCGCCGCTCCCATGGCGGCGCCCAGGATCGCCTGTTCGGCGATCGGCGTATCGCGCACGCGCGATGGCCCGAATTTCTCGAGCAGACCGACGGTGGCTTTGAATACACCGCCGGCGCCGCCGATGTCCTCACCCAGACAGACGACCGAGCTGTCGCGCTCCATTTCCTGCGCGATGCCCGCGGCGACCGCCTCGCGGTAGGTTAGTTCCGCCATTCCCAGCCTCCATCCGCCCAGACGTCTTTGTAAATCAACTCGTCCGCGGGCGGCCGGGATGCCTTGGCCACTTCGGTAGCTCCATCGACCGCTACTTTGATTTCATCTTCGATCGCCAAGATCGCCGCTTCGGTCACGCCCATATCGATCAGGCGCCGGCGATAAAGCGGAATTGGATCGCGCTTCAGCCACGCTTCGACTTCCTCAGTGGGACGATATTTGCCCGGATCGGCGCGCGAATGACCATGGTGGCGATAGGTCAGCGCCTCAATCAGCGACGGGCCCCCGCCTGCGCGAGCCCGCGCGATGGCGGACTGCGCGGTGCGATAAACCACGTCGGCGTCGTTGCCGTCGATCAGAATCCTGTCGAGCCCGTAGGCGGAGGCACGATCGGCGGCCGGATTCTTGACCGGTGTCACCGCCGAGATCGGCGTGTATTCCATGTAGAGATTGTTCTCGCACACAAACACGACCGGGAGTTTCCAGATGGCAGCCATGGAAAGAGCCTCGTGGAAAGCGCCGATGTTGGTCGTGCCATCGCCAAAAAAACACACCGCGACCTGATCGGTGCCGCGGTATTGCGCCGACCAGGCCGCGCCCATGGCGATCGGGAGATGAGCGCCGATGATGGCGTAGGATCCCATCACACCGTTGTCGACATCGGTCAGGTGCATGGACCCGCCTTTACCGCCCATCAGCCCGCACTCACGGCCCATGAGCTCCCCCAAGACACCCGTCATCGAGGCGCCCCTGGCCAACGTATGCGCGTGGCCCCGGTAGGTACAGAAACTCCAGTCGCCGCGTTTCATCGACACACCGAATCCGGCGGCGATCGCCTCTTGGCCGATCGCCAAATGGCTGGTGCCCTTGATCAGATTCTGGAGAAACAAATCATAGGCGCGTTTCTCGACCACACGAATCTCGAACTGGCTGCGATACAGTTCCAGCCGCGTCGGCGTATCGATATCGTCAGGTGCCCGCGGCCGCGGCGGGGTTGCTGTCTGTGCTTTTGCCAAGCCCATGTCCTCCGGTGGCCTCACTTAGAAACGATAGCTGGCCGTGGCGCCAAATGTCCGCGGCGGACCAAAGGCATTCGGCAATTGGTAGGTATTCGGCTGCGGTGGCCCGATTTGGATGACTTCCGCCTTGTTGGTCAGGTTGCGGACCCAAAACGAGATGCTGGTAACCTCCTTCGGTGACAGCCACGTCAACCGGCTGCCGAACAGGGACACGCTCGGCCGCAGACGATCATGACGGGGCAGATCGCGGTTGATGATGTCGGACCACACATCGCTGCGCCCGCGCCAGTCGCCCTGCCAGGTCAGTGTCGATCCGCCCTGCAGATGGAAATCGTAAGAAGCGTTTGCCGAGCCCGTCCAAGTGGGCGCCTCCGAGGGCCGGATTCCACTGACGTCCTGCGGTCCCACATCGGTGTCGAGAACGACCACCGTGTCCTTGAGCGCCGCGTGCTGACGCGAGTAGGTTCCACCGACGCGGAAATCGGACGTGACGGCCGCTTCAAATTCAAACTCGGCGCCATAGGTTTGCAACTTTCCCGCATTGTTCTGGGCTGAGAAGAATCCGAGGCCACCGATGCTTACAAACTGTTGAAGCTGCAACGCATGGACGTCCAGGAAAAATCCCGTCAGACTCACCCGGAGCCGTCTGTCGAACTCGCCGCGCCAACCGAT